>Ga0193740_1000031_pt1 | contig 35837 bp, 31 predicted proteins | sample L2s1metaG_FD_145072 | JGI IMG/M metagenome (GOLD analysis project Ga0193740, IMG submission 145072) | Soil microbial communities from a riparian zone of the East river system, Colorado, United States - L2s1 | ecosystem: Environmental > Terrestrial > Soil > Riparian zone | place: USA: East River... | reverse complement strand
CTGTTTTCCGTTTGCGGAAATTTCGTGATACCAATTAGTAGTTTGTGTCAGCGAAAGAACTTCAGAATAAAAACTGTTTCATAGAATTTTCGGATACAGCTACCACTCATTCTGTTCGTAATGATTTCACAGGGTTGGCAATTGCGGCTTTTATAGATTGGAAACTTACGGTCAATAAAGCAATGACAAGAATGACTGCAAAGGGTATCATGAAATAAGTCCATTGAATCCCGATCCGGAAAGGATATCCCTGTAGCCAATTTGAAACAGTGAGCCACGATAATGGCACAGCTATAGCAAATGATATTAATAGCAGGATCGCAAATTCCTGGTATAACAATTTTAATATGCCTGTAACGGATGCACCCAACACTTTCCTGATACCGATCTCTTTTGTTCGTTGAAGAGTAGTAAATGAAGCAAGACCAAATAAACCTAAACAGGCAACTAATATTGCAAGAGAAGTGAATAGCCCGAATACCTGGCCGAAACGCTGATCTGCTCTATACTGTTCATCAAAATGATCATCCAGGAAAAAATAATCAAATGTATTTCCTGGGAAAAATTTATCCCAGTTGGCTTTTACAAGTGCTATCGTTTCGCCTGCATGTGATGGCGGTGTTTTTACTGACAGGTATCCACGTACACCGGGTATTAAACGAAATATCAAAGGTTCAATAGCTTCACGTAAAGATTGTTGATGAAAATTTTCCGCAACTCCGACTATAGTGTACTGCCTTCCCCAAAAATCTATTTTTTTACCTATTGCATCTTCTGGTTTATTCAATCCCAATTGCTCAAATCCTCTTTTATTAAAAATTACCGCACTGTCATCAGTGCCGAAATCTTTGGAAAAATACCGCCCAGCTATAAGCTTGATCCCATATTGTTTCATATACTCATGATCCATTCCAATTACCCGGTATTGCTTTTGTGCGGATTCATCAGTACCCACCAGTTTTATACCACCAGCGTTCCAGTCTACTGGCTGTCCCGGTATGGTTGTCGATAGGGACACACCTTTTATACCCGTTTGCTGATTTAGTGCTTCTTTAAAAGCAGACATATTTTGCACATACGTAGAATCGGTAAGAACTCCTGGTGGCCTAACAACTAGGGTTTGCTCGATATTAATGCCTAATGATTGCTTCCGCATATATTTTATCTGCTGGTATACTGTAAGGGTACCTATCAATAAAAAAAGCGACGCTGTAAACTGAAATACTACCAGGCCTTTTCTTAATAATGAGCCTTTAGTAGTGGCAGTCATTTTTCCTTTCAATACTTCGATAGGTCTGAAGCCCGACAATACAAAAGCGGGATACAAACCTGAAAAGAAAACGCCAACAATAAACAATGCAGTGAGACCAAGCCAAAAATCATTTTTAGAAAACAATGAAAACCTAAGATGCTGACCAGAAAGTCGGTTGAAACCGGGTATAGCAACTGCGACGATCAATATTGCAAGGACCAATGCAATACCATTTAGCAATGCAGATTCTGAAAGAAATTGTGCAATGAGCTGTTTTCTTTGCGAACCAACAGTTTTACGAATACCTACTTCTTTGGCCCTGTTAACTGCCCGAGCGGTGGCGAGATTGATATAGTTTACCCATGCAATGATCGCAATGAAAAATGCAATGGCTAATAAAAGATAGACAGTTTTTCCATCGCCATTGGTTTCCGGTTCTGCCATATAGTGAGAGTACAAGTGGATATCGCTTAACGGCTGCAGGGAGTATATGACCGCAGCATTAAATCTTTTCATATCTGCTGCAGTGAATTTGTCAACTATGGGTATAAATTTTTTCTCTACAACTGCAGGATCAACTCCTTTCCGTAATAAAAGATAAGTAAGGCAACCGTCCCATGTCCAGGCAGTTTCAGGGTTATTATTGGGCCCCACTAATTTTATGAACGTGGCATAAGAGAGAAGAATATCTGGTTTAAGTTGCGTATTGGTTGGGGCATCTTCATATACCGCTGTTATTGTATAATCGCGATTACGATTTAAAGTTAACCTCTTGCCAACTGCGTTTGTAGTACCATATAAGATCCGGGCTGTCGTTTCAGATATAGCTGCAGTAAATGGCTGCGTTAAAGCACTATCCCTATTGCCGGCAATTAAAGGATAAGTGAATATTCGAAAAAAAGAACCGCTTGCAAAAAATACTTTTTTTATAGGAACAGGCTGGTTATTGATCTCAGCTATAGCCTGGTCGCGTTTGAGCACTTTTACATAATCTTCAATTTCTGGTATTGCATCTTTAAAGGAATTGCCAACTGCATATGCACCAGAAACCCATTGTGTGCTTAGCTTACCATTATCAAATCTGTCCTGCCGCACACGGTAAATACGATCTTTATTCTCATGAAATTTTTCATAGCTTAATTCAAACGATACGTATTGTAGTATAAGTAAGCATGCTGCAATTCCAATAGCCAGGCCGAGTATGTTAATTACAGAATAACTTTTGTGTCGCTTGATATTCCGCCAGGCTATTTTGAAATAATTTCTGATCATGATATTTTTTATTCTGTTCTTAAACTCTTTACGGGATTAGCCAATGCTGCTTTGATGGCTTGAAAGCTTACAGTGAATAATGCAATCAACATGGCGATTACACCCGCTGCAATAAATATCCACCAGCCAATACTGATTCTATAGGCAAAATCCTGTAGCCATTTATTCATCCCCCACCAGGAAACAGGCACTGCAATAACAAAAGAGATAAACACCAACTTGAGAAAATCTTTTGACAACATCGAAACAACATCTGGTACCGATGCGCCTAATACTTTTCGTACACCGATTTCTTTTGTACGCTGTTCAGCCATATAGGTAGCTAATCCAAATAAGCCAAGGCATGCAATTAAAACAGCAAGCAAAGAAAATGTTAAGGCAACTTTACCTACACGTTGCTCTTCTCTGTACATCTGATCAAATGACTCATCCAGGAATTCATAACTGAAAGGCATGCCCGGCGCCATTTCTTTGTATTTGGATTCAACACTTTTTAGCAGACCCGCAATATCTGCTGTGGAAACACGGTAAGCCGAGGCCCAACGATTATTTCCTAATTGGAAGGAAAGTGGACCGACATTTTTTCTTAGTGATTCATAATTGAAATTTCTTACAACCCCTATAATGTTATAAGATATACTGACACCATCGGGCCCTGTTGAACTGTATACTTTTTTCCCTATGGGATTTTCAAAACCCAAAACATTTGCTGTTGATTCATTAATGATCATGGCTGATGAATCAGAACCAAATTCAGGGGAAAAATTTCTGCCTTTAATTATTTCCATTCCCATAGTTGGAATATAATTGTAGTCTATATTCCAGTTCTGCATATTAAACCCGTTTTTCTCATTCATCACTGGTTCTGTTGAATATGTATTGTCACTCCGTGATGAATTGCTTACAGGCAGGTACCCTGCAAAGGAGGCAGACTTTACGCCGTTTAGTTTTGCTATTTCATTTTTAAAAGCCTCCCTATTTTCTCTTTGTACACCGGGATTATTTATAACCAGCACCTGGTCTTTATTAAAACCAAGCTTCGTCGTTTGTATATAATTTAATTGATTATAAATGATAATTGTTCCTGTAATGAGTATGATTGACGTAGTAAATTGAATGACCACCAGCGAACTTCTCAGATTACTCTTTTTAAAACCGCTGTTTATTTTTCCTTTTAAAACAGCTATCGGCTGGAATGAAGAAAGAAAAAATGCAGGATAACTTCCAGCCAATATCCCTACGATGACAGGAAGTAAAAATAGAAATATTAAATATTGAGGGTTGAGCAAAACTGAAATTTGCATTTCCTTTCCGGCAATACTATTAAACCATGAAAGTGACAGCCATGTAAATACAAACGCCAGCAGCAAAGCTAAAAATGCCATTAAGGTTGATTCAGTAAGAAACTGGCCTATTAAAGATCTTTTTTCAGTGCCCAGCACTTTTCTAATACCCACTTCTTTTGCTCTGCCTGCAGAACGAGCAGTAGAAAGATTCATAAAATTGATACAGGCAATTAATAAAATGAATAAGGCAACAGCAGAAAATATATACACGTATTGGATATTGCCATTTACACCCAACTCCACCTGGCGTGAAGAATGAAGATGAATATCTGTAAGGGGAATTAATGAGTATTCGAGTTTATTCCCCGTTTTGGCAAAATCATCCATGCTTTCGATCTTCATGAACTGTTTTGCCTGTGGCAGTATATACCTGTCAATAACCTGTTTAAAATTTTTATTAAATTCTTTGTAATCGGTTCCGGGCTTTAATAAAACATAGGTGTGAAAATTATGACTGAGAAAATTTCCAAAGCGATAGTCCACATTGTCCATGGAAAAGAAAAAATCATAATTGAAATGTGAATTATGAGGAATGTCTTTTATGACCGCCGTTACTTTATACAATGTACTCCCTCTTTCATCGGTCTCAACATTTTTTCCTATTGCTGCACTTGTGCCGCCAAAATATTTTTTTGCTATAGATTCAGTTATTACAACTGTATTAGGCTCATTCAATGCTGTTTTGGTATCACCTGTAATGGCAGGAAACGTAAATACATCAAATAAAGTAGAATCAGCATTGGATACTCTGTCTTCATTTATATAATCATTGCCCTTTTTTATAAGCCTGGAGCCGCTGGAAGCATAGATCCTGGTATATTCTTCCACCTGCGGATAGTCTTTTTTTAAAGTAGCACCCATTGGATCGGCGCTTACAGCCATAATCAAATCAGTACCACCAAAACGGATATCAGAATTTATGCGGTAAATTCTTTCTGCTTTATCATTGTACTTATCATAACTCAGCTCATCGACAACATACATGGCTATCATGATAAAACAGGCAAGGCCCATTGCGAGGCCAATAATATTGATAATAGAAAAACCCTTGTGCTTCCAGAGATTTCTTAAAGCGATCTTGAAATAATTTTTAAACATGGCTATACTTTTAATAGCCACGAGTTATGAGTTTTGAAATGCGAGGTTCTTGCTCGTAACCCGTAGCTAATATCTCGAAGCTTAAACTAAAATATTCTCTGTCACTGTTTGTCCATCCAACATGCGAATGATACGATGACTGTAACGGGCATCATGCTCAGAGTGTGTAACCATAATGATGGTAGTTCCATGTTCATTCAGATCAGTGAGCATTTGCATTACTTCACTTCCGTTGTGTGAATCAAGATTACCAGTAGGCTCATCGGCAAGTATAAGTTTCGGTTTGTTCACAACCGCTCTTGCAACAGCCACACGTTGTTGCTGACCACCCGATAATTGCTGTGGGTAGTGGTTGCGGCGATGCATGATCTGCATTTTATCTAAAACTTCTTCTACTCTTTTTTTCCTTTCAGCTCCTTTCACACCTGTGTAAATAAGAGGTAATTCAACATTTTCAAAAACAGTTAGTTCATCAATAAGATTAAAGCTTTGGAAAACGAAGCCTATATTTCTTTTGCGCAGATCGGCTCTTTTACGTTCATTGAATTTTGCAACTTCTATCCCGTTGAACTGGTAGCTTCCATCATCGGGATCATCAAGCAGGCCTACAATATTTAACAGGGTTGACTTACCACATCCTGATGGACCCATAACAGCAACAAACTCTCCTTCCTTTATTTCAAATGAAAGTTTGTTAAGGGCTACTGTTTCCACCTCTTCGGTGCGATAGGTTTTTTCGAGATTTGCGATCTTGATCATTTTTTATTTTTTAAAGTGAAGGTGAAAGATTAATTATTGAAAAGGAATATTCCGAGCGATGGAAAACTTAGCTCGGCATCATTTGTGGCTTTTGACTTTCTCAGTTCGCAACATATTTCATTCCCGCAATTGCCTTTTAACTTCTTTGCAGAAGAAAATAAACCGATCGAGAAGATCAGTGAGATCAAATAAAAGGTTTTCTTTTTCATGGCTATACTTTTAATGAATGAATGGTTTTAGTTTTTAATAACTAGTTCTTCCATGTTCTCATAGTTTTCATAGCTCGATGTAACTACTTTGTCGCCCGCTTTTAATCCCTGTAATACCTGGTAATAATCGGGGCTTTGCATGCCAAGCTGTATATCCACTTTATAAGCTATTTTTCCATTTTCATCTACTTTAAAGATCCAGTTGCCACCAGTTTTTTGATAGAAACCACCTTTAGGAAGAAGTAATGCAGTGATCTCATCACTTAATGCTAAACCTATCTGTAAAGTTTGTCCCCTGCGAATCCCTTGAGGCACTTCACCTTCAAACTCCATATCAACCTGGAAGCGGCCATTCGTAACCTGCGTATAAATTTTTGTGATCTTGAGTTTATATTGTTTGCTGGCAAAAGTGAATTCGCCGATCAGGCCATTATAGATACGTGAAATATAATGTTCATCAATATCCACTCTAACTTTAAATCCACTAAGGATATCAAGTTGTCCAAGACGTTCTCCTTTATTCTTTGATTGACCAATTTCTGCATCAAGCGAAGTAAGTTGCCCATCAACAGGAGCTCGTACGATCAGGTCACCAACTTTTTTTTGCATAACGTTCAATGCTTCCTGAGAACCTTTATAAGATTGCTGTGCCTGCCTCAATTGCTGGTTTCCGGAAACAGAATCCTGCTTCATGATCTGTTCAGAAAGTCGTTTCTTTTCCAGGAAGTAATAATAATTATTTTCTGATTGTTTGAATTCCTGGCCACCGATCACTTTTTGCTCGTAAAGACTCTTATTGAGTTTATAAATTCTTTCCGCTTCTTTTAATTGACTGTTTACATCGGTTAATTGGTTCATCCGATTGACTGTATTTTGCTGTGAAGCATTTTGAGAGATCTGCATTTGAGTAAGAAGATTGTAAACAGCAGTTTGCTGATTTACGAGGCTCAGTTCAAGATCGGTATTTGATAATCGAAGAATGGGTTGATCCTTTTTCATGATGGCGCCATCTTCTACATATTTTTCTTCAACACGTCCACCTTCTAGTGCATCAAGATAAATGGTGGTAATAGGCAACACGACTCCGTTAACAGGAATAAACTCTTTGAAAGGACCTGACTTAACCTCGCTGACAGTAATTCGTTCCGAGTCTACATTCAAACGGCTTTTCCCGGAAGTGAGATAATAACTGGCTCCTATCAAAACAATGATGCCAACAATTCCAACAATAGTTAGTATTCGTTTGCGACTCCAGGTCTTTTTTTCAATGACTCTATCCACGGTAGTAATTGGTTTTAAAATTCTCTTTTTGTTAAAATAAGCTGCTCCGACCTTACGACTGCATTGAAGATCAAAGCAACTTTCAAAAGATCTACATGAGAATCTGGGTCCTATACTTATAAGAATATGCCAGTTTAGGACGATTTTGATTTACAGAATGTTACAAGCGGGCGATCTACGAAACCGTTCGTTTGTGATACAACCAGTGTTCGCTTTTGATACAGTTGTTTCACTTATACATTACTAAAAAATTAATTGCCATGGCTTTGTATTTATGGTATAATTGCAGAAGTTGTTAAAAATATTTTTAGAATTTGTAACCAGGAATTAGTGATGATCTTAAAAAACGCTTCAATATTAGTTGTGGATGACGACCCGGATGTGCTGACCGCAGTTAGGCTATTGCTGAAGACGGAAGTAAAAGAAGTTATAACAGAAAAGAACCCGGAAAATCTTCGCTGGCATCTTAACAAAGATCATTTTGACCTGATCTTATTAGACATGAATTTTACCAGTTCTATCCATACTGGTAATGAAGGGCTGTTTTGGTTAAATGAGATCAAAAAACTCAAAACGGATTCTGCTGTTATCATGATCACAGCGTATGGTGATATTGACCTTGCCGTTCGTTCATTAAAAGAAGGAGCAGCAGATTTTGTGGTAAAGCCCTGGCATAATGAAAAACTTATTTCCATAATCAAGGATGCCTTAAAAAGAAAGGAAAGTAAGACCTCACTTACTCCTGGATTGCATTCAGATTCAATTATTGGTAAGGAACTGATCGGTGAATCGGAAGTAATGCAACAAATTTTTTATAAAGTTGAAAAGATCGCCCCAACGGATGCTAATATTTTAATACTGGGAGAAAATGGAACTGGTAAAGATCTTGTTGCAAAAGCAATTCATCAGCAGTCTTTACGAACTGAAAAGCCATTTGTAAAAGTAGATGTAGGTGCATTAACAGAATCATTATTTGAAAGCGAATTGTTCGGTCATAAGCGAGGTGCTTTTACTGATGCAAGAGAAGACAGAACAGGACGATTTGAAACGGCAAATGGCGGAACCATTTTTCTTGATGAGATTGGGAACATCTCTTTGCAACAACAAGCAAAGCTTTTGAATGTTTTGCAAAACCGCCAGATAAACAGGTTGGGCAGCAATGAAATTATTTCGATAGATATCCGCCTCATTTGTGCCACCAATGTCTCGATAAGTGAACTTGCAAATGAGAATCGTTTCCGTAAAGATCTTATTTATCGTATTAACACAGTTGAAATAGTGATGCCTCCATTGCGAAAAAGAGGAAATGATATATTATTACTCGCCAAACATTTTTGCAGATTGTATTGTAATAAATACATAAAACCTGCACTCGAGTTTGATAATAAAGCAATAGAAAAACTGATGAGTTATCATTACCCTGGAAATGTAAGAGAACTGCAATACACTATCGAAAGAGCCGTAATAATGGCAGATGAAGATATGTTACAGGCAAAAGACCTGATCTTTTCTCCAATAGAATCCGCTATGGCAAGTGATAATGAACCAGTGGAAATGAAATTAAGCACCATTGAAAAAAATACAATTCTAAAAGTCATTGAAAAAAATAATGGCAACATTACCAAAGCTGCAAAAGAATTAGGATTAACAAGAACTGCATTGTACAGGAGGTTGAGTAAATATGATATTTAAACCCCTGAAGGGGAGACTTGAACCGTGCAAACTTTATTTTTTTAATTAGCTCTTTAATCGAATTATAATAGATAACTTTTTGTTGGAATTTTTTTATACGTAGGTTTTACATAATTTATTTAACAAGATTAATCTAAGTTACTCCGCCGCGGCGGAGACAGGGGGTATGATATTTAAACAATTTGAGTGGCGGATCTTAGTAAGAGTGCTTCTGTTATTTATAACATTAAGCATTTCATCTTTCTTTCTAGTAAAAGAGTTATACGTTTATTTATTAATAGCAGTGCCTGTTATCATTTACCAGATCGTCGACTTTTATCGTTTCCATAAAAAGGCACATGATGAATTAAACCAGTTTGTCGAGTCAATTCATTATCGTGATTTCTCCAGGAACTTTGATGTAAAACATGCACCGGTCGAAATACAACCGCTTCGCCAGGGATTTAATGAGATCAATACAACATTTAAGGTTATTAGTAAAGAAAAGGAAACGCAATATCAATACCTGCAAAAGATCCTTGAATTGGTGGATACAGGTATTCTTTCTTATGAAGAAGAAGTTGGCACAGTTGTCTGGATGAATGAATCGCTTAAGAATATGCTACAGCTGCCCTATCTTAAAACGATACATTCATTATCAAAAAGAGATAATGCCTTGTATCAACAGATCCTTTCTTTAAAACCAGGAGGGGGAAGTATCGCAACGGCTCATTTGGAAACCTCTTCGTTTAAAATTTTAATATCGGCAACAGCCTTTCAAACGGAAGGGAAAATTTATAAGCTCATCGCTTTTCAAAATGTGAACGAAGCACTTGATGAAACTGAATCAAAAGCCTGGCAGAAATTATTGAGTGTATTAACCCATGAGATCATGAATTCTGTTGCCCCTATTTCATCACTTGCTGATACATTGAAACATCGATTGCAACAATCCGTAGCCGTGTTGAGTAATGAATCCGGATCGGTGGATGATCTCGAATTAGGTATTGAAACGATCAAAAGAAGAAGTGAAGGTCTTTTAAAATTTGCTGAGACCTACCGCAACCTTAATAAGATCAACACACTGAACCTGAAAAAAATTTTTGTTCGGGATATATTTGAAAACTTATTACAATTGATGCAACCAACTTTAGAGCAAAAAAATATTGAAATAGAAACTATTTTAAAAGATCCTGATCTTTCATTAGAGGCCGATACCAATTTACTCGAACAAGTTTTAATTAATCTTGTAGTAAACGCAATTGAAGCTGTAAAAGAAAAACCCCATCCTAAAATTCTATTATCCGCTTACCTGAACAATAATCGCAAGACTATCATAAGAGTCGCAGACAATGGAAGTGGCATGCCTGCAGAAATCCAGGAAAAAATATTTATTCCATTCTTCAGTACGAAAAAAAGTGGTAGCGGTATTGGACTTAGCCTTTGCAAGCAAATAATGATGCTACACAAAGGCAATATCCAGGTACAATCCGTAGACGGGGAAGGAACCGCCTTCCTTTTACAATTTTAAATCGTAATTATTTTAGACACTCTCATTTTTGTATCTTCTTTCCCGATACAATTCTCTTCTATATTTTAAAAGCTTTTGTCTTTCTTCTTCTGTCAGATCGGATGTATCGATAGTTTCACCCACGTTCCTCTTTTCCCAAAGACGAAGACCCCTATCATAATCTGAATCCTGAAGACTTGGTCTCTTTTCCCGGTTTGGTCTGTTTCTATACAGATTATCCGTGTTATAATATTCATGGCTGTAAAAATCAGGATCCATGTCATCATCTACTTCATTTACTTTTCTTTCCTCCCTCTTAATACTTGCTACAGGTTCTACGTTAATTTTTCTGCCAAATACCGAAGAAATACTTCTTTCAAGGTCAGGAGTCAATGAATTTCTTTTATAATCGGGCAATCTGCAAAGTTGATCAATCGATACGTTTGGGATCAAAACATCGTCATGTTGTTTATCAAGCTCTGCAAACCCGATAGGTATGAATATTTTTCTATGCTCTAATCGTAGTTCATTTTCATCCAGGTCAACAATCATGTATCTCACTTTTTTTGCTTTCGTATCTAAGATCAGCTCTTCCACTGATCCAATTTTTTCACCATTTTTATACCTTAAATCCCATCCACGAATGTCGGGTTCACCTTTTACGATCTCAAAATTTGAATGATCGAGTTCCTGCAGGCGGGAATATTTATTTTTATTCATAATAAATTATTTTATAGGCCAAATTGCCCATTGGTTAATAAATTAAGTTCGATCTATTATTTTCAGGCAGCAGGTAATGAGTGATACTGAATAAAAGAAGTCTGATTTGGCGTGCTGCTCCCATTATTTTGTGTGTTGTCACGATTATTCCAGATCAATACAAAAGCAAGCGCAGCAATAACTATTATGGAAATCAATATCCATAACCAGGCGGATGAACTTCCTTTTTTTGCCTGTACATGTATTTCGGCCATGATAAAAGTTTTTGGTTAAACAATAGGTTATCATCAAAGAATAAACATAAACTATGCCTGCATCGATCAATGTTATGAAAAGTATTAATCAATCGGATTTTTTATAATAATTGCGAAAAGCAAAAGATTTTTGAAACAAAAAATGAGGAATGAAGTCATCAAAAATTTGAATTCGACCTTCAGTGGTTGACTTATGATTGTTTTATAATAAAGAGATTGCAAATAAAAAGGCTCAAAATTAATTGAGCCAAGTTTAATGATCGAGACAAGCAATCATACTGTACGGATGATCTAATGCGAGATCACATATTCAATACTTTTATTCAACTGCAGATCAGTATTATTTTTTATAGCAGTGGTATCATAAGGAATAAAAATATCCGGCGTGAGGCCTTTGTTTTCATAGCTGACCAAGCTTATCCCTGATTTCCACTCCTGCACAATAACCTGACTTTAACCATTTTTCATAAGCCATCGCTTTGGTCTTATTTTCAAATTCTTTAGAAATAAATTAGTTTCCATGGTCTGTACTTCGCAGTCCAATCTTTTCCGAATTCATTGTGAGATTGCAGACGTAAAGATAGATTAGAAGAAAACCCAGTATAATGCTTATTGTAATTCACTGAAAACAGTATGTAAACTTTAAATATCATTAAAATAAAAAAGGCTCGATTTAAGCCTTTTTTTACCGGGGAGCAGACTTGAACTGCCGTCCGCCGTGGCGGATATGAATCAGTCTTAATGAGGTAATGAATTGATAAAATCTCTTCCAATACCTGACTTTTTTGTACCGGGGAGCAGACTTGAACTGCCGTCCGCCGCGGCGGATATGAATCAGTCTTAATGAGGTAATAAATTGATAAAATCTCTCCAATACCTGCCTTTTTTGTACCGGGGAGCAGACTTGAACTGCCGACCTCTGGGTTATGAATCCAGTGCTCTAACCAGCTGAGCTACCCCGGCATTTTCGTTGAACGGGCAGCAAAAATATAGAAATATGGGCGAAGGTTGAAATCAAATTTTTGTGAGTAAAAGTATAAATTTTATATACCCTGCATTGTAACGCCCTTCAACTTTGCCTGCGATGCACAGCCTGCGTTGAGCGAAGCGAAGTGTTAAACTTTCAGTTCTCTGTTCAACAAATGAGTCGCACTAAACACAGAGCAAAAATGAGGGTTCTCCTTTTTTTAATTCCTCAATTCTATTAATCAATATTTTTTTACCAGTTAATTTTTTATCGGGTTTCTACCAGGAATAAGTGATCCGCAGATCAACAAAATCGGCCACATGCTTGTGAGCTTTTAATTGCATTCCTATACCTAAATGCTTATTCATAAAATAGTGGATGCCCCAACGATGATAGATTTGATCGTAATAAGGTGTTTGATTAAAAATATAAACACCGAGGCGTTGACTAAAACTAAACTTACCTAGTAAGAATTCATGACCGAACAATAATCCTGCTCTTAAAGAGCTGGCATCAATCGAATCCCGTTTTAGTTGCATACTGAGTGATTTATCTCCATACAGCTCTGCACCCAGTGTCAGCATATTTATTCTTCCAACTTGCTTACCCGCCTGTAGGGCACCACCAATTAATGGCATCCGATGGCTATTTCCGTTTTCATCTGTTCCTCTTTTAGCAATACCAAAAACTTCAATATCCCACCGAAGAGAGTAGTCTTTCCAAAATTTCTCTTTACTGCGTGGAGCTTTATAATAAGGCCTTGGATTTTTTTGATAAATAACGGAAATGCCTGCAGTAGGCCAGTTAATTCCTTTGTTAGGTTGACGCAAACCTCCATTGGAAATATGCTGGTAATTAATTGTTGTGTTCAACCACCATTGTGTATTTATCAAGTATGACAATCCTATGCCCAATAATAAATAACCTCCGATATCAGAACTATAAGATTGGTTTGTAGGGTTATGAATTGAATCAAAGGGATTAGTGAGGTAGGCAAGACCAGCAATACCCCGGAAAGAAAAAAAAGTTTTGTTTCCTACTTTATAAATCGGCTCTAAAAAATAAGCTGCACCAAAACTTCTTCCCAATATCCTGACATCATAATCATAATAAAAAAGCAGCAGTCCTTTTTTTGGAAAGCAATTACAAAGATTCCAGGTTTCAATATCATTTCTTTGCCAACCAAAATTGAGCTCTATCCCTGTGGGGTTGGCACCTTTTGTATTCTGTACTGCCCGGGAATGGGCGAAAATAAACCCGTACTGAATTCCCAAACCAGTTGAAAAAATATTTGCAACTTTTTTTGAGCTGGAAAGGCTATCATTTTCCTGGGCGAAACTATTACCAGTAATTAAATTGATAATCAACAATCGTCTTAATAACCTGTAATAATACTGTAACATTTCATATTGTCTTTACAGGTGGAGGAGGGTAAAGCAAATTAATAATTTCCTTTCACAGCTTTGCAGGGCAATCAGAAAATAATAATTAAACCTGTTTGACAAATGCATTGATCCCCTCCACCAACACATCCAGATTCTTTGTAGTTGTATAAACATTTGGAGTAACACGAACACTATGAATATTTTCCCAGTTAATGCCAACTGTATGAACTTTATATTTATCAAGCAAAAAGCTATCAAGCTCTTCAGGCTTTTTTCCTTCAATTGAAACATTGCCGATAGCACAACCCCACTTCGGAGAGAAGGAGGTATGCAGTTTTACTTTGGGAACATTCTTTACTTTATCAAACCAATAATTTTTTAAGTAATGCAGCCGCTTTTCCTTTCTTTCATTGCCGATCATTTCATGAAAATCCAATGCTTTGTTAATAGCCTGTTCAATAAACATGGGTCTTGTACCTAATGCTTCAAACTTTCTTATATCATCTTTCAATGGTTCTCCCATTGCAAACAATGGATATAAATTCCTGATCTTACTCTTTCTTACATACATCATGCCACTGCCAATTGGTGCATATAACCATTTATGCAGGCTACTTGCAAAATAATCGCAATCGAGATCAGCTATTTTAAAATCAAAATGAAAAAGGCTATGTGCTCCATCAACGATCACTTCGATCCCCCTTTTGTGAGCTTCTGCGGCGATCTTTTTTACGGGTAATATTTGCCCGTTCCAATTAATAATATGCGTGATATGTACCACTTTTGTTTTTGCGGTAAATGCGTTCACATACTGGTTCACTAAATAATTTTCATCTTCACTTGGCAGTTCAAGATTTATCCAAACCATTTTTATTCCATCCCGCATTTCCCTTTGCTTGTAAGCATTTACCATGTTCGGATAATCCTGTTTGGTTGCAACGATCTCATCCCCTGCTTTTAATTGCATCCCAAATATGATCGTTTCCAAACCTTCGGATGAATTGCGATTGATCGCAACTTCTTCCATATCACAACCAGCCATTTTCGCCATATTTTTTCTCAATGGTTCACGACCCTGGTCGAGTATACGCCACATATAATAACTCGGTGCTTCATTGCTGAAATCATAATAACGTTTCATGGCATCCGATACAACTTTTGGAGCCGGGCTAACACCGCCATTATTGAGATTAATTAAAGAGGGAGATACAGTAAATGATTGTTGAACATAATACCAGAAATCTTCTTCACTTGCCAGTTCATCAGGTGAAACACCTTCCGCATCTTTTAATGCACCATCAAGATTTCTTGCCCACATGGGTTTTGTTATTGAAGAAAGAACAGCAGTTGCGGAAAATGTGCCGACTTTTTTCAGAAAACCGCGGCGATTGTTATCGGACATTGTGATTGTTTGTATAAAAGTAGCAAAAAAAGACAGCATACGTTTTTCAGATTGCTTTAGCCTTCTCTAACTATAACTGAAACCATATTTAAAAAGTCGGCTTCGCAATGACGAAATACTCGGAAGCAAGAGAAGGCAATCAAAGTCCCAGAGATTTCGTAATTGCGAGGCCCCAATTTTGTCGGGGCCGAAGCAAACTAAAAATTTGATTAGTAATGGCTGGTAATAACACGGTAGAATTGAAATTGGTGCATAGAATTGTTGTTGTACAAGAGTGCGACCCCTCGCTTCGCTCTGGGTTAACTGCGACTCAATTGCTCAATGATGAATGAAAGATGAACGGAGCGTCGCAACAGAAGTTCAATAGTAGCAATGAAATTGGCAACCTAATTAAAAAAACCTAAATTGAACATCCAACATTTTATTTATGAGAATACTTGAGATAAAAGTGCTAAAAGGACCAAATTATTGGAGTGTAAGACGAGCCAAACTCATACAGATGAAGCTTGACCTGGAGGAAAAGGAGAATATGCCGACGAATAAAATTCCCGGGTTCAGAGAAAGATTGGAAAAACTTTTACCATCATTATATGAGCACCGTTGCAGCGAAGGTAAACCTGGAGGGTTCTTTCATCGGGTTGAAGAAGGCACATGGATGGGACATGTAGTAGAACATATCGCATTAGAGATCCAAACGTTGGCGGGAATGGATACAGGTTTTGGAAGAACAAGGACACCGGAGGGAGAAAAAGAAGGAGTCTATTATGTGGTGTTCAGTTATATAGAAGAAGATGCAGGTGTTTATGCCGCTAAAGCTGCTGTAAGAATTGCACAGGCTTTGATCGCAGGCGAAGACTATGACCTTGCTGATGATATCCAGAATATGCGGGTAATAAGAGAAGATACCAGGATGGGACCTTCAACTGGTTGTATTGTAGAAGAAGCGGCAAAAAGAGGAATACCTTTTATAAGATTGAACAAACAAAGTTTGGTGCAACTTGGTTATGGTGTAAATCAAAAACGCATCCGTGCAACGATCGCTTCTACTACTTCCAACATTGCTGTCGATATTGCGTGTAATAAAGATGAAACAAAAATGCTGTTAGAAGCAGCGGAGATACCGGTGCCTAAAGGAACAGTGATAAGAACTGAAGAAGGATTAAAGGAAGCAGTTGAAAAATATGGTTACCCGCTTGTGATAAAACCTATCGATGGCAATCATGGAAAAGGAAATACAACAGATATCAATAGCTGGGAAGTGGCTGTAAAAGCATTGGCGGCTGCAGCAGAATACAGCCGCAGCGTGATCATTGAAAAATTTATCACCGGGTTTGATTTTCGTTGTCTTGTTATCAATTATAAATTCGTTTGTGCTGCTTTACGTACACCCGCATCAGTTGTTGGTAATGGTGTGCATGATATAAAATGGCTGATCGATGAAACAAATAAAGATCCTCGTCGTGGTTATGGACACGAAAAAGTGCTGACACAAATTACCATTGACCAGTTTACACAAAAGATGCTGGATGATGCAGGGATTACTTTAGAGACAGTTCTTCCAAAAGGAAAAAGAGTTTTATTGAAACCAACAGCCAATCTTTCTACAGGTGGCACATCAACAGATGTAACAGATGAAGTACACCCGGCGAATATTTTCATGTTTGAACGGATCGCAAAAATTATTGGACTTGATATTTGTGGTATTGATGTAATGGCAAATGATCTTCGAACTCCCGTATCAGAAAATGGTGGTGCTATACTGGAAGTAAATGCAGCTCCGGGTTTTCGTATGCATATTGAACCATCGGAAGGTTTGGGGAGAAATGTTGCAGAGCCTGTAGTTGACATGCTATTCCCGAAAGGAAGTGCAGGAAGAATACCAATTATAGCGATCACCGGAACTAATGGTAAAACAACCACCACAAGACTAACGGCGCATATTGCAAAAAGTGCTGGGAAAAAGGTTGGTTATACAACAAGTGATGGTGTTTATATTCAAAACCAAATGATGATGAAAGGTGATTGCACCGGGCCGATCTCATCTCAATTTGTTTTAAAAGATCCAACAGTTGATTTTGCGGTATTGGAATGTGCAAGAGGGGGTATTTTAAAATCAGGTCTCGCTTTTCAGAATTGTGAAGTAGCAGTTGTGACAAATGTTGCTGCTGATCACATGGGTCTTGGTGGTATTCATACACTGGAAGCAATGGCAAAAGTAAAAGCAGTTGTACCTGAAACTGTGTTTGATCATGGCTATACTGTATTGAACGCCGATGACGATCTCGTTTATAAAATGAAAGAAACGCTTGATTGCAATATTGCTTTGTTTAGTATGGATGAAAATAATCCGCGGATAAAAGAGCATGCTGCAACACATGGGTTATCCTGTGTGTATGAAAATGGGTATATCACACTGATGAAAGGAGGATGGAAAATAAGAGTGTTACATGTAAAAAATATCCCATTAACATTTGAAGGGAAAGCGATCCATAATATCAATAATTGTTTGCCGGCAGTTTTATCCACTTACCTCTTCCGTGATATTACAATTGAAGATATAAGAACGGGATTACAAACATTTATGCCAAGCGCCAACCTGACACCGGGTCGTTTGAATTTTTTCCACTTCAGGAATTTTACAATATTGGCTGATTTTGCTCACAATCCGCATGGACTAAAATTGCTTTGTGATTTTATCAGCAAGCTCGATTATCCTTTGCATATCGGTATTATCAGTGGTACCGGTGACAGAAGGGATGGAGATATTCGTGAGCTTGGAGAAATTTCGGCTAAATATTTTGATGAGATCATTATTCGCTGCGATAAAAATTTAAGGGGAAGAACGGCTGAAGAAATTATCGGACTTTTAAAAGAAGGAATTGAAAGTGTAAACCCCAATATTCCAATAATGACGATCCCCAACGAGAACCAGGCGCTGGATTATATTTACGAAAATCCAAAACACGGAGCTTTATACACAATTATGTGTGATGTGGTGGCTGGTGCTTTGGACAAAATAAGAGAATTAAAAGAGAGGGAGGAAAAAGAGGAAAAACCTTTTATACTTAGCAATTAATTTATCCCAAAAACCATTTGGCATCAAACAGCGCAAACCTTATTTTTGCAGCCCATTCTGAAAGGAATGTTTGGATGACCCATGGTGTAATGGTAGCACTACTGATTTTGGTTCAGTCAGTTAAGGTTCGAATCCTTATGGGTCAACATTATTTTGGGTAAAACATAGGTAAAACATTACCCACTTTATTAGCTCTCAGATCCCCCTTCTGCTGAAACATCAACATTTTCTGTTTCTCTTGGTTGATTTCTCTCCTTCGGAAACAATGCTTCAACATATTCATCCAATCCCAATTGTTGTAAATATATTGTCCCTAAATCTTCTTCAATATCTTCTTCTGTCATATCAATCATTACAAGATTGCCCAGTAGCCCTTGATACATTTTGACTGTCACCCCATCATGTTTTTCATCCCTCAAAAAAATAATTCCTGGAATGCTTTCAATTGTGTCAATAAAGATTGATATCGGATAGATCATGTTTAAACTGCTTCTAACTTTAAAGAGGATTTATTAGCAAAGTTTTTTGCACCAACAAAAACATTTGGAATTTCTCTAGTGGAATTAAATCTAGCCTTGATTGATTTATTCCTTATAAGAGTAGGCATTGCTTGAGGATTACCCTTTGGTCTAAATCCAAGCCTGTGAAGTTCAAGAACAAATTTCTTTAACCCATTCTTTTTATTGTGTACTAAAAAATGGTTACAATATGATTTTACAAACGCCACACCTTTTTTAAATGCTGTCTCCTCATCAGGGGCATAATAATAAAAATTCCAACCTTCCACAAAGCAAAAAAACTTACCTGATTCCTTTTTTTTGTGATATACTCGTAACCAAAAATCAAAATGAGTCAGGTTACCCTCAGGTATTATCGAAACAGATGGTGGATCTTTGATGTCTCTATCAGGCCTTTTTATAAACTCTGGCATATTTTTATTTAAATGATTACCTCAATATAAGTAAAAAAAAACAAACTGGATTCAATTAAGCTAAGTGAACAAAAAGAATAATCGGATTAGTAGGATAACAGAGGTAGCAGTAACCATCAATGCAATTATCTTCCCACAGGTTATTAAATCTTCAATCAACGGATGGTAAAGTTTTCTTTTACTCATCATACCAAGACTTATTTTTTCTGCTTAATAATTATCGAAATGTCTTTCAATTTTTTCTCGACTTTCTTTAATTGATCATTCAATTTTACTACTTGTTCAAGCAACTTTTTATTTTGAATTCTTAACCTTCCTACAAGTTCTTTGATAATTACTTGTTTGCCTTTCGTTTGCTTTGACATTATTATACTTTATAGTGAAGGAGTCTTCTTTGCTCGTCCTACCGTTAATTTAGTTAAATTCAATTGTATTTAATTACAAACCACTAAAAAAAATTATTATGCAACTTGAAACTGGAACTATTATCATTATATCGTTTGCTTCAGCCTGTCTTTGGTTTTGGGGGATATATGAGATAATAAAGAGCGCAACAAAATCTACAAAACAATCTCAGTTTTCAGAAATGCAAGTCCGCTTACTAGCTGAGCTTCTTTTAAAACAAGGTGTCTCTGTTGATCGCATAATGGAAATAATTAACCTAGAAAAGAAGTACTTCAAAGATTCCGGCAATGTGAAATAAGTGAGTTTAATTTTTTCGTAAATTCATTATCCATAAAAAAACTATGAATACGAAAATTGCTAAGGACATTACGGGAGAGTTAATAAACATCACGGACGTTAAAGTATCACAAACATATTATTGCGTCGACTGTGGGAAAGCGCTAATCAAGAAAAACAAAAACCCCGATAACAGAAAGAGAATAATTCACTTTGCCCATTCAACCAATTGTTCTGGCAATCTTGAAACATACCTGCATAAAATATCAAAAGACATAATAGAAAAGGAAAAAAAAATATTATTACCACAACTTGGTAATTTTTCTTTTGCACTATGTGAAAAGGAATGTCGTCGTTTTGAAGGTATTGTTCCTGATATTTTGATAGGCAACGAAAATGGAATTAAAGCTATTATTGAAATTTATGTGAGACATATAACTGACGAGCTTAAAATAAAAAAAATTAAGGGGTTTGGTATTCCTGCATTTGAAATAGACTTAAGCGCATTAAGCTATGATTCAGATTTTGAAACAATCCGACATGAACTAATTGAAAATTTATCCAATAGAAAAACCCTTCATTTCCCGGTAATCAAGAGTTCTGTCGACAAACCAACTCAAAGCCAACAGTTACAACAAAGCAGGGGTAATCAATCCCTTTGGTCAACGGTAAAAGACACCGCCATTAAATATGTTCCATTAGAAGATGTAACAAATGAAGTGTTAGAATTTTATGACCATTATAAATTTTATTTTGATGATGCGGGCCTTAGTAAAGAAGGATTTTTAAAAAGTATTGAAGGCTCTCAGTCTTATAAAAATAAGACTTCTCAATGGAAGGACTTCAAAAAAAAGATTGATGAGATTAATGATTTGACAGTTTTTGCATTCCGGTCAAATTCAGGAAAAGGTTCAGGCATTTTAGTTTTATGTGTCACTAAAGAAAATTTAAATTTTATTACCTTCTCAAATACTTATAAGGCGGATGCTCTGTTCACTAATTCGTCTGATAGAAAAAAATTTGCAAGTTGGTTTAAAACACTTTTAGATTAAGAATTTTCATAGAATAAGGTTTAATGGTCAAATGAGTAAATCATTTAGTAGCCCTTCGGTTTCTACTGGAGGGCTTCTTTTATTTTACGAATTAACTGAAAGGAACAAATAATAACCGGATCAGAAGAAAGATTAAACTCCCTAGAATCATTAAACTGATCATCTTACCAAACGTAATTAAATCTTCAATCAACGGATGGAATAGTTTTCTTCTCAATTGCTTTAGTTATTAATCCTAAGATGTGTGCTTGATGATACCCACCCTCAACAACTCGCCATTTGATTGGAAAATGTTTTAGCCCTTTCGATACTATTAAAGGCCGATTATTCTGCAAAACAAATGATTGATTCCTAGCAATGACTTTATATTTCTCTTGTGTCTTTGTTTCTGAAATCTTCTCTACTATTAAGCGAATACTCTTTCTATCGAAATGAATTGTGATAGTAAAAGTCATTATACAAGGTGTTTTTCAGACAAAGAATTTCTGCATATGATCTTTGAATTTTTGCATTTCTGGCCTCCCCATGCTCTTAATTATCATATCGTCATAAACAAGCAGAACAGCAGCACTATTAGCCCACTTGCCTCTTCCTTTGTCTATGAATTCTTGCCATTCTTCTCTTTTTATTTCTTCAGGATTTCCAGTCAGATGTTCATATCCCAATTGGAAATACCTTTTGCCGAAAGTGTCCGAATAAAATACTTCGATCCTTCTAGCATACCTTATCCAAGGGATAGGGACTTTTGAATTTCCCAACATAGAAAAACATTGTATCCATCTTGTAATTTTATCATCAATAAAGAATCTTAAATGAATATCTTTTGCTCCTGCACTTGTAAGATTCAATATAACCCATGACTCAGGAAAATCACCTCCACCTATTGTTTTTTTTGGTTCTACAGCAAAAGAAATTATTGGAGTAGTATGAAGCTTATTATAGTTAAAGGTTGTATTGTAAGTGACATAAGAAATATAACCAAGTATTACTCCAATTGCAATATTGACAAAAACATTCAGAAAGTCTCCAAACTGACCCCACCAATCCTGTTTATTTGATAGGTCTGAAAATGTCTCGGAGTATAGTATCAATGGTATGGACACAATAACTACAGACAACAACAAGAATGAATTTAGTCCTGCTTTCTTAGTGAAAAAATTGGGGACTGTTTTAGTGAAGAAATTGCGGACTGCCTTTAAGGCTGAAGACCATTTCATGGTGGAAGTTTAGGTTTGAGAAAATTAATGTTTAAATTAGCAAAAACACTTAAGCAAACCACCATGAGAGGACTTTTTCTTTTATGCTTATTGTATATTGTAAGTATTAACTGCTTTCCTCAATCCAAAGCAGAAATAAAAAAACAAAAGGAAAGGTCAATAGACACCTTGAAGAAAAAAATTTCAGGGGTAAGATTTGCTGATTTTGGCTTCTCAAAAGCTCAAGAACAGATATTCATAAATAATGCTACTTCTCCAGATGCCCAATTATTAACTGGGATTGTAAATTACTTAAAGATGGATTTAGGTTTGCAAGTAATAATAACCCAGGAGCAAAGAAATGAATCATTAAAGATTGCTAAGTCGAGATGTGATGTAGTATTTTTTACTTATGATGTTGGACAATTTAAGAGTTCTTTTGGAGCAATTGGAAATGTCCCTTTTTCTTTTTCATTTTTATTTTGTGATAAATCAAAATATTCTTTCAATACAAAACTTCATGTAGATGGTTTAACAATTTTAGCCAATAAAACCAGACAAACATGTTTCTTTGAATTTGCTTACAAAAGAAAGTTTGACATTAACCAAAAAATATTAATTCAGAAAAATTCTTCCCTAATCTCACTAGCAGATTTTACAAAATATTTAGATACTTCCTTGCATAAATTACCAATTGAAGGTATTTACCAATTATTCAGTTCTTCTAACAATAGTTCAAAATATAAAATTGGAATATGCAATAGGAATGACACATTGTATATAGTTTATTTTGATGGGGCTAATTATAGTGAGGATTGGACCGAAGGTGAATCAAAAGGATATTTAACTAAGACTATGTCAGAATCTGACTTTTTTGTTAAGTGGTTTTCGCTTGATAAAACACTAATGGAAGGAGCAATTACTTTTGCTAATAATCATAACTCATTTGAATTAAAATCAAGTGATATCCAAAACCCAATTGAAAATGATAAGTATATTAGATTAAAATAGTTTTCTATTCCTATAGAGGCTTTTCAATTTTCGGAAACTTTTTACTCTTATTAACCTTAATCCTTAGGGAATTGGTATTAAAAGAAGTCTTTAATTCTACCCCTTACTGCCTTAGGCACTCCCAAAGTCCATCTTAAATTATCCATATGTCTTTGCTTTAAAACAAGCCAATTATATCTCTGTGCCTTTCTGCTCAATTTCTCTTTGTAGGTCCTCTTTCCATTACAAGTTATCTTTCTAAGTTTTTCTAACAAGCCTTCTAATTTCCAGTAGTTGTCATTGTATCTGCTAAGCTTTGAACTTTGTTGACAGCAATAATAAATCCTATAACTATAACCAAGCCTAGATTTGAATTTGTGTGATCCATAAGCCTTGTAAAGGATTCTGCATTTTAATCCTGTTTGTGGGCAAATGAAATAAAGCACCTTTCCTCTTCCTAAATTACTATCCTGCTCAATCAAATAAACTTTATAACAATAGTCAATTTTATTCTCATTACTTTCAGTTACAGTATAACTAATTTGTAAAAATTTATCCTTGTTAGTATAACAACTTTGAAAACTTGCACTTCCTGTAAGTCTTCCATGTTGATCAGTCCAATTAAGACTGAAAGAAATATTATATCCCTTTTTTATAAAATCATGCCTAAGAAGATAGGACAATTCTATTCTTAGGCACTCTCCAACTGTCCAAGCTCCTGTTGAGTGTCTACCCATCTATTATTTAGTTAATATAATTTGACTGGCCAATATTTCAGAAATATCATACTTGCAGGTTTTAATGGATTCCAACTTTTTCATATTTGCCTTGATCTGCCTTCTCCTGCTCTTCTTATCTTCCTGTGTCATAATATTACTAGGAAAAGATTTTATCTTCTGTTTTATCAATTCATCAATATTACAAGGGAGAAGGCTTTCATATTCCTTCAGAAGCAACAAAGGAATGGTTGAAGAAGTTAGTTGCTTCTTGCTATTCACATTTATTGAACTTGCTTTCATAATGGAAATATATTTATTTAGAAGTTCTCCTTTACAGGTGGTTTGAAAACTTTCACTTCTCAAAGATTCAATATCAAGAAACCTGGACTTAAAATAAATTGAAGGCCTCTTATAATGGCTTTCTATCTTCAGGTAATTTGCTGAAGGTTTATAGTCATATAAGGAAGTAAGCTTCTCCCTTTCATTTTTTGTAAGTTTATTCTTTAGATTCTTATTGGCATCATAAAGCTTAAAAGTCATAACCCCATCTTCAAAATACTTTCCATAATCAAAGGATCTGGTTTTCATTCCTTGAATCTTCAAATGACTATTAAAAACTTCTCTTACGCTAAATGGAATTTCAAGGATAGTTCCAAATTCAAACACATTTACTTCTGCTTTCAATAGGTCTATATTCAAGACTTCAGATAAATGATTAATACCAATATTGAAATCTTCAGGACCTGTCTTGAAGTTTTGCCCTGCAATAAAATATGGTATACTTCCTTTAATTTTCATTTTGTCAGCTTCTGGATTCATCCAAATTTCAACAGCCTTACAACCTTCATATATGAACTTCTGCCAGCCTGAATTATAGCTTGCTTTATGCTCCAAATAATCTAAACAAGGCTTATCTTTGCTTAGACTTTTAGATGCTTCTAAGTAGTCAAAATTCATTTATATCCAAATCAACAGGCCCTATTTAGGGCTTGTTCTTTTATGTATCTATCCAGATAGTTTAATACTTCATCTTTTAACTCTAATAAGCCCCTGAATAAATGAATTTCTAAAATGTCAATACTAGGTTTGTAAAGTATGAACAGATCCAAGTTGCTTTGAATTCTCCCCTGTTTATTCGAAAATCCTATATCACCATAACCAATGAAAGAAGGAAAAGCAGTAGCCTGCCATATAGTAGAAAAAACTCTGAAAGGTTCAGATTGTTTATATATTGAAGATTCATCTTTCCTGAAATTTGCAGTGATCTGTCCTTGCTTTTTTTCAGTCAATGCCCTGCCCTTATTCTGAAGCTTCAGGAAACAGTCATCAGCATAACTGATCCTTTGAGGAAGGATATCTTTTTGTCCCTCCTTCAAATAATAACTTGAAATAGTTCCTTCCTTTTGTCCATAGACAAAAACTTCATGCTTCTTTGCAATCATTAATTCATCCATATCCTTTAATTTTTGGTGATATAATATTTTTCCAGATGAGCTTCTATATCTGAAGACCTGATATAGATTTTACTTTTGAATTGAGAGAAAGGGATAATTCTTTTCTTCAGATAGGAATCAAATGTTTTTGAACAAACATTTAGTTTTTTGCAAGCTTCAGGCTTGCTGAGCCACTTTGGAGATTCTTCTACTGGCTTTTTAATTTGAAGCAGATCCTTGATTTCACAAATTGAAGATTCTAATAGATCAAGCTTTTCCTTTGGTATTACTGCAAATTCCATTGCCTTCATGTCCTTGTTTTGTCAAGTGACTAGCAAACATAATCTGCATAAAGAAGCCTAATCCAAACAAGGAATAGGCTTTTTAATATCAAAACTTGTATGACTTTTCTAAGAAAGCTTTTCCCCTTCTTCAATCCACCTTCTAACTGAGTTATAATAATCCCCCACAAAGCCAATGGTATTTTCCTTTTCAAAATGAGCTATACCACAGTAAATAAAAATTTCTCCGATTACCTTTTTATGCCATTCTGGAATATTTGCAGAAATATTATTAGTTTGTCTCTTTAAGTAGTTATGGGTAAAAAAGGCAATCTGATTTCTATATCTATTAAGACTTGTTGTCTTTCGTTTATGATGCATCGCACCAACAATTCCCTTTTTTAGTGGGTTAGCTTTTTCATTCAAAGAATTTAGAATGGATTTATTATCTGTATAAAGCTCAGCTAATTCAGGAGAGAAAGCTTTTATTTTATCAATGTCTTCCTCAAAAAAAACCTGATCAAAGGCATAAAATGCACAATGCATAAAGAAAAGACCTGCGCCATCTACGACAATTTCCTCCTTTCTCAACTTGGACTTGAAAACTACTTCATCAAATGGGAATAATTCGTCTATCGACTCATTCGCCCTTTTATTCCAACTGTACATGGCTTGTAAAATCTTTCTAATAGAGTCCAATTCTGATCTAAATTTTTCTCTACGATTATAATAATATGCATGGTCTTCTTGGCCATATTCATTAAACTCTTGATAATTGATTTTGATCGATAGCATTAAGGACGCAATATCTTCATACAATTCTTGACTTTTTATTTTTACAAATAAATTCAAGTAATCATTTAATATATGTTTCGCCTTGTCAATATCCTGACTTAAAAATTCCTGCTTGGAATTTGATACAAATATTAATTCTGATTTATTAAGCTCTTTCAAAAGTCTATTCTTCATATCTCCTATTTATCTTATCTGTGGGTAAGAAAACATACCCTTTTCTAAGGTAATAAAAGGGTTATAGTCACTAATAATACGCTATTTCCCTTTCTATCAATTTCAATGTTGACCCCAACAAAGTTTTTAACGCAGAGTCTTTAACCTCCAACCTAGATGTCCCTATTATCCAATTTCCAATTTTGTCGTATTTAACATATGTTCTTATTATTTTTCCACTAGGACTTATACTTTCAATCAAATTATTCCTGGCATCATATTTATTAACTTCTTTCTCATAAACATTTGATATTACATAATAGGCGTCTCGCTCAATTGTATTACCATTCTCATCATATTTGTAAATCTGTCTTGACTCCAATTTGCCATCAAGGCTAAATACTTCCTGTTGAATTAATTTGTTGCTGTTGTCATATTTATAAGCATACCTTTCGCTCAAGGCACCAGTTGAATCATGAACATTACTTTCAATTTCATTACCCCTAGTATCATAGGTATAAACTATTGTCTTGGACAAACTGCCGTCCAGATTATATGAATTATCTTCAATTTTATGTCCATTTTCATCATATTTTGAAATCTGCCTGATATAAAGAGAAGCAAATTCTATATTTTCAAAAATGAACTCCTGCAATCTCCCTTTATCATCATATTTATCTAAACTTTTGTTCACAAGATTTCCAGCTTGATCATAGTCATTGAATTCGGAAGTGTAACCCATCTTATTATATTTAAATACTTGCCTCCTAGTAAGCAAACCTTTCTCTAACTCACCAAACTTTTCAATTGCAAAAAATTCACTGGTTTTTATTTCCTTAACTTGACCCTTTATATTTTCCTTTGAAAGGTCATTTTCGACAATTTTACCCCCTTTACAAGACAGCAAACTTCCTGTAATCATTATCAACAAAAAGCTACGAATTTCAGATTTCATGTCTTAAATATTTGATAGTTTTCAATGTGTGAATTCAGAGTGCTTTATGAAGAATAATTCAAAACAATTCTTACATTCCTTCAAAAATTGCTTCATGGGCCTCATCCTGACTTTCTATATCAAAACTATCAAGGTAAATTTCTGTTGTTTTACTGTCTGAATGTCCTAAAAGTTTTTGAATATCTAAAAGGCTAGTTCCTTTCTTCCTTGCAATGTCAGCAAATGAATGCCTAGAAATGTGACTTGAAAGCTTCTTTGGTATCTCTGCCTTTTCACCAATAATCTTTAAGCATTTATTTATAAGGGCTGCTTTGGCCTCTAACTGCTTTTTAAAATAAAGTTTATTAACCCTGTTTATGTTATTCCTCAAAAAAGGAAAGATGAAATCTTCATTTTCACTTTCTTTCTTTTGATAAATTTTCAAAATATTCAATGCTTGTGGCAGAAGTTTAAGTGATCTTTTCTTACCTGTCTTTCCCATTTCATAAGTAAGTCTTCCTTCCTGAATATTGGACCATTTAAGCTGAATCAAATCACCAATTCTTATCCCTGCACAAAAGAAAGAAAACATAAACATATTTCTTGAATCATAAAGCCTAGTGCCTTTTTCAAGTTTAAGGTCCTGAAGCTTTTTAATTTCAGCAGGATTCAGTCTTTCCTTTCTTTGTGTCTTATCAGATTCTAGCTTAAAAGCAAAGAAGGGATTCTTATCTTGATTGAAATAGTTTTTTCCTGGCTCTTTGATAGCCTTGTAAAGTATGCTTCTGAAGGTCTTCAAATGATTATGGATTGTGTTTTTTGAATATCCTGTCCTTTTCAAATAGCCTTTATATTCTTCTAGAAAGTCAATTGTAATTTCTTCAAAACTCAGGTCCTTACCTTTAAGGAAACCTTCAATTTCTTTATCCCCTTTTAGTTGCCTAAGAATACTTTTATAAGTCTTCAAAGTACCATAGGCTTGATTCTTTTCTAAAAGCTCATTCTGCTTCTCCCAATATTGCACAAAGCTTTTATCTGAATAGCCAGAATCTTTAGTAGCTGTTAGTTTCTTAATGTTTCTGGAAGACAGGCTTTCTTCATTTGCTTCTAACTTGTCTTTTACTGTAAGAATTTTCCTGATATGTTTATCTATATCAGAATTGATCTTCTTAGCAAGTGGATTTATCTTAACTATGGAATACTTTTTTTTCAGGTCCCTCAACTCTTGAGGATTAAGATTTTCCTTATGGCTCTGGGTAATTCTAGGCTTCATTTCAAACAGCCTAGAAGCCTCAGGATTCCATTCATCTTCCTGACAGGAATATCCAGTAGCTATATAAGAAGACCTCCTTAAATGGGTTATTCTGATCCATACAGGATATGTATCATCTGAAAGGGGTTTATCAGTCCTTAGAAGGGCTTTGACTTTCGGCTGCTTCATAATAGTTTCATTTAATCCACTTCAAAGATAGTCAGGTAAAACATAGGTAAAACATTTCTTTCCTATCTTTTACTTTCTTTTTCCTCCTTTTAACTAAATGAAATGCTTGCCAGTATTGAGTTTTATGGTCTTTACCCCTGAAAGTGAAGAAATATCAAGAATCAAAAAGAAGTGTTTCTAGTCCTTATGGGTCAACGAAAACTGCAAGTGATGAACTTTAGCCCCGCATTTAGCGGGGCTTTTTTATTTTATATCTCAGCTTCTTTTTAACTTTCCTGTATAAACCACAAACAATGAAATTGATATCTGCTTTTGGTTTCCTTCTTTTAAACGGGAATCTTTTTTCCCAGGACTGCTCCAATTATTATTTCCTGCAAAACAATAAGACTGTTGAAATGACTATCTCAAACAAAAACGGAATTGAATCAGGTAAAATGACTTATATTATTTCAGACAGTAAAAAAAATGGTGGCTCAATAACTGCGACAATCAATTCTGAGTTTGTCGATGCAAAAGGAAAATCAATTTCCAAAGCAAGAAATAATGTGAAATGCGAAAATGGTGTGATGCAAATGAATATGAAAACTTTTATTCCTCCACCACAACTTGAACAAATAAAAAGTGGATTTGCAACTGCAAACGATGTTTACCTTGAATACCCTAGTAATATGAATGTCGGAGATCAACTAAAAGACGGTCAATTCAATATGGACTATAAATCTGCCAGCGGATTAGATTGTTCTATTGATATCAGTATTACAGAAAGGAAAGTGGAAGGAAAAGAAACTGCAACCACTGCCGCAGGCACATGGGAGTGTTTTAAGATCTCTGCAAAAAATAAGATTGACTCGAAGATTTCGAATATTGGTATCCCTATAACAATGTCTGTCGTCGAATGGTTTGCACCGGGGTTTGGTATTGTGAAAACAGAATCAAAAACTGGTAAAACAGAAATTACTTCGATAAAATAATAAGCCGCTGATCAGTTTTGCATATTACTGATGCAAGTTCTGAGGCTATCTTCCCACTTTTTCAGTTTAACACCATAAGTTTGTTGAATTTTTGTTTGATCTAAAACAGAATAAACTGGTCGTTTTGCAGGTGTTGGATATTCCTTTGTAGAAATCGGTTTTACATCACAAGGGCTTTTAGTGATCTCTTTTATTGTCTTTGCAAAATCATACCAGGAAATAATTCCTTCATTGCTGAAATTATAGATCCCCGGTGTCCATTTGTATATCTGCAAATGGCATAGTCCAATAATATTAAAAATTGTTTCTGCAAGATCCGCAGCATTTGTTGGAGAACCCAACTGATCTTTGATCACTTTTATTTGATCTTTTTCACTCATCAACTGCATCATTGTCCTCACAAAATTTTTCCCAAACGAAGAATATACCCAGGAAGTACGAAGGATAATGCTATCAGGATTTAATTCCATGGCTTGCTTGTCCCCTTCGACTTTTGAAGCGCCATAAACATTTATTGGATCAGTGGGAAAACTTTCTGTGTAAGGATAAGCCGCTTCGCCATTGAAAACATAATCTGTTGAAATATGAATGAACTTAGCGTTATGTTCTTTACAAACGGCAGCAAGCACTCCAACTGCTTCGCCGTTTACTAGAAAAGCCAGGTCTTTTTCGGTTTCAGCTTTATCAACCGCAGTGTAAGCTGCGCAATTAATGCAATAAGCAGGTTTTAGTGTATTGAAATAATTTCTTACCAATTCAAACTGGTGAATGGGTAGATCTTCTCTTGAAAGAAAGACAAATTCTAACCCGGTATGCAAAGAAGAAAATTCCCGGAGTTCTTTACCTAATTGCCCATTAGCCCCTGTTACCAGTATTTTGGACTTCATTTTCATTTGTATAAATAAAATTGTTCCTGCAGTCTGCAAATAAAGGTAGCCCTTTATCTTTTTCTGAAATGATCTCTTTTCCGGCAGGGATCTTCCAGTCAATATTCAAAGAAGGATCATTGTATAAAATGCCGGCTTCACTTTCTTTATTGTAAAATGAATCGCATTTATATAACACTTCTGCCTGTTCACTCAAAACAGAAAAGCCATGAGCAAATCCTGCCGGGATAAACAATTGTTTTTTATTTTCAGCTGAAAGTTCAATTGAAAAATTTTTTCCAAAAGTTGGCGAGCCTTTTCGAATATCAACGGCAACATCCAATATTCTTCCTGCTAACACTCGTATTAACTTTACCTGCGCAGATGGATTGAGCTGATAATGTAACCCCCTGATCACACCATAATTTGATGATGACTGATTATCCTGCACAAAATTTATGTCAATTCCTTCAGCCCGATAGGTTTGAAGATTAAATGATTCAAAAAAATATCCGCGACTATCCTCGTGTATTTTGGGCTCAAATACAAGTAAGTTGGCTATGGGTGTTCGTACAAATGGCATATTATAAGCTCCAGTAAATCCTTTTATTAATTTTATCACGAAATAATCCCTTCAGGTCATAAATAACAGCATGCGGTTTTGTGATCGACAAAATATATTCTTCATCCATTTCTTTAAACTTATCGTGTGAAACCGCAAGAATAACAGCATCATAATCAGTTCCATTGATCTCTGTTAATCCAAAACCGTATTCATGCATCACTTCATCGCATGAGGCATAAGGATCGTGAACATCTACATTGACTGAGAATGATTGCAACTCCTTTACAACATCTGCAACTTTTGAATTTCTTATGTCACTCACGTTTTCTTTGAATGTCGCTCCTAACACTAAAACCCTTGCCGACTGAACATTGCTTACATTTTTTGTAATATATCTTACTACTTTTCTTGCAACGTATAAAGCCATCCCATCATTAATATACCGGCCGGCCAAAATAACTTTTGAATCAAAGCCAAGTTCACTTGCCTTATAAGTAAGATAGTATGGGTCAACACCAATACAATGGCCACCTACTAAGCCCGGATAAAATTTCAAAAAATTCCATTTGGTACCTGCTGCTTCCAATACTTCATAAGTATTAATGTTCATCCTATCAAAAATGATGGACAGTTCATTCATTAACGCAATGTTGAGGTCACGCTGTGTATTCTCAATGATCTTTGCTGCTTCAGCTACTTTAATACAAGATGCACGATGCACCCCTGCTGTTACAACCAGTTCATAGGTTTTTGCGATCTCTTCCAGCGATTCAGCATCGCATCCTGAAACAACTTTTATTACTTTAGATAGTGTATGTGTTTTATCACCTGGATTAATTCTTTCAGGAGAATAGCCAAGTTTAAAATCTTTCAAATTTTTCAACCTTGATAATTCTTCAATGATCGGCAAACAATCTTCCTCTGTACAACCCGGGTAAACGGTCGATTCAAAAACAACGTAATCTCCTTTCTTTAAAACCTTACCAATGGTTTCAGATGCTTTTTTCACGGGTGTAAGATCTGGTACATTGTGCTGATCAACCGGCGTTGGTACAGCAACGATGAAAAAATTTGCTTCTCTCAATTCTTCCAGCTTCGAAGTGAAATGAATATCACAATTTTCAAAATCTTCTTTTACCAATTCATTACTCGGGTCAATACATTTTCTCATCAACTCTACTCTCCCTTCATTAATATCAAACCCGATCACAGATATTTTTTTGGCAAATTCCAATGCGATGGGAAGTCCAACATAACCTAAGCCGATCACTGCCAATTTTGCTTTCTTACCAATTAACTCCTGGTACATCTTTCGTTTAAAGTTTAATCGTTTTCATTAATAGAGTTCCAATTACCGTTTACTTACAAATTCCTTTGGCAGTTTATTTAATTCCTCAGGCGCCAGAGATCTAAAATATTCATATGTAATTTTCAAACCTTTTTTTCTTGAAATCGCAGGCTCCCAACCAAGCAACTGTTTTGCTTTTGTAATATCCGGTTGTCTTTGTTTTGGATCATCAACAGGCAATGGTTTATAAATTATTTTTACTTTATTACCTGTTAGTGCAAGTATTTCTTCTGCAAAATCCTTTAATGAAATTTCATCAGGATTGCCAACATTTACCGGCATATAGTAATCACTCATCAGCAAACGATAGATCCCTTCAACAAGATCATTCACAAAACAAAAACTTCTTGTTTGTGATCCATCGCCAAAAACCGTAAGATTTTCTCCACGTAAAGCTTGTCCGATAAAAGCTGGTAATGCTCTTCCGTCATTCAATCTCATTCTTGGACCATACGTATTAAATATCCGAACGATCCTTGTATCCACTCCATGAAAACTATGATAGGCCATTGTAATGGCTTCCATGTATCGCTTTGCCTCATCATAAACCCCTCTTGGCCCCACGGGATTTACATTTCCCCAATAATCTTCATTTTGCGGATGTACTAAAGGATCGCCATACACTTCACTAGTGGAAGCAACAAGCATTCTTGCTTTTTTTGCTTTCGCAAGTCCCAGGCAATTATGCGTACCTAATGCCCCAACTTTCAATGTCTGTATTGGTATTTTTAAATAATCGATCGGGCTGGCAGGAGATGCAAAATGAAGAATATAATCAAGCTTGCCTGGTATTTCAATATGCTTTGTAACATCATGTTCAATGAACCCAAAATGATCATTTGAAAAATGATGTTCAATATTTTTTATATCGCCAGTGATCAGATTATCCATTGCAATGACATGATGACCTTCTTTGATAAACCGATCGCAAAGATGTGAACCTAAAAAACCAGCGGCGCCAGTAATTAATGTCGTCTTTTTCTCCATAAACCTTCGTTAAGGGGCAATTATTTTTCTTCCTATACTTTCATAATAAAATCCCAAGTCTTTCATTTGTGATAGATCATAGACATTTCTGCCATCAAAGATCACCTTGCTTTTCATCCGTTGCGTCATTTTCTCAAAATCGGGTGTTCTGAATTCACTCCATTCTGTTGCTATGATCAATGCATCACAATTATTTAAAGCATCGTATTGATTCTCGGTAAAAGATATCTTGTCACCAACAACATCTCTCACATTTTTCATCGCCTCAGGATCAAATGCTGTAATTGTGGCGCCAGCTTTCAATAATTCTTCAATAAGATAAAGAGCCGGTGCTTCCCGAATATCGTCTGTATTTGGCTTAAAAGCCAATCCCCAAAGAGCAATTTTCTTACCAGTCACATTATTATTAAAATATTTTTTTATGCGGGGAATTAAATACACTTTCTGTTTTTCATTCACCTCCATTACCGCATCAAGTATTCTGAAATCATATTTGACATCAGATGCTGATCTTACCAATGCCTGTACATCCTTTGGGAAACAGGAACCTCCATAACCAATACCAGGAAATAAAAATCGTTTACCAATTCTTTCATCACCCCCAATCCCACGACGAACCATATCAACATCTGCTCCCATTAACTCGCATAATCTTGCGATCTCATTCATAAATGAAATTTTTGTGGCAAGAAATGAATTGGCCGCATACTTGGTAAGCTCAGAAGATCTTTCATCCATAAAAATAACAGGGTTTCCCTGGCGAACAAACGGTGCATAAAGATCTGCCATTATCTTTCTTGCCTTTTCGGATTCGGTACCGATCACTACCCTGTCAGGTTTCATGAAATCTTCCACCGCTACACCTTCACGTAAAAACTCAGGGTTACTTACAACATCAAATTCACATTTACAATTTTTGGCGATGGCATCACGTACTTTTTCAGCAGTGCCAACCGGCACAGTACTTTTATCAACAATTACTTTATAATCTTTTAAAATTTTTCCAAGATCATTGGCTACGCCTAAAATATATTTCATATCGGCCGAGCCATTCTCTCCGGGTGGTGTAGGCAATGCAAGAAAAATAACTTTTGCATCAGCAATACCTTCTTCTAAGTTCGTTGTAAACTTTAATCTTTCCTCCCGCTGATTTCTTAAAAATAGTTTTTCAAGACCCGGCTCATAAATTGTGATCTGCCCGTTAGATAATTTTTCAACTTTGTTTTTATCAATATCAACACAGGTTACTGTATTTCCAGTTTCTGCGAAACAAGTACCTGTCACCAATCCAACATATCCTGTTCCAACGACTGCAATTTTCATAAGAAGTTTTTATCTGTTTATGTATTCCAAAACTTTTGTTGTAATAAAATTCAATTGTTCGTTATCCATTTCGGTATGGATTGGCAATGAAATAACTCTTTCTGTAAGCCAATCAGTAACCGGTAGTGAAACTTTTGCTGTTTCATAATGAGCAAACATTTGTTGCTGATGTCCCGGCACCGGGTAATAGATCATTGAGGGAATATTATGTTCGGCAAGAAAAGCATTTAATCCATCACGGCTCACATTATTAAGCACTAATGTATATTGATGAAAAACATGACTGCAATAAGATGCCCGGTAAGGTGTTGTGATCTTTGGGTTATTTGCAAATTCTTTATCATAAAAGTCAGCAACAGCTTGTCTTGCTTTTATATATTCATCAAGATGTTTTAATTTGATATTTAGCACAGCGGCCTGGATCGTGTCAAGCCTGCTATTGCACCCAACTATTTCATAATAATACCTTTTTCGCTGACCATGATTGGCAACCATCTTCATTTTATCAGCTAATGCATCATCATTAGTGAAAATAGCACCGGCATCACCATACGCACCAAGATTTTTAGAAGGGAAAAAAGAAGTAGTTCCTACATGACCGATTGTTCCCGTTTTCTTTTTCCCATTGTTAGAAGTGTAATCGCCGCCAATTGCCTGGGCATTATCTTCAATAACAACAAGGTTATGTTTTTCAGCGATCGCCATTATTTCATCGAGCGGCGCTGAATGCCCGTAAAGATGAACCGGTACGATGGCTTTTGTTTTAGGAGTAATTACTTTTTCTAATGCCGCCGGATCCATGCAAAACGTTTTAGGATCCACTTCAACAAAAACTGGTGTAAGTCTTAGTAGGGCAATTACCTCAGTCGTCGCAATAAAAGTGAATGAAGGTGTGATAACTTCATCACCCGGCTTTAGATCCAGCGCCATCATGACAATTTGAAGTGCATCAGTTCCATTAGCACAGGG
>Ga0193740_1000030_pt1 | contig 36012 bp, 29 predicted proteins | sample L2s1metaG_FD_145072 | JGI IMG/M metagenome (GOLD analysis project Ga0193740, IMG submission 145072) | Soil microbial communities from a riparian zone of the East river system, Colorado, United States - L2s1 | ecosystem: Environmental > Terrestrial > Soil > Riparian zone | place: USA: East River... | reverse complement strand
ATAAACTTTCACCAACACTCGTTTCATCTTCCCCCAAAACGGAAATAATCACATCTGCATTTTTTGCTGCATTCGCTGCCCTGTCAATGCTATCTTTTTCATTTGGACTTAATGGTGTTGGGAGTACTTCTGTTTCCGGCCAGCCGGCATTGGTAACATTACATCCTTTTTCAAAAATTACATTGACTGCAGAACCCAATTTTGATTTGATGCCATCCAACACGGTGCTTAACGGGTTATTATGAGGACCATACCTGCTAACAGCATAGCTGGCATTGTTCGCCAGAGGTCCCGTGACCAGAATTGTTTTGATATTGTTTTTATTTAAGGGTAATAACCCGTTCTGATTTTTAAGCAACACAATTGATTCCCTGTTCACCTGCAATTCCAGCGAATCATCCTTAGCCGTGTGAACTAATTTGTCGGCAAGTTTTGTATCCTTTACATAAGGAGAATCAAATAATCCCAACATAAATTTTACCCGTAATACATCTCTTACTCTTTCGTCCACTTTTAAAATAGAAAGTTTTCCTTCTTTCACCAATTCACGAACAGGAACGATATACACTTCAGGCATCCTGAAATTGGTATATACATTCAGGCCTGCCTCAACAGCCTGCCTAATTCCATCTTTAAAATCGGGGGCAACACGGTGTTTTTCTGAAATAAATTCAACTGCACGACTATCAGACACTACGTAACCATTGAAACCAAATTTTTGTCTCAATAATTCGGTCAGAAAATATTGACTCGCTGTAACAGGTTCGCCATCCCAGTCATTATAACTGCTCATCACTCCAAGCGGATTTGCCTCACGGATCACCTTTTTGAATGGATACAAATAAAGTTGATGCATTTCTCTCGGAGCAACATGAGGGTCTGTTCTTGCATTGCCATCTCTCCCTCCTTTTGGAACACTGTACACGGCAAAATGTTTTAATGTAGATGCCACGCCCTGGCTTTGAATGCCAAGCGTCATTTGCTTTCCCAATTCTGCAATTAAAAAAGGATCTTCTCCATAACACTCTACTATCCTACCCCATCGTTGATCACGTGCAACATCTAAAATCGGTGCATAGATGTTTGTATATCCTAAAGCTTTTGCTTCTCTTCCCACCATTTCTCCCGCCTGTCTTACCAAAGTTTTGTTCCATGTTTGCCCTATATAAATTGGTGCCGGCAAAGGCGTCGCACGATCATGTGTTAAACCATGAATACCCTCGTTTGTAAAATCGACCGGGATACCAAGTCTTGTTTCTTCTACAAACCATTTTTGAATGGTGTTGATAGCCTCTGCATGTTTGCTGAATGGAAATGAATATTGTGTTTTCAATCGTTGACTGCTTAGGTTCTCGTCAATATTGGCAATACCATCTTTCCATATCTCATTTTTCCAGTTGGCAGTTGGCATTTCATCTTTCAATACACGACCATAACCATACAATGTTGCCATCTGGCAGGTTTTTTCTTCCAATGTCATTTGCGAAAGAAGATTGTCTGCTCTTTTATCAACCGGTTGAGAAGGATCTTCAAAAACATCCATCACACCGTTCTTATTAAAATCTATCCAGCCTTTGTGATAAATATTTTTCTTCTGGGCCAAAACTTGAATAGACCCGAATAAAAAAATGATCGTAAAAAATTTTGCCATTTATGTACTAAGCTTTTGAATTACTATTGACTTGCGTTGCCTGCCTGCCGGTAGGCAGGTGTCACTCACTTGTCCCGATAGCTATCGGGATCAGAACTTTATTCATCAGGAGATAAACCACAAAGTACACAAAGAAGGAACCACGAAGGGCACAGAGATTTCTCCGTGTTCTTTGTGTAAAATCTTTGTGTTCTCGGTGGTTAAACAAAGTTGCCACACGAATGATAAACGTCACATAGCTATCGGCATCGTGTTGTATTGTATTAATTCTTTTGAGCCAATTCATGTGCTAAGAAAAATAAGTTCCACCATTAATATCAATGTTGGTGCCGGTAATAAAAGCCGATTCTTCACCTGCGAGGTAAGCAACCAAATCAGCAATTTCTTTTGCCTCGCCCTGTCTTCGTAAAGGAGTGGCATTGGCCACTGCAGTCCTTACTTCCGGTTTCGTAAATGTGTCATGAAATGTGGTAGCGATCATACCGGGACAAACAGCGTTCACCCGAATTCCTGCCGGGCCTAATTCCTTTGCCAGTCCCCTGGTAAATGTTGAAACTGCGCCTTTGCTTGTTGCATATGCAATGGCACCAAATCCTCCTCCATCTCTTCCCGCCTGTGAAGAAAAATTAATAATTGAAGAACCTGAAGGCATTAGGGGCACAATATGCTTGCACAAAAGAAAAACAGATTTCAAATTGAGCTTGATCACTTCATCCCAAAAGTTTTCATCCATATCTGCCAATGTTTTTCTAGCCACTATCCCACCTGTAACATTTACCAAAACATGTACCTCACCGCCAAATGCCTTTTTGCTTTCTTCAAGCAAAGAAGCAATTTCATTACTCCTGGTAACATCCGCTTTTACAGCAACAGCCTCCCCACCGCTATCAATGATTTGTTTTACTACTTCTTTTGCTTTTGCCTCCGATGAATAATAATTCACAATGACCTTCGCACCTTCTTTTGCCAGCTTTAAAGAAACTTCCTTCCCAATATCTCTTGCGCCCCCGGCCACGATGGCCACTTTATTTTTTAGTCGCATACGCCAGTTTGTTTTTTGATGAAATGAATGTGATACAGATCCAGGCCAATGGTACCATTATAGCTCCCATTATAAAAAAGGAAACATAACTTGTTTTGGTGAGAACCGGCACTGCCCATGTTGTTAACAAGGTTCCAAGGACTGCTGCAGTTCCTCCCATCCCGGCAACAGTGCCTACATTTTTACCATGAAAATAATCAGCAGCCAGTGTTTGTAAATTATTAATGAGAAACTGGAATCCGAATAAAGTAGTGCTGATCAAAAAAATGGCAAATGGAATATTTTCTTTCAGTTGATGTAGATAAAATGCGGTTGTTGCCAACGACAACAGCATTAAAATACAGCCAATAGTTATAGCATTCTTTCTTGCTTTCACCGGATCAATATTTCTTTTTACCTGGTAGGAGGAATAAAAGCCCCCGGCCAATCCACCAATAGCTGCAAACAAATAAGGCACCCATGCAAATGCCGCTACCTGCTTTATATCAAATGCAAATTGCTCTTTCAAAAAACTGGGCAGCCATGTGACAAACATCCACCAGACCGGGTCAATAAAAAACCGGGAACTAATGATGCCCCATGTATTTTTGAATTGTAACAATTGGCGCCAGGAATACACTTTTGTTTCCGGAACAGCGTTAGGGGCAACTTCACTTTTTAAAATATGTTCCTGCTCTTTTTTCGTGATCCACGGATGCTTGTCCGGAGTTGAGCGATTTATTATTAGCCAGGGAATAATCCACAAAAAGCCCAATACTGCAATGGCTGCAAAGGTTGTCTGCCAGCCATATCTTAAATAAAGCATTGCAATGAACGGAGCCGCTACAACAGAACCAAGGGATGCACCAGCACCAAATATGCCTTGTGCAATCGCTCTTTCTTTTGCAGGAAACCATTCGGCATTTGATTTGGTGGCACCCGGCCAGTTACCTGCTTCAAAAAAGCCAAGAAAGAAACGAAAAATGCTAAATGAACTAAGTGTCTTTGCCAGCGCATGCAGTGCGATGGCAATGCTCCACCCCAGGATTGAAACCACGAAGCCAAGTTTTGTTCCAATAGCATCCATCAATTTTCCAGTAAAACTTTGTCCCAATGCATAAGCTATCATGAAAAACGTTGTGATCAATGCCAATGCATCTTTGTTGCCTGCATCAGTAATGCCGAAATCCTTATAGATATAGGGCCACATGATATTGATAGCTGTTCTATCAATATAATTAATGATTGTGGCCAGGCCAATCAGGCAGATGATGTACCACCGGAGGCCCTTTAGTTTAGTCATACTAGTTTGATTGCAAAAAATCTTCGCGAAGCGGGCTGAAAACGTCGATAAGAATACCCGGTTCAATACAAATACAGCCGTGAATCACATGCGGTGGAACATAATAACCATCTCCTGCTTTTAAAATTTTCTTTTCGGCACCGATGGTTAATTCAAAAACACCACTTTCCACGTATGTGGCCTGCGAATGAAAATGTTCATGTAAAGAACCCACCGCACCTTTTTCAAATCTCACTTTCACCAGCATGATCTTATCGTCATAACCAAACAACTGCCGTTGTATTCCTGGTCCTGCATCCACCCACTGAATTGCTTCGTTCACCTGGAAGACCTCACTTTGTTGTACTGTATTCATTTTATAGAGATGAATGTTTGTTTATTGTTGTAATTAATAGTTATCGTATACGTTTTATTTTCCACCACAAAATGAAAGGAACTTACTTCATCCGTATCGGTAATTAATTTCAAGGACTGCACTTTGCCTTTAAATCCAATAGTTGTTTCAGCAGTTGGATTGGTGTTGCCATGTGATTCTGTCAGCGAAATAAAAAGATGATCCTTTGCTTTTTGCCGGGAAAGAATAAAAGCTTTTTCATTTCGCAAATTAAAATTCGGATCGTTGGCGCCGAGGGTAACAAATTCAACAAGGGTTGAAGTATCTGCCAGGAACGTAGTGGTATAAAACCTTTTGTTTTGCAAAATGGTAACAGAAGCATTCCCTGTCTTTGAATTGCCGCTTGCATTTAACCAGATATGCTGGTAACCGAAATCTATTCCCAGTGGCTCCAGTTTTTTTGTATTGGACTGAATTTGGAAAGGTGTGTGAGTAATGTGCCCCTGGTACCAAAAAGGAAGATCGTATTGGTGTTCTTTATCCGACCGTACTTTGAAGACATCGATTATGAGAGGCTTTTCAAGCTCTTTAAAATTGGCTAATACAATTGTTCGTGTTAGATCAACACCGGTATAAGCATATTTATCTGTAGCAGAAACTACCTGCAAATCTTTTGTTGGGCTAAAATGTATCAGCTGCGGGTGATGTGCCTGTGCTTTAGTAAGCTCTCCCTTAAAATGCGATACCTGGTCCACAACAACTGTGTTATGCGCAATGGTTTGTTTAGCCCAGGTTTTATTTTCAGGAAGGTATTCGCCCCCGGTTTTTGTTTCGATATTCAAAAATCGTGCGGAGCCATAATCGGAGAACACCTCTACTCCATTATCGTAGTAAAGAAAATTCAACCGGTCGAAGTGACCGTGCCCCATGCCCTGTGCGGAAGCCTTCAGCAAAATGCATTGTTGGTCCGTGTTCTCACCAGATCTTACAATTCCCAATCCTCCTTCGTCACCTTTGTTGCCATCGGTGATCCACAAACTTTTATAAACAAAAGGTTTTGATTTCCCTGCCGCAACATCCTTCGCAACTTTTAATCCTGCATCTGAAATGATAACCCGGTCCTGTTTTTCTGCAATATTCAAAAGGTCAGCATCTGCACTAATGTCGGCGTAGGCGAGATCTACTCCATAAACCAACTCCTCCGATTCAAATGTCTTGTCTTTCAGGGCATCGTTGATCGGAAAGAACACACCATTTATATAGGTCAATTGGAGGGCTGTATGAATTGCTTTTTTCAAAACTCCATTGCTATACTCATAAATTTTCAACCCGGGTTGGTATTGATTGATTGCTTTTGAAAATAATAAAAAGGGTAATAGTGCATAGCGTTGGTAATACGGCCCTTCGGTGTAATATCCATCAGGAGAAAATAATTGATTGATTTGTTCAAGAAAACCGGTTGTTCCATCAATTTTAGAACCCTTCAATGCTTTTTCAACCCAGTCCTTTTTATTCAAAACATAGCCGGTCATGCCTACTGCAGCAACGTCCCACGTACCGTGGTTGTGAATACGGTCAAATGTTTCCTTATTATCCTCCATTAAAAATTTTACAACCGGAACCAGGAGATGTTTTTCGATGGTATTTCTATCCGCAACGTTCAAATAATTATACACCAGATCATAACCCTGTATCACATACACCTGCCATACACAGTCGTTCAAATTCTGCCAGAAAATTTTACCAGCCGGATTACTTTGTTTTTGTTTTGGATGCAGAGGCCAGGTTTCGTATTGGGATGCATAATTCAATAAAATAGCCCTGACGAATTCAGCGTATTTTGTTTCTTTGGTGATTTGATAAGCCATGCCGCTGGCCAGGATGTACTGGTAATTTTTTTTGTGTTGTTCGTGGGTAAACCCGCCACCGCCATCCATGGGCACGGGCACATTAATTGGATTTTTTAGTGCGGCGTCTGCCAGCATTTTTACCTGTAGAAAAGATTTTTTCAAAAGTGGATATTGATCCACTCCCTTAATTACCTCCGGAAGATTTTTGTGCGAAAGCATTAGCGACGGGTGCTGTGCACCAGAGGCCATTGAAAGAAATAAAAAAAGAAAAACAGGAAAAACCTTTGGTTCACGCATAGCAACCATTTCTACATAGCATAAATATAGCTTTGAATATGGAAAGCGGAAGTTGAATTATTTTTCTCAATTGAAAGCTAACCCTTTGATGTTTATTTACGGAAACGTTACCGGTGCTTTTTTCCTCTAAAACCTTTGCCGGCGCGTAATCGTTTTCTGGACCTTTCGCTTTTTCTTAGAAAGTCGGACACTATTTCGCACAAGAATATCACTACCCATACCGGGTATTTCTATCACCAGACACAAAATAGTTCAGGCCCATACTCTACTTATTCTACTTATTCCACAGAAATAGTGTTTTGCCAGAGCGAAACCGATGTGCACTGCACCTTATTATAGAATAAACCTGACTACAAACGTTACACTTCATTTAAAATCGTTTAGATAGAATCTGGCTTCTGCCCTCAATAAAAGAAACACAATGAAAGTAAGTTTTCGATATACCATGCTAATCACAACTATCATGATAATAATTATAGCATGTAGCAAAGGAACCGGAAGCAATAGCGGTGGTGATGTAAATCCTCCACCTCCACCTCCACCACCAGCATCGTGCATTAACACGCCTGTAAAGTTTTCAACTGATGTAAGTCCAATTATTCAAAGCAGCTGTGCTAGTAGCAGCGGTTGTCATGGGAATGGGAGTACAAACGGCCCCGGCCCGTTAACAACGTTTGAACAAGTGAAAAATGCTGCCTCTTCTATCAAATCAGCTGTGGTAAATAAACGAATGCCACTGGGAGGTACCTTGAGCAATTCACAAATTCAATCTATATCCTGCTGGGTGGATAACGGTGCATTAAATAATTAGATTATTGCTAAAATCCTTTTGCGAGTCAATTGTATTTGCGATGGCCCCTCTTTGTACAATAAAATCTGGATTGAGGAAATGCCAGGAGAAAATTATTAAAAATGCACAATGAAAAAGAAACGGTGGAAAAAATATAAATTTTTTGTGCTGTTCACACTAATTATTCTGGGCACAGGAGCAACCTATGGATACAATGAATATAATCGGCTTACACCCAACACACATCATCTTAAGCCATTATTCAAAATAAATGCAGAGGAATTTCTCAAACAGTTTGAGGCGAATGATTCTGAAGCCATGACCCGTTATGTAGACAAAATAATCAGTGTCCGCGGCATAGTAGGTTATACCAATGTCACTGATACAACTGCCACCGTTTTCCTGAACGGTCCAGGTTCTCTTGCATCCATTATTTGCGAGTTTCAAAAAGATAGCAACAAAGAGCCCCAAAATTTGAAAAAAGGCGACTCTGTCAGAATCAAAGGAATTTGTTCGGGCTACCTAATGGATGTGATAATGGTACGTTGTGTAATGGATGAACAATGGCTTAACAAGTAAAATTTATCATATGAAGTCTTTAGTTTTTTTATCCTTATTGCTTGCAGTTCTCAGTACTGCACCTCCGGACGATAGGTTAATAACCCGTAATGGATCGATTTCATTTTATTCAAAAGCCCCACTGGAAAATATTGAAGCAAATACTAAAACAGCGGTGAGTGTATTGGACAAAAAAACCGGCCAACTTGAATTCAGTGTGCTTATTAAAAGTTTCACATTCGAGAAAGCGCTGATGCAGGAACATTTCAATGAAAATTACCTGGAAAGCGACAGGTTTCCTAAATCTACTTTCAAGGGGAAAATTGAGGACTTAAGCAAAGTAAATTTCGACAAGGACGGAAAATATACAGTTGTTGTGACAGGCGAACTTTTTATTCATGGAGAAACAAAATCACTAGTCACTCCGGCTACTATAACTATACACAGCGGAACGGCCACGGCCACTACAGAATTCAATATTTCATTGAGTGATTACAAGATTAAAATACCATCCCTGGTGAAAGATAAAATTTCTAACTCGGTGAAAATAGTTGTGAATCTTGAATATGGAAACCAGGCAGAACAACTTCAAATCAAAAATTAATTTTCAGATGAAAAAGTTCGTTGTATTTATCCTGCTCTTTCTGCTCACAGCCTATGCTGTAAAAGCACAAGATGGCGAGTTGTTAAGGGAAATAGATAATCAATCCACCAGCAAAGAATACGTTACTAACGCATTTAAATCTTCAAGGGTTATCAATGGACATTCGATGGAATTCATTGGCAAGGGAATTCTGGATTTTCGTATCCTCCATCGCTTTGGAAGGGTAAACGACGGTGTATCGGAATGGTTTGGACTTGACCAGGCAAGTATGCGCATGGGACTGGATTACGGACTCGGGAAAAATTTTACGGTTGGAATCGGCAGAACTACTTTCAAAAAAGAAGTGGATGGATTTTTAAAGTGGCGACCGGTAAGACAAAAGACAAATGGTACGCCTTTTTCATTGGTCCTGGTTACCGGAATGTCAGTATACACATTCAAAAATACAGATCCGCTAGAAGAGTTAACATTTTCATCCCGTGCAGGATATTACTATCAGGCAATACTTGGCAGAAAATTCAGTAGCAGGTTTTCACTTCAGCTTAGTCCCACAATCGTGTACAGGAATGAAGTAGAAGCGGGCGATGTCAACACTACTTATGCTATTGGAACAGGAAGCCGTTTCAAATTAAGTAAAAGAACCGCATTGGTAGTAGACTATTTCCCTGTATTAAACCGGCCGGCCACATCCGATACGAAGAATTCACTTTCTATAGGATTTGACATTGAAACGGGAGGACACGTTTTTCAACTCCATTTTTCAAATTCCACGGGTATGAACGAAAGAGCTTTTATCACCGACACCCACGATAGTTGGGGTAATGGAGAAGTAAGGTTTGGTTTTAATTTATCAAGGGTATTTACGGTAAAAAGAACACGCGAAACACAGAATTAAATTGAAGAAGGTTAGCAAGCATAGGGATTGGTTGAGGAAAAAACCGGCCTTTTTTAAGGCCGGTTTAATTACTATGATAGCTGTCGAAAAAAAACTACTATGAACAATAAATTAATCAGTCACCTAAAAGATGTAAGCAATGATTCGATTATCGGATTATGCGTACAAAACATTGTAAGAAAAGAACAAGAATTGCAGGAAATGCTGAATGAGTTAAAAGCCATTACCAGGGAACACCCGGATATTATGAATAAAATCCTTGGTAAAGAAGCCTCCCGGCTTTTGATCCATTAAATATGGAATCATGCCAGCTATACTCACCAAATATAGCTACCCGGATTACCAATAATGGCTATTGAAAAACCCTAACATCTGTTTCATATTTGACTAACGAAAACATTTAAAAAATCAAATTCTATTTATGAATCTATCATTCAAAATTATGCTGGTCTCCGTGAGCCTGGTATCTTTCGCCAGTTGTTCCAAAGATCCATCCTATGCAAAGGATCAACCGGAAAATAATGTATTTTCCACAGCAGAAAATTTTAAGTTAAGCTCAAAGTCCGAAGCCATTGTTTTTAAAGCCGCAGGCGATATTAGTCCTGCCTTAGAAGAATTCCGTGCATTACTAGGTACATTAAATTCCGCGCCTAACGCTACGGGTGGCCGCAGGGAAATCAACTGGGACGGTGTACCCGCTACGTTCACTAATAATAACCTATTCCCTGGTGATTTCTTTGGCAGTGCAGATCCGTTGGCGGCTAACGGCCGCAAAAGAGGACTCATCTCGACTACACCTGGTGTTGGTTTCAGAATAAGTGATAATGACTTTGTCGATATTAAGCCTGAATACGACAAGCTGTTTAATACCTTTAGCCCGACCAAAACATTTGTCGCCAATGGAAGTACCATTACCGATAATTTTTTCAAAGTGCCAGGTACAAATGTGGACGCTTCAGTACAAGGCTTTGGAGTGGTATTTAGTAGTGTAAACAATGCATCTTCAACTTCATTAGAATTTTATGACGGCGACAGTTTGTTGGGCACGTTTAAAGTGCCTAATAATGGTACAAGTAATGTCGCAGGATTTTCATTCCTTGGCGTTTATTTTCCAAACGAAAAAGTAACCCGCGTACCGCATCATAGCGGTAGTGCGCCTTTGTCCTCCACGCAAGATGATCTTTCTGATGGCGGTGGCGAAGACATAGTGATTATGGACGACTTTATCTACAGTGAACCACGAAATTAATATCCCTTGTCCTTTTCATAACCCTATGAAACAAAATCCCGGAGTACCCGGGATTTTTTTATTGACATAAGATGGCTGCAAATCCTTTATCCCCTTATTTGGCTATAGGATTTCATTCATTAACCACTGAAATTTGAATACAAATGATTTCATGAACAAAATCTTTACCGAAAAGCTTTTCGTTGTAGTATATGTTTTATTGTTGATAGCTAGCATGGTTATTATCGTGTCTAATTCTTAATGAGGCTAAAGGATACTTAAGAGTTTTCAAACAAATAACCTACAAACTCAATAGCAGTTTTTAAAGTGAGAAAAAATTACGGTGAAACTTTTACATGTAAAATTCAAATTATTTAAATTGTAAAATCATGTCTCCGATCAAAAATGTCCATACAATATTCCCATTCAGCAAAACTGTTTTTGCCAGCCAGTTTTGGTTTATCTCATGACAGATAGGAACAGAACAGGCGACAGATAACATGGTTATCGATAGTTTAGAATCGAAGTTCACCAGGTAATGAAAAATATTGAAGCTCTTCTAATGGAAAAGGCTCTGCACTTAAGTGATTTGCTAAACGTAACCATTTATTTGAAGGATATAAACGATACCCAGGTGACAACCCGGGTTTAACAGTCCTTATTTTGCCTGTATTTTCCTGCAAGAGCTTGTGCCGCTGTATTTAATTTTCTCTTCTAAAAAAATTAAACAATATTTTGTTTGATGGCTTTGGCCACTGCTTCTGTAAGGGATGCCACGTGCAGTTTTTCGTAAATCTTTTTAATATGGCTGCGAACAGTTTGATAACTGATAGAGAGTTGATCCGCTATCATTTTATGACTCAACCCTTCTACCACACATGCCAATACTTCTTTTTCCTTTAAAGTAAGATGGTAATTATGGGGTTGTTCTGGTTTTATGTATTGTGGTATCTGTTGTAATTTATTCATCACTTTCCTGGCAATAGTCGGAGACATGGGCGAGCCGCCGTACTGCAATTCTTTAATGGCATCTATCAATCTTGTATTAAGATGTGTTTTTAAAATATAACCGGACGCCCCTGAACATATCGAATCAAATACACGTTCATCATCTTCAAAAACAGTTTGCATCATTATTTGAATATGTGGCATTTCTTTTTTTAATATGCGCACAATTTCAATACCATCAATGCCCGGCATTTGTATATCCATCAGCACTACATCCGGGTTGCATTCCCGGACATCCTCAATACAATCCAGCCCATGGGAAAACAAACCAACTACCTCAAAACCGGCTTCGGTAGTTAATAATAATCGAAGGCTGTCCCTGATATTCTTGTTATCATCAAATATGGCGATTCGCAGGCTCATAATATTGTTTTAATCTTAAGTTATTTGTTTTCCTCTGCAGCCTTTCTCCAATCAGGATACAGGTACACAAAGCTCCACTGTTGTGCCATTACCAATTTTGCTACTCAGATTTAATTTGCCTTTCATTTCATTAGCCCTCAACTGCATATTTTTTAACCCGTTTCCGCCACTGTCATTTTCATCGGGAAATTTAACCTGCGCTGCACTGTTTAGTATAAAGCCCTTTCCATTATCATGTATGGTCATATAAAAAAGGTTTTCGTCATACTTTATTTCTACCGCTATGTGTGTACATTCGGAATATTTGATTGCATTATTAATGGCTTCTTTAAATATGAGGAAAAAGTTTTTCCGGCCGGTAAGTTCAAGGTGAAGTCTTAATATGCTGGTATAATACTTTAAATGGAAACTGATATTTTTTGAGGCCAATAACGGTTTGGCAAAGGACTCCATTCGCTGTAAAATAGCATTCATATTATCGTTATGGGGGTTAATAGCCCAAACGATATCATTGATTTCCATGATCATCTCACTTGATGTTTCATTAATCTTATCCAGTATTTGCTGCAATTCGTCTTTTCGTTGCTGATGGTTATACAACCGTGCAATTTGACCATAAATAGAAATGCTGCTCAGGCCTGAACCGATATTATCATGAAGATCTCTTGCTATCTTGCTCCGCAGTTTTTCCTCAGTGAGGCATTTGAATATTCGTTCAGCACATATCACCGCAATCTTTTCCAGCAATTTCAGATCATAGTCGTTATGGAAATCTCTTTTTGAATTCTTTGAGTTTATTATGCCGAAAACCTTGCCATCCACAAATATTGGTACAACGAACTGTGATAATCTTTTCTCGTCGTCTATAATAACCCGGGAGTTAGCTAACTTTTTACCAATAATTTCAGGTTTCCCAGTCTGTGCCACCATACCCAAAATACCCTTGCCGATTTCTATCTCACCGAAATTAAGAAGGGTACGTCCATCAGAGTTTACGGGTCCCACTGCGGTTCGTTGCACCAATACATTTCTATGCTCATCTTTTTCGTAAATCACACAGTTTGTAAAGCCAAAATCATTTACACAGTTCCTGGCTGTATCCCATAAAATGTGTTCGATGGTGTTTTGTGCATAAAACGATGGAGCGGGAATGCTTATAAGATTTTTCATTTTTCATAAATTCTACCTGTTATTGTTTCAAAACCCGAAGTGATTTTTTCGTTTGGCCATTGTTCCAGCGGATACCCATTGAATAAACACCGTTGGGCAGTCCTTTCATATCGAGCTGAAGTTGATTAATTCCTTTCAAAACATTGGCTTTTTCTAACTTAACCAGTGCTCCTTTACTATCAAACAATTCTATTATAGCTTCAGATTTATTGCTGCTGTTGATTTTGATATTTACTACATCATGCACCGGATTTGGCCACAGGCCTATTACATCGGTTACAGTACATGAAGTTTTGGTAGTAGGGGTATATTGCATTTGTCCGTTAATATCCCTTTCAGTAATACGATAATATGCATCCTGGGTTGGGTTGGTGTCGGTAAAAGAATAACTTTTTTCCGTGTTGCTGTTGCCTGAAGCAGAAAGAGTACCAATAATTGTCCAATGAATTCCATTATCACTTCTTTCTACAAAATATTGACTGCTGTTTTGTTCCTGGGAAGTTTTCCATTCTATAATAATATTTTGATTTTCACATCTTGCATTGAAGGAAACAAACCGGACGGGCAAAGCAATGCCTGGGGTCGATAAAGTAAAACGTCCCAAACTGCTTACGCCCGTTTTTTCAACAAAATTTGTTGTTACATCTCTTGATGTAAAACCCAGGTTTGTCCAAATATTTGAAGAGAGGCTTTCCAAAAGGACCAGTGAATTTTCATCGAGGCCATTTAATTCTCCATCTAAATACCTAAGCCGTATTGTTGCATTGAGATCAGTATTGCTTGTGGGCAATATATCATAGTATCGAAGTATGGTAGCGCCTGCGCCATTGTTTACCTGTGATTGATGTCCTCTTTTTATTATGACGCTTCCAAGGTCCTGGCCAGTGGTAATAAAAACTCCAAGGTTGGCTGGATTAGAGTTTGTTGGCGAATTTAAGTTTACAGAAAATACCACGCTACCGCCTGCAGTTCCTGTTATCCGACTCTCTTCACGTTCCCCATCGAGGTGCCCGGTGGTTTCAAGATCAAGATCAAAACCATTGAGATTTAAAAAACCAGACGTAAAGAAAACACCACTGCCTACGTTGATTATTCTTTGTAGTGAAACTGATTGATTATTGGTTTTATTTATCTCCAGGTTGAAAAAACGAACAGACTGGTCCCCACCAATAAAAGAAGGTGCATTACCGGTAAAAGAAACGGGAGCAGTCGTTGCAACTAAAAAATCCCCGTTATTAATTAAATCAGTATTCTGAAGTGTCAATTTAGTATCGCTAAATATGGATAATTGTGCTCCCGGAGTAATTGTAAGTTGTGCAGAAGATGCGCAATTACATAAAAGCGACACCAGGACAATAAGGTTTGATTTCATAAAAAATATTATTTTTCGAATGCTTCTAAATAAGGTTCAGTAATTTGTGTAAAAGCATTGGCGTACTAACAAAAGTTTTATGGTTACTAAACTTTTTGTTGAAATAAGAAGTATCTATTGAATAATAACAACCCATTATTTTTTTAATTTTTTCTCCAGCGTGGTCATTCTTTGTTTGAGTTCGGCATTCTGTTTTTTCAGTTCTTCTATTATTTGCTGTTGTTGCTGCATGGCTTTCACCAATGGCACTACAAATTCAGAATACCGGAGTCCATACATATCGCTTTCATTCTTTGGTTTGTCAATGCCGCTGAAGTTATATCCAGCATCTTTTGCGGCTTGTTCTACTTCCTGCGCTACAAATCCTGAGTGAATTATTTTCTCACTTTCACCGATTCCTTTTTTTAGTAAATCATTTGTTTGATTTCCTGCACCGATTTTCAAGTTGTCGTTGATCCCTGCAATATCCAATTGATACGTGACCGGACGCAGATTCATAATAAAATCAATTCCTTTTACATCGTCCTTTACATTTTTTTTATATCGTCCGTCACTTAGGTTAGTAAAACCAACAATCCCGCCGATCGACGTGGTGGATGCGTTACCAAATCGTACCTGGTTGCTCGCAGTTGCTCTGCCCCCCTCTCCTAACACTACGGAGTTAAATACACCGTTCTGGGTTACATCAGCGTTAGCGCCAATAATAGTATTGCGAGGGCCCATGTTAAATTGTGAACCTGCATTGGATCCCACAGTTGTATTGAAATCCGAAGCAACTGTGTTGGCCAAAGCCTGGTGACCAACCGATGTATTTGCGCTTCCGATTGAATTCAGGAAAAGTGATTCGTTTCCAATGGCCGTATTAAAGTTTCCAGAGAAGTTGAGTGCCAGGGCCTGCGATCCTGTAGCGGTATTTGAATTACCAGTAGCATTGCTCACAAGCGACAGGCTGCCAACTGCAGTATTTTCATTACCAGTGCCGTTCGCTACCAGTGATTGACTTCCAACAGCAGTGTTGAAGTTGCCACTTGTATTGGAAGCTAATGAATTGTGTCCAAGACCTGTGTTCTCGTTCCCCGTGATGTTGGAAAAAAGTGCGGAGGAACCCGCTGCCGTATTAAAATTTCCGGCAGTATTAGAAAGAAGGGAGAGATTTCCGATAGCAGTATTGCTGCCACCACCGTTATTGAAAAACAGGGAAGAATCGCCAATAGCAGTATTACCTGCGCCGGCTTGGTTGAAAAAAAGCGTATGACTGCCGAAGGCTGTATTAAAATTGCCCGAGGTATTTCCTGAAAGTGCCCGGTAGCCGGAGGCCGTATTATTATTACCAGTAGTATTTCCTGAAAGTGCAAAAACCCCGGAGGCCGTATTTTCAAAGCCAGTGGTGTTGGAAAAAAGTGCGTCTGCACCAACCGCTGTATTGAAATTTCCAATGGTATTGGAAACGAGTGAACTGCCACCAATAGCAGTGTTAAATCCGCCTGTGGTATTGGAAAGAAGTGAAGCCGCACCATAAGCACTGTTGAGATTTCCCTGTGCGTTCGAAAATAGTGATGAATCCCCGGTAGCTGTATTATTGCTACCAAATGTATTAGAGAATAATGATTTGTTCCCTATGGCAATATTATGAACTGCGAAAACACCAGGGCTAGGGTTGACCCTATCATTATTGAATAAGGCTGAATCTCCAATGGCCACTAATCCAAAGCTGTTTTTATTTAACTTTAGTGCGTCAGTTCCAATAGCAACATTGCTAAATCCTGATGTGTTAGACTGTCCTGCACGGATTCCAAAGAAGACATTTCCTGTTGAAGGATGCAGTTCTCCTGCCTGTATATTATTTATTCTAAAGTGCAAAGGCTGGTTGTCTGTAGTACCCAAAAACTGGGTAGCAGCATTGATACCTCCGTTACCTTCAAGATTCCATGCGTTAGCAGTGTTAGATGCTACCGGTTGCCAATTAGGTGTAGCAGGTGTTCCAATGTTTACTTTTAGTTGATTGGTTTGTATATCATAAACCAACAATGCATTGGCAGGGTTAGGAATGGCAAGCATGGAAGCTGTGGTCATTCTTGGTATCAATAGTCCTTTATTGATAGCTGTAATATCTAATGCTGCTGAAGCATCCGGCGTGGTGGTGCCAATGCCTATGCCTTGAGACAATGAAGAATAACTCGCAAGCAATAAAAATTGCAGGAAGAGTAAAGTTTTTTTCATAAAAGAGTATTCGTAAATGATAAAATGCAAATCATGATTAATAGGTGTATCTCTGGTTCTTAATTAGTATGGCTGCGGGCCGATTGTTTGTTTTCCATTTCTGCATTATTTTATTTCAAGATTGAGAACTCTTTTTTGTAAATCTGCATTCTGTTTTTTTAGAGCGTCCAACGTGTGCTGCTGTGCTGAAATAATTTTTTGCTGCTCCTGTACTGCTTTTACCAGCGGTACTACAAATGATTCATAAGTCAGGCCGTAATGATCCTGGTCTGCTTTTGGTCTGATAATTCCGCTAAAATCGTATCCGGAAACAGTAGCCGCTTTTTCTACTTCCTGGGCAATAAAACCCGTGCGGCGAATTGCAGATGCTTCATCATACGAAGCCTGCTTGATAAAGCTTGCTGCCCTAACATCACTAAAATGATTTTGTTGCTCATCAAATCGCTTCACATCAAACTGGTAGGTGACAGGTCGCAGCTGCATGATAAAGTCCAATCCTTTTACATCTTCTTTTACCTGGTATTTAAAACGCCCATCGGAGGGAGTAGTAAATGGTACCTGGCCTTCGATAACAGTTACTGCACTATTTCCAAGGCGAATTTTGTTGGAAGCATTGACTATTGCGCCTTCACCAATGGCTGTGGCATTGGTGAGATTAGCTGTGCTTACATCCGCAAAAAAACCAATGGCTGTATTAGAATTCCCACCAACATTCGTCAATAGTGAAAAAGTGCCCACAGCAGTGTTTTGAATGCCTATGCTGTTTGCAAGAAGAGACCCCGAACCCAAAGCTGTATTATTTATACCATTCGTGTTGGCAAAAAGCGATCGGAAACCTATAGCAGCATTGTTGATGCCTATAGAGTTGTTTATAAGAGATTCACCGCCCACCGCCGTATTGGCACTACCGGCAATATTAGCATTTAGCGATAAATTACCGAGGGCAGTGTTGTTACTACCGGCAAGATTTGAATAAAGAGATTCGTTGCCTACCGCCGTATTTGCCAGCCCAATTGTGTTTGAAAAAAGTGCACTGGAACCTATGCCCGTATTATGTCCACCTGTAGTATTAAAAAGAAGGGCTCTTTGTCCAACAGCCGTATTGCTATCACCGCTACTGTTGAACGTAAGAGTTGCATAACCCACAGCTACATTCGCGTCTCCTGTCCCGTTGACATTAAGTGCCAGGCTTCCAAATGCAGAATTAAAATTACCGGTGGTGTTGGTATGGAGCGACCCTGTACCAGTGGCAGTGTTATCATTACCAGTTGTATTGCCTGAAAGTGATCCCGCTCCAATGGCCGTGTTTTGTCCTCCTGAAGTGTTGAAGAAAAGAGAACCGGTTCCATAAGCAGAGTTATCACTGCCTATGGTGTTAGAAAAAAGAGAGAAAGTACCTGTGGCTGTGTTGGAATTCCCAATAGTATTAGTAAATAATGCTTTTGATCCGATGGCAGTATTCGAAACTCCAAGCGCACCCGGAACAGGATTGTCCTTACCATTGTTAAATAATGCGGAATCTCCAATTGCTACGAGATTAGCTCCACCTATGTCCAGTTTCAAAGCATCGGTGCCAATAGCAACATTACTAAAGCCTGCTGTATTTGACTGACCTGCACGCAATCCCCAAAAAATATTTCCTGAAGAATTCAACTCTCCTGCTTTAATATTGTTTATTCTGAAAAGTATAGGTTGGTTATCAGTTGTACCTACAAACTGGACTGCCGGGTTAATATTATTGTTTCCAGTTAAACTCCATGCGCCATTACCTGCAACTGCCTGCCAGTTAGATGCAACAGCGCTTCCAATATTTACCATCAGTTGATTGGTGACTGAGTCGAAAACAAACAATCCTTTTGCAGGACTGACAATTGCATTTATTGAATTGAGACTCATTCTTGGTATCAGGAGTCCCTTATTGGTTGACGTGATATCCAAAGCTGCCGAAGGATTAGGCGTTGCAGTACCTATTCCTACACTTTGCGAATAAGAATAGTAACTAAGTAAGGATAACAAGTTTAAGACAAGTAATTTTTTCTTCATAAAAAATATTCTGATTAATTAGTTCAATGTTTAGCCTCATAAAATAGATAATGCGCAGTGTAAGGGATGCTGTCTAATTGTCCCAGGTGTGCTTCATCGGCTACTGATGTTGGTGCCAGACCTCCTACGGTAGATAAGCGTTGAATAAAAGTGATTTTGTTGTTAGCGCTGCTAAGAGAATCGACAGCTTGCAACAATAGCCATTGGATCGCGGTTGCATCTACTGTTATCCCCTGCACTCGTTTCCCTACTACTCTTTCACCCTTATTTGGACCTTTCGTCAGCAGCCATGAGGGTCCGGCAAAATGAAATGCCATCGGCCTTGTAAAATCAGGCTTTTCAAACAGTGTTGCTAACGGTGCAATATTTACCCATGAAAAAACATTTGGGTCGGTGGCACTCCGTTTAACCTCGTAGATCTGGAATCCCGTTGCAAATCCATCACCCACGAGGCGGTTCCCTTCCGGAACTCTTAAAGTATCGGGTATTTCACTATTTGTTTTAAAAAATACATTTGCACTTTTGCTTGTTAACCCATTTGAAACATCTGTGGTTTGTTCTTTGTTGCAGCTTGCAAATACAAGCACAGACATTACTGAAATCATTACGGCACCTGAAATTTTGTTTATCATATTATTGTGTTTAATTGTTTCGTTTCCATTGAAGGATTTCCCCCGTCACCTGTTGTTCTTTATTAACACCCGGTTTTAGCGTTCAATAATTGTTTTTAACTCAGAAATTGCATTGATAGGAAAATTTTCGAGCATCGAGTCTTACCTGATGTTGCTTACATTTTCAGCCAACATATTTTTTCCTCCTGAAATTTTTATGATCGAAAAACGAGAACAAAATTCAGAATTATCATTTCCCCTGATGGCAGGGATGTTACCTATTTAATGTGAAATATCCCCTAGATAATAATTGAAAGATGAACAGCTTACTTTACACCATTCGTACGAAAATTGACATCCCAACGCGATTAGTATGGCCCAAATATGGTGTTCAAAGTTTTAGTGGAAATAAAAAATTTAGATGCCATTTCTTTATTCGCGAAGCATTTCTTCATAAGCTAATTGTTTTAACATTTCACCTGCCTTATCAACCCAGTGTAAACATTCATCTGCTGCCTCAAAAGCATTTCAGGTGGCCTATGTTGCAAACCATGGCCTCGATTGAGAAGTGGGATAATCTTTGAATAAAAAGCGCCTTTTCAAAGCTTATGTAAAACTAGTGCGCCTGTCAGTTGCCGTTTTTATGGCTGAACTTGAGGAGAGACCGTTCATTCTATCTTTACTTCACTAAACTGAATTATGGTTTCTATATCGGTATAGTTGGAAATATCGCTGGTCAATATCTCTGCATGCGGAATAAATGCATTTTGAAAGGCTTCAAATGAATCATACAAAAAATTGCATATAGCAATGTATGGCGGCCGCGAACCTGGTAAAGCCGCACTGAAACCAAATTCAACACTGACACTTTTTACTGCATCTCCCTGTAATTTCAATGAAAGTGGCATGTGTGAATTGATATAGTAATCCTTGTCGAATTTTTTCCCCTCTGTATTTGGATAGAGAATTGTTAGTTTTACCATTATTAAAAATTAAAATAGTTCCCGAACTAAATGACGACTTTAAGCAGCAGGGATTAGCAGACGGTAAGCGAATGACTAACAGTTTATTTTATTACTCTGTTGATAAAAGTCTGCTAAGCTTACACATGCGTTATTGCATGTTTATCTTTGAATACCGACGCTGACAACCTTACTATCGCCGGGAATGTTTGTGTCCAAAACGAGGCAGGAAATTTCTTTGAACTACAAATTTTCTCATCCCAATAATTTTAAGGTTGAAATGAGCACAAAATTCAGAATTATCCTTTTCCCTGATGACAGGGATGTTACCTATTTATTTTGAAATATCCCCTAGGTAATAATTTCAAGACGAGCAGCTTCCCTGACAGCTTTTGTACGTGAGTTGACGTCTAGCTTGAACAGTATGGCCGAAATATGGTGTTCAACAGTTTTAGCTGAAATAAAAAGTTTAGATGCTATTTCCTTATTCTGCAGCCCCTCCTTTAACAGTTGTAATACATCTACTTCACGTCTCGTTAAAAGTGATGGATTTAGTTGAGTGGTCTTGTTTACACCTCTCGGAATTTTTTTAATACCTGAAGCTCTCATCTCGAATTTCATTTTTTGGTATACTGCATTCGCATTAAGGTTTTGAACAATGGAAATGGCTTTTCTTTTATCCGATTCCCGTCCTTCAAATAAAACGAGTGCCTGTTGATAGGAGCAACCCAATCCCTCCCACACAGCCGCAGATTTAGTAACCATCTTTTCATTATCCATGTTATAACCTTCCTGAACCAATTTTAATGCCCACCGTTGATTCCTTGTATATAATAGCCAAAAGGCCAGCTCGCTGTTTTCATGAATATCGCCTACCTGCTCAGCCCGGGCAAGGATGTCAGAAATTTCCTGGTTTGCAATTAAACTTGTTCCTGTGATCCATTCATATTCCAATAATGCTACTACAACAGGAATAATTCTTTGCATCTCCATTGCTTCAAATGCTTTTGTTTTTGCCTCGAGTAGCAATGGAAGCGCCTCCAATTCCCCGGATCTCATTTTTATTCTTGAAATAACAACAAGAACCTGTATTTTAACTAAAGGGATTTGGTTTTCATTTTTTAAAAGTTCCTCTGCAATTTGATATGCTTCATTCCAATAGTTGGTCTCAAGCAGGAGCCTGGCTTTACTGGACAACATATAATTAGTCCATGAATAAAGATTCATGTCCTCACAATATTTAAGACCTGTTTCCAGGGTTTTTTCTGCTGAAACATATTCTTTAACGATTACTTCATTATGTCCAAGATTGGCATATGCACGGGCGGCATTTTCGTGGTAAGAATTCTTTAATGCTATATCCAGGCTTTTTTGTAGCAGGCCAATTCCTTTTTTCCTGGATAAATAAATTCGTGCCTGCATAAAGCCCACATTATTCAGAGCATAGCTCAGAATTTCTTCGTTGTCCAGTTCCCTGGCCATTGCTATTGCTTTATCTCCCCAAAAAATACAGGCCTCAGGCTCATCCGAACGTATTTTCAACTGAGACATATTTGAATAGGCCATTGCCTTTGCGTTTGAAGGTGGACCCGTGTCCAAAACTTCGATGGCCTGTTTTGCAAAACTTTCAGCTTGTTTCAGTTTTCCCTCAAAAAACCAAAGCTGGGATAAAAAACGCAGGCAGTTCCCAGTCTTTTCCGGGTTATTTTCCTCGTTCAAAAAATGAAGCGATTTTGCTGAGTAAATAATGGCTTCTTTAATTTGATTTGTCAGATAACATTCGTAGGCATAACCTTCGTAAAACCGTAACAAAATATTTTTATCCGTGCCTTGATAATATTCAATAGCTGTGAAATATAATTTTGCTGCTTCTATATGAGCACCCAATGATGCAGCATGTGCCGCTGCCAGGGGTGCATAATGAACAACGATTTCATATTGATTTGCATTTTTAGCGTGATGAACGATCCGCTCAATTTGGTTGTTCTGTTCGAAAGATTTGAGGAATAATTCCAGTATTCGCTCATTTAAGGAAATTCGTTTCAATGGTGATAAAGATTTTTCCACGGTCTTTCTAAACAGATCGTGCTTAAAGAAGATGAACCGATCTTTTATAATAAAAATTTGCGACTGGATGCAGCCTTCAATAGCAGGTGCATATTCAGGTTCATATTTTTCAAGATGCTTTAATTCAAAACCATCCGGGATAACCGACAAAAAATCCCAAACTCGTTTTGTAATTTCACCAGAGTGGTGATATTCAAATAGTATTGAGTCCTTAATACTCTCCGGCACCTCCATACTATAACTAGCCAAAACCTCATTTACATAAAATGGGTTGCCTGCTGTCATTTTAAAAACATAGTCTCCATCGTAACCTTTTGCCAAAGCCATTTTCTTTACAGCTTCTTTGGAAAGATTTGTAAGCTCTAATCTTGAAAAAGAATCCCGGGGTAGCTGGCCTATTAAGTTTCTCAAAGGATGCCCGGAATGCACTTCATCGTCCCGATAAGATAAAATAAAAAGGCATCGTAGTTGTGTTATCCTCCTTGCAAAAAATTTAATAAAATCAAGGGTTGCTTCGTCAGCCCAATGAATATCCTCAAATACAATTACAGTTGGTTTGGTTTGATTGCCTAGTTCATGATAAAACCTTGCAAATAACAGGGCTCTGTCCGACATGTTCGCCGTATCCTGCCAAAAATCGTTTCGAATTTGCGAGGCAATATCATATAGGGGTGCTAAAGGGCGAGGTGTAAATAATGCATCACATGTGCCCGTATAAATATTGTAGTTGTTATGCAGGTCCTTACAAAAAAACTTTATCAGGGACGTCTTACCAATGCCCGAGGTGCCACTTAAAAAAACAGTGTGACCTTCACCACCTGGCACAATTTCTAAATGATTGTTCAGCGCGGCTAAAAATTCTTCGCGTTCTACCAGCTCCATATTGTTCTATTTAAAAGAAGGGTGCAATCAACAGGAGGTATTATTCTTAAGAACCAATTGCAGAACAATACTAAAGGTAGACAATTACAGTTTTGGCTGCTAAATTTTAATGAAATAAAAGATGTAAAGCATAGAAGAGAAAAGTAATAAATGGTTTTCCGAAATGAAAAACCGGTGATGTCGTTAACCAAAACAGGAAATAACTCCTATATCGCTTTCTAAAGGAAGTTTGTCCTGCTAAAAGAAGAAATAAGGACTCGATTATTAAGTTATTTGTCTAATACACCCGAATTAGTTTGAATTTAATCCTGTTTTTTGAAAATGAAGAATATGCAAACGGTGCTTTGTCATATTTGCTGAGGACACCGATGTTTTAGATAGGATGTTACCATGATAATGAAATGAAGATCCTGCGCTGGTACGGTTAACAGGATGGTATTTTCTAAAATCATCATGGTCACCGTCAAACCTCGTGATATTGTCGAATAATAGTCTTAGGGCAATCCCTATATTAATCTATTCTTGCTATAGCTCTTTTCAATCTCCTTGATTAAATATCAACCCTTTCTCTCTCAGGATTGCTGTTTCAATTTCCTTCCTTTCTTCAGAACTCAATTTTTTATATTGCCCCGTTTTTTGCAATCCAGACCACATTAAAATTTCCGGCTCCCTGTGATGAAAAAATGCGGGTCTATGTATTTTGGCAAACCGGGTCAATAAAGAAACCATCGCTGGATACAGGAGATGATACATCAGCTCGTGCTGACCATCCTCTCCGCTATTCATCAAAAAGAAAAAGTTTTCATTTGAAGCCAGGACTCTTTTCTTCAAAATTGAATCAAGATATTTTACTATTTCCAAAGCGTTAGAATCCTGCCTGATGGCATTTCTATAAACATCCAACAGCACACAATGCATTATCTCATGTATTAGTGTAGCCGCGAGCGCCTTATCACTGGCCTGTTTATTATACCTATTCAATAATACATGATATGATGCACTCTCTGCTCTTGTACTGACACTAGCCGAAACCTCAAAACCTTTGTGCCGGACATCATTTAAATAAATCACGAATCCTTTTCTATTTAAAAGTCCACCAATGGCCAGGTCCGATTCCTTTAAGGCAATCGATAGGTCCCTGATGACACGGGGAAGGTATTTTAATGACGAATTGTTTATGATTTTTATGGCGCACGGTGAATCTGATTCAACCTGCTTTACTTCGTAGTTCGTGGAAACGAACCCACCTTTTACACAATTGTTATCAGGATAGTTGGTAAAACACAGAGAAAAAAATGATACGACTATTATAAAGAACAACTTCATTGAATTAAGTTTTTGCAAGCGTGTTTGTGTAATGCTATCAGCAGGGCTGTTGGGTAAATAGCCTGGGCATTTATTGGCAAACCTGAACGCAATAAATATCAGGTCGGTGTCCTGGCTGTTGAAGGATCTATAATTGATTTTACTTCAGAAATTGTGTTAATGGAGAATTTGCCAAGCTTTGCGTGTTGCCGCAGCAGCTCTTCATTTTCAGCTATATGAACACAATAAATTTTATCATCGCAGATGTAGGAATGTACCCAGTGATAGGGTTTGTTAAGCAGTTGAATGGCCTCACATGAAGTATTTGAAATTTCCTGCAATTCCTCTTTTGTAAGATTTCCTGCACCTGGAAAATTTCTTTCTATAACAAATTTTTTCATGGTTATTATTTTGACTGTAGTAATGATCACAAAATTCACAAAGCAAAGGCCAGGTGATACAAGGAGTATCCCCTATTTATATAATACCATTGCCTATTTTATACCAGAAAACAGAAGGCACAAATGGAAATATAAAAAATGGGGATGTCGCTACTATAAAATGAGGAATGCAACTTAGCTGATTGCAATGAAGCGGTACGTGCTTTGCCGTTGAATAGTATCTAAAATATTAACCACAGGAATGATGTGTAAAAATTTAATAAACAAAAATATAATTATACCGCTGTTTTTTACTTGTTTACTAACCATTTCTCTCCTGGCTTCCTGCAAAAAAAATGACTGTCAAACTGAGAACATCCCGGTAATGCCCCTCTCAGAACGCGATATTCTCGTGGTGCCGTTCCTAATCGATCTTATCAGAGAATTTGTGGCACCAGTAAATACAAAGACGGAGTATAGAATAGATAAGATGCAAATCCTGAATTGACCTTTTTGGCAATTTGCCATTGAAAACCTTTCTAACTAAAAAAATTCATCTATTAAAACCAATATTACCTTTTGAAAAAAAAGCTGTATTTAATAGTATACTGAAAAAAAGACCGCCAAAAGGCGGTCCAATTTAACTAAACCTGCACATGAGAAACTCTCAAGTAAGAATAAGATTATTGACCTCAGCATTTTCCCTGACAGCTTCCAAAATCAAATCGACAATGCCGTCATCAATATTGGTTTTAGATTGAACTGCAGCCTTCCGTAACAACAAGAAATTAGCATGCAAACTGACTAAAGTGTTTTTATAAACGGATGACTCATTATGCTTCCGGATACTCTCCAATACCTGCTTCATTTCAATTTTGCCTACTTCCCTAATGATAGGCAAAACGCTTGCAACTATAACCTCTTTAATTTTAGACATAAACTTTTATTTATTTAGATGCTGAACAGAATTAAGGTCACTAGTTTAATCAGTTTATTTCCGTTGACCTGGGTTAGAATTCAGATTCCATAAAAAAATGTATTCGCCCCTAACCACTGAATAATCAACTGTTCTATTCGCTATATGCTTTCGCTTGCTGTTTTATTTTCATTATTTCCTTTTTAATTTCAAAAACGGCGATAAATTATCTGAAATCACACATCATTAATAGTAAGTAATACCAGCCTTTTGGAATTTTTTTGAGTATCGCTATAAGGTCTTCCCGGGTCCTTGGAAATCGTGACTTCTAGCTTCAAAGTGGTAAAAAGCCTTGATCGGTCATCATTATATACTTCATTCGGGGCATATACATTGGGGTCTTCTTTTGCTGCATTAATGATGTCCTTAATTAACTTGTTGAAATCTATTTCTTTGACCGCCTTTACTTTTTTCATTGATACAGGTGATTTTTTTACAAAATTGCAAAGATGTTATTGTCTTGCTATCGGTGAGATCACCTATTTAATAATTTAATTTCACCTACTTTATTTCGTTATCGTAAGCGAGGTTTGGAAGGATGCTAAACCAATAATCTGACTTTGAATTCGAATGCCGTGTACGTGAACACAAAAAAGTAAGCCAGTAACACTTAAAATTATTTTCATCCACTGTAAAAAAGGTTTGCGACATGTCAGGAGCTTATCCACTTTACCAGCAATCCAATAACGGGGAGAAAATCAGGATGATGGATTGCTGGTAGAAGGATCAATGATAGTTTCCACTTCTGAAATGGTATTAATCGGAAAGTTACCGAGTTTGGCATGCTCTCTGAGCACTTCTTCGTTTTCCGCAATATGAATACAATAAATTTTATCCCGACAGATATAAGACTGTATCCAATAATATGGCTTTTTTAGCCTAGTAATCGCCTCACAGGAACTTTTAGCCATTGCCTGTAATTCTTCTGGAGAAAGATTTTCAGCACCAGGAAGATTTCTTTCGATGACAAACTTTTTCATAGCAGTTATTTTTTGTGAATGCTAAAATTCAAGAGATATTATTTTGATAATGTCAGATAGATCCCCCCATTTATAAAATTAATACCCTATTTTAAGATCAAACTCAACTAAACGCATAATAGCCTTTAGACGTGTGTTAACACCAGGTTTAAAGAGTATTGAAGAAATATGAAGACCAACTGTTTTGGGAGATATAAAATTCGTTCGACGATTTCTCAGTTTTGCGGTCTGCTTTCAATAGTTGTAAAAAATCAACTCTCTCTTTGAGTAAGATGTATAATATTGGCTTGTTGTTCCGCTTAAGAAATAGCAGATGTATGTCCAATTGATATCCTGCATGCAATTCATAGATCCGAAATTTTTTCCTTTGGCTCACAATAACCAGGAAGAAAATTCAGTATTATTAAAAACGTTTGCTTTTGCTCAGCCATTTGTATGGCGGGATTGATGTTTCATTTTCGAAGAACATCTTAACGCGTAATCCATCATACGCCAGGATCGCGCCGCGAAGCGAAACAAAACTACGAAATAAGGAGTGCGAACTCAGACCGATGCGTATTCAATCGAGTGGATGGTGGTTCTAATTGATTGGTATGTACTGTATCCTGAGCAGGGCAAACGCTTTCAAATTTTGATTTTTAGCGATCATGTTCTTTTCTCTTATACTCACTGCACAAGCATTGACTATTCAGCTTGCGTTTTTGACACTGATATTGTTTTCAAGAGGAAAAAATAGGTGTCACGTCTTCCAAAAATAGGGACATCTCCTTACTGTCAATCATTTGACAAGAACTTGCTTTGCGGCAGAATTCAATTATAAATTTTAAATCAGTTTTTTCATGAAACATTTATTTGTTTTTGTTGTATGTGCTTCACTTGGTCCATATTCGTCGCAGCTTTTTGCACAAACCAGCAAAACCGGAATCACGAAGTCGCCCACGCACCTTTATATGGACGTGCATCATTTCGGAGCGGGGAAGGTCACTGTTGCAGATGTTGCGAATGCGCATCAAAAGGACCTGGCTACGCAAAAAAAATATGGTGCCTCTTTTATTAAATATTGGGTTGATGAAAACAGTGGCAATGTTTATTGTCTTGCATCAGCTGCCACACCGGATGACGTACGAAAAACACATGCCGAAGCCCATGGTTTATTACCTAACCAAATCTTTGAAGTAAAAGAAGGTGAAAAAGCTCTCGCTAAGGGGAAGAATGAGCTCTACCTCGATATTCATCTACTAGGTGCCGGGAAAGTGAACATCAAAGATGTGGCTGAAGCTCATAAGAAAGACCTGGCTGTTCAAAAAAAATACGGTGTCAACTTAATAGATTATTGGGTTGACGAAAAAACGGGCACCATTATGTGTCTGGCCCAGGCCCCTGACTCGGCCGCACTTGTAAACACCCATAAAGAGGCGCATGGATTGATTCCGGTACGTGTATCGAAAGTTAAACAAGGACAATAAAATTTATTTACAATAAAAAAATAATAATGAAAAATTTGACAGATGCCTATCGTTTTGAGCAAACTAAAACTCATAGTTCAGCACATATGATCCAAAGATCAGTGATAAAGAGACTTGGTTTGCTTATTCTCGGTTTTACAGCTATTGTATATACCGGCTGTACGAAACAGGGTGGAAAAGATGAAAAGGTCGCGCCATCGAATGAGGTCATAACCGAAAGTACAGATTTGAAATCAATTTATACTTCCAATGAATTAAGTCCGCAGACGTTGAGCGAATTACAGCAGGTAAAAGCAGCTACTGCTAAATATTCTAATCTTGAAAATGCTTTTAAAGACAATTATGTGGACATAGGCTTAAAGATGGAAAACATGGGATACCACTTCTTGAAAGCAGAATTAGTTAGCCCTACATTTAATTTAGGTAAACCCGCGCTGCTGGTTTATAACAAAAGAAAGAATGGAAGTTTTGAGCTTGTAGCCGTAGAATATGCTGTGCCAATTGATCCACAATCTCCAAATACACCCCCGGCAGGTTTTACTGGCAGCGAGGATGAATGGGATTTTAATACACTGGACACTGGTTGGTGGACGCTGCATGCATGGGTATGGAAATTTAACCCGGATGGTGTATTTAAACCAATGAATCCATTATTGATCGTCAATTAAAAGAGTGGTTTGGAAAAAATAGACGATGAGCATTTTGCAAGGTGAATGTTGAAAGGGTTCAAAAGCAACCAATGGAATTTAAGGATGGATTTTATATAGAATGATCTCATCGTCTTTTTTATCATTAAATCGAAGAATAAATGGCATCGTTTGACGAAAAAAATAGTGGGCCGTTTTCACCCATTCGACAGATGAGCCACACGATTAGCCTCAAAAATTACGAATGAAAATAACGGAATCGAAATCAAAACCAATAATAAAAAACAGAATGAAATTTTTACTGAGCGGAGGCCTGGCTTGCTATCTGCTGTTAATTACAACCTCGTGCAATAAACATAAACATGACCATGACCATGTCGATACCGAAAATGCAATCGACAGAACTGTTCAATTTTCCCTGTATACTGACAAGGACTTCTCAGCTGACGAGAAACTTATCACCTTTAGGGTGGCCATAGAAAAATATCCAAACATCACTATCTGGGATTCGGTTCTACCTCCGATGAAAATAAAGGACATTCCATCACCATTAAATAAACTGAAAATTGAGAAATTGGTAAAAAACCAGGCCGGGCAACTAAAAGTTGGATTTTATTACACGATCGATAATGTCGGAATATCATGGTTTTATAATGCTATGGAATCCTGGGAATCAAATAAAGTTGTGGATTTCAATTTCCGTTGAGAATAAACAGGAAAACAATGTTTTTCTGGTACAAAGAAATTAAATGAAAAGAACTTTTATTATACTATTGTTTATTGTAGGTGTATACGCATGCACAAAGAATAAAGGAAATGAAACAGCAGTGGATTGCAGTGGGCCGGCAAAATCATTTGCCGCAGATGTTACGCACATTTTTCAGGCATCCTGTACTAACGGATCGGGCTGTCATGGTTCAGGTAGTACTAACGGTCCGGGAGCCCTGCTAACGTACGCCCAGGTCTTTGGTGCCCGTATTAATATTCGTTCAGCTGTTGCATCCGGACATATGCCACTGAATGGTACCCTTACGGCTTCTGACAAGAACGCAATTCTTTGCTGGATTGATACTGGTTCACCGAATAACTAATTAAAGCTGATGTATACCGGCTATGCCCACCCGAAATGTTAACCTATGTATTCAATACAAATCAATTAAAACGCATTTTTAAAGCACATAGTTAGTGAGGTGCAGTACGAGACCGGCAATCATAGTTTGGCTTGGGTAATTATCTGTAATACACGTAAAAAAGTTTGGTATAAATAGAGGTACATTTGACACTTACTTGCTATGGATAGAAAGGCTCGTTTTTAATTCTACTTTAACAGATGAGAGAATACCCCTGCTTTCTCTCACACGTATCCTCCAATTTGAATATTTAGACTATGGACCTGATTGAAAGAGCGGACGTATTGTCTCAATTGCAAATGGAGTTCGAAAAAACCTCAGGTGGCGAAGGCCATTGTGTTTTTATAAACGGTGAAGCCGGCATTGGAAAAACTGCGCTTATCAAAGCCTTTTGTAAACAACAACAAAAATGTATTATTTATCAGGGCTCTTGTGATGCCTTATTTACACCCCGACCACTGGCGCCTCTATATGATATTGTATGGCAGATAAAAAGAGACCTGTGGCCGGTTAGTCATACTCTTGAAGAACGCTCTGAATTATTTTTGAAAGTTTTTCATGAGCTAAGTCTGCATAAAGAAAGCATTTTGATTGTATTTGAGGATATACATTGGGCAGATGAAGCTACGCTGGACTTTATTAAATTTTTTATCAGGCGGCTGCCCAAGTTGCGGTGTTTGTTCATATTAACTTACCGTGACGATGATAGTCGCTCCAGTCATTCCCTGAAAAATGTACTCGGCGGGCTCTCACCGGATTTATTCACTCGCATCCAGCTAAATCCTTTGTCCAGGCAAGCCGTTTACAAACTAGCTGAAGAAAAAGGATACGATCCGGGGTCTGTATTTTCAATTTCCGGGGGAAATCCATTCTATGTTACTGAAATATTAGCAAGCTATAGCCCAGGTGTTCCTGAAAATATCAAGGATTCGATTCTTTCTGTTTATAATCAACAGGAAGAAGGAACAAAAAATGCCTGGCAAATATGTTCTGTAATTCCGGAAGGACTCGAAATTAGCCGTTTTGCTACATTAAAATCTTCCTGGGAAGGAATGGATCATTGCTTTGCTTTAAAAATTATAATTGTCAAAAATGAACGGGTAATTTTTAAACATGAACTGTACAGAAGAACAATAGAGGCATCGCTGTCTCCATTCAAAAGGATTACGCTCAACAAAAAAATACTTGATCTTTTTCTGCAAACTTTTGATGAAAAGGACATTGAACGTATTGTTCACTATGCTAAGCATGCGAATGAAAATAAAGTGGTTGCACATTATGCACCTATAGCTGGAAGGCAGGCCGCAGCCGTGGGCGCACACGTAGAAGCATCAAAACTTTTTTTGACAGCCATCGAATACTCCGAGCCTAATGATACAGATCGGCTATTGATATTGTATGAAAATTACTCCTACGAGTGCTACCTGATCAATCAAATTAAAAACGCCATTATTTATGAAGGCAAAGCCTTAAAACTATGGCAGGAAAAAAAGGAAATCGAAAAGGCAGGTAATTGTATGCGGTTCCTTTCACGGCTTTGGTGGTTTGATGGTAATCGTGCTGAAGCTGAAAAATATGGAAAACAAGCCATTGAAGTATTACAGTCACAACCGTCTTCCGTGGCAAAAGCCATGGCGTTTAGTAATATGTCGCAATTGAAAATGCTGTGTGATGAATCCGGCGAATGTATACGTTGGGGCATGATGGCGATTGAAATGGCCAGGGAAATCAACAATGATGAAATTCTGTGCCATGCATTTAATAATGTGGGCAGCTGCCAATGGAAAACAGATTTTGCAAATGAGACCGGTAAAAATCTTCTGATGGAAAGTTTACGCCTGGCTCTTAAAAATTCTTTCCATGAACACGCTGCGAGGGCATATTCAAATATTATCAGTGTAGGTTTAGTGGCAAAAGATTACGACTTATGCATGGCCTTTTTACAGGATGCCATCAATTATTGCGAAGAACGTGACCTCGATGCCTCAAAAAATTATAAGCTATACATGAAGTCCCGAAGTCTTTTGGAAACAGGAAACACTAAAGACGCTGCTGCAATCGTAGATAATTTACTTTCCAATCCAGACCAATTGGGCACGGTCAAATTTGGTACATGGATCATCCAGTTGAATTTAAAAATGCGGCAGGGAAATGACAAAATGTTGCCTTTTATATTAGAATCAAAAAAACTAATACTCAAAACGCAGGAACATCAATGTATCATCCCATTAATGATTGTCTTGTTACAATATGAATGGCTTATGGGAGTAAACATTCTATCCGATGCAGACCTTAGTCTATCTATGGCCCTGGCGCAAAGGATCGATATCATCACTTTAAACAGTGAATTTCATTTTTGGCTAAAAAAAGTAAGAAAACTGGATCTTCGTCTGGGTAAACTGTATGAACCCTACCAACTTTTAAAAGAAGGTAAGATACATGCTGCAGCTTCTTTTTGGGAAAAAAAACACTGCTCATATGATCAGGCAATAACTCTGTTTGAAGGTAATGAGAGTGATAAAAAACTTGCTCTCTCCATCTTTCAGGGGCTTGACGCGCCAACCATTTGTGAAAAAATAAAAATGGAAATGCGGGCAGATGGAATAAAGAAAATCCCAAGAGGTCAGAGGGAAAGTACTAAGATAAATCCTATGAATCTGACGAACAGGGAACTTGATGTACTTCAATTATTACAGAAAGGAATCCAAAATAAGGAAATTGCAAAATCCCTTTTTATTTCTCCGAAAACAGTTGATAACCACATTTCAAATATTTTATTTAAGCTCGATGTTAACTCAAGGTCCAAAGCGGTTAACGAAGCCATACGTTTAAACATTTTAAAATAGGTCGTTTGAATTTTCAATTTAGGTTTTACCTCCTGAATTGTTTCAAAAGTTTAGATCTAACTTCAATTTTGAATTATTATTATGAAACAATTTTTAATAGAAAGAGAAATTCCCGGTGCAGGAAATCTATCGCCGGAGGAATTAACGGAGATTTCAAAAATTTCAGTAACTGTTATTTCGGCGTTGGGAAAACCCTACAATTGGATTCATTCGTATGTTGTAAAGGATAAAATTTATTGCATTCACGAAGCGGAAAACGAAGATGCGGTGCGGCAACATGCCAGCTGCGCAAACATCCCGATCAATAAAATAGAGGAAATCAAAACTGTTATTAGTCCTGGTACAGCACAAAATGGAGCGCTTACATAAGCTGAAAATATCGCAGAAATTGTTCTATAATTATTAGTGACACACAGTTTTTGTAGTGCTTCTTGACTACAAATTGCGCCACTATTCCCTTCTTCCACGTTTACTATCAACATCACAACAAAACATTTTCATAAAAATTCTTGGTGAAAGCGTTCGATTACCTTTAATGTACGGAGCAAAATAAAAACTGAACTGCTAAAAAAATGAATTCTATTATTAGAAGAATTGGCAAAATAGTGCTACCTCCCAAATAATGCCAATTTGATTTTTATCTATGAAGACTCATCTTTTGGCTATCTCTTTTTGCCCTTTCTCAAATACCGTTAGCTTAAAAAATATTTTCCTTTCAAATGGGAGCTAACGGCTTCGCATTTTTTTTGGAGATAACTTCGATTATGGAAAGGACCAGAATCAACCTCGATATTCTTTTACCTGAGGTACCAGACGATAGGGACGAATGCGTAAGCAGAATAATCAGGTTATTGCAACCTCAACGGGGTATTGATAAAGTTCATATAATTCCGAAACAGGGAAATAAAAATGCACAACTTTGCCTCCACTATAAGCCTGACGAAATTTCAATAAATAAAATAGAACAGTTAGCAAAAAATGCGGGTGCTGAAATCACAGAGCATTATGGTCATTTATTGATTGAGACATCGGGTGTACGTCAACCACGTCATGCAAGAATAATAGAAGTACAGTTAAAAAGCCAGGAAGGAATACAAAATATATCCGTTTCAGGTACAGGCTTTATACAGGTGGAGTTTAATAAAGAAGCTACTTCAGAAAAACGAATTGTTCGCCAAATCAAAAAAGCCGGATTGAAAATTAATAAGGTAGAAGATTTTCATTCACATGGACAAAAACAAGTAACATCAACAAAAGAAGAAGAACATAAACATATACAGGAGGACCACAACCGTACACTCGGTGCCATATTCGGAGAAAAAACAGAACTGATTTTTGCTATCATTTGCGGTACTTTATTGGGAATTGGATTTGGTTTATCATTCATTAAAAATATATCACTATACTTTCCCATTAGTTTGTATGTTGGAGCTTATTTTTTTGGCGGCTTCTACACCACCAAAGAAGCCATCACAGGGATTAGCAAGGGAGAATTCGACATAGATTTTTTGATGCTCGTTGCCGCTATTGGTGCAGCCTTTTTAGGTCAATGGGCGGAAGGTGCATTATTACTGTTTTTATTCAGCTTAGGTCATTCATTGGAACATTTTGCAATGGCGAAAGCAAAGAAATCCATTGCAGCGCTGGCCGACCTGGCACCTAAAACAGCTTTATTAAAAAATGGCAATGATGTAAAAGAAGTAAAGATCGATGACCTGAGAGCGGGTGATGTAATTATTGTAAAACCAAACACCAAAATTTCAGCGGATGGCTTTATCGTAAAAGGCTATAGCAGTATCAACCAGGCGCCTATCACAGGCGAGAGTGTACCGGTAGACAAGATGCCTGTTGAAGATTTGGATATGGATATTGCCCATGCAGACAAATTAGATGCTAAATACAAAGTGTTTGCAGGTTCAATTAATGGCGGTGAGAATATAGAAGTAAAAGTGACAAGGATTGCAGCAGACAGCACCATTGCAAGGCTGGTGAAGCTGGTTAATGAAGCACAAACACAAAAATCATCCACACAAAACTTTGCCGATAAATTAGAAAAGTATTATGTACCGTCAGTACTGATTTTAGTTGTACTCCTACTTTTCGCTTTCCTGGTAATTGAGGAACCATTCAATAAAAGTTTTTACAGGGCAATGGCTGTATTGGTTGCCGCCAGCCCATGTGCTTTAGCCATTTCTACACCAAGTGCAGTCTTAAGCGGCGTTGCTAGAGCCGCCAGAGGCGGTGTATTGGTAAAAGGTGGTAAACCATTGGAAGAATTGGGCTCACTAAAAGCCATTGCATTTGATAAAACCGGAACGCTAACAGAAGGCAAACCCAAGCTCACAGGAGTTTATCCTTTTAATGGAAAGTCAGAGGAAGAGTTATTGGAAATTGTTATTGCAGTAGAAAAACTAAGTGATCATCCACTGGCGGCCGCTATTGTGAAAGGTGGCACAGAAAAGTTAAAGAAGGATATTTCACCTGCGTCAAATGTATCAGCAATACAAGGCCGGGGAGTTAAAGCAGATTACAATGGTTCAACAATCTACATTGGAAACAAAGAACTCTTTGAAGAAAAAAATAACCAGCTGCCAGGTGACCTCAAATCAAAGGCAGAAGACCTGGAAAAACAAGGTAACACTACTATGCTTGTACAACAGGATAATAAATTTATTGGTATAGTTACCCTCATGGATGTTGCGAGAAAAGATGCAAAAGAAACCCTGGCACAGCTTGATAAGCTGGGCATTCGCAAAATGATTATGCTTACAGGCGACAATCAAAAAGTAGCGGAAGCTATAGCAAAAGAAATTGGAATAACAGAGGCGTGGGGAAATTTACTGCCCGAACAAAAAGTACAGGCAATTGAGAAATTAAGAGTAAGTGAAAAGAAAGTGGCAATGGTAGGCGATGGAGTAAATGATGCGCCGGCAATGGCAAAAAGTACAGTAGGTATTGCAATGGGTGCTGCAGGAAGTGATGTCGCCCTGGAAACAGCAGACATTGCATTGATGGCAGATAAATTAGAAAATCTACCTTTTGCAATTGGCCTA
>Ga0193740_1000029_pt1 | contig 36385 bp, 26 predicted proteins | sample L2s1metaG_FD_145072 | JGI IMG/M metagenome (GOLD analysis project Ga0193740, IMG submission 145072) | Soil microbial communities from a riparian zone of the East river system, Colorado, United States - L2s1 | ecosystem: Environmental > Terrestrial > Soil > Riparian zone | place: USA: East River... | reverse complement strand
GAGTTGAAAGCAAACCCCGAGAGGGAAGCCAATGGAACCATCATCGAAGCCACACTGGATAAAGGCCGCGGTTATGTTGCCACGGTACTTGTTCAGAATGGAACATTAAAATCAGGTGACCTGGTTGTGAGCGGACAACACTTCGGACGTGTGAAAGCAATGATGAATGAAAGAAATAAGAAAGTGAACGATGCGCCGCCTTCTACACCTGTGTTAATTCTTGGTTTAAATGGTGCGCCGCAAGCCGGTGAAACCTTCAAGGTTTACGAGGATGAAGCTGAAGCAAAAGAAATTGCCAACCGCCGTGCACAAATCCTTCGTGAACAGGGTATGCGTGCCAAAAAGCACATTACACTGGATGAAATCGGGCGTCGTCTTGCTCTCGGAAACTTCAAGGAATTGAATGTTATTATTAAAGGTGACGTGGATGGTTCAGTTGAGGCACTGAGCGATTCTTTACAAAAATTATCCACTGAAGAAATTTTAGTAAACGTCATTCACAAAGGGGTGGGACAGATCAATGAAAGCGATATCGTGCTTGCTGAAGCATCTGATGCCATCGTCATTGGATTTAATGTTCGTCCTTCCTTGCAGGCAAACCGTTTAGCTGAAAATGCAGGAATACAAATCAGGACATACTCCATTATCTATAACGCAATTGAAGAACTGAAGAGTGCCATGGAAGGAATGCTGGAACCAAAGATCCAGGAGAAGATTGTTGCGAATGTAGAAGTAAAAGAAGTATTCAAATTTGATAAAGCCACAGTAGCCGGTTGCCAGGTGTTGGACGGAAGATTAAAACGTGATAATAAAGTGCGTTTGATCCGTGACGGTATAGTGGTTTATCCAACAGCAGAAGGAGCCAGTGCAGAACTGGGTTCACTGAAGCGCTATAAAGATGATGCGAAAGAAGTGGTATCAGGAATGGAGTGCGGATTGACAATTAAAAACTATAGTGACATTAAAGTTGGTGATATCATCGAGGCTTACGAAGAAGAGGAAGTAAAGAGGACATTGTAGAGGCCCATCCCGACCTTCCCGGTGGGAAGGCCATCCAATCACAAGGCCAGCTTTTTTGACCATATTGAAAGCTCTCAACAATCGTGAAGTTGAGAGTTTTTCATTTATGTAATGACTGATGAACTCTTAGGTTTTGTGCGGCGGCGAAGTCCCTCCACCGGAGGGATTTAGGGAGGCCGGTCCCTCTAATGCAAAATCTTTATGTTCTTCTTCTTAATGTAATAATGCCAGAATAACATCGTGGCGATTGAACGATAGGGTATCCATTTGGTTGATAACTCCAGCAGTTCCTGTTTAGTTATTGATGGCAGTTGTTTCACCATTTTGATTGAATTTACCAGGGCAAGATCTCCAACCGGGAAAACATCAGTTCTTCTTAATGCATGAAGCAAATAGATATCAACCGTCCAGTCGCCAATCCCTTTTAATGCTTTTAGTTCTGAACGAACGGAATCATCGGGCATCTCCTCAAACTTTTTCAATTGTATTCTTTTGCTGACAATTGCGTTGGCTAGCTCCCGGGTATAAACTATTTTTTGGCGGCTTAAATAACAATTACGCAATTCCTCGTCGGTCAGCTGTAAAAGGTTTTTCGGGGTAATCCTGATTTTCTCTTCTAATTTTTTGTACGCTGAATAAGCAGAAGCTAATGAAACCTGTTGCTCCAGGATTGTTAGCACCAGCGTTTCAAATGAATTGGGGCGAATCCATAAAGGTGGGTATCCATACTCTGTTATAATTGCTTTTAAACTATTATCTTTCTTCGCAACCAGGTCATAAAGTTCATGCAGGTTTTGTTCGCTGAATTTTTCGATCACTCTTTAAATTTGGATGCTAATATCATTAAAATGAAACTGCTTACTGCACTACTTCTTTTATTTTTCCCGTTTACCACCTATGCACAATCTGTTGCAGTAACAATGGTAGGTATCGGCGATATTAAATTGGGGATGAAGAAAGCAGAATTTGAAAAATTACTTAACCGAAGCTTTAAATTTCCACACCTTACCTCAAAGAATGATGATGCTTTCCAGGATACAATTCATATCAATTATAAAGGCCTGGAAGCAGATGTGATGTTTCAAAAAGAATACAGCGAAGATGATAAATACGACATTGCTGTCTGGGAGATCAGGAGCAAGAGCCCGCAGATAAAAACAAAATCCGGTATTGGTATTGGTGATGATAAATACACAATCATCAGCACTTACGAAGGCTATGTTATCTGGATTATGCCTGAGTATGAGAACAACTACACCATCAAAAGCAAAACAAAATCTTCTGTCTGGTTACACGGCGACAGTGGTAATGTTATCATCTTTTACCTGGACAACAATAAAGTATCCGGAATGGGGGTTAGCTATTTTGAAGGCAATTAGGCTTTCGTTTTAAATTTCGCAATAGCTTCTTTTGTAAAATGGCTCAACACCAGTCTTCCACTGATCTCTGCACGTTCACTCAAAAGTTCATCCCAGTTATCGGTTCCCTGCCAGAATATTTTTTTCATTTCAGCCATAGCTTCCGGGCTTGAATGCGATAAATGATTTGCAAGGCGACTGATGGATTCATCCATACTGTCAACAGAGGAATGCAATTCTGAATACAATCCTTTTCTTCTTGCCCAATCTGCATTTCGCCACATGGTGGCATCAATGGCGAGTTGCGAAAAAGAGGATACGCCTAATTTTCTTTGTACTGCGGGTCCTACTACAAAAGGACCAATACCGATTGCCAGTTCACTTAATTTAATTTCAGCACCTTCTGTTGCAATAGCATAATCAACAGCTGCTGCCAGGCCCACCCCGCCACCAACACATTTACCATGAATGCGCCCAATGATCAATTTTGGGCATTTGCGCATGGCATTGATCACATTGGCAAAACCACTAAAGAAGGCAAAACCCTGTTTTTGATTTTGGATATTGCTTAATTCATCAAATGAAGCACCGGCACAAAAAGCTTTTTCACCCGTAGAACGCAGAATAATGACTTTCGTTTCCTTATCAAAGCCGGCATCATGAATTTCATTTGCAAGTGCCTCCAAAATTCTATGTGGCAGCGAATTACTTTGAGGGTGGAAGAACTCGATAGTGGTCATTCCCTTGTGGGTTTCCACGTGTACATAGCCGTTAATAAGATCTTTTGACATATTCTAAAGTTTTAGCTAAGAGATAAAGGTTGAAAAGAGATAAAGAGCGTTAATGACCTTCATTGTTAAAAACTCTATGAAAACCACCTTTCATCCATTCAACATTAAAGTTCAATACCCAAACATTTTTTTAATTTTAGGAATTCAAATAAAAGCTTGAAAAGACATAAAGAGGGTTAATAACCTTCATTGTTAAAAACTCTATGAAAACCATCCTTCATCCATTCAACATTAAAGTTCAATAACAACCCATTTTTTAATTTTAGCAACCTCAAATAAGTCATCACTTGTTTGAAATGAACCGGTGCCAATCTTTCAATTGATTTTATTTCAATGATCAATTTCTTTTCAACTAACAGATCAACTCTATAAGCATCATTAATTAATAATTCTTCATAGCAAATTGGCATTAATAGCTGTCTTTCGGCCCGGATGTTTCTTTTGAACAATTCGTAATAAAGTGTTTCCTCATATACTTTCTCAAAGCACCCGGGGCCAATTTCGGTATGGATTTTAATACAGGCATCTAAAACAATGCCCGTAAGTACATTAATTTCCATAATCAACTCTTTTTCTCTTTATCACCTCCTTCGCTCTTAGCTTCCTCTTTATCACCTCCTTCGCTCTTAGCTTCCTCTTTATCACCTCCTTCTCTCTTAGCTACCATGGTCAAAATTGTTGCCACGCCAACATGTTCATTTGTATCATCAAGCATTTCAACTAACCATTTCACTATCCCCTTTGGGATATCATTTTCATCTTTAGGGTCCTGTGGAAGTTTTTCCTTACAGGTGAAACGTATAAAAATTTCGGTGCCTGCGTAAACAGGTTTGGTAAAACGTAATTCGTCAATTCCGTAATTGAGAAGTACAGGATTTTTATCATAACTATCAACAAATAATCCTGCGGCTGCACTCATAATAAAATATCCATGCGCTACCTGTTGCTCAAACATGGTTCCTGTAAAATCAGTGTCTTTACTATGCGCATAAAAATGATCGCCACTTAAATCTGCAAATGCATCAATGTCTTCCGAGGTAATTTTTCTTTTTTCGGTGATGATCTGGTCACCAACTTCCAGTTCTTCGAAATATTTTTTGAAGGGATGAATTGCAGTCTCAATTCCTTTTGCGTTTGGCTGATATTGGCCTGTAATTGCTGTAAGGGTTGATGGTGATCCCTGAATGGCTACCCGTTGCATATAATGTTTCACACCACGCACACCTCCCATTTCTTCTCCGCCGCCTGCTCTTCCGGGTCCACCATGTACCAGCATTGGCAGTGGTGAGCCATGCCCTGTACTTTCTTTCGCACATTCCTGGTTCAGGACTAAAATTCTTCCATGATGCGTAGCAGCACCGGTTACAAATTCGGTTGCGGTTTTATTATTGCCGGTAACAATAGAGCAACACAAAGAACCCTTTCCTTTTTTTGCCAGGGCAATTGCCTCACTTAAATCTTTATAGGGCATAATCGTGCTCACCGGACCAAAACATTCAATTTCGTGCACGGTGTCATTTGTAAAACCATTTTCGCTCATTAATAAAAGCGGCGAAAGAAAAGCTCCCTTTTTGGCATCGGCGTCAATGAGTTCAACACTATCCAGTGAACCATAAACAATTTGCGAAGAAGCCAAAAGCTTTTGAACGTTTTGCTTTACTTCCTCTCTTTGTCCTTTACTTGCCAAAGAACCCATTCTCACCTTTTCATTTAATGGATTACCAATTGTGGTTTGAGCCAAAGATTTTCCCAGGGCGATATACGCATCTTCCAATAAATTTTCGGGAACAAAAATTCTTCTAATAGCAGTACACTTCTGGCCTGCTTTTACCGTTATTTCTTTTCGTACTTCCTTAATGAAGATATCCCACTCCGGTGATTTTGGAGTAACATCGTTTCCCAACACGATTGCATTCAAAGAATCCGCCTCCATGTTGAAGGGAACACTTTCTTCCAGGATTCGTTTTTGAGATTTCAGCATCAGCCCAGTTGATTTGGAACCGGTAAACGTCACCACATCCTGTGCAGTTACAAAGTCCAACATATCCCCTGCACTTCCGCAAACAAGTTGCAATGTACCTTCAGGTAAAATATTCGATGCTATGATTTCCTTTACTACAGCTTCGGTGAGATAAGAAGTAATGGAAGCAGGTTTTACAACAGCAGGTACACCAGCCAGCCAGTTCACTGCACATTTCTCCAACATGCCCCACACAGGAAAATTGTAGGCATTGATATGAACGGCAACACCTTCTTTTGGTACTAATAAATGGTGGCCCATAAAACTTCCTCCCTTGCTCAAACCAATTGGCTCGCCATCGGTGCAATAAGGAAGATCCGGAAATTTTCTGCGGAGTGAAGCATTGGCAAAAAGATTCCCGATGCCGCCTTCAATATCGATCCAGCTATCAGCTTTTGTTGCGCCTGTATGATAACTTACCTGGTAAAATTTTTCTTTTTTCTCAAGTAAATAAAGGGCAAGGGCTTTGAGCATTCTTCCTCTTTCATGAAAGCTTAATTTTCGTAATGCGGTATTTCCTTTTTCCCGGCCATACTGTAAAATGGAAGCAAAGTCAAGTCCTTTGGTTGTAGCATATGCAATCGTTTGTCCTGTTACAGCGTCGTAAAGTGGTTGTCCATCACCATCACCTGTTACCCAGTTTCCCAAGACGTAGTTCTCAAGTTTCATATAGCATTCCTTCAATAAAGGTAAATGTGTTTACGTATGTTTTAGTTGAGGTAATAGAAGTATATACCCGGCGCAATTAATTAACCGTAACCCCAAACTGCCTCAAATGGTGGAGGGCATGTTTATGTAACAAATGAACGTTTTGTTCAAAATTTAAATCGCCATAAAAAGGATTGCGTGTTACCTGTAAATTATTCTTTTCAAAAACCCTGAAAAAGAAATTAACCTCTTTGTCGAGTTCTGTAATCGCCTCTTCAGTTGAAACATTAATTACGGGGGCGGGAGCTTCTGGCATTAGGGGATTGGCTGTATTTTCCCGGAACGGTTTTTCACTCAGCACAAAATCCCTGTATTTCTGTAATTGGTCGGCGGGGAATACAAAGTCGGTATGAACAGTTTTGCCTGAGGCGATGCGAACACTTTCAGAAAAATGTTCGATCATTTGCTGCAGGGTCATTTTGCCCCACTGTGGCTTTGTATCCGATGGAATTTGTTTTAATAAGGGAATAAACCGGTGTTTAAGAAACGCTGTTTTTTGTGCATTCATAGATCCAGCCTTTGGAATGCAAGTTTACAACTATTGTGCAGATACCGATTGCTGTGCGGTCATTTCTGCCTGAACAAGTGAGCTAAGTGCATTAAAAATTTCATCGATGGTTCCAATCCCTTTAATTGGTTCAAATTTACCCTGTTGTTTATAATGATCGGCTACCTGCTCAGTTTCGTCCTTGTAAACAGCAAAACGTTTGCGTATAACATCTTCATTTGTGTCATCGCTTCTGCCCGAAGTTTCCCCTCTTTTTATTAAACGTTTGACCAGTTCTTCTTCTGTAACTTCCAGGGCAATCACCTTGGTGATGGAGGTTTTTTTCAAAGTCAACAATCTGTCCAGGGCTTCTGCCTGCGCCACCGTACGTGGAAACCCGTCAAATAAAAAACCTTTGGCGTCTGCATGTTTTTCCAGGCATGAATCAATCATACCAATTACTACCTCATCAGGAACCAACTGGCCTTTATCCATAAAGCTTTTTGCAGCCATGCCAAGTCCTGTCCTGTCCGAAATTTCCTGGCGCAGTAAATTGCCGGTTGACAAATGAATCAAACCAAATTTATCGACGATTTTTTCGGATTGCGTGCCCTTTCCACTACCGGGGGGGCCAAACAGAATTAAATTGAACATTCGTACTACCCTTGAGCAACAAATATATGGGAAAAGGGATAAGCTACAAGCTGTGAGCGTCAAGCTGCAAGCTGATTTTGCTATTTTTTGAGCTTGCTCATAAATGACATTAGCATCCTTTGTTCTTCTGAAACATCCTGTAACAGTTTTGCCCTGATCAATTGATTGCCATAGTTTATACTATCAGCAATAAGCAATTGCGTTTCCAACTCAAATGCAGAGCCTAGTGAATGCTCACAAAATCGATTGTAGCCTTTTTCACTACTCCGGCTGCTGCCCTCGGCAATATTAGAAGGAATGGAAACTGCTGCCCTTGTAATTTGGTTTGATAAGCTAAATCTTTCTTCTTTTGGAAAACTTTCAATCAGTGTGAAAGACTGTTTTGCTATGTCAAATCCCTTTTGCCAAATTAGTAGTTGTTTAAAATTTTTCATTTTTAAATTAAATATACTCCCGGCTTGAAGCTTGCAGCTAAAAGCGAGTCGCTCTTTTCACTTTTCCTTTAAAATCTATTACTCTAAAGTCCTCGTAACTTTAAAATATGAAACGATACCTTTTCTTCCTCCCCTTGGCTCTGTGTCTGCAGTTTTGCACCTATTCTCAAACCAATAAAAAGACAACTATGGATGATTCAATAAAAAAGAATAACCCCGTTTATTCCAATTCGGATACCTCAAAACTGAATTTAAGTGAAGAAGAATGGCAGAAAATATTACCATCCGACGTTTACTATATAGCCCGCAAAAAAGGCACAGAACCCGCATGGAGCAGTCCACTGGAAAAGATAAAAGATAAGGGCAGTTATTATTGCGCTGCCTGTGGTAATGCTTTATTTGTTAGTGATACCAAGTTCGAAAGTGGTTGCGGGTGGCCAAGTTTTTACCAACCTATCAGCAAGGGAAGTGTTATTTACTCCCCGGATCATTCACATGGAATGAATCGTACGGAAGTAATGTGCGGCCGGTGTAAGGCTCATTTGGGACATGTATTTGAAGACGGACCCCCGCCCACAGGTTTGCGGTACTGCATCAACGGCGTGGTGCTCGATTTTCAGAAAGCAAAAGCAGCAGAAGAGAAATACAATAAAGAAAAAAAGAATTAACCATCCCGCTAAGCTTGGGGGCATTCATCCTGGGCCGGTGCTTCCTGAGCTTGCCTGTTATCCCAGTCACGTCAGATGTCATCCTGAGCTGAGTTTACACTGAGCCTGCCTGTCGGCAGACAGGCTTGCCGAAGTGTCGAAGGATGATTTTTTGTCCAATCCCCTTCGATCAAGTGCCGTTGGTGGCCTGCTTTAATTGTTTGATAGTTATATTAGGCATTTTTTTCCGCGGTCCTGCTTATGCCCCTCATCTTATTCGTTTGGACATTGTTATCCCGTTCCCTGCCAACCAAACCCATACTTTTGCCATCTATGTAACTTGAGCTTTTAAATAGTTTTCAATTCACGAATCCCTTTATTTTTATCGCCTCTAAATTTTGCTTATGAAATTTAATCGCATACTTAGTGTCGTCGTAATCTTTATTTTTAGTTTCCAGGGTTTTGCCCAGTTTAAATTAGATCAGCCTATACCAGTGGATCCCAACGTGAAAATGGGCAAACTCCCCAATGGGCTTACGTACTATATCCGCAAAAACACACAACCTGCAAAAAAGGTGGAGCTGCGTTTGGCTGTTAATGCCGGTGCGGTATTGGAGGATGATGACCAAAGAGGTCTTGCCCACTTTATGGAACACATGGCCTTTAACGGGTCCAAACATTTTCCAAAAAATGAACTGGTTGATTACCTCCAAAAAGTAGGTGTAAAGTTCGGAGCTGACCTGAACGCCTACACCAGCTTTGATGAAACTGTTTATATACTTCCAATCTCAACCGATGATCCAAAGGTGGTAGAACAGGGCTTCACTGTATTGGAAGACTGGGCGGGGCATAACCTGCTTGACAAATCAGAGATTGAAAAAGAAAGAGGTGTTGTACTTGAAGAATCAAGATTGAACAAGGGAGCACAAAGAAGAATGCTGAACCAATATTTCCCGGTATTATTCAACGGATCGAAATATGCTGAGAGATTACCAATCGGTACGGACTCCGTCCTTCAATATTTTAAACCTGAAGTTTTACAACGCTTTTATAAACAATGGTACCGTCCCAATTTAATGGCTGTAATTGTTGTGGGTGATATTGACCCGGCGGTAGCTGAACAAAAGATCAAAGCTCATTTCAGTGGCTTTAAAAATCCTGCCAATGCAAAGGCACGCCCCGATATCATACCTATCAAGGAAAGAACAAAACCCGAGGCCATGGTAATTACTGATGAAGAAGCTACCAACTCCATTTTGCAGGTTTTCAATTTCATTCGTCCTGCTAAAAAAATAAAAACCTGGGCCGACTATCGCGAATCAGTAGTTGATGAATTGATCAATAATATGATGAACCAGCGTTTGCAGGAACTTACCCAAAAAGAAAATCCTCCTTTTGTTGCCGGCTTTGCAGGAAAACAAAACTTCATTCGCGGCTATGAAACTTTTTTTACTGCAGCCATCCTGGGTAATAATACTACTGAAGAAGCTACCACTGCATTATTCGGCGAAACGGAAAGAGCAAGGTTGTATGGATTTCTTTCAACCGAAGTTGACAGGGCCAAAGCTGCCATGATGAATGAAGCAGACCAGGAGTTCCGGGAAAAAGACAAATCGCAATCCGCACAGTTAGTGCAGGGTTATTTACAAAACTTTTTACAGGGATTACCCGCTCCCGGAGCCGAAAACCATTACAAATTTATCAAGCAGGTTTTACCTACCATTACTGCTAACGAGATTAATGCGATGGCGAAAAAAATGCCTGCTGCTACCAATTCTTTTGCTTTGCTTACGGCACCGACAGCCCAAAAAGATAAACTTCCTACTACTGCTGCCCTGTTGAATAATGTAGTGGTAGCGAGCAAACAAACCGTCAAGCCTTACGAAGAAAAAGCCGTGGCAACCAATTTGATGGAAGGAACGATGACTGCGGGTAAAGTAATTAATGAAACAAAGAACACAAAGCTTGGAACAACCGATCTTACCCTCAGCAATGGCGTTACCATTACTATTAAGCCAACTACATTCAAGAACGATGAAATACTAATGGACGCATGGCGCTGGGGCGGATGGCAACGCTTTCCGTTAGCAGATAAGGACAACGCGAAAAACGCAGCACAAATTGTGAATGTGATGGGTGTAAAAGATATGTCCCCAACTGACCTGGAAAAATTTCTTTCAGGAAAAACAATTGGTGTAACACCTTATGTCAATGATCACGAAGAAGGTATACAGGGCAACAGCAGCGTAAGAGATTTTGAAACCTTTTTGCAGCTGGTGAATTTGTATTTAGCCCAACCGCGAAAAGACCAGGGTCTGTTCAATTCGTACATTTCGAAAACAAAATCGCAATTACAATTTTTGAAAAGCAATCCACGTGCATTTTATTCCGATACACTGACCAAAATTGTTTACAACAATAGCCCCTGGGTAACGGGTGTTCCCAAACCCGAAGATTTCGACAATGTGACTGTTGATAAAGCACTGGATATCTATAAACAAATCTTTGGCAATGCTGATGGAATGCACTTTACATTTGTCGGTAACGTTGATATTGACAAGGCAAAACCTTTGTTTGAAAAATACCTTGGCTCATTGCCAGCTCAAAAAACAGAACATCAATTCAAGGACAACGGTGCCCGCCCAGTGAAAGGTGTAGTGACTGCCAATATTAAAAGAGGTAAAGAGCCACAAAGCCTGGTTACCGTTTTGTGGACAGGCGAAACCCAAAACACCGATAAGGATAAGTTAGCATTCAGAGCTTTGCTTGATGCGCTCAATATTAAAGTGATTGAAAAACTAAGAGAGGAAATAGGTGGAATGTACAGCGGTGGATTGAATGGCTATATTCAAAAACGTCCTTATGGTCATTATTCCGTTTCGGCAAGTATTCCTTGTGGACCAGAGAACGTTGACAAATTAACTAATGCATTGTTCGATATCATCAAGGATGCGCAAGGTGGAAAGATTCCACAGAGCGACCTCAATAAAGTAAAAGAAACATTGAAAAAACAATACAAGGTAAGGATGCAGGAAAATGATCCATGGCTGGATAACTTATCACAGGCGTTTATTGATAAAACCAATCCCGAAGAGATTTTAAGCTATGAGCAAAAAGTAGATGCATTGACCTTGCAGGATCTTCAAAAAGCAGCACAGAAATATTTGGATATGAATAATTATGTGAAGGCAGTTTTATATCCGGAAGGGTATAATGTGCAGGAGGGTGTGAAGAAGGCGTTTTGATGTTATTATTGATTCTAATGAACCCTCGTAAAAGAGGGTTCTTTTTATTTAAGGAACTTATTACCTTAGAGATGATACCTAACCTAATTTGATTTAATAATGCTATGAGTCGTACGCTTTTTATTATCGTTTTTATATTCAATTCCTTTTTAGTTAGATCACAAAGTGTCAGTGTTGGAAGAGAGCCAATCCCTTCGTGGGTTATTTCTCCTCTATTTAATTATAATCTTTCCAACCTGGACAATGACGCAGAGGAGGGTTATGTGGACCTCGATTTTGAAAAACAAATTTCAGTTGCCACCCAAACACGATACTACAAAAAAGCGATAAAAATCCTTTCTGAATCTGGGGTCCAGAACAGTTCTGAAATCTCAATTGACTTTGATCCGTCTTATCAAAAATTGCTTTTCCACACCCTTAAAATCATTCGTGATAATAAAACTATTGATAAACTCTCTTCTGTTAAATTTAAGGTAGTTCAACAGGAGAAAGACCTTGACAAGCATTTGTATGATGGTTCTTTAACAGCCATTTCATTTTTAGAAGATATACGCAAAGAAGATGTGCTTGAATATAGCTACAGCATCAAGGGATTTAATCCGATTTTAGGTGAAAAATTCTCTAGCTTTTTAGATGTACAATATTCGGTTCCCATTTATAATTTACTTTATAGATTAATTATTCCTGCCCAACGGATGGTCAACATAAAAAACCTTGGAACAGATATTAAACCTTCTGTTCAACAAAGGAATTCAGAAATTGTTTACGAATGGAAATTAAATCAGATCACAGCTTTACACGTACCCAAGCATACACCGGGTTGGTACGACACTTATCCAATGGTCATAATTAGTGAATATAATAGTTGGAAAGAAGTATCCGACTGGGCACGAACATTATATCCGCTGGACATTAAACTATCGGCTGAACTTCAAAATAAAATAGGAGAGATTACAAGTGTTAATCCTACAGCCGAATCAAAAACACTTGCAACGCTTAGGTTTGTCCAGGATGAAATCCGCTATACAGGTATCGAGGCGGGTGAAAATTCGCACAGACCACATCATCCCAACCAGATATATACCCAACGATTTGGCGACTGCAAAGACAAATCCTATTTGCTTTGTGTTATGCTTCGAAAAATGGGAATTGAAGCAGATCCAGTTTTGATTAATTCTGAGGCAGGCAAGGCTATTCAAAACTGGCTACCATCTCCAGGTGTTTTCGACCATGTGACTATAAGTGTAAAAATTGGCAAAGACGTATATTGGTTCGATCCAACAATTTCTTACCAAAGAGGACATATAAAGAGTATTTCATATCCAGATTATAAATACGGGCTCAAGATTTCTGAATCTACAAACTCGTTAACGGAAATTCCATTAAGTGAGAAAGGCCTGTTGTCTGCTAAAGAAACATTCAATGTACCGGATATGTCAGGATTGGCGTACCTGGTGGTAAAAACAGAATATTCGGGGATGTATGCTGATAATGTAAGAGAGGATTTCAAAAACAATAGCCGGTATGAAATGCTAAAGCAATACAAAGAATATTATTCCGGCAATTATGAGGACATCACAGCGGACAGCATTTCTTATTCGGATGACGAAACCTCGGGCATTGCAACCACAATTGAATACTATACGATTAAAGATTTCTGGAAATTAAAAGATGGCAACAAACAAGCACATTTAGACCCCTTTCTAATTAATGGTGTTTTGAACAAACCGGAAGAAACAAATCGAAATTTTCCGTACACTCTCACATTTCCTGTGAATTATAAAGAACAGATAGAAATCAATCTGCCGGAAGATTGGGGAAGATCCCAAACGTCGGATGTTATTGAAACACCGTCTTCTATTTTAAAATATGACTTTTCCGGCAACGGAAGCCGGATAGTTTTAAATTATGAGTATACACATTTGAAAGATTTCATTGCTCCCCATGAGCTACAACAGTATTCAGCTGCCTATAAAAAAATAGATGATAATTGTGGTTACCTTTTGACTTATAACTACAATACCTCATCCTATGGACCTGTAAAAAACAATGGCTCTAAAAACGTATTCTCCAGCCTGTATACCCTTTTAGCTATAGCATTGATCATCACTATTGTGATTCGTAGAAACAGAAAAAGAAATAATTATTGGAATTAGATTCAATTTGTTTTTCTTATCTGAGTGAATTGATTTGACAACTTATCACTAAGTTTATTCTTTTAAAACTTTCACTATGAGATTGTTGATTACTACACTCTTTCTTTTTCTTATTTCTTCAATTCATGCACAAAAAATTTCTCTTGATCAATTAAAAAATTTTAAACTCCGCAACATTGGGCCTGCCGGTATGAGCGGACGTATTACAGCTATTGATGTAGTGAACGACAACCAGGATATTTGGTATGTTGGTGCAGCATCAGGCGGCGTATGGAAAACAATTAATGCAGGCGCCAGCTGGACTACAGTTTTTGATAACGAGCCCACATTAAACATTGGTTCAATTGCTGTTCAGCAAAGTAACCCTTCCATAGTGTGGGTAGGAACCGGCGAAGGTAATCCGCGTAACTCGATCAACTTAGGCAATGGCATTTTTAAAAGCATGGACGCGGGAAAAACCTGGAAACGAATGGGCCTTGAAAATACACGCAACCTGCATCGCATCCTGGTTGATCCGGTTAACTCTAACATTGTTTACGTTGCGGCAATCGGAAACCCTTATGCCGAACATCCCGAACGTGGCGTTTATAAAACAACGGATGGTGGGGAAACATGGAATCGCATTTTATATACCAACGATACAAGCGGCTGTGCCGAGTTAGTGATGGATCCCTCTAACCCGAATAAACTAATTGCCAACATGTGGCAGCACAGGAGAACGCCCTGGAGTTTTAGAAGCGGTGGTCCTGGAAGCGGCATGTACCTCACCGTTGACGGAGGCAGGAACTGGAAAAAATTGGGCAGGGAGGATGGTTTACCTGCTGGAAATTTGGGACGTGTAGGACTGGCTTTTGCTCCCAGTATGCCATCGCGTGTATACGCATTGGTAGAAGCAACCAGGAACGGCCTATACAAAAGCGATGATGGCGGTTTTAAATGGGAATTAATTACCGCCGAACCTGCAATCGTTACAAATCGTCCTTTTTACTTCCAGGACATTCGTGTGGATACAAAAAACGAAAACCGCTTGTACAGCATTCATGATATTGTTGAGGTAAGCGAAGATGGCGGAAAAACATTTCGAACCATGCTTCCTTATGGGGGCATTCATCCTGACCACCACGCATGGTGGATCTCTCCAAATGATCCTGATTTTATTTTGGATGGAAATGATGGTGGAATAGGAATCTCGAGAGATCGTGGACGCACCTGGAACTTCAACGAAAACTTACCTGCAGGGCAATTCTATCATATTAATGTTGATAATGCGATTCCTTACAATGTAATGGGTGGATTGCAGGATAATGGAAGCTGGGTTGGTCCGGCGTACACATGGACAAACGGTGGAATCAGGAATTATTACTGGTCCAACATCGGTGGCGGCGACGGCTTTGATGCGATGCCTGATCCAGATAATCCTGATTGGGTTTACTCGCAAAGTCAGCAGGGAACATTGCAACGGTACAATTATAAAACGGGTGAACGCTGGTTCATCAAACCTCCTGAACTTGATACTACCAGGAAACTTCGCTTTAACTGGAACTCAGGTATTGCGCAGGATCCCTTCGATAATAACACGGTTTATTTTGCAAGCCAGTACCTGCACAAAAGCACGAACAAAGGTGCGAGCTGGCAAATCATTTCACCTGATCTTACCACAAACGATGCGATAAAAATTGACCAGTCGAATAACGGTGGGTTGACTATTGACATAACGGGTGCTGAAAACTACTGTACCATTCTCAGTATTGATCCATCTGCAAAAGACAGAAACGTTATTTGGATTGGAACAGATGATGGCAATGTTCAATTAACACAGGACGCGGGTAAATCCTGGACAAACTTCAGGGGGAAAATTTCCGGCCTGCCTGCTGGTGCATGGGTTCCCCAGGTGAGAGCTTCCCGGCATAACCCGGCTGAGGCATTTGTGGTAGTGAATGATTATCGGCGTGGTGATTTCAAACCTTACATCTTCCGTACAAACGATTATGGTAAGACATGGACCAACATGGTTGCCAACAAAAATATTGAGGGCTATGCTCTTTGCATGATACAGGACCCTGTTGAACCCAATTTGATTTTCGTTGGATCGGAACATGGTCTCTGGGTAAGCCTGGATAACGGTAACAATTTCCAGCACTGGAAAAATGATAATTTCCCTGCAGTGTCAACTTATGATTTGGCGATACAGGAAAGAGAGGCAGACCTGGTAGTTGCAACATTTGGAAGAGCCGTTTGGATATTGGATGATATTCGCCCGTTAAGAAAAATGGCTGCTAATAATGGAAAGCCCTTCAATAAACGTTTGACTGTTTTTGAAACGCCAATTGCCTACCAGGCCAGCTACAATGCGGCTCCTGGATATGATTGGAGCACGTATGGTTTATGGGATGCTGAAAACAGGAGAAGAGGTGCCGCCATATCTTATTTTATCACTCCATCCAGGGATACTGCACGCTCCTCTTCCCCCACCGGCGGAAGCCGGACCGGCGCCGATTCATTGCAGGTAAGAATTTATAATGAAAAAAACGAGGTGATCAGAAATTTAAGGTGGAGGGCTGATACCGGGTTTAACCGTCAGTGGTGGGGAATGGAAGAAAGAGGATTTCGCCAACCTGGCCAGACAAGAACTGGAGGGGGCGGTGGACGTTTTGCTGCCGCCGGTGGTGGTGGTGCGGAACCCGGAGGTCTTCAGGTTTTTCCCGGAACCTATAAAGTTGTGTTGACCTATGGAAGACAATCTGATTCAACTTTAGTAACTATTAAAGATGACCCCAGGCTAAAGAAGACGGATGATGTAAAAATTGCTCAAAGAAAAATGTTAGAACGTCTTCGTAAATCATCCGACAAATTATTGACCGGTATGGATCGCCTGACTGAATCTGAAGAGGTGCTTACCAAGATGACAACTGAATTAAGAGGGCTTGAGGGAAGAGAATTAGATTCATTGCGAAAAAGAACGATTGCCACGCAGGATACCATTCGTCGTATTCGTGAATTTATTAGTGGAAGAACTTCGGATCGCCAGGGTTTATCAAGACCTGCACAGGTCACTGTTCTGAGTACAATGCAAACTGCACAGCAATACATTTTTGCAAAAAGTGTGGCGCCCGGGGAACAGGAGGAGCAGCTGGTGAAAAATGCCGAAGGCATGGTTGGTGAAGCTATAAAACGAATTAATAATTTCTATGCAATGCCCTGGACGAACTATCGAAAGCTGGTGGAATCAACAAAAGTGAATTTGTTTAAGGAGTATCCGCCTATTGAGTAACGGTTTGATTTATTGATGAAAGCCCTTCGTTTTCCGAAGGGCTTTTATCTGGTGCTCAATATTTTACCCTAATAACTTTGGGTGGTGATGCCGGTAATTCACCATATTTTTCTTTTAGTTTTTGCATTTCCTGTTCATTATTCAAAACGTATTCTTCTTCCTTTCCCGACTTTAAACGAATGCGGACTTTATCTTCCGACCAACCAATGCTTTTTACAGTTGGATTTTGCTTTAAAAAAGAATCATAGTCATCCGGATAATCTACTTTTTTAGGAGCCGCTGCCTTTGGAGGTGGTGGAGGCGGCGGGGCAGGCAATTCACCATATTGTTTCCTGAAATTTTCCATTTCTTCTTTGTTATTTAGGTCGTATACTTCCTCTTTCCCGCTTTTCAGGTGAAGTCGAATTTTATTTTCGGACCAACCAATTGATTTTACAGATGGATTACGTTTTAAAAATGCATTCTCATCCTTAATCCAATCGCTTTGTCTGGGTGGTGGCGGCGGGGGCGGAATATCCCTAACATCAATGACACGCGGTGGAGGTGGTGGTGGCGGAGATTTTTCTTTTTTTTGTTGGGCAAACAACACTTGTCCTGCTAAAACTGCAGCAACAAGAAAAATACTTTTCTTCATAAATTGGTTTTAGTCTAAGACATTCCAGTTTTTATTTTCCATAAAATTTGATGAAAAGACCAGGATTGCGAACTTATTAATTTACGCATAACTGCATGAAAATCGCTTTAACCTTGTAATCCCGGTTCTATAACAAAACCCTGCTTTCGCCGATCATTTACTGTTACTTTTGCGGCTGAAATCAGGAACATGAAACTTTCTCATTTATCGCATACACTTATAGGTTCAGAGATTGTAAAACTGGGCGGGGAGATTCGTGAACGCATCCGCAAAGGGGAACGTATTTTCAATTTTACCGTTGGTGATTTTGATCCAAAAATTTTCCCCATTCCAAAAGAATTAGAAGAAGGGATTGTTGAAGCCTACCGAAATCATTTTACCAACTATCCGCTGGGCGAAGGCAACCTCGATTTAAGGGAGGCGGTAAGTGCATTTGCCAAACAATACCAGGGTTTAGAATATGGCCCGAATGAAATCCTGATTGCTTCCGGTGGTCGTCCCTTGATTTATGCGCTGTTTCGTGCTATTTGCGATGCAGGCGACAAAGTCATTTACGCGGTTCCGTCGTGGAATAATAATCATTACATTCATTTTGTTGACGGCGAACACGTGGTGATTGAAGCGAAATCGGAAAATAATTTCATGCCCACTGCAGATGAAATTCGGCCGCACATCAGGGATGCAGTTTTTATTGCATTTTGTTCTCCGCAAAACCCAACAGGTACTACTTTCAGAAAAGAGGAGTTGGAAAAAATCTGTGAGCTCGTTCTGGAAGAAAATAAACGGAGGAGCGAAACAGAAAAGAAACTTTACCTGATGTACGACCAGATGTACTGGCATCTTACTTATGGTGCTACTTATCACTGTGATCCTGTTTCCTTAAATCCTGAAATGCGACAGTATACCGTTTATATAGATGCCATAAGTAAAGTATTTGCTTCGACAGGGGTTCGTGTGGGCTGGAGTTTAGGTCCTAAGGTTATACTGGATAAAATGAAAGCAATTTTGTCGCATGTAGGCGCATGGGCACCGATGGCAGAACAGAAAGCGGTGGCAAAATTTCTGTATCAAAAAGAAGCCATCGACAACTACCTGGCAAATTTCAAAGGAGAACTTGAGGAAAGACTGCGTCGCATTTATGAAGGATTTATGCAACTAAAAAATGAGGGACACACAATAGATGCAGTGGCGCCTGAAGCAGGTATTTATCTAACTATAAAATTCGACCTGGCCGGTAAGAAAACAGTAGATGGGAAGGTTCTTCAGACACAGGCTGATGTTACTTCTTACCTACTCCAATATGCAAGTTTGGCTGTTGTACCATTTTATGCTTTTGGAGCATCCCAAAATTCACCATGGTACAGGCTTAGTGTTGGCACATGTAAAAAAGAAGAGATTGGTGAAATGCTGGCAAAACTGTCAGACGCATTAAAAAAATTGAGTTGATCAGTTTTTATTGATCAAAAACCGGAAAGGTTTCAATCGTATTTGTCTGGTTGCTTTTAAGATGGTCCTCACTTTTCGAGTGATTTTATTTCGGGTAACGAGTTCGTGGCTTAAACAAAAAATGTCACTGCGCTCTATCTTCAGTAAAATCTGGTGCAGGTTTTCTACTTCACGTTGTAACAAATCCTCATCAAACACATCCGCCTTATATAAAACAAGCAGGTCCCTGTCATAATTTTTCATCGCTTCCTGTTTTAGTAGCCCTTGGTATTTCAATAACCTTTTGTGCTGGGGCATCCGCAGTTACTGCCTTTGCCTGTGCCGGAATAATAATTCTTCTGACATCCAGCTATGAATATCGCAGTCAAGAACAATGCCATATAAATGATCCGTTTCATAAAGGAGATTTCTAAATTAAACTATTTTACAAAGGTTTTAGTATGCCAACTTACCAGCGGTTTAAAAATTAACATGGATCAGTCACCAACTTTCCTGAGACCCAATATTTTAATAGCTCCGCTGGATTGGGGCCTTGGCCATGCTACCCGTTGCATACCCATTATCCATTCATTGATCGAAAAAAATTGTAATGTCTTAGTAGCCTGTAACGAAAAAATTAAGGCATTGCTCCACCAGGAATTTCCACAACTTAAATTTTTGCATCTTAAAGGCTACAATATCAATTATTCAAAGAACAGCCGGATACTTCCGCTCCAGATCGGGAGACAAATTCCAAAAATTCTTTCAACAATCCAACACGAAAATAAACGCCTCAGGGAAATCGTAAAAGAACATACTATACACGGAGTTATTTCAGATAACCGGTACGGGGTTTTCCATAACTCCGTTCCATCTGTTTTTATAACACATCAATTAAGAATTAAAACAACACTTGGAAAAATTGGCGACGATTTTCTGCAAAAACTCAATTATAATTACATTAATAAGTTTTCACAATGTTGGATTCCTGACAACCCGGGTCAATTTAATCTCGCAGGTGAACTTTCTCATCCAGGAAAAAAACCTGTTGTGCCGCTGAAATACATTGGTATTCTTTCAAGATTTAAAAGAACAGCGCCAGGTGGCCGGAATCACATTTTAATTCTTCTCTCCGGTCCGGAACCTCAACGAACTATGTTTGAGGATCTAATAGTCAGCCAATTAAATAACTATAAAGAACCTGTTGTTTTGGTAAGAGGACTACCTGCAGAAGTGAATGAATTAGCGCTTCCCCAAAACGTCTCCGTTTACAACCATTTACCAACAGAAGAATTAATTCAAAAAATAAATGATGCTTCAGTTATCATCAGCCGTTGCGGTTATAGCACAGTGATGGATCTTGCCTTTTTGAAAAAGAAAAGCATACTTGTTCCCACGCCTGGGCAAACAGAACAACAATACCTGGCCAGGCATTTAATGCGCGGGAATTTTGCTCTGTGTATCGATCAAAATAAGTTTCGACTGAAGCATGCTTTGGAGCTTTCCGATCACTTCGATTATCGGTTCCCTGATTTTTTACAAGGAGAGGGTTTAGATGATGCCGTAAATGAATTTATCAGGCTGGTAAGAAAACCTTAGCCCGGTTACTTTTTGTCTATTTGATTTGTAATAACTAATCTTTACTTTGGCTTATCCAAAATCCTTGAACATGAAAAATCTAACAGTTTTCTCCTGCTTCATTATTCTCACCATTAGTTTGCTTGCCAGTTGCACACGTGAAAGTATTAGTTACGGTGATACTACAAGAGAAGCTATCACAAAATCCCAGTGGTCGATTGATTATTATTTTACAGGCCAGGATAGAACAACAGAATTCAGTATTTATAAATTCAGCTTCACAGGCAGTGGAATAGTGAAAGCGGAAGACAGGTCGGGCTCTTTCACCGGTAACTGGAACATGGTTAAAGATGTTATGCGTAATGATATATTAAGCATCAATATTTCCGAAGCTCATTTACAAAGCCTGAATGATAAGTGGACAGTAAGTTTAATTCAGGATGGTTCTATTACAATGAAAGGTGCAACCAGCGAGGTACGCCTGAAAAGATTATAGTCAATCCAATGAATTTTTTGGATAATCGAAGAAGAGAAAGTTCTTTTCTGCACTTTCAAAGTCATTCCAGTTATCAGTCTTTATCTTGAGTGCAAACACTGAGCAGGTAGGCATATTCTCTATTCGAATACTTGTAAGTGAAGATGCAAAATCAGTGATGCCGGGATTATGAGAAAACAAAGCAACCGTTTTGTATTTGTCCTTTATGTCCCTGATTACCTGTAAAAATTCGGATTGGGTTGCTCCATATAAGCCTTCAACGAGCTTTATGTCCTCCTTTTTAAATCCAAATTCCTCTGCAAAATATTTAGCTGTTTTCCTTGCCCGTTTGGCGGGACTCGAGACCAAATGGTCCAACTCAATTTCTTTTTCTTTTACTCGTTTCGCCATTGCCGGTGCATCATTCTTTCCTCTTTCATTTAATGCACGGTCAAAGTCGGAAAGCCCGGCCTGGTCCCAACTGCTTTTTGCATGACGAATGAGAAGAAGTGTTTTCATGAAGTGAAATTAATATCCTCTTTGGTTCTTGCCTTCCATATAATTCATGAAAGATTTATTTACTACACGGTTACCACCGGGTGTAGGATAGTTACCGGTAAAATACCAGTCGCCTAAATTGTTTGGACAAGCCTCATGAAGTGATTCAATTGTCTGAAAGATCACATCAACAGGGATATTTAAATTGGAAGGCGTAATCAGCTCCGCAATTTTTTTGGTGATCTCCTCGTTGGTAAACAACTTGTATAACTGCTTCACTACATTCTTTGTATGCAATTGGTTATTGCGATGCAGTTCTTTACACTCGGCATATAGTTCTTTCAAACAATCTTCCTTTCCTTGTTCCTTCAATAATTCAACGGCTGCATTAAAGGCAATGAAATCACCCATCTTACTCATATCAATACCATAGCAATCAGGGTAACGTATTTGTGGGGAGGAAGAAACTACTATAATGCGCCTGGGCTCTAATCTGGCCAGCATGCGTATGATGCTTTCCTTTAATGTAGTTCCCCTAACAATTGAATCATCAATCACTACTAATGTATCAACACCCTTGCGCACTGTACCATAGGTAATATCGTAAACGTGTTGCACCATCTCGTTGCGGTTCACATCTTCGGTAATGAAGGTGCGCATCTTTACGTCCTTGATGGCAATTTTTTCCATCCTGATCTTGCGATTGATCATTTCGCTCAATTTTTCAGGATCAACATCATTACCCCATGATGAAATACGTTCTACCTTAATTTGATTCAGATAATCTTCACATCCCTTAAACAAACCATAAAAGGCAACTTCCGCGGTATTCGGAATGAAAGAAAAAATAGTATTTTTTAAATCGAAACTGATTGATTCTAACACCTGCTTACTCAGTTGATAGCCCAACGCCTTTCTTTCATTGTAAATTTTTTCATCACTGCCTCTTGAAAAATAAATACGTTCAAAGCTGCAGGCTCTTCTTTCTTTAGGCTCAAGTACCTGTTCGAGTTTTATATCACCATTCTCAAAAACAATCAAAGCCTGGCCCGGCATTAATTCTTTTACTTCATTCTCACCTATATTGAAAGCGGTACGAATAGCTGCACGTTCTGAAGCAGCAACTACTACATCATCGCTGATGAAATAATAAGAGGGGCGAATGCCATGGGCATCACGAAAAACAAAACCAATTCCATTGCCAGTTACTCCGCCCACATGAAACCCTCCATCAAACAATTGAAGTGCTTTTTTTAAAGCACAGGAAATATCCAGTTGCCGTGGATTGGTTTCATCGGCCTTTACGATGAAATGATGAATCACTTCCATCATGGCAGCCAGGTCGCTTTGCTTTTGAAACTCTCCCGGGTCCATGTTTACCAGCTCAAACAATTCATCGGTATTCACCAGGTTGAAATTACCGGCAAGAGCCAAATTGCGTGCAGGAATTGTATTTCGTTTTATAAACGGATGGCAAAATTCAGCGTTGTTCTTTCCCTGTGTGCCATATCGCAAATGACCAAGCATTAATTCGCCCAAAAAGGACAGATGACCCTTCATCAGTCCTGCATGTTTTCCAAAATCAGGATTGAATTTTTGGAATTCATTAAACTCCTGTCCAATCTGTTTGAAAATATCAGCAAGCGGTTGCGGGTTGCTGCTTCGCATTCGTGCCAAAAAAGGATAACCCGGTTCCACATTTAATTTTACAGCAGCTACCCCGGCTCCATCCTGGCCACGGTTATGTTGTTTCTCCATAAGGAGATACAACTTATTTAATCCCCATAGTACAGAGCCATATTTTTGCTGGTAGTGTGAGAAGGGCTTTCGAAGCCGGATAAAAGCTAGTCCACATTCGTGTTTTATATCATCACTCATTGCCTGGGAAGAAGCCGCAAAGTTAGTGTATCAAATGTTAGGCAATTGCAAGAATTCATCCTTTTCAGCAGTATCTACATTAATTGGAAAAGAAATGACAAGCAGGCATCCGTTTCCCGGTTGTGACAGAATATCAGCTTTGCCCCCAAACAGCTCTGCACGGTTTTTAATATTTAGGATTCCCACGCCTTTTTTCGTGCTGATCGAGTTAAATCCTTTGCCATTGTCCCTGATTTCCAAAACAAATTCATTTGTTTTCTTGTAAAGTTTAATCCAAACGTTGGGTGCACCCGCATGTTTAATAATATTATTCAATTGTTCCTGCACAATCCGGAACATGCTCAACTTCTGGTTTTCAGGAACAATGGATTCGTTGAAGTGAGCATACTCAAATTCTATGGTTATAGCCCGGGTTCGCATTAATGAATCCTTCAATTCATTGATTGACTCAATTAAGCCCAAATCCTTTAATGTAAAAGGTACAAGAGATCGGGACATAGTTCTTACATCATTAATAACATCGCTTACAGATTTTAAAGCCATGTCCACCATTTCGGAATTCCCATCCTCGGCCATTGTTTTTGCATAGTCAAGAAAAAGTTTGATGGTGGTGAGCTGCTGACCAATATTATCATGTAATTCTTCACCAATCGATCGTCTCTCGTTTTCCTGCCCGTCTATAGTGGCCTGAGTGAGCTGGCGCTGATGAAAAATCTCATCTGCAATTAATTTCTCCTCCAGTTTTTTTCGTTCAGTCAAATCCATTACTGAACAAACAACATGTTTTATATTGCCTTCGTCGTCCAGGATGGGATTGGAGTTAACCATGATCCAAAATCTTTCTTTTGTAACGGGGTGTATAACTCCCAACACAACATTTTTAATAGTTTGTTTCGATTGAATGGTAAGAGTAAGGGGTCTTTCGTTAACTGGCACAAACTCGTTTTGTTCATTGATCATATCACTCGACATGATATGGTAAATATTTTTACCTATCAGCATTTCTTCGGGAATGGAAAGCATATTGGACAGCACTTTATTGCACATCATAATATTGCCCTCTCCATCGGACAGAAACACACCGATCTGCAAATCTTTAACTAAGGATCGGAACCTTTTTTCACTTTCCTGCAAAGCATCTTTTGCCTTTTTCCTGAAAGTATCGTCATGAAAATAAATAACGATACTGTTGACAAAGGGTTTATTTAAAAGATTGTGACCACGAACATTACACCAAACCCATTGACCATTTTGCTTTAACAGCCGTACCGTGATAAATTTTATTTCCGGATTTTCCTGTACTTCTCTTTGAAAGGCTTCGAAAGCCCGCTGGATATCCTCGGGATGGACGAACTCAAATCCATTGCGTCCTACTACTTCATTATTATAATAACCGAGAACATTTTTAACAGATGGTGATGCGAAGGTTACCGTTCCTGTTACGTCCAGCAATATCATACCATCCAGCGAATCCGCAATTAATGTCCGATAAAACAGTTCACTCTCCTTGAGTTTTTCTTCAGCAATTTTTTTCTCTGTGATGTCCCGGCCCATGGCTAAATAGCCTATCCTCTCACCATCTTCATTACAGATATATTTAACGGTCTGGAAAAGATGTTTTGTTTCACCCATCCTGTTAACAATAGAGACCTCTCCTTTCCAAAACCCATTTTTGTTTAGTTCCACAAAGGATTCTTCTTCTGTGGTTCCATAAAACCTGAATTTTAGTAGTTGGCCAATGTGTTGTCCAATTGCTTCTGTAACCAGAATTCCGTAAAGTTCTTCAGCGATTTTGTTCCAGGTTCTTACTATGAAATCAGGGTTGGTCGTTACTACGATATCCGAAACATTTTCGAGTATTGTTGACTGGTAAAGTAATTGTTCACGCTGCTGTTGTTCATCTTCGATATCTACAACAGATCCGGCATAACCGATAAATTTTCCATGAGGTGAAAATCTGGGCACGCTTTCGTCATGAACCCATCGATACGCTCCATCCGTTCGGCGCAAACGATAAACGATCGTTATTTGCTTTTTGAGCTTAACAGCATCAAAGTAAGCTGCTGTAGACTTTACCCTGTCGTCCGGATGAATTAATGAACTCCAACCTTCCGGATCCGCCCCTATTTCCTTCCCTGTAAACTCAAGCCATTTTTTGTTTGCATATGTGGTTATTTCATTTTCGTCGCTCAACCAAATCATGGCAGGTGAAGAATTCGCAATGTCTTTGAATCGTTGCTCGCTTTCTAACAATTTGCATTCTTCTTCCTTTCTTTCAGTTATATCTGTTGCGTTTACCAAATAGCCCAATACCATTCCATGATCTGCCTTCAACTCTTTAAAACTTATTAAAACGCTTATCGTTTTATTATCGGTGGGCCTAACAAAAAAGGCCTCACCACGCCATGAGCCCTTTTTTCTAATAGTTTCACGAACTTTTTCCCTGCTGCAATTATGATAATGAACCTGTAGGAATTCTCTTAAATCTTTTCCGATAACCTGTTCGGCTTTTAGTCCATAAATTCTTTCGGAGGCCTTGTTCCAGGTTAAAGGCTTATAATCACCATCGACAGCAATAAGCATGTCTGGTGTTTCTTCAACCAAATGAGCAAGCAATTTCAATACAACTAAAGAATGGTTTTCTGTGCCTTTTAAGACAGAATCAAATTGGCCCGGAAATGCATTAGTCTTTGGAGGGGATGGCATGGAAGTACAAGATTTTAAAACTTGCTGCTCCTTTTAAAGATAGTGTAAAAACAAAGGCCTGAGATGACCAGGCCTTTTATCATTATCTTAATATATTTTAGTTGCTTGATGCATATGTTTTCTGAACACTTGTCCATTTTTGCAATTGCTGGCAACTGGCTTTATCAGAATCTAACATAATATAATAATTCGGAATGTGGGTGGCAATCCATTTCTCCAATGCGTGGAATTTTTTTTCTTCCAGTGCAGCCTGCTTAATTTTATTGTAATCATCACGCAGGTTCATACGATGTGGTTCACTACGGGTTTTCAGGTATATGATACGAACGCCTTTTTTCCCGTTTCTTTCATTACTGAAGACAGCAGGTTGAGAAAAATCGCCCACTTTTAATTTTGATAATACTGCCACAACATCTTTATCCAGTTCGTCGATTCTGTTATATGTATCGCCATCTCCGCTCATAATGTAAGGACCTGTATATTTTTGTTCCTCATCCTCTCCGTATTTAAATGCTGCTGAGTTAAAATCCATTGTACCCGCTATAATCTTCGACCGAACAGAATCAAGCTTTGATAATCCCTGATTCATTTCGGCCTCCGTTACGGGGGGTATACGAAGTATGTGGCGTATAGTAGCAAGATCGCCATTGCGTTGAACCATCTGTATAATATGGTAACCAAATTTGGTTTTGACAACGGGGGAAATTTCGCCATCCTTCAGGCGAAATGCAGCACGAATAAAATCAGGATCCCAGTTTTTTTCATTACGGTCAACCTCATAAAGGCCGCCTTTATCTTTTGAACCCGGATCTTCTGAATACAACCTCGCCACCTGGTCAAAACTGCTTCGCTTTGATTCTACTTCCTGTTTGTAATGATTGAGCTCATCCATCATGAATTTTTCAAGGTCTCTTGAAGCTTTGGGGTAAACCGCAATTTGGCCTACTTCCACCTCGGACTCAAAAAACGGGAGACTGTCTTTTGGAATCCTTTCAAAGTATGCTTTAACTTCTGTGGGAGTGACGTTGATATTGTCCACAATCTTTTTCTGCATGGACTCAGCCAGCTTTCTTTCACGAACGGACTCTCTTGAATCATCCTTCAATTGATAGATGGTTTTGCCTGCTACCCGCTCCAATTCGGTTTGTGACCCAAATTGCGATATGTAATAACGGATACGGTTATCTAACTCCGATTCTATTTCTTCTTCGGTTATCGGCAATGAATCCTTTAATGCCTGCAGCATTAATACTTTTGATACAAGTGCCTGCTCAAGAATAACACAATCTGCATTCTCCGGAACAGTGGCCCCGTTACGTTGCGCATCTTTGATTGCATTTTCTATGTCAGATTGTAAAATGATTTTATCGCCAACAACAGCGAGAATTTTATCTGCTACAATTTTTTTTGCCTGCGCATAAGAGGCAATGGAGAAGGCGATGATGCCAGATAAAACAAAGAGAAACTTTTTCATAAAATGAAATGTTGCCAAAAATAACCTTTTAGCAATAAGACTCTCCGCTTAATGCGAGTGGATTAACAAAGTTCTAACCTCGCTTTTGGCCTTGATTCCAGCTATAATTTGATGGCTTAATACAGTTTTTTAAGTTCAATTGAACATTAATCACCATAAATATCGCCTCGCTCCTTGTCCTCTCGTTCTCTTTCGAATACCAGGAGACTGATCTTCCAGTCAGGAAACTCGAACTGCATGGCTGCTTCGATCTTGAGCTTTGGCATGTTCCCGGCATTTGGTGTGAGCTTAAAAATACTACCGAAAAATTTTTTGCTTTCGTCAGGCTCATCATAATCCCCGCTCAATGTGAATGAATAGTCCTGTATATCCACTGTCATCACTTTTAATTGATTATACAACCATTTGTATTTTTTTGAAGCTTCCTCAAATTCTTCAGTCGTCAATAAAACCGCCTTCCAGCTATAGATCAGGTTTTTTGAGTTATACTGAGTAATTGAATTTTCTTCGCAACCCTGAAAATCGAGCTTTGTGGCGAATTCAATGCTTTGGGGGTTGACCACAATGGTATCACTTTTCAATGTGGAAAAACCCATGACATAATCGGAAAGGACTTTTGAGAGGTTGTTCCTTAGGTCATTATTTGTGACAGGAAATTTTAATTGAGCCTGACTGTTCAGGCAGAAAAAAAGAAAGACGGCAGCGGTTAGTTTTGAAACCGGGATTCTCATAAGTAGGATTTTTACGTGTTTGGGCAACAAAATAGAAAAAACCTTCGTTTAGTCAATAAGATTTACTAATTTTCTTCACTATTTTTCCACATTATTTAAAATTATCCAGAAAATGAAAAACAGAGACATTGTCCATGCCCGCCAGGAGGTAAAGATTTATAGAGAGTATTATCAACCGTCTTTGAACTTGTGGCGTTTCACAAAATCCATCATTGGGGTTTTGTTTTTCGGATCATCTACAGTGGCCAGTTATTCGACCACCAAAAAAAGAGCAAACAGATAAAAAACCGCTTAACAGCGGTTTTTCTTTTTTTATATTAATAAACTTTTCTAAAAGCCCGGCCCCATCCTCATACTTCTTCCACCAAAGCCCCTCTGATTTTGCTGACCCATATTTTTACCGCCCATTCTATTCAGGCTATAGGTGAACGATAACATAAAATATCGCTGAATTACATTGGTACGTACATCTTCATACCCATTGGTGGAGAAATTTCGTGTAAGGCTTTGGTTTTGATTTAAGAGATCGTGCACTTCGAACTTCAATTGTCCAGCCTTGTTTTTGAACATCAGCTTTGAAATGGAAGCATTGAACAAGGGCACATTCGTATTATAACCATTCGTTTGCCCAGTTGTTATGTAATAATCAAAGTCCGTCTCAAACACAAAATCCATTGGTAAATTAAACGCCATATCAGCTGAATAGGTTTGTGACCAAAAATCCTGGTCAGGCGTTCTAAGTGCGGAATCATACCTTGCCCTGCTATAGGACAGGCTTGCTCTTAAGCCAATTTCAATTTTTTCCTTGTATGTATAACTGATTCCGCCCGTCTGTGTCAAAGTAAGCGTCCTGGCATAATTCACTTTTTTATAGAACATGCTCGCATCCCGGTTATAAGAAGCCATTGTTGTGGAATTAAATGTGCTTCCCTTCAGCTTTGGATTTTTGAAAGGCAGACCGAGAGTAAAAAAACCATTACTGGAATAGCTTCCATTAAGGTTCACCGGCATAATCAACTGCTTTCCCAGTGTGGATGAATCATTTGGAGTTGTATAAATTTTAGGCAGGTCATCTGTACTGTTTACAATCTTATTTGATGTTTGAGATAAACTGAAATTAGCAGAAAAGTATCGGAAGTTGATTAGGTTGAATGTGTTGTAGTTCACGTTAAAGCTATTACTGAATTCAGGTTTTAAAAACGGGTTACCTGTTTTTACCTGTAAAGGATTGCTGTAGTCAGGAACATTCTGCAACTGGCTGATTGACGGCTGGTTTGTTCTTCCTGAATACCTAAACCGCAAGTTCTTATTTCGTGTGAAATTATAGGTGAATGCCGCAGTAGGATATAAATTAATAAATGTTTGTTTAGAAGTGGTGTCTTTATTTGTTACAGCCCTAAAGCTCATGCTGTTTAAATGGTTTATCTGTTCTCCAATGCCCACCTGGTAGTTGTATTTTCTTTGCTGCACACGAAAGTTGGCTCCTATGCGATGAGAGATATTGTCATTCTCAAAATAGTTGGTTGATGCCTTGTTTACGATTTCATATTTATGAGATGAAGTGTCCATATCAAAAGTCTCTCGATCAGAGTTGGATTGATTGTTCGTATATGCATAATTGAACTCCAGCAATTTATTGCGGCCAATTGGCTCGGTGTAAGAAGTACTGATAGTATTATTAAAGCCTTTTACTTTCTGTGTTGATTGTTGATCAAGTATAATCGATTTATAAATATCCTCGTTTCGTGTATAGTAGTTGTAGGGAGAATACACTACTCCTTCGCCATTACTGTTATTTAATGTGCTGGTTAAGCCCACGGTAAGTGTCCTGCCTCTTTTAGAAAACCGGTGACGAAACAACAGGTTTTGATTCATTGAATAACCATTCCTGCTATTATCGTTTGTTCTTTGCTGTGTTAACGCCAAATACCTGGGAACCCCGGTAAGTGTTGCGTACGATTGTAACCCGTTATAACTAAAACCGTCAGAATGTTGAAGCGTAAAACTTGGATAGTATAAAAGAGAGTTTAGTGAATCCATTTTATATTCCAGCCGGAAGTTGAAGCGCAGGTTCTGATTGAGATTGTTACTGTTGGTAACAGTTTCTTTATCTACTAAAGAATCTAAAGGCCTTCCACTTCCTGTAGGAAATGTCTCTTGTCCAAAAGATGATTTTTCCAAAATAGTGCGTGTACTTGAACCATTTAAGCTTCCGGAAACAGTGACTTTGGAGCCCCACACATCACGGTAATTCAACCCCAACGAAATCGGCGAGCTAATTCCGGAACCGCCACTATTGCCACCTCCTCCCGAATTTCCGCCTCCACGGATTGCCGTATTGCCACCGCCAAAATTTCCTCCACTATTAAATGAACCCATACCCATGCCACCAACAACATCGTTGAACGTAAAGTTTTGCCTGTCCAGGTTATTTGCCGAGCCAACTACCGAAATCTGGCGATCACCTACAAAATGATTCAGGTTTAGACTTGACTGGTAACGTCCATTACTTCCGCCTCCAGCCATTGCCTTTCCAAACACACCATTCTTTTTATCTTTTTTCAGCTTGATATTAATAGCTTTCGTTCGGCTACCGTCATCAATCTGTGTAAATTTTGCCTGCTCCCCCATATCATCATACACCTGTATGCTTTCCACCATATCCTGCGTAAGGTTTCGTGTAGCCATTTTGGGATCGCTACCAAAAAACTCTTTTCCATCAACATATACTTTTTGAACTTGCTCACCCTGGGATTTCACCGTACCATCTTTGGCTACTTCCATCCCCGGAATCTTTTTCAAAAGATCTTCAACCGATGCATTGGGTTTCACCGATTTAAAGGACTCTGCCCTGAATTCTACGGTATCACCTTTGATTTTCACAGGAGCGTCATCCTTCACCACAACTTCGTTCAGGGCTTTATAATTGCGATCCAATTTTATAGTACCAAAATCTGTAACAGGGTTTGCCGTGCTGATAACAAATTGCTTTTTGAAACTTTGCATTCCTGTGTAGGAAATAAGAAGGTTATATGTACCGGCATCAATATTTTTTATTTCAAAAAACCCACTCCCACTTGTTACCGTAAAAGAAATTAGTGAAGAGTCCTGACTGCGAATGACCGATATCGTTGCATCCGCAAGCGGAATGGCAGAAAGAGAGTCCTGGAGGATACCTTTTGCAACACCATTTACCTTTTGGGAATAGGAGTTAAATCCTAAAACAACAATTGATAGGACAACAAGGTATAACTTCTTCATAAGCTGGTAATGTTCAATACGAAGATATTCGCAACCTTGGTGAAATGCGGTTAAATAACGTTAAGGTTTGGATAAGTGGCGATGAACAAATGTCGTTTTGCAGATAATACTGTTGAGTGGCGTAAAACCCTTAAGTAGTGCTACTGAAAAAATCATTTCATTCATCAACCAGGATAAAAAGACACAGCATTTCATTGCAGAAGTCAATGCAATGAACATGCTGTGTTCAATAACCAGTTGAAATGAAACTTTATAATTACAATGTCACTGTCACTCGCAAAAATGTGGCGGGAATAGAAGTTGTATTTGGATCACCGCTTTTGTTTTCACGTTCAAATAACTCTTCTAATTCACGTTGAAGTTCCAAAGCTTTACCATTTTTTTCTGCTGCTTCAAATGCGTTCATTGTAGGACCATAAAAACTTTTGAACTTCTTCAAAAATTCTTTGGGTGAAAAAGGAGCATTAAAAGTATACGTGTCTTTAACACAGGAAATATTCCCGGCAGGCACACCAGCTTTGCCAAAACGCTCTATCACATTGGTCTCTACACCCCAAAGCATCGGGCTTACAAAACCTTCCGGCGGTGCAGGTGTATATGCAGAACTGATTCTTAGTATTTGCGCCACAAGTGTGGGATCTCCCGGGATCCAGTTGCCCATGACAATCAATCCATGTGGGCGGGTTACCCGAACCATTTCTTTTGCCACGTCAAATGGCTTTGGCGCGAACATGGCGCCAAAGATGCTTATCACCAGATCAAAACTTTCGTCTTCCAATTCGCTCAGGTCCGTCGCATCTCCTTCCTTGAAAATACAATTGTCAAGTCCCTCAGCTTTTGCTCTTTTGTTTCCTGCAGTCACCAGGTTTCTTGCAATGTCCACACCCAATACGTTTGCACCAAGCCTGGCAGCAGGAATGGCAGTAGTACCGTCGCCGCATCCAAGATCAAGTATGTCGAGACCGGGCTGAATATTTAATTTTTCGACAAGTGCCTTGCCACTTTCCCGCATAGTTTCAGCCAGGCGGGTAAAATCGCCTTTCTCCCATAATGCTTTGTTTGGGTTTACAATGGTTTGCTGTAATGTTACTTCACTCATAATATTTATTTTTTTGATTAAAAAGGTCAGTTTTAAGGTATCAATTCACTAACAGGGATGAAGATACTTTGGGTGTAGTGCAGCAACGACGTGACTTAAGTGGATAACCGGTTTTAATGAGTGGGTGATATAAAAGCCTGATTCGGCAACAGCATAAATCTATTTTGCATTGCTATGAATAACCTAAATTTATTTTATTCAAATTATGCTTGTGAAAAAATTGTTCGTGGTTTCTGTGTGCTGCTTTTACGTTGCAATGGTAAACGCCCAAAAAACAAACATTGAATCCCAGATAGAATCAGCTCTAAAAAAAATTGAACCCAAATGCATTTCATGGCGAAGGGATTTTCATGAACACCCGGAATTGAGTAACCGGGAGACAAGAACCGCAAAGATCATTGCTGATCATTTACGATCGCTTGGCATTGAAGTAAAAGAAAACGTGGCTAAAACCGGTGTAGTTGGACTTTTGCGCGGCGAAAAGTCCGGTCCGGTTATCGGTTTACGTGCGGATATGGATGCACTACCTGTAACTGAAAGAGTAAACATTCCATTTGCTTCCAAAGTAAAATCGACCTTTAACGGCCAGGACGTTGGTGTAATGCATGCATGCGGTCATGATACACATGTAGCTATGTTAATGAGCGTTGCAGAAATTTTAACGGGTATGAAAAAAGATCTTGCAGGTACAGTAAAATTTATTTTTCAACCGGCAGAAGAAGGTCCGCCAATTGGTGAAGAAGGCGGTGCCCCGTTGATGGTGAAGGAGGGAGTATTGGAAAACCCAAAAGTGGACGTGATGTTCGGGTTGCACATTAATGCACAAACGCCGGTTGGACAAATCAAATACCGGGAACAAGGGATGATGGCTGCGTCCGACTGGTTTACTATTACAATTCATGGAAAACAATCCCATGGTGCACAGCCCTGGTTAGGAATTGACCCGGTAGTTATTGGTGCACAAATCATTGAGGGGCTTCAGGCCATTGTAAGCCGGCAGACTGAACTGACAAAAAATGCTGTTGTCATCACTACAACAATATTTAAAGCCGGGGTTCGTGAAAATATCATCCCTGAACAAGTAATACTTGGCGGCACTATTCGCACACTGGATACCGGTATGCAAAAAGATCTGTGGATGCGAATTGAGCGGACAGCCAAAAAAATTGCTGAAGCATCCGGGGCCACAGCAGATGTATCAATCAGCAGCAAAACCTTAGTAACTTATAATAATCCAAAACTTACGCAACAAATGATCCCTTCTTTACAAAAAGCAACGAACAAAAATGCAATAGTGATGGATGCTGTAACGGGCGCTGAAGATTTTTCTTATTTCGCTGCCAAGGTTCCCTCCCTCTTCTTTTACATAGGCGGAGTGCCCCCAGGCAAAGACCCTAAACAAACGGCGGCACACCATACACCTGATTTTTATGTGGATGATAGCGGGATGAAAACAGGGATCAAGGCGTTTTGCTTCCTGGTATTTGATTATATGAAAACGACACAGACAAAATCACAAGGCAGTTCTCAGCAAAATACATTTAAATGACGAAGGTCCTGGTTACAATTTTCTTTTCATTTTGTTGTATTTGTCTCCTGGCACAAAAAATTGATAAGAAGCTTCAAAAACGAATTGAAGAAACAATACAGGGATTTAACGGCAGTATTGGTATTTACATTAAAAATTTGAAGAACAATAAAGTTGTTGCCATCAATTCCGATTCTATTTTCCCGACGGCAAGCATGGTAAAAATCCCCATTCTTATTGGAGTCATGGATAAGATAAATAGGGGAGAACTGGATTACCGTCAAAAATTACAGTACCGGGACTCCCTGCTATACCCGGGTGTTGATATACTCGGTTCGCTCAAAGACACTGCAAAAATTGAATTGGGTAAAGTCATCATGCTAATGCTCACCTTGAGCGATAATACAGCCAGTTTGTGGTTGCAAACTTTAGCAGGAAAAGGTACAAGGATTAACGAGATACTGGATAGCCTTGGTTTTAAAAACACCAGGGTAAATTCAAGGACCCCGGGAAGGGAACTAAATCGAACTCAGTATGGCTGGGGACAAACAACACCGACGGAAATGGCAACAATAATGGAAAAAATTTATAGAGGAGAGGTGGTCAACAAGGAAAGAAGTTTTCAAATGCTTCGGCTACTTGGACGAAATTACTGGGACGAACACGCCATTTCACAAATTCCACCCGATGTATTTATTGCCAGTAAAAACGGAGCGGTTGATGAAAGCAGAAGCGAGGTATTATTGGTAAATGGCAGAGGCGCGCAATACCTGTTTTGTGTTTGTACAAAGAACAATAAAGATCAGTCATGGCAAAACACAAATGAAGCCTGGACTTTAACAAGGAAAATTTCTAAAATAACCTGGGATTATTTTAATAACTGATAAGCAATCAAACTCATTAAGTAAGCAATGCCAGTCATGTAAACAAACTGAATTACCGGCCATTTCCAGGTTTTGGTTTCCCGTTTCACTATGGCCAGTGTGCTCATACACTGCATTGCAAAAAGGTAAAACAGCATTAGTGAAATTCCTGTTGCCAGTGTAAACAAGGGAGTGCCATCTTCCTTCCGGGCCGCCTGTAGTTTATCGCGAAGCAACAGCCCTTCATCATTTTCACCAACGCTGTATAATGTTGCCATCGTTCCTACAAAAACCTCCCGTGCAGCAAAAGATGTGACTAATGCAATTCCAATTCTCCAGTCAAAACCCAGAGCTGTAATGCCTGGCTCGATAGATTTACCCACAATTCCTGCGTAAGAATTTTCAAGCTTTTTTGCATTCCATTCCGTTTGTACCGAATCTCTCGATAACGGATATTGTGCCATTAGGCTTTCATAACGGGTAGTAACGGCAGTCATTCGTTGTTTTGGTCCAAATGTGCTCAACCCCCAAAGAATTAAGCTGATTACCATGATAATCTTCCCGGCATCTGTAACAAATATTTTGGCCTTATTGGTCATCACCTGCCCAACGTTTTTCAATCTTGGCGTTCGATAGGTTGGTAATTCCAGTATGAAAAAACTTCTTTCGTTGATTTTGATAAACCACTTGGCAATGTAAGAAACGAACAACGCTACCAAAAGTCCTAACAGGTACAAACCCATCATCACCAAAGCCTGCACACTAAAAAATCCTAGTAAATATTCATTTGGTATAACAAGTCCAATCAGGATTGTATACACAGGAAGTCGCGCCGAGCAACTCATTAATGGAGTGATGAGAATAGTAAGTAACCGTTCTTTCCTGTTCTCAATATTTCTTGCGCTCATGATAGCAGGGACGGCGCAGGCAAATCCGCTGATCAATGGCATTACACTCTTTCCATTTAACCCAACTGTTCGCATTAACCTGTCGGTAAGAAAGCTGATGCGTGCCATGTAACCACTATCTTCCAGCAGTGTAATTAATCCAAAAAGGATCATTATCTGCGGTACAAAAATCATAATGCCACTCAAACCTGCAACAACACCATTGATCACAAGGTCACTGAACCAGCCTTGTGGTAATACATGTGACAACCAAGAGCTTGCGGTAGAAAAGAATATTTCAATCCATGTCATGGGATATTGTGCCAGCCAGAATACACTTTGAAAAAGAACAAATAACACAACCAGTAAAATCAAATAACCCCAACGACGGTGCAAAAGAACATTATCAAGTCTATCAGTAAATATTTTTTGTTCTAAAGGATCAGGCTCAGTTACAGCCACGTTCATAATATGCTTGATACGACCATAACGTTGCAGAATTTCAGTGGCCTGTGTTTTGGTATGATTGAAGTTGTGCTTACGTTCAATATTCTCGA
>Ga0193740_1000028_pt1 | contig 37091 bp, 34 predicted proteins | sample L2s1metaG_FD_145072 | JGI IMG/M metagenome (GOLD analysis project Ga0193740, IMG submission 145072) | Soil microbial communities from a riparian zone of the East river system, Colorado, United States - L2s1 | ecosystem: Environmental > Terrestrial > Soil > Riparian zone | place: USA: East River... | reverse complement strand
CTTTTTCTTCTATTTCATTTGTTGCTATCAACATTTCCTTATCCATATAATAATATATAGTATTCTTATTTTTTTAATAAAGTCTATTACTATTATCAGTGTGAATTCGTGGACAAATCATTTTTCAAAAATTTGGTACAATCAAACATCATGCTTATCCACAAATAACGCCCCTGTAATTAACAGCAAAGTTATTGCAGCCGCCTAACTTGCAGCGTATATTAACACGTATGTGCATTACATCGTCCTGAATAAAAATCTGCATTTTTGAAAAATTTTTGGTGTGGATTGGTCGAGGGAAACTACCAGGTTATTCTACGATACCGTTGAGGATTTATAAACGTAAATGTTCCCGCCCAAGTTTGAACGTTCCATATCACAGTTCCACGATGTTTATCAACATAAAAAGATGACAATCCACAAAACCAGGTAAAACATTTTTTAACTGTCACCGGATGATTTGCCAATAAAAATTTAAAATATCGTCCTGGTAAAAAATGAGCCTGCTTATTCGCCATAAAACCCTTGAATATTGCGGCTTTTAGGCGTTTTCCACATTTTGTTCATAGCTTGATTTCCCCTATTTTCGCCATCCATTTTTAAAGAGAACACCACCGATCATGTCAGTTATCCAGAAAATCAGAGACAAGTATGCCCGTTGGGCGGTAGTTGCGATTGCTCTTTCATTAGTAGGCTTCATTTTAATGGACGCATTTACAGGAAGAGCAGGGTTTTTCAACGAAAGAGGAAGCAATACACTTGGTAAAATAAGTGGTACCACAATTGACCGTGTAAAATTTGACAAGGAACTTCAAATTTTTGGTGCCCGTGCTCCCGAAGAACAAAAAGCCGGTCTTATTCAAAATCTTTGGGACTATGAAGTAAATCGTGTGCTGGTTGCTAATGAAGCGGAGAAATTGGGACTAACCGTAACTGAAAAAGAAATGAGAGAGGCCTTATATGGTAATAATCCTCCTCAGTTTCTTGCAGAAATTTTTACAGATCGCAGTACTGGAAAGTTTGATGCCATAACCGCTCAACAACAGGTGAACCAGGTTTTGAAAAAAGGTGCTGCCGGACAGCAGGATTATGATTACATCACAGCCAATATTGAGCTTGCAAAAAACCAACGACTGATAGGCAAGTACATGAATTTATTAATGAGCAGTGTTTACTTTCCTAAATGGTACCTGGAGAAAAAAAATGTTGATAATAGTTTGCTTGCCAGGATGTCCTATGTAATGGTTCCTTTTGCTTCTATTGCCGACAGTACAGTTAAAATATCGGAAGATGAGATCAACGATTTCCTGGAAAAGCACGAGGACGATTATAAGAAACAAAAGGAAACCCGCGCAGTTGAATATATTCTATTTAGTACGGCACCAAAACCGGAAGACAGTGCGGCAATAAGATCGGAGGTGGAAAAATTAAAACCCCAGTTTGCTGCGGCACCAAACGCCGGGACATTTGTCAACCAGCAGAATAGCAGCATCCCATTTGATGATGTCTACTATGGCAAATCTGTCATTCAGGTTCCTGCAAAAGATTCCATCTTTAATACACCCGTAGGAGGAATTTACGGTCCTTATCTTGACGCAAGTAATTATGTTCTCGCAAAAGTGATTGATGTAAAAAACCTCCCCGATTCTGTAAAGTGCAGACATATTTTACTGGGAACAGTAGACATGCAAACAGGGCAGGCAACTATGCCCGATAGTATTGCCCATGCAAGAGCTGATAGCGTTGCCAACGCCATTAAAAACGGCGCCAGCTTTGATCTTTTGGATTCTCTGTATTCAACAGATATGGTTGCGAAAAGAGACAAAGGTGTAATGACCTTTTCTTCAAAAGATATGCAGGGACCCAACTTTGCAAAAGAGTTTGCACAATTCGTTTTGTTTGATGGGAAACCCGGTGAAAAGAAAGTAGTGAAGACCCAGTTTGGCTGGCACTATATTGAGATAATGGAATTCATGAAAGTGGAGCCTCATTATAAAATAGCATACCTGGCTAAGCAGGTTGTAACAAGCCCTGAAACAGATAACGAAGTGCACAACCTGGCAGCGATGTTTGCTGGTGACAGTCGTGATTACAAATCCTTTAATGCAAATTTTGAAAAGACGCTGAAACCCAAAGGATATAATAAACAGGTAGCCCCTGACCTTGATGAAATGCAATTCAACCTGATTGGAGTGAATGGTTCCGCCCGATCAGTTGTTAAAAAGATATTCGAGGCTGACAAGGGTGATATAATCGGACCTGAATCAGTTCCTGATAATTATGTGGTGGCTGTTGTTACCGATATAAATAAGGCGGGACTTCCAAATGCAAATGCAGTCAGGCCGATGATCGAACCACTGCTGAGAAATAAGAAAAAAGGTGAAATGATCATCAAGAACATCGGTCAGGTAAATACACTTGAAGAGGTATCTGCTAAAGTAAAGCAACCGGTGCAAATGGCAGATAGTCTGCGCTTGGGCGGTGACCGCAATTTTGCCTATGAACCCAAAGTGTTAGGTGCCGTATTTAATCCTGCTAACAAGGGGAAAGTAGTAAATCAACCTATCATTGGTTTCAATGGGGTATATGTAATCAGGGTAGAAGATCAATCTACCACACCGGTTGAAACAGCCAATATTGAAGAGCAACGCAAACAAATGGAATCACAAATTAAGAACCAGATGATGCAGCAGATGCAATATGGCATGAATCCAATTTTAGAACCGCTCAAAAAGAGCGCAACGATCAGGGATAACAGGGCGAAATTTTATTGATGAACCGTTAAAATAAAGTAAAGCCGTCCCGCCAAAGCGGGATGGCTTTTTTGTTTTTTACTCTATCGGAAGACGATTAACCCCGTTGTTTAGCGTAATGGTTAATTTTGTTGTATGAGCGAAGCAATTGTAAATAAAGTGGCTAATAGCGGGTTGGTTACAATCGATCCTGAAAAATATTTTCCGCGGGGAGATATTGCAACTTTTGATCTGAAAGATCATTTATTCATGGGGTTGATATTGAAAGAAAAAGATTTTAGAGAATCACTGAAAAACCTGGATTGGTCTGTTTACCAGGATAACTATGTTGCCATCACCTGCAGTGCGGATGCTATTATTCCCGCATGGGCTTATATGCTTGTGGTTTCTTATTTAAAAGACATTGCGAAAGACAGCTATGCAGGTACGTCAACAGAATTGCAAAAACATATTTTCCTGAAAAACATAAACGCTATTAACGGTAACGATTTTGCTGATCAACGTATAGTAATCAAAGGCTGCGGCGATATTAACATTGAAAGTTTTGCTTATGCAGAGATCACAAAGGTTTTATTGCCGGTGGTAAAGAGCATTATGTATGGGGAGCCTTGCAGTACTGTTCCTGTCTATAAAAGGCAGGCCCATCCCGACCTTCCCGGTGGGAAGGCCATCAACGCACAGCCCTAGCCTTTTAACCATTTAAACAGTTTCAACCATCTTCAACGTTAAGAGTGTTTGATTTATATAATTAATAAAGACCGTGAGGGTCTGTGCTGCTGGGAAGTCCCCCACCGGAGGGAATTAGGGAGGCCGCCGCTCTTTAAAACCAACCCCTCTTTTTAAAAGCCCAAAGCATCCAGACGGGAATGATCAACATGATGCCGACTGCTATATAAAACCCCCATGGCTTATGAAAGAATATAACATTGGTGTCGAAGTTCATTCCGAAGATTCCACCAATAACAGTTGCAGGCGCCAGTAAGCAGGTAACAATTGCCATCACCTTCATTACTTCATTCATCCGGAGGTTTACGTTATTGATATAAAGGTCCTGCATACTGATCATGATATCACGATAGTTCTCACTTAACTCGTATGCCTGTGTTATATGGTCGTGAACATCTTTGAAATATTTAGTAGTGCTATCTTCAAGCAAGTCGCTTTCACTTCGTATAATTCCGCCAATTAAATCGCGTACGGGGGCGATATTTCTTTTTAGTACAATTAATTCCTTGCGCAATTGATTAATCCTTGCCAACGACCTGGTATTACTATTGCGGATCACTTCTTCTTCCACCATCTCAATCCTTTCTCCCAACTTCTCCATCACAAAAAAATAATTGTCGACGATCAAATCAAGCAAAGAATAACATAAATAATCTGCACCGCGTTGGCGCAATTTGCTGTTGGCCATTTTTAATTTATCACGAATGGGATTGAAGACATCTTTCTGGGGATCTTCCTGGAAGGTAACCACGAACCCTTTTCCCAATACGATGCTTATTTGCTCCTGCTCTACGGTTTGCGTGGTCTCACTATAATAAAGCATGTTCAGAAGGCAATACAAAATGCCTTCTACCTCATCCATTTTCGGCCGCTGGCTAACACTCAAGATATCTTCGGCGATCAACGGGTGTATTTCGTATTTTTCACTCAGCACCTCTACATCATGCTTGCGAAGTCCATCTATGTTCACCCAGGTGATATGTTTATTTTCTTTGTATGGAAAGCTGTCTTCAATTGTTGCCAGCCGGCATTCATTTAATGTGCGCTCATCATAATCATAAACCGTAATAAAAACCTTTTCAGCATCCTTGCGACTAAGATTGAGCGTGGGATTTACGTTCAGGATTTCCTTAGTCCGGTCCGTTCCAAACAATGATACCGGGATTAAGTAACGAAAATATTTTTTCGCCCTGGGGGTCATGAAATTTTTAGTGAAAGATAGGTAAAGAAAACACAATAAAACCGAGCTACGCTTCCAGTTGTTATTTATGGTTTTTCTCTGTAGGTAGCGAGTTGTAGTATTCGATCAATTTTATCATTCGGTCATCCATTGATGTCTTTTCATCCTCTTTATTTTTGAGAAACTGTTCCAATTCCTTTTTTTTATTGGAGAGCAACGAAGGAACATCCTTTATCTTTTTTACTTCTAAAAACGAATTATTATAGAGAAGCAGGTATTTCTCCCGCGTTTTTATGCGTTGCTCTACAGTTGCTGAACCATATGCTTTGAATTCGGAAAGATCCTTTTCAAATTTTTTGTATAGCGATGCCGTACCCGAAACAAGCCACAAATGCCATTTGTTTTTATCAGCATTTACAACATTTTTCAAACCGATTGAGTGAACGAATTTATAGTTGTTGCCTGAATCGTCAGTAAGAACGACTTCCTTAACCGGTATTGTGGCAATAAATTCTTTTTCATGATTGTCGAGGTAATGGAGTGTATTGCTACTGAGATCAACCTTTAGTTTGATGTCTTTGTATTCCTGGTTGGCAGCGTCTACTACAATTCCCTTGAACCATTCATCTTTAAAATAGGGAGTGCCCTCTACGAGATTGACAAATTTGGTGGTAACAAAAGGTTCGCCTCCCGAAACGAAAAACATACCCGGACCAACCCGTACATCCTGCCTGGATACGTCAACTACCTGTTGGCCAAAACAGTTTTGAAACGGTAATACAAAAAGAAGAATGGTAAGTAAACGCATAAAGAAAATTGCCTGATTAAGGTACAACACTTCGTTGTCTTTCCGACACATTCAGCTGGTTCTTTTTAGAAGGATCATTTTCAATAGTAATGAACCTTTATTTTATAAAAGAGTCTTTGCTTTTTCAAGGTCTTCCGGCGTGTCAATAGAAACACCAATGTATTCTGTTAGTGCCATGCGGAGAGGGATGCCATTTTCGAGGTAGCGGAGGCATTCGATCTTTTCAGCATCTTCAAGTGGAGTGATGGGCCACATAGTAAAATTCAGTAAGGCTTGTTTACGAAAAGCATAAACACCGATGTGTTCATAATAAACCGAAGAGGCGCTTTCATTTCGGGGATAAGGGATAATGCTCCTGCTAAAAAGTAGAGAATTGTTTTTTTTATCAACGCACACCTTAACACGATTAGGATCGGAAATCACTTTTTCATCTGAAATAATTTGCATAAGTGACGCCACCTGAACGGTTTCATCATCAAACAATTTTAATAATTTTTCAAGAGGCGCTTTTTTTATGAAGGGTGTATCGCCCTGTACATTTAAAATGATATCCACATCCAGGTCTGCAGCTGCTTCTGCAATCCGGTCGCTTCCACTTTCGTGTTCTTTTTTACTGCGTATAACTTGGCCATTAACAGCCTTAATTTCTTTTTCGATAACATCACTATCCGTGATAACAATTACATCATCAAACAAACCGGTTTGATATGTGGCTTCATACACTCTTCTTATCACGGTTTTGTCTCCCAGCTTTTGCATTAGTTTGCCGGGGAAACGGCTTGCATCATAACGGGCCGGGATCATTGCCATCTTTTTCATCGATTATAATTTGTAATTAAACACCTGTAAACAATTTGCAATGCAAACTCAATTAATTTTCACCGCAAAGAAATAAATAAAAAACTCAGTTAAGGGTCAACATCTTAAAAAGAAGATTACAGTATGTCTGCAATACGCTAGGGAGTGAATGATTTGTCTTACCAGCCGAATGAACCCAGATGGAGCTATTCAATTTTCCCAAACGGTTTTTTGAAAAGCATGGAAAGGTTTTCGTCCTCCTCGTTTGGATAATAACGGTCAAGACCATATTTAATTTGAGAAGGTTCCAGGTGTTCGTATGTTCCAAATAAACGGTCCCAAATGGATAACACTGCCCCGTAATTACTATCGGTATAAGGTTGCTGCCAGTGATGATGTACTTTGTGCATATTAGGAGAAACAAACACATAGCTAAGAGGTTTGTCTATCCATTTTGGCAGACTAATGTTTGCATGGGTGAATTGGGTAGACAGAACCAAAAACGTTTGGTAGATCATTACAGCATATACGGGCGCACCGGAAACAATTACTCCCAACAAAAAGAAAATTCCACGCAATACACTTTCAAAAGGATGATGACGGAGCCCGGTAGTTACATCAACATTATTATCAGAGTGATGTATAATATGAAATCGCCAAAGGACTCTTATTTTGTGTTCAACTACGTGCACCAGCCACCCGCCAAAAAAATCAAGGACCAAAAATGAAATAACAATCGTTCCCAATACTGAAGCATTGAGCCAGTTGGTGAAACCAAAATTGTTTTGTTTACAGGCATCCGAAAGCAACACAATCAAAACGCCGAAACCAGTATGAATGACCAGGTGTATAATGGTAAACGTCAGGTTTATAGAGGCATGTCTCCATTTGTTTTTTTTGTACTGAAGAGAAATTAAGGGAATTGCCCCTTCCACTAACCAAAGAAGCAGCATTCCGCCAACCAGTAAAAACATTCGTTCAACCGGGCGTTGTTCAAGTGTTTGAAAGTGGTCAATTATGTTTTCCCACATATAGCAAGGTTTTCATAAGACAATATTCGTAAATCCTGATTACAAATCAGGAATGTGCGTGAAGTGATTAATTCCGGTTAAAATTTCTCTTTTGGCAATTCTTTGAAATCGTAACCACATTTGGTGCATCTGTAAATTTTTGATACTTCCACAGAATGGCCATTCAGGAGCATACTGGCCAGGGCTGATAGCCTGCATCGATGAGTTTTTGTAACACTTACGGCCTGCAAATCATGGGCACGGCACACGGGACATGGGATGTTTTTTAAATATTCCTTTTCTGCATCCTCTATTAAATCCCAGGCTCGTTCAACATGTGCATGATGTACCATCAATTTCATTCCACCGAGTGCAGGACTTAAAAGGGGATCGATAGTAATAATATTTTCGTCCTTTAAATGGCAATTGATGTTGTGGTGCCGAAGCATGTTCAACACAATATTGGCTTCAATATAGTTATCGAATGAACGGAGTTCAATAAAGTCCATAATGCTACTTTACGCGGACGTTGACTACATAGCAAAAAAAAAGCCGGGCTTTTGGGCCCGGCATCTTATAGCAAGATAAGTTTAATCGGTTAATTTTCTTGAAGTTGGATCTGGCGAAATAGAAACATTATCCAAAACAAACCACCGAAACAATGAAACCATATCTTAATATGCCGGAATAGCGAAGCCTTGTATTTTTTGGAACATGGCTTTTGTTCCACCAACAATCAATAAAAACCATAAATAGGTTTAAAAAAATTCACCTTATTGATTCAGCATAAGTGGCATGACCAGCATAAGTAAATCTTCGCTGTCTTCTGTTTCGGTAGGTTTAATGATGCCGGCTTTTGTTGGTGTGGCCAACTCCAACCGCACGTCATCACTATCTGCTGCGTTCAGCATTTCAATTAAAAAGCGGGCATTAAATGCAATGGCAAGATCTTCACCATCATACTGGCATTTCATCCTCTCATTTCCTTCAAAAGAAAAATCAACATCCTGTGCTGCTAACTGCAGTTCGCTACCCGAAATATTTAGCACCACCTGGTTGGTGCTTTTATTGCTGAATACATTTATCCTGCGCAATGCACTTTGAAAATCATTTTTTCCTACCACCATTTTGTATGGATTATCTGCAGGTATTACCACTTTATAGTCAGGGAATCTGGCATCAATAAGGCGGCAGCTCATTTGTGTGGTGCCGTGTTTTACAAAAAAATGATTGGTGTTGTAACTTAGTGTTATCTCGTCACCCTTGTCAGGAAGAGCAGCTTTTAAAAGATTTAATGGCTTCCTGGGAACGATAAAAGAATCGGCCTTTGGGCAGTTTACATCGGTTCTTTTGTATCGAACCAGGCGATGGGCATCGGTAGCCACAAACTGAATATAATCTTTGTTCAATTCGAAATACACTCCTGTCATTGCCGGGCGAAGATCATCGTTGCTCACAGCAAATAAGGTTTTGTTGATCGCGGTTATAAGGCCAGAGGCCGTCATGGTGAAACTGGTAGTATCATCAGCAGCAGGTTCTTTAGGAAAATTATCCGGGTTTTCCCCCATCACTTTATACTTACCATTGTCGCTGGTGATTTCAACAGCGAAATTTTTATCGATATTAAAGGTGAGAGGTTGATCAGCAATATTTTTTAGCGAATCCATCAATATTCTTGCAGGAATACAAACCTTTCCACTATCCTTGGCCTCTATGTCGAGCTGAATGCGCATTACTGTTTCCAAATCTGTAGCTACAACATTTAGTTTATTTTTTTCAACTTCGAATAAAAAATCTTCCAAAATTGGCAGTACTGTATTTGCATTGATGACCCCGGCTATGTGTTGCAGTTGCTTTAGTAATTGTGAAGAAGAAACAATAAATTTCATGATTAAATTTTTGTCCCGATGGCGATCGGGAAGGCAGTGGCGAAACTAAGGATTTTTAAAACATGGATGTTCTGTGTTTATTAACGTATATATGTGACAAGGTGCGGCCCGTAATTTGAGTAGTTTTTTAACCCAATAAAGAAAGCTATTCGTAATAAAGCCTGATTACAGAAATTTGTTGACTATAGTCCATCAAAGGATCTCAATATGCTGGATAAAATATTTAGCTGGTCAAAGAAAAAAACGGAAGAAGCAGAGCCCGGGATACGGTTTGGACGATATTCCGACAACAATAAAACCGTAGACAAGGTAGAGAAATGGAATGAGGCGGAAAATCTTTTCAAGATGGGAAAAAATTACGATAGCCTTAATGCGTTCTTCGAATATTTAAAAGATGATGATGTTGACAATGTTATTCATACACAGAACGGAACCAGCGGAACCTTTTCTTTTTACCAGGGATCAAAAGTTGTAAACGGTTATTACAATGAGGAATTATTAGAAGCCGAGGTACACCTGGCTCAAATGCCTCAACCGGGAGTTCCGGTAATGCGCCGTTTGCTTGAAATGAATTTCAATCTTTACTACAGTCGCTACGCACTAAATGAAGATAAACTTGCCATGTTGTTCGATAGCGACATTGAAACGGCTAATCCAAGCAAACTCTATTATGGACTAAAAGAACTGGCGACAAAAGCCGATAAACAGGATGACCTGCTTGTACATGACTTTACGAGCCTGCTGCCCGTAGCCAATGAACACATTATTGAAATACCGGATGAAGAAAAAGCAATAAAGCTCAAATATTTCAAATTGTGGATACAGGAGACCTTAGACCTTGCCGCCAGTATTGACGCCGATAAATTTTCGGGAGGCATTGCTTATCTATTGTTGGCACTTGCATACAGGCTAGACTATCTAATTGTACCAGAAGGAAAACTACTGAGCGAACTGGAAAAGATTGTAGAGATTTATTTTAGAAAAGACGACAGGCTGGTTACCGAAAAGAATGAAGAAATGATGGAAGGTTACCGAAAGCTAATAGCAAAGGAAAAGGAAGAATTTTATCCTTACCTTTTCCGGTCTAAAGCCACATTCTCCATTGTAACCCCACAGAATTACAAAACAATATCGGATTCTATTTTCAACGCTAACCAGAACATAGCCTGGTACCGTGAAAACAAACTGATGGACATTGCTGCAAAGATTAGTGAGTATGGCTTTTCCTATTGCCAGTATTCATATAGTCTTCCGCGACCTGTTTCTGAGTTGTTCCAGCTGCTCATGCACGTTAATTATGGCAGGTATTTCAGCGAGCTTGGGTTTAAAAATGGATTGTACAACGACGAAACGAACGAATATGATAAGGACGCTATCGTTTCACGAATTAAATCCGTCGAACAAAGATGGAATAGCAAGTATCCAGAGTTTGATTTTAAAACAGAAAAACTAAAATTCGAAAATAGGGTTGCATTTAATCAATCATTCACAACAGAAGTAGAGTATTTAAATTTAGAAACGAAGTGAATACACAGCAAATCATAGAGCTTTATCGTCCTGCCATCATTCAAATTGCCACACAGGCCAGCACCGGAACTGGTTTTTATATAAAAGAGTTTGACCTGATTGTTACGAATGAACATGTGATCGGAAAAAATGCGGAATTGACAATACAGGGAAGGTTATTTGAAAAACGGGTGGCAAGAGTATGGTACACGGATAAAAAACATGATCTTGCTTTTTTGGAGCCTCCGAAAGAAATCCAGCTTCCGTTGGTAAAGCTTGGCGACTATCACGGAACAAAAGATGGAGATGTTGTTGTGGCGATCGGTCATCCCTTTGGATTGAATTACACGGCTACACAAGGTGTAATTTCAAAAGTGGATAGAATAAGAGATGGAATAAAATATATACAGATTGACGCGGCTATCAACCCTGGTAATTCAGGAGGGCCGCTGGTAAATAAAGAAGGCGAGATCATTGGCATCAATTCGTTTATCATACGTGGTGGGGACAATTTAGGATTTGCATTGCCGGTAAATTACCTGCGGGAAGCACTGGAGCTTTATCTGCCGCACCGGGGCGACCCTTCAACACGCTGCCATAGTTGTAACAATCTTGTGTTTCCCGCTAATATTGAAGCGACGAAATATTGTCCGTTTTGCGGAACGGAAGTAAAGCTTCCGCAATTACCCGAACGGGAATCCAAGCCGGTGGGTGTTTCCAAAACCGTGGAAGAAATTTTAAGAGAATTGGGAAAGGATGTAAAACTGGCAAGAGACGGAAATAATAACTGGAGTGTAAAAGAAGGAACAGCCAAGATCAAGATCAATTATAATCCTGACAATTATTTTGTAGCAGGCGATGCGTACTTATGTCAATTGCCGGCGGACTATGCTCAAATAAAACCTTTATACCAGTTTTTGCTTCAGGAAAACTACAACCTGGACAGCCTGGTTTTGAGCTGTGTAAAACAAAATATCGTTCTTTCCTGCATTATGTACGACCTGGACATGACCAAGGAAGCAGGAATTGAAATGTTTCGTGAACTTTTTCAAAAAGCAGATTATTACGATAATTTATTGGAGAAGGAATTTGGTTGTTTAGAATTATTAGAAGAATAATTAACCATAAAGTGCAAAAAAAATTTCTGACTAAAGAACAGGCCTTTCAAAAACTAAAGCAGTATTGTGCTTACCAGGAAAGAAGTCATTACGAGGTAGAGCAAAAGCTTTATGAATTAGGTATACGCAAACCATCGCAGGACGAAATCATTGCCACGCTGATAGAAGAAGATTATTTGAATGAAGAACGATTTGCCAAGGCATTTGCCGGTGGAAAATTCAGAATGAAGGAGTGGGGGCGTAAAAAAATTTATTATGCTCTTAAAGAAAAAAGAGTAAGCGAATACAGTATTAAGCAGGCCATGAAAGAAATTGATGAGGAAGAGTATTTGAAAAACATGAAAGGACTTGTTGAACAAAAGTATAGCTCCTTAAAAGACGAACAACATCTTGCACGCAAAAAAAAGACCATTGATTATTTGCTCCAAAAGGGATACGAATTTGATCTTGTAACAAAAGCAGTGAATGAGTTAACAAGTCAATAGTTATAACCGGTTTAGAAAAATTGTTTTGCTGCGTTTTTCGGGTAAAAATTAAGCGGACCCTTTAGATTCATTTTTTTGCCCTTACATGTTTCACCTCTGAGGATGTGACTGTGCTTGCCTTGTTTCCAAAATTATTTCTTACGTATGTCAATACATCGGCGATTTGCTGGTCTGTTAGCGTGGGCAAAGGCGGCATCGTATTTCTGAACGTCTCGCCATCAATTTCCACTTTTCCGCTTGATCCTTTTATTATCTGTTCAATCAAAACCGTTTTAGAACCCATAGTCCATTTATTTTTGACCAGCGGAGGGTTTAAATCCGGCACTCCTGAACCATCCGCCTGGTGACAGGTGAGACAATATTTGCCATACACTGCCCGACCGCGGGTGATTGATGTTTTTAAACTATTGGCAGAAGAAGTAGTTGCTGTAGTAGTTTTCGTTACAGGCTTTTTAGTTTGTGCTTTCAAAAGGCCTGGGAAAAACAGGCAAATCATAATCAATACTCTCATCACAATTTTATTTTCCGTTGAAACTGATTTTCCAAACATAACCTTTTGCGTCTTCGGTTACATACAAGGAGCCATCCGGGCCCTGTGCTAACCCGCAAGGCCGGAAGATAGCCTGGCCAGGCGCTGTAATTTTTTCTCTGCCTGCAAAACCCGTTGCAAACATTTCCCAGTCACCATTCGGCTTTCCATTTTTAAAAGGAACAAAAGCAACACAAAATCCTTTCTGCTCCAATGGGGCCCTGTTCCATGAACCATGAAAGGCAACGAAAGCACCATTTCGATATTTTTCCGGGAATTGAGTACCGGTATAAAACAACAACGCGTTCGGTGCTATGTGGCCCGGAAATCCCAATACCGGAAGCTTTGCATTTTCGCAGCGGCCTACTTTTTTGCCATCACCACCGTATTCGGGGTTCAAAACTTTTTGCCCGGTGAGCTGGTTGTAAAAACAGTAAGGCCATCCGAAATCGTCGCCGGGCTTTGTTACTTCCAGCATTTCTTCTGCCGGTAATTCAACGCTTACCGAATCAGGGAACAGGTGATAGTCCTGCAGGCCATCCCTTCCATGCTGCGTTACAAACAAAGTATTGGTTGCAGTGTTCCAGTCCAGGCCTACCACATTTCTTATGCCTGTGGCATAACGAACACCATCTTCAAGCTTTTGATTTGTTTTATCTGCCTTGAATTGCCAGATGCCTCCGGCTATCTCTAACAATGGGCATGGGTCTTGCCCGGGTGCGCCTGTTACACGGTTTTGGCCCTGGCAGGCATTGGAGGGAGCCCCTATATTCACGTATATATTCCCGTTATTATCAAATGCAAAGGACTTGCTGTTATGTTCATTTCTGTCCAGCAAACCAGAGACAATCGTTTCCGGGTGACTGGTATCGGGTTCGTTATTAATTAATTTATACCGGAATACAGAGGTGTTTGAAGAAGCATACAAATAGCCATTCCTTATGCCGATGCCTGTGCCTCCGTAGTTACCAAAGCGGGTAGTATCATCTATTTTTCCATCACCATCTTTATCCCTGAGCCGGACAATTCCTCCGCCACGCCTGACACGGGAATTTTTGATGTAGATATCCCCGTTACTATTTACAACAACGTGTCTTGTACGATCAAGGTTTTTTGCAATGACCTCGGAGTTGAATCCAACGGGCAAACTAATTTTCACCTGGTCGGGTGTTTGTGCAATAAGACCTGTAGATCCGGGAGCCAATGCCAGAATTACAATCAAAAATAGCCGCATCATTGTTGGGATTTTTTCAAAAATAATTGATTGGGGCGATCAACAATCTTTTAAATTATCCTGGTAGTATGCCTAATTGACAATTATTTTATGCCTGCTAACATGCCCTTCTGAATTTATACTTACAAAATATAATCCCTTTGGCAGAACCGGGAGGTTAATAATAGTAGCACCGGTTATACCATTCAAATTCTTTTCAAAAACAACTGCGCCATTGCTATTTATCAATTGTAATTTTTTTGCAGGAACAGAAGAAGTAATGTTCAGTATCCTGTCCGCGATAATACTTGGATAGATTTTAATTGTTCGTTGATTACCCGACGCAACTCTGAGAATAGAAGAATAATTTAAACGGCCATTATCTTCTTCCATGGCTAACCGATAGTATATGTCACCGGTTGTAGAATGGTAATGCCTGTAAGTATATTCGCTTCCATCCATATTTCGTGAAGCCGGCACATGCCCTGCACGAATAAAATGATTACCATCCGTACTGTATTCAATATTAAATTTTGAAGTTCCCTGCTCAAATGCAGTGCTCCACTTCAATTCATTGTAACTAATGAAATGTTGCACATTATAATTTTTCAAGCGCACAGGCAAGGGAGTACCGCCCGTAGCTAACAACTTATATACTGTATTAGTAGATTGTGATGCAGCATATAATGTTGCATCCTCGGCTTCTCCAAACGATGAAATAAATGCCTGTATACCGGTTGTCTGAGTGGAAGAATTAAACCCACCAGCTCCATTCGGCCATAGAAAATAAAGCGTTCCTGAATAAAAATCCGTTGCAACGTAATAGCCACGTAAGTTGGCAAATTCGTTTCCGCGATAAACAAAACCACCTGTTACAGCACTTGGCGGAGCACTACCGCCATTCGGATTATCATAATCAAAAACGGGGAAAACGTTATCCGTTGGCGTGCAAGGAGTAACACCCGGAGTAGGAATAGTTCCCTCGTAACATCTCCAGCCATAGTTCACGTGTGCTGTACTTCCTGCAGGTCGATAATTAATTTCTTCCTTTGCGCCTTGTCCTACATCACCTATCCACATATTTCCGTTGGCACGGTCAAAACTCCACCGGAATGGATTTCTAAGGCCTAGTGCCCATATTTCATCCAGCACTCCGATATCATTTACATATGGATTGTCAGCAGGGATAGTGTATTGGCCAAAAGGTTGGGTAGTCAAAGTATTGACATCAATGCGGATCATTTTTCCAAGCAGAACATTTCCATTCTGTGCATTATTGGGAATATCATTTCCACCACCCCCATCTCCTGTACCAAAATATAAGTATCCATCGGTTCCAAAAATAATTTTTCCTCCATTATGATTACTTTGACCCGGATGTGGGATGGTAATAATGGTTGTTTTTGTAGCCGCGTCTCCGATATTGAAATTACCGATAGTTGTTTGATACCGGCTTATTTCAATATCTCCGTTTAAATTGGTATAATACAAATAGAAAAAGCGGTTTGTTTCACCGTTGAAACCCGGGTGAAAAGCCATGCTCAATAAACCTCTTTCTCCACCAACGCTGATAATAGAGGAAACATTCATGAAGTCTGATACGGAAGTGCCATTCCACACTTTAATAATTCCTCCCTGTTGAACAATAAATAACCGATTACTGCCATCGCCGGCATTCACAATGTCAATCGGTGCGGTCAATCCGGTAATTACAGATTCAAATCCGATGGTTGGAGGCTGCGAAAAAACTTTGAAATTAACCGAAAAGGAAAGAAATAACAATATCCCAGGAAGAACTCTATAAAAAGGTTTCATTGCAGGATGATTAAGATTTGAACAGTTTCACTGACCAATTACCACCTTATTAAAATTAATTCATTTTTTTGCAGCATGAGTTTATTGGGATTTACTTTGATTCAAACACAATTACACTGGGAAGACAAAAACGCCAATCTTCAAATGCTGGAGCTAAAGATTCGCGCAATACAGGAACAAACTCAAATCGTTGTATTGCCTGAAATGTTCAGTACAGGGTTTAGTATGAAGCCGGAACGGTTTGCAGAAAAAATGGATGGCCCAACATTGCAATGGATGAAAAACATGGCGGTATCAAAAAAAATAATTCTTACAGGCAGTATTATCATTGAGGAAAATGAAAATTATTTTAACCGGTTAATATGGATGTTACCCAACGGTCAATATGGTTATTACGACAAAAGACATTTGTTTGCGTATGGAGAAGAAGATAAACATTACGCTGCCGGCACAAAACGTTTGATCGCATCCGTGAATGGATGGAAAATAAACCTGATGGTTTGTTATGACCTGCGCTTTCCTGTTTGGTCAAGGCAACAATTTGATGACATACAAAATTTTGAATACGACGTTTTAATCTATGTAGCCAATTGGCCTGAACGACGGAATACAGCATGGAAATTTTTACTCCGGGCAAGGGCAATTGAAAACCAATGTTATGTTATTGGCGTGAACAGGGTTGGTAATGACGGCAATAATATTTATCACAGTGGAGACAGCACGGCAATTGATCCCCTTGGCGAAATTTTGTATGAGAAGGCAGGGGAAGAGGATGTGTTTACAGTTCAGTTAAGCGATAAGCACCTGAAAGATGTAAGAGAAAAGTTCCAGTTTTGGAGAGATGCAGATGGGTTCAGGATTTTGATTTAAGCCCGATTCAAGGGAATAAAAAGCAACTTTATTTTGAGATACAATCTTCACTTCCGGTAAACAATCGTATTAAGGAATTACCTTTTTATTCCCGTTCCTGATCAGTTCCAGCACCCTCTCCATTTTATAATCTTCGTTCCGCCGGATTGCATTAACGGAGGGCAGTGCATCTATTTCCGGTATTACACCTCTTCCCCTTTCTGCATTTTTATCGATCACTAACCGGAATAAAGGTAACCGGAAGCGCACCTTTGTATTGGGAAGTGTTACATCAGGAATAAGCCATGCAGTATTTCCGTATGCGCCTCCACCCGTTTCTTCCCCCACTACAAAAACCTCGGGTTGATCTACAAGGGCCTTGGTAAATAAAGTAGCTGCAGAAAATGTATTGCCCCCTGTAATTATGTATGTATTGCCGTTGAAATGATTTTTTTTCTTTGGCTTGAATTTTTTGTTTTCGTAGTGAGAAAAATGATAGTAGCCATCCTTTTTCCTGTGCGTTAAAAACAGAAGGAACAGGCGGTTCAAAAAATAGTTCTGCATGTACTGACTGTAGTGGCTTTTCTTTTTTACAGCATAAAGAGTGTCTGCAATTTTAAAAGGTTTATCTGAAATATATTTGGTTAGAAGATTTGAAAGAATCACATTCCCCCCGCCATTTCCCCTCATGTCTACAACAAGATTCTGAATATTTTGCTTGCGCATTTTTTTAAATGAGGTTTTGAAAAATGGTCTTAGGTCGTTTCCCGAACCAAAGCTGTTAACCTCCAGGAATGCGGTATTTAAACTGGTATCAATACTGAGGTTTCTTAAAGATCGCAACACAGCTTTCTTCCTTTCCTTTTTGGATGTAGGATGTTCTCTTGCTCTCCTGATCCTTGCCGTATCCACAATTTGCATCCCCAAACTAATTTCCGACCGCCTTAATTTACCGGCAGTGTCAATGTATTCAATAGGCGTTCGTGTTTTCAACCCATAGATGGATCCATACATTGACCGGAATACACCGCTGTTGCTAATAGTTTGATATTTATGTGTTGTGTTATAGCCATCAGCAGAAATATATCGAAACATGGAATCAACAATAACGGAAATGGGTTTGTTATCAATTGATTTTAGAAGTACTCCCCGCATTACGTTCGTATCCCTGCGACTGAGATTGGAGGTTACCAGCACTGTGTCTTTCCATGCTTTGACATTCAGCGGGAACATCAGTCCCCTGGTGCGTTCGGCATATTTTGTGGCCGGTTTTGATGCACGAACGCTGGTGTGTCCGCAACGGATTTGGGCCACTACATAACTTAACACATTGCGGAATCTATATTCAGAAAGAGAATCTTTCAACCTGACTGAGCCAACTTCAAAATAATAATCGACACTGTCCTTTGGCGTATACCAGTACAGGCTGGGGTGTGATTCTTCCAGCATATTCCGAAAAACTTCATAGTCTTTTTGTAATTGTTCCGGCGAAAACTTTTTATTAGGATTGTAGTTGTTTTTACTGACAGTACAACTGGCAAGAAGACACAGAAAACAAAGGGTAACGAATAGGTTCTTCATTGTTTTTATACTCATTTAAACGCATTCCATCCTTGTGCAGTAATCGGGAATTTATTGCCGCCTTTTGTAAAAATATTGCACCCGGCTTCTTCATCGGTAATGTAGCCAATTATGCTGATTTCGGTATTTTTTGAAATTACGTCATAATCATCCTGCTTTACTGTGAACAGCAATTCATAGTCCTCGCCCCCGCTTAAGGCACATGCAGTGGGGTCGAGGTTAAATTTGAATGCAGCCAGCTTTGTTTCTTCACTAATTGGAATTTTGTCTTCATGCAAAACACAGCCCACGTTGCTTTGTTTGCAGATGTGCAGTATTTCTGAACCCAGTCCATCACTGATATCCATCATGGCTGTGGGTTGAATTGTATTTTGAGTAAAGAACTCAATAATATCTTTTCTTGCTTCCGGTTTCAATATTCTTCCTACTATATATTTTTCTCCTTCCAGGTCAGGCTGAATTTTTGGATTTTCCAGGAAGATCTTTTTTTCTCTTTCCAATAGGGTTAATCCCAGATACGCAGCACCAAGGTCGCCAGTTACACAAAGAAGGTTTCCCTTTTGTGCACTGTTTCTCTTTACATAATTACCAGGGCTTACTTCTCCAATTGCCGTGCATGAAATTATAAACCCTTTTTGTGATGAACTGGTATCACCGCCAATAAGGTCAACACCATACGTTTCACACGCGGCATATACACCGTCGTAAAATTCATCCAGGGCTTCCAAACTGAAACGGTTGCTAAAGGCCAGGCCCAGCACTATGTGAGTGGGTGTAGCGTTCATTGCATAGATGTCGCTCACATTCACCACCACCGATTTGTAGCCTAAGTGCTTCAACGGCGTATACATCAAATCAAAATGTACCCCTTCAATCCAACAGGTCATTGGTAATGACAGTTGCTTGCCAAAGTGATCAATCACGGCCGCATCATCGCCCACTCCAACCACAGTTGAAGCATTCTGTATTTCAATATTTTTTGTCAGGTGTTCGATCAAACCAAATTCACCTAACGTGGAAATTTCAGTTCTGTTTTCGTTCATGAGTTTTTTTACGTTAGTTTAGCGGGTCGCCTTTCACCCATCTCGTTAATTCATCGTGAATGAGTCCATTACTGGCAATTAAACCAGGTTTGTAGGGTGAGTAATAGTCCCCATTAAAATGAGTAACCCTACCTCCTGCTTCTTCTACCATTAAAAAACCTGCCGCGCTGTCCCAGGCTTGTAATTTATGCTCATAAAATCCATCAAATCTTCCTGCGGCAACCCAGGCCAGATCAATAGCTGCAGATCCCAGCCGGCGAACGGGTACCCCTTTTCTTATAAACCTTGCAAACACCTCCAATGGTCCATTTGGCTCGTCCAGATACGTATAAGGAAAGCCGGTTACCAAACAGGCATTGATGACCTTTTCTTTTTTACTTACACTTATACTCTTGTCATTTAAACTGGCTCCGAATCCTTTTTCTGCAATGAACAGTTCATTGAGATATGGATTGTAAATAGCGCCAAGAACCATTTTTTTATTGTGCTCAACCGCAATAGAAATACAACAAATAGGAATACGGTGGGCAAAATTTACCGTGCCGTCAATAGGATCAATGATCCATTTATATTGTGAATCCTGGACAAGGTCACCTGATTCTTCGGTGAGAATGTGATGGTCGGGATAGTTCTTGCGGATGGTGTCAATAATAATTTTCTCCGAAGCATGATCCACTTCCGTAACAAGATTGTTAACGCCTTCTTTGTTCGAAATCTTGAATTCAAGGTCAATAAACCTGCGCATTTCATCGGCTGCTGCATGAATGGCCTGCAGCAAGGTGTTTTTAAGCATGCGCAAAGATAAACCGCAGATCACACGGATTAAAAACTGATTCAATCGGTGATTTCAAACAGGTTTTTGCTGATCCCGATATACATTAACAACTGATGTTTATGAGCAACAGGACCATTCCGGAATTTGCCAAAACCAATCAATGATGCACCTTGTTTCCTGTTTCTTATTCTTGTAGGTTTGTCAGTTTAGAATTTTACCGGTTGAGATTATCTGTTATCATAGTTAACTATAACGTCAAATACTTTTTGGAGCAATGTTTATTGTCGGTCCGGAAGAGTTCTATAATTGATCTCGAAGTTATCGTGGTTGACAATCACTCAAAAGATGAAAGCTTCGACTACCTGCAGCCAAAATTCCCGGAAGTTAAATTCATTTCCAATCCCGCCAATGTTGGTTTTGCAAAAGCCTGTAACAGGGGACTTGCATTTGCCGGCGGTGAATTTGTATTATTTCTGAACCCTGATACTATTGTAGCTGAGGATAGTTTTGCTAAATGCATCGCATTTTTTGATACCCATACTGATTGCGGGGCATTGGGCGTAAAAATGACAGATGGCTCCGGCAATTTTTTGAAGGAATCGAAACGATCCTTTCCCTCACCAATTACCTCTTTGTACAAATTATTCGGTTTATCGCGGGTATTTCCAAAATCAAAATTGTTTGGACGCTATCATTTAGGACATCTTGATAAAAACTGCAATCATGAAGTGGATGTACTGGCCGGAGCTTTTATGATGGTAAGAAATAAAATTTTGGATGAATTGGGCGGCTTCGATGAAAGGTTTTTCATGTATGGTGAAGACGTAGACCTCAGCTACCGCATTCAAAAAGCCGGGTATAAAAATTACTATATCGCAGACACAACCATTATCCATTTTAAAGGGGAGAGCACCAAACGTGAAAGCCTGAACTATGTAAAAATGTTTTACAATGCCATGAGCATTTTTGTTCAGAAACATTACGGAAAAACACGTGCCGGTGTTTTTAGTGCTGCTATTCACCTGGCTATCTTGGTAAGGGCGGTTATTGCTGCACTTAATAAATTTCTGCAAAGAATAGGTTTGCCCGTGTTCGATGCCCTGTTGATACTTCTATCTTTCTGGTTGGTAAAAGAGTTCTGGATCGCCTTTGTTCGGCCGGATATTCTTTACCCTGACAAATTGCTATTATTTTCTTTCCCTGCATTCACAGTCATTTACCTTATAGCCGCATATTACGCAGGGCTGTATGACCATTATTATCGCACATCAAACCTGATAAGATCAACGGTTGCGGCAACACTGGCATTGCTTACCATTTATGCACTGCTGCCCGAGCGTTTGCGCTTTTCGAGGGGTATTGTCGTTTTTGGTGCGCTGGTTGCCTTGCTTTTAATCACATTTGTGCGACTGCTTTTAGTACGCTCTGGTTTTTTGCTTGAGCCGCCCGAAAAAATTTTCAAGCCCTATATTTTAATTGCGGGATCGGAGCAGGAATTTAACCAGGCGAAGGAACTGCTTGAACAGAAAAGTTTAGAAAATAAAATTATTGGACGTATAGCAGTGAATGGAAATGGTGGACACTTCGTATCCGATCTTGATAAAGTTGAAGACGCGATCATGTCTTTGAATGCGAAGGAAATTATTTTCTGCGCGGGTGAGCTTTCCTACAAGGAAATCATTGAAAGGGTCCAGTGCTTAAAAAATATAAGAGTCAGGTTTTATGCAGGGAATAGTATTATTGGAAGTGATGGCAGCACAACAAAAGGGAAAACACTTTCATTTGAAGAAGATTTTGAACTGGCAAAATCGGGAAATCGCAGGCTTAAAAAACTCATTGACGTTTTCTTTGCTGTTTTCTCAATTCTGTTATTTCCTGTGCACCTGTTGTTTGTAAAAAAACCCTTTCATTTTTTGAAAAATAGTTATAAAGTTCTTGTTGGAGACAGGACATGGGTTAGTTATATTTTTCATTCGAAAAGATTGCCTAAACTTAAAAAAGGATTTCTTGCACCCAATGGTACACCCCTGAACAGGCCACAAACTTTGCCAGCTGATAATTTGGAACTGGTTGACTACTGGTATGCAAAAGATTATGATCCCTTGCAGGATATCAGTATTCTTTTAAAAAACTACAGATATCTAGGCGGTTAAAGCTGCGGCCCTGGCATGATATCTTTATCTTAAATTGCATTGAATTGAATGGCGAGAATTATTGATATAAAAATCCCTAAAGCGATCGCTTCAGCCTTACGGCTTCCGGCAAACGATCCAAGAAGCCAACAACTGAGAGTATTGAAAAAATTGCTGAAGACGGCAAGATTCACTGAGTTTGGGCAGCGATATCGATTCGACGAAATTTTGTTAAGCAGGCATGCCGGAAAAGAATTTCAGAATATAGTTCCAGTTCATGATTACAACAAGATCTATGACCAGTGGTGGAAAAAAACACTTGAAGGTGTTCCCGATGTTACCTGGCCCGGCAAGATCAAATATTATGCTTTGAGTTCGGGTACTTCGGAGGCGGCGAGCAAATACATTCCCGTAACAAGGGAAATGCTGCGTAGCAACCGCATTAACTATATCAGGCAATTGCTTACTCTTTTTACTTACGAGCATTTGCCCCGCAATGCTGTTACCAAGGGGTTTTTGATAGTAGGTGGCGCCACAGATCTTCAAAAAGGAAAGGCAGGCTGGTTTGCAGGTGATCTCAGCGGCATATTGGCGAAGAACCGGCCCTTTTGGTTCCAGACCTTTTATAAACCCGGTGGCCGCATTGCTAAAATCAAGGACTGGAATGAAAAACTACACGAGATTGTTGAGAAAGCTCCTGACTGGGATATAGGCTACATTGTAGGTGTGCCGGCATGGTGCCAGATGTGCATGGAGATGATCATTGAACATTACAAGCTGAATACCATCCACGATATATGGCCCAACCTCGGATTTTTTGTTCATGGTGGTGTGGCATTTGAGCCTTATAAAAAAGGCTTTGAGAAATTATTGAGCAAACCAATCGTCTATATCGAAAATTATTTATCAAGCGAAGGTTTTATTGGATACAAGGACCATGAGAATGCAAAAGGAATGAAACTGATCCTCGACAACAACATATTCCTAGAATTTGTTCCTTTTAATGACAAAAATTTTGACAGTGACGGAAAAATGATTGATAACCCTGAGGCCCTCATGATTCATGAAGTGGAAGAGGGAAAGGATTACGCTTTGCTAATGAGTACTAATGCTGGTGCATGGCGTTATTTGATTGGTGATACGGTTCGTTTTGTGGACCTGGAAAAAAATGAAGTTGTGATTACCGGGAGAACCAAACATTTTCTAAGCCTGGTGGGCGAACACCTGAGTGTGGAGAATATGAACAAGGCTATTGAATTTGTAAGTGAAGAATTTAACATCTGCATTCCCGAATACACCGTTGTGGGATTCCCCCATGAAAATTATTTTGCACATAAATGGTATGTTGCCTGCAATGACTCCATCAACCCGGATGTGCTCATTAAAAAGATTGATGAGCAGTTGTGCCAGTTGAATGATGACTATGCCACCGAAAGGACCAGTGCATTAAAAGAAGTTTTTTTGGAAAAATTACCGGAGGAAACTTTCCTGAAATTTATGGAATCAAAAGGAAAATTAGGAAGTCAACATAAATTTCCAAGAGTGATGAAAGGAAAAATGTTGCAGGATTGGAATGAGTTCCTGAAAACCTACGCAGCTGCATCCGCCTGATGCATTTAACAATTTACTTATCGGGATCGCTTTAAGTTTATGCATGCAAAAAAAAATGCTTATACTTTTATTGCTTTTTTCACAAATAGTATTTGCTCAAAAAGGGTTTTTATACGTGAAGAAAAAAGGATACAAAAAAGTAAAGGCTTTCAAAGAGGGTGATATGCTGAAGTTTGAAACGAAGGACGGGTCAAATGTCTATGGCGGACTGGCCCTGGTAAAAAGTGATTCCATTTATGTAAATGGGGATTGGTTTGCTGCGGCAGATATCAAAAAGATTTTCTTAAGGGACACCAAATACCATTTTGATTCCAGGATTTTTCTACTAACAACAGCGGGTGTAGTGCTGGCAACAATAGGCATGACCCTGGCAAACTGGGCCAGCTTTGAAAAAGCATTGGGTTGGTCGGCGGTTATCGGTTATGGAAGTTTTCTGATTTACAATTTTCCAAGCCTTAAAAGAAAGAAATATAGCATCGGGAAAAAATTTACATTGCAAACATTCGATCTTCATTTTTAAGAGTTCAATTTATCTTGCGCAGCATGAAGAAGAACGAAGGTGGCCTGCTGAATAGAATATGGCGATTTATCTGGAAGACGTTTCTAATTCTTTTCGTTGGACAAATCATTTACATTATTGTTTTAAAGTGGATAAATCCGCCCTTCACGCCTACTCAGTTATCTGCCTGGATAGGTGGTGATGGATTGAAGAGAGATTATATTGGTTATGATGAAATGTCCTACCATATCAAGCTTGCCGTCATTGCTTCTGAGGATCAAATATTTCCCGACCACGACGGCTTCGATTGGAAGAATATTGAGAAAGCAATGAAGTACAATCAAAAAAAACCGGGAAGGGTGCGGGGAGCAAGCACAATAACCCAGCAGGTGGCGAAGAATGTTTTTTTATGGCAGGGAAGAAGTTATTTACGCAAAATAATGGAGGGTTATTTTACACAAATGATTGAGTGGGTTTGGGGTAAAAAACGAATCCTTGAAATGTATTTAAATGTGATTGAAATGGGTAAAGGAATTTATGGAGTTGAAGCAGCAGCAAAAACCTATTTTCAGAAACCTGCAAAAAATTTAAACCGTAAACAGGCAGCTATGATAGCTGCATGCTTACCAAATCCGAAAAAATACACCGTTAAACCACCAGCGCCCTATGTTATAGTACAAAGCGCAAGAATTATTCGACAGATGAATAACCTGGAGAGGGATACTGATGTGCAACAGGTAATTAAATAGCCATTATCTTTTTCTTCGGAACACCGTGTCAATAATGCTTATAGCAGTTTGCAAACGTTGGGTATCGGTACCTGATATAACACTCCATTTTGTTTTTTGACTTATCAAAAGATCCTGGTACATTTTGAATAATTTCTTTCGGAATTCAAGGTCCGGGTATTCCCGTAATGCATCTTGCACCCAGGGCAGGTCCACATCACACAAAAAATAATAATCGTATTCATGAATTGCTATTTGTTTGAGTATCCAGGTGTGGCATTTCTCAAAAGCTACTTCGCACCACACCTTCATTACATACATATCAGTATCTATGAAATAGAAGTTATTCTTTGCCTGGGTGAGCATTGTATTTTCTAATTCCACCTGCCCATGGGCGATGTTCAGCAGATCCTGGTAGGTGTATTTTCCTCCAGTTTCTTTTAAATACTCTCTTGCAAACTCGGGGCACCAGCAGGTTTTGTAGTGTTCTGCAAGTTGAGAGCATAATGTGCTTTTGCCGGTTGACTCAGGTCCAATGATGACAATTTTTTTCATTGATTTACGACGCCAAATTTAGAAGATTGACGGACAGTATTTGCCCTTTGTTTCCATTCAAGTAATCCAAACACGGCTAGTACCAGTAAGACCAGGTAATAAACGCTTGTCAAAACATACCCTTTGATAAAATAAAGCGGGATAGAAGTAATGTTGGTGGCTATCCACCAATACCAGCTCTCAACTTTCTTTTTTGCCATCAGCCACATCCCCGTAAATGCCGTTGCTGATGCAAAGGCGTCCAGTCCCGGGATAGTGTTCGCATAGAATGCGTTTTTTGCCCAGGTTAGTGCAAAAAATATGGCCAGGTAAAATGCAGCAAAAAAAAGCAGCTGTTGCATCCACTCTTTAGATGAGCTGGCGGTAATATGAAGAATGGTATGATTCTGCCGATCCCTTCTTGTCCAAAGGATCCAGCCATAAATACTCATAACAGTGTAATATAAATTCACTGCGGCCTCACCAAATAATGATCCTTCAATACTTATAAAAACATAAATGATGGTATTGATCAGGCCTACGGGGTAAACTAAAATATTTTCTTTTTTGGAGAAAAAGACGCTGGCGATTCCGGTTACAACGGCAATATACTCGAGCAAGGACGTTTGCTGAACCTGTGAAATAAATTTTTGAACAATCTCCTGCATTGATTGCAAACCTAATTAAATACACTTGTACCAATGCAGGGGTTTAAGATATCTCTTTCCCTTTTTAGTAATGAATTGAGTAGGTATTTGATTTTCACCTGGCGAAAATTCAGAAGTTACTTCAAAATGCAAATGCGAGAAAGCAGCATAACCGGTTTTACCTGCCAGTGCAATCAACTGTCCCTGTTGAATGGTATCGCCAATATTCACCATTGAACCATTGTATTTTAAATGCCAGTAGTTTCCATACGATCCATCTTCATGTTTTATGATCACATGATTGCCTTCCGACATGTACTTAAGTTTCAGACCACCTTTTTTTGAGTCTTCTTTAATTTGTATAACTACACCGCTCCTGGCAGCACAAATTTTTGATCCCTTCTTCATTTTGAAATCGAGGGCAAATTCACCTTTATGAGAAAATAATTTGGATTGATAAGCCTGTACTAATAAAAACGACTTTCCTTTTTGATAGGGTAATGAATAAGTGAAACCGTGTGTCACTTCATACGTTTCTCTTAAATTGTTTGTGTGTACGGAGTTGATTTGACAAAACGAAAATTGTCTCCAACACATCACAATCACTAACAGTACGGGTTTCATATTCACAAATTAAAAAAAAGCTTTTAATTGTTACATTTAAGGTATGGGTATTTGCCGATCATCCTCAACCTCCATGGTTTTTGCAAAGCTGGTTAATCCGCTTTTGTGCCTTATCATTGTTTTTGCCCTGCTTTATTTAGGGCAGGAAATCTTAAAGCCACTTGCATTTGCCTGTCTTGTTGCTTTATTACTGATCAGCCCGTGCCGGTTTTTTGAGAGACAGGGTTTCCCAAGAGGGGTTTCTGCACTGATTTCCATGATTCTTGCGTCCATTGTTTTTATAGTAGTGTTTTATTTCATTTCAAATTCAATTGCGAGCTTCCGGCAGGATCTTCCGTTGATGATCGAGAACATTAATGATTCCATAAAGCAGGTGGAATTGTGGGTACAAAAAACATTTGATATCAGCAGGGAGAATGTGAAAACACTGGTTGAAGATTCTACAAATAAAATGTTGCCCTCCACATCCTCTATCATTAACCAGACTGTTAACACAGTAACCAATGCTGTTTTTATTGGTATCCTTCTTTTTATTACAACCTTTCTTATGTTGCTATACCGGGGACTGGTCGTCCAGTTTTTTGTTACACTTTTTGCAGACGACTACACCAGGAATATTCATTCCATACTGGGCAGGATTCAGTTTGTGATCCGCAGTTACCTTGCCGGCCTGCTCCTTGAAATGATCATCATTGCCGTTGCATATTGCGCTGTATTTTTCTTGTTGGGGGTTAAGTATGCTTTACTCCTGGGAGTGATCGGCGCCATCGCGAATATTATTCCTTATCTCGGTGTAATTATTACCTGTGTTTTGACGGCCCTGATCACACTTACTACCAATTCGCCAAGCACGGTATTATGGTCCGTTGTTTCAGTCATTATTATACACATGATTGATACCAATATACTCATGCCCAAGATCATGTCGACCAAAGTGAATGTTAATGCACTGGCTTCGATTATTGGCGTAATTACCGGCAGTGCATTATGGGGACTTCCGGGAACCTTTATGGCAATGCCAATTTTGGCTATTATGAAAGTTGTGTTCGAAGAAGTGGAACCACTTCGCCCCTTTGCTATTTTAATGGGAGATGATACGGAAGTGAAATCATTATCCAAACCGGTGATCAACAGGATTGCCAGGTCAGTCAACAGGAGGACAACAAAAAAATAAAGCATCCTCTTTGAAGATGCTTATACAAATCATTTTGTCTTGATGATTATTCTGCTTCGGCAACAACCTCTTTTACTTCAGGTATCATTCTCTTCATCATTCCTTCGATTCCTGCTTTCAAGGTGATCATTGATGAAGGGCAGCCGCTGCAGCTTCCCTGTAACATCAGGTTAACTATACCATCATCGTAGCTTTTGAACTGGATTGCGCCACCATCCATTTCAACAGCCGGCCGAACATAATTATCGAGCAATTCTTTAATTCTTTTTACCACATCGCTGTCATCAGCGTGAACATCATTGGTGCTCTCGGTTTTGCGAACCGCTACTTCTTCTTCATTAATGACACTTTTATCGTCCTGCAGGTATTCCTTTAAAAATTCACGGATGGCTGGAATCACATCATTCCAGTCAGTATCGGAAGTTTTTGTAAGTGTAACAAAATTGGAAGCAATAAAAACCGCTTTTATAAAAGGAAAACCAAAAAGCTCGGTTGCCAAAGGTGATGGTTTGGCAGTTTCTACGTCGGGAAAATCAATGCTTTTACCGGGGTACAGGAGTTTGTTAGCCACAAACTTCATGGTCTCCGGGTTTGGGGTCATTTCCGTATATATGCTGATAATAGGGTTACCTGTTTTGATCATAATCTCACTTGTTTAGCCCACAAATTTACCGATGTTCCTGTTAAAAGGAAGCTATGAAAACGGATTTTGCGGAATTGAAAATAGTTTACAGGTATCCTTCAAAAACTGTGCGATGTCTTTCAGGAAGACCGGGAACGGAAAGTAGGGTCTTGAGAATGGATTTTTCACTCCCCTTTGAATAGTAGCAATTTACATAGTCGGCAATGGACACATTATATGGTGACGGAACTACCAGTTTGATCTCATCATTAACCTGGACGATGCCTTCCTCAACTACTTTAAAATAGATGCCATTACGCTGTTGTTGTATAAACTGGTCAATCATACCGGGTAAGGCAAACCTTATATTTAATTTGAAACAGGGAAAGCGTGGCTGAACCACCTGTAGTTTTGCTGTTCCCACATGGTAAATAGAGCCAATTTTCACTTCATCGTCTGTCATTCCTACAGTGGTGATGTTTTCACCAAACATTCCGTATTGCCAATCTTCCCTGGGGAGAATTGTTTTCCAATGTTCATAATAAATAATGTCATAGGTATAAACCGCTTTATTAATTCCACCATGCACCTGAAGGTCCGATTGTTCGTCCCCTTCAATATTCAGGAAAGAAACCTTTCTGGTACCGGTAACCGGATGCTTGAAAATACTGGTGCGCACAGTTTTACCCATCCACTCAATTTCTGTTGGCTTACCTACATTAACCGAAACAACCCTCATATTGTTAAGTTACAAATAACATTGATCATGGAAAACGATGCTCGGTTCTTAAAAACGAAATCAGAAGACTCTTATAATGTGTTAGTTAAAAAAACATCCCGCAAAAAGCGGGATGGCGAGGTATTAAGGTAGGGATCAAATAAAATTTTTGAAGCCATTAGTTTGGTTTTGTTTGGCCGGGGCCTGTAACGAAACCGTTTTTTGTACGGGGAATGAAATGTGAATACAGCTCAGTTTTAAGTTGCTCTTTCGTTGTCTTGCAAAGAAGACCCGATCTTTTTATAGCGGCATTTTTAGAGATGACATTTGTGGGGGAGACAACTAAACCCATCGGTGAAAAGGAGTTTGTGGCTGTTAACAGGGAGGCAGATACAAGCATGTTTAATTTGCCTGTGTTCATGATTAAAAAGGTGTTTTTTAAGGTTCCCGGTAATAGAAGAAAAGCGGCGGGAGAAGTTTAAAAATGTGGATAACAATTTTTTAATAGCGAGTCAATGCTATGTGAAATAAGTAATTACACGAATTACAACGAATTAAACGAATTAGAAAACGATTCGCTTATGGGTTAAAGATTTTTCTCCGAAGTTGGCAATGATGCCAGGTTTAATCCTGATGCCTTCAAATAATTGTCCGTGCAACAAAATTGATTACAATAAATGCAGAAGATTTTACTTCCAGAATGATGTGGTCAAATACAATAAATCGGCTACAATAAATCGGCAAAATATCTATGAGGAAGAACAATGCCTTTATATTCAATCTTAAACTGTTTCTTACTACAGTAAGGGACTTCGTATTTTTATATTCTATCTCTATGCATCCTTACAAACATTCTCTCTAAAACCAATTCCCTGTTCTCTATGGATCGCAAATACCGATTATCTTAAAAGATCAACCACTACCTATAATCATGAGTCTTGCATAGTTGAGCATGATCTTCTTTTCCCCGTTTGCGTCGAATTTAATTGTGGCAACCGGGTTATGATTTGATCCCTCCAGTTTGATGATCTCTCCAAACCCGAACTTTTGGTGTTCTACCTTCATCCCCACTTCCAGTTTGGTTATATCACTTGGAGTAAAATTCGGTGAGGGCACATGAGCAACTTCTTTAGATTTGGAATTTCCGGTGACTAATGTAGAAACAAAACTTTTTTCCTTTTGATCGGTATTTCCACCAAAGCCCCTGTTCATTCGTTCGAAAGCATTGCCCCATAAACCTGAATTGGTTTGATTTTTTACACCACCCCCGGCAAATGATTTGTCAATGTATTCCATTGGAATTTCATCAATAAACCTGCTTGCATCGCTTTGCATCAGCGAGCCAAACTTGTACCGTGTATTGGCGTAAGTGAGGTATAACCTTGTTTTAGCCCTGGTAATGGCAACATAAAATAATCTTCTTTCTTCTTCCAGTTCATCCCTTGTGTTAATGCTCATGGCATTGGGGAACAAACCTTCTTCCAGGCCACCAACAAATACTACCGGGAATTCCAATCCTTTCGCTGCATGAATGGTCATTAATTTTACCGTGTCAGCATTTGGATCTTTTTCATCGGCATCGGTAAGTAAAGTAATCTGTTGCAGGTAAGCAGCTAAAGTTTTATCACCCACTTCACCGCTTTCTTCGCTCATTGGAGTTTCCGTAAACTCCTTAATTGAGTTGAGCAACTCCTGAATGTTCTCATAGCGCTGAACACCTTCCGTGCTTTTGTCATTAAAAAGTTCTTTCACGAAGTTGGTTTGCTTGCCTACGTGAAATGCCAGGTCGTACGCATTTTTGTTTTGAAGCATGCTATGGAAACTTCTTATCATCAACACGAATTCTTCAATGGCCTGGAGGGTTCCTGATTTAAAGCCAAACATGGGAGCACTTTCCAATACCTGCCACATGCTGATGTTGTTTTCATTGGCAGCAAGTATGGCCCTGTCCACAGAAGTTTTGCCAATGCCACGAACCGGATAATTAATGATACGCTTCAGTGCTTCTTCGTCTCTCGGGTTCACGATCATGCGCAGATAAGCAATGTAATCCTTGATCTCCTTTCGTTGATAGAATGAAATACCACCATAAATCGTATAAGGAATGTTCATCCTTCTTAAACTTTCCTCGTACGAACGGCTTTGCGCATTGGTTCGGTAAAGAATGGAAAACTCCTTATTATTAAAATGATTGCGCAACTTCTGTTCCTGTATCTGGTCCGCAACAAATTTGCCCTCGTCATTATCTGTCATTGTCCGGACCAATCTTATTTTTTCACCGGCTGTATTCTCTGTAAATAATGTTTTCGGAATTTGTCCTTTGTTGTTCTTAATAACTTCATTTGCTATGGTCAGAATATTTTGCGTGCTCCTGTAATTCTGTTCCAGCTTAATGACTTTCACTTCATCATAATCTTTCTGAAACTGCAGAATGTTTTGAATGGTTGCCCCCCTGAAGGAGTATATGCTTTGTGCATCATCACCCACCACGCAAACATTTTCATAAACGGCACCAAGTAATTTAATGATCTCGTACTGGGCGGGATTGGTATCCTGGTATTCGTCTATCAAAATGTATTTGAACTTGTGCTGGTATTTATGCAATACTTCGGGGAAAGTTTTCAGGAGCTCATACATTTTAAATAACAGGTCATCAAAATCCATAGCGCCATTTTTGAAGCAGCGCTTACTGTATGCATCATAAATCTGTCCGATCATCGGGCGGTTGGCTCTCATGTCTTCCTGCTGTAGGTAATAATCGTTCATGTATTCCCGCGGTCCCACCAGCGCATTTTTGGCCCCGGAGATCCTGTTGTAGACAGCATTGGGTTTATAATGCTGAACATCCAGGTTCAATTCATTGGTTACTGCTTTCACCACGCTCTTTGCATCATCCGTATCATAAATAGTGAAAGAATTTGGATAGCCAATGCGGTGTGCTTCAGCACGGAGTATTCGTGCAAATACCGAGTGAAATGTTCCGATATAAAGATTTCTTGCCTCGCGGTTGCCCAAAATATGTTCTACACGCTCTTTCATTTCTGCAGCAGCCTTGTTTGTAAACGTCAGCGCAAGAATATTAAAAGCGTCCACATTTTTTTCAGCCATCAGGTGGGCAATACGGGTTGTGAGCACCTTGGTTTTTCCGCTGCCGGCACCGGCGACTATCATTAATGGTCCTTCTGTTGTAATTACGGCTTCCTGCTGCCTTTCATTCAATCCCTTCAAATAATCCATCATATTAAGTAGTGATTGTCACCCTGAGCATGTCGAAGGGTGCATGGCGCGAAGGTAATTTTTTGAGGCGGGTTTTGATGAAGGAATTCAGCGTAAAAAATGAGGGAGTTGTTAAAGAAAAAAAGCGGTTGAGGAGGTTGATTTCATGACCGATTGGATACACTGTTTAACATATGCGGTTTTTAGGCCAATAAGTCTCTTTTGGTAGGGCGAACGGTGAACGTAGGTTCGGCGTAAGTATTAGGTTCATAACAATAAAAAGTATTTTCTTTTAGAAAACCGGGACGGGGATAGCAAGGGTTTGCCTCTCTTGCTTTGTCATCCTTAGGAGCGATGGATCTTTGGATAGTGGTTTGGTCATTTTGAAAATGGTAAGTCGCATCAGTTCACCAGCCAACGTTCCAATGCTCTTTTTCTACTACTGAATATCTAAAACTGCTATTTCATCGGCCCCCTCATTTCCAGGACCACAAATTATTGTTTACTTGCAGTAAATCTGATCAATGGCCCAACTGCAACTGAACGATAAATGGTTTCGTTTTGTAAGCATCCCAATTATTGCCTTTATGGGCCATATTATATTTTACAACCGTAATGATAGCGGGGATGAACGTTTTGGCTTTTGGACCATCTATCTTTTATCGCTTGCTGAAACCATGTTGCTCTGGGAAACCAACCGCCTTTCCATTTTGTATTACCGGAGGAAATATCCCCAGCTTTCTCAAACACAAAAACGAGTTGTAAGCACCTTGCTAACCTGTATTCTTATTACCATAGCCGTACGAACCGCCAATATTTACCTGTATGACGAAACCATGTTCTGGGGTTACCGTTTTCCTTTTGAGGCTTACCTGCACAGCATTGCAGTAGCCTTGCTTTTTGTGGTGGTAGTGGGAGGTGCTTATGAAAGCATTTATTACTTCAGAAAATGGAAAGACACGGCCGTGGAAGCCGAATCGTTGAAGAAAGAAAACCTGCAAACCCAGCTTGATTCTTTAAAAGCGCAACTCAGTCCGCATTTTCTTTTTAACAGCCTTGGGTCACTTTCATCGCTCATAGAGGAGGAACCTCAAAAAGCCCAGGTTTTTGTAGAGGAAATGTCTACCGTATATCGATATCTACTTCATGCCAATGAAAAAGACCTGGCTACCCTGCAGGAAGAGATGGAGTTTATTGATGCCTATGTTAATATGCTCACAACCCGCTTCCCCGGCAGTTTAGTAGTGCAGGTCCATATTGCGGAAAATTACCTTGACTACCTTTTACCTCCGCTTACCGTGCAAATTCTTGTGGAGAACGCAGTGAAACATAATTCGGCACTTCCATCCAAACCACTGCAAATAGATATTAGTACCGACGATGTAGGCAACCTGGTTGTTGACAACAACTTACAGAAAAAAACATCGCCGGTTATCAGTAGCCGCAAAGGCCTGAACAATATCATTAGCAAGTACAAATTGCTGGATCAACCGGATATCATTATCAATGAAACAGGCTCCCACTTCCGGGTACTGATCCCTTTAATAAAAACGAAAACGTATGCAGGTCTTAATAGTTGAAGACGAATTGCTGATGGCAACACGATTGCAAAAAGTGCTGTCCCATGCAGAACCCGGCGCAATAGTAACTGCCATAACGCAAAGTGTGGAGGAAACCGTAAACTGGTTGCAGAACAATGAAGCACCCGACCTTATTCTAATGGACATTGAGCTTGCCGATGGACAAAGCTTTGATATTTTTAACCGCACCGAAGTAACCGCCCCGGTAATTTTTGCTACTGCCTACGATGAATATGCCATCAAGGCATTTAAGGTGAACAGCGTGGATTATTTGCTGAAGCCCATAAAGGAAGAGGAGCTGAAAAAAGCGCTGCAGAAGTTTAAACAAACGGCACAGGCGCCGGTCATTCAAAAGAATATTCAAACCCTGTTACATGAAATAAAAAAGATTCAACCACCTGTTGAGCAACGTAAGCGTTTCCTGGTGAAGGCGGGACAAAAACTAAAAAGCATCGAAGTAAAGGACGTGGCCTATTTCTTTAGCGAACACGGAGTTACGTTTTTATTTACAGGTCTAAACCAGAAATACATTGTCGATTATACGCTGGATGAACTGGAGAACTCACTTTCACCCCAACAGTTTTTCAGGGCCAACCGCCAATACCTGCTCAGTGCAGCATCCATCACTGCCATACATTCCTGGTTCAATCAAAAACTAAAACTTGAGGTAACACCCGCCACTGCAGAACACGTAGTGATAAGCAGGGAAAAAGCCAATACATTCAAACGGTGGATGGGTGAATGAGGCTTATTGCTTTGTTTTCTACCAGATTGCTCAAAAATGCTTCTCTTCATCTAACAATCTTTACACCGCTTTCTACGCTTCATAGTTTCCATCCTACGTTTTACAGGGTTTACCATTGACTCACCTTCTCCTGAATTTCATTTTTACAGTATAAATCAAAACAAAATGAAACAACATGTACTGACAATAGCCATTATAATATTGATGGCGGCCGGTGTAAAAGCCCAAAGCAGCCGGTTTAGTATTGGCGCCGGTTACCAGCGTACCTGGATCGTGGATGCACAGGCTTCGCCATTAAAATACCAAACGAGTGAAAAATCATTTTTGCTCCGTTACCTTCACGAGGGTAAAAAAGGAAAACTGGATGCCGCACTCACCGGGTCATTTGGTGATTTTTTCCCAACCGGTTTTCAAAACCGTATCTGGTACAATCCCGGTTATAACGCCAATGGTACCCCGAAAAAAGATTCCAACCTTTTGGTGGGACAATTCTACAATGCGCGACTGAATATTGGTTATGCAAAGGCCGTAAGCGCAGGCCATTTTTTGAGCAAGGATGCCACAACCAGAACCTATGCAGGAGCATCCCTGAACAACCAGCTTTTTTACTCAGATAACATTGTGCGTGCCGGCTGGTTGAATGCGGCCACCGTAAATGCCGATCTTTCGCACAGCATTTCTTACAGGGCAAAACATAGCTTGCTGGTAAAGCTGTCCATCCCCCTGTTTGGTGTCAATTCCCGGCTGCCTTATCACAATACCATCAGCTCCCCCAGGCCAGAAGCCGATATTAAAACCTTCTTCAAAAAGGGGAGCCGGTTTGCATCGCTGGTAAATTTTCAAAACCTGCAGCTAAGCGCTTCCTATGAATACGCAGTAAGCAAAAAGCTTGCTCTTGGTCTAAATTATTCTGGACAATGGCTGCGCTACCAACACGAAAAACCCATTACACTCTTTCAAAACAATATTGGAGTAATGGCCTCTTTTAAATAACAGCAAATAAATTAAGAACAATCAAAATCATAAAAATGAAACACAAGTATCTAATCTTTATAATGCTGATCGCATTCGCTTCCTGTCAAAAAACATTATTGGAACCGGTAATAGAAAATACCCCCGTAAACAATTTCGAGGAAATGTGGAAGGGCTATAACCAATGGTACGGAGGTTTTGAAGTACGAAACATTAACTGGGATTCGCTGTACAGGGTCTATCGTTCGCAGGTGCACAATGACATGAGCCATGCCCAATTGTACACAGTGTTTTGTAAGCTCATTACACCGCTGAACGATATTCATGCTTTTCTTCAACCTACATCAAATGGTTTGCCCAGGTACGAAAGCAATGAGTTCTTTAGAACGCATAAAGTTCAGCAGGATTTTTCCATTGATGTGGTGAAGCAGCACTACCTGCCCTCGATGGTTACGATAGATGCGAACTTGCATTACGGTGTACTTAATGGTAACGTCGGGTATATTCACTTTGGTGAATTTGGCATGCCGTTCAGTTTTTACCGTCAGAAAATGGAGGCGATTATGGAGGAATTGAAAAACACCAAAGCCATGATTGTTGACATCCGTAACCATGCAGGTGGTGATGACGAGGTAAGCCAGTATATAGCAGGGTTGTTTGCATCCGAAAAAAAACTATTTATGACCGTTCGTAAACGAAATGGCAGCGACCGCAATGAGTTTACCCCTCCCCAAAACTGGTATGTGGAAAAGCAGGGCAGTTACCAATATACAAAACCGGTAGTGTTGCTAACTACGCAGTGGACAGCCAGTGCGGGTGAAACCTTTACATGGGCCATGAATACACAGCCACACGTTACGCATTTGGGCAACACGACCGCAGGCGGATTTACGGATGTTATTTCCAGAGAGTTGCCGAATGGGTGGCTGTATTTTGTAGGTGTTGGCGATTACCGCAACGCCAATGGACAAAGTGAAGAAGGTAAAGGAGTGGCGCCTAAAATAATGGCCGTTAATACACCGGCCGAAATTGCTGCCGGAACCGATAATGTTTTACAAAAAGCTATTGACCTTGTGCATTAAACAACCGCGGCTTATTGATCAATGGAACTAATAAGATCCCCGGCCCGTGCCGGGGTTTTTATTTTTGCATGTGACTGCTTACCCTGCGTGCCAGGTGTGGACAGCAGGCATGGTGAAATAGAGAGGTAG
>Ga0193740_1000027_pt1 | contig 37696 bp, 17 predicted proteins | sample L2s1metaG_FD_145072 | JGI IMG/M metagenome (GOLD analysis project Ga0193740, IMG submission 145072) | Soil microbial communities from a riparian zone of the East river system, Colorado, United States - L2s1 | ecosystem: Environmental > Terrestrial > Soil > Riparian zone | place: USA: East River... | reverse complement strand
TTTGTTTATACATATGTAAAACTTAATCCAAATGCAGATGCAGCATTGCTTGAATCAAAACTACCTGCCTTCCTCGAAAGACATGGTGCCGATAATTTACGTCAGCTGAGCATGAAGAAACATTTGCATTTGCAAAAAGTTACTGATATACATCTGTACTCAGCCGGTATTACTAACCAGGTTGACAATGGCTCTGCGCATCGATTCCTGTATTTATTATTGACAATTGCTTTCTTCATACAGTTAATTGCCTGTATCAATTTTATTAATCTCACCACGGCAAGATCGATGCGCAGAGCCAGGGAAATAGGCGTTCGTAAAGTGGCAGGCGCAGATAAATCATCATTGATCGGGCAGTTTCTCGGCGAATCAGTTTTAATTTCTTTTATCGCAGTATTGCTTGCTATGCCCACAGTATTACTATTACTTCCTTTATTCAATACCCTTACAGGAGGTTCAATAACGATCGACTCTTTTAAAGCCCCTATTGTTGTCGCTTGCATTATTACTTTAGGGATTGTTACCGGTTTGCTGGCCGGTATTTATCCGGCATTATATCTTTCCCGTTTCAAACCTGTTAGTATTTTAAAAGGAACATTCAGCTTTAAACCATCTTCCGCTTTGCTGCGAAAAGGATTAGTGGTGTTTCAATTTGTGATCGCAATCGTACTTATTATCAGTGTGATTGTTATTTCCCGGCAGTTAAATTTTATGCAGACACAGGATCTCGGCTTTGATCAAAAGCAAAAGCTGATCATTCCTTTTCAAAATGAACAATCACGACAGAATTTCACTGCCTTCAATAACGAACTGAAAAAATTAAAAGATGTGACTGCTGTGACTGGTTGTGTTTCTTATCCATCACTCACCATTGCGTCAGATATTGCCGCTTACAAATCAGGGCAGGATATGAAGTCGGCAAAGCTTTTAAAGATAAACCAGGTGCATGAAGATTTTTTTAAAGTGATGGGTATACCGTTGTTGACAGGCCGCCAGCTTAGGCCATCAGATACCAGCCGCCAGGTTATTGTAAATGAAAAAGCATTAAAAGTGCTTGGAATAAATAAAGACAAAGCACCCGGCACTCACTTGTTTTTTGACTTTGAAGGTTATCATATGGATTATGAAATCGTAGGAGTAACGAAAGATTATAATTATAGTTCATTGAAAGAAGAAGTGCAGCCCCTGATGACTTTTTACAACGGCCAACCTAATTATATGATAGTAGCAACTACCAGCGATAATTATAAGGGTCTTTTATCTGATATTGGGGTTACCTGGAAAAAAACGATCGCAAGTACGCCATTTGAATATTCCTTTCTTGATGAAGAAATTCAAAAACAATACACGGAAGAAGCTACGTTGCGAAAAATATCTAATTCATTTACCATACTTGCTATACTGATCAGTTGTCTTGGTTTATTTGGATTAGCCATGTTTACTGCTCAGCAACGAATAAAAGAGATCGGTGTAAGAAAAGTTTTAGGAGCTTCTATTACTGGTATTGTATCTATGTTATCAAAAGATTTTTTGAAGCTGGTATTTATTTCAATACTCGTTGCATCCCCCATTGCATGGTGGGCAATGAATAAGTGGTTGCAGGATTTTGCTTATAAAATAAATATCAGCTTGTGGGTGTTTGTATTGGCAGGTACTATTGCATTGCTGATCGCTTTGATCACTATCAGTTTCCAGGCAATAAAAGCAGCGATCGCAAACCCGGTAAAAAGTTTAAGAACTGAATAAAAATAAGTTTATGATCAGAAATTATTTAAAAGTTGCAATGCGATATCTTTTGAGAAATAAAGGATATACAACCATCAACATTCTCGGTCTTGCAATAGGTATTAGCTGTTGTGTACTTATTATGCTGTTTGTTCGTAGCGAATTCAGCTATGATAAGTTTCACAGCAAATCTGACAGGATATACAGGGCATGGGTAAGGGAACATAATGAAGGCATGGAAGATATTATTGATATCGTTACTCCACTACCTCTCGCAGGCGCATTACAGGGAAGTTTTCCGGATATAGAGTCAACCTGCCGTGTTTATAGTTTTGGACCTCTTGTAAAAATAGGAGAGCGATCTTTCAGTGAAGATATTCGAATGGTTGACTCCAGTTTTTTTCGAATTTTCGATTTCAAATTTATTGAAGGCAGTAAGGAAAATCCTTTTCCAACAAGAAATTCAATTCTTCTTACAGAAAATACTGCAAAAAAATATTTCGGAAAAGAAAATGCAATTGGAAAAAAAGTTGAAATGCAAATGGGCAATGAAAAAGTTGTGTTTTCAGTTGTCGGTATTGTAAGATCGGCGCCTGAAGAATCCAGTATCAAATACAATGCGCTCATACCTTTTTCCAATGCAAAATTTATTTTTAGCGAACGGGCAATGAAAGCCTGGTTCAGTGTAAGTTCAGAAACCTATGTTTTGCTTAAAAAGGGGATAGATGCAGAAAAACTTACTAAGAAATTTCCTTCCATGGTTAAGCAAAACCTTGGAGAAAACTATAAGGAAGGCGGGTATATGATAGCCTTGCAGCCAATAACTAAAATTCATCTTGATACAAGTATTCCAGCTGGCATCGAGCCTATCAGTAACCCAAAATATTCTTATATACTTTTAACAATAGGGATACTTATTCTTCTTGTGGCCTGTGTCAATTTTATTACACTTTCGGTTGGCAGGTCCGCAACAAGAGCTATGGAAGTTGGCGTTCGAAAAGTGTTAGGGGCGGAACGCCACCAGCTGATCAGGCAATTTTGGGGTGAGGCGATCTTACTTACTGTTGTTTCTGTGATCATAGGAATTGTTTTATCAGTATTGCTTGTAAATCCATTTAACCAAATAATAAATCGTCAGCTCAGTTTGCAATTCGATCTTGTTTTTATCGGTTATTGTTTGATTATTATAATATTGATCGGGTTGATAGCCGGTATTTATCCCGCTATTATTCTTTCGGGTTTCAGACCGGTTGAAATTCTAAAAGGAAAACTCAAGCTTGGGAATAATACAGGCCTGCTCCGTAAGAGCCTGATCGCAGGACAGTTTGTTGCATCCATTGGAATGATCATCTGTACCATTGTGATCAGTGGACAACTGGATTATTTGCAGAATAAAGACCTGGGATATCAAAAAGAACAAGTCGTTGTTGTTCCTACCAATAAACCAAGATTAAAAGGCATGGAGCTGGCTGAGTTGTATCGAAACGAATTATTAAAACAACCACAAGTAGTAGGAGCAACAGTATCCCTGATGAGTTTTTCAGAAACGCCATGGATCAACGTTGGCTACAGTGATGACAAAAATGTTTACAGGAATTTTCAATTTAATGCCGTTGATCCATACTTTTTAAAAACAATGGGAATTCAGATGGTGCAGGGTAGAGAATTTTCTGCAGACATCCCGGCTGATCACACTTCATCAATGATCGTGAATGAGGCTATGCTAAAATTGTTTGGGTGGAAGGATGCAGTAGGAAAAAAACTACCGGGAAGGATAGAACAGCAGATCATTGGCGTGGTAAAGGATTTTAATTATGAATCGTTGCATACCCCTGTTGAGCCCCTTGCTATGGTGATTAAACCAGATAGTTTTTTCCGTCGTATCAATGATATAAGCTTTAACGCCCCGGCACAACCAAGAATTTCTGTGAGATTAAGAGCCGGCAACCTGGCTGCAAACCTGGTTACATTAAAGCAAGTTTGGAAACAGGTAGCTCCTGACCAGGAGTTTGAATACCGTTTTCTTGATGAAACTGTTGCTGCACAATATCGCCAGGAGAAAAGAACATCTACCATTGTAAAAATAGCATCAGCACTTTCCATCTTTATTGCATGCATGGGGCTTTTCGGTTTGGCAACCCTTACTGTTGTAAGAAGAACAAGAGAGATTGGAATTCGAAAAGTGTTGGGTGCAAGTGTTGGCAGTGTCGTTGGGTTATTATCAAAAGAATTTCTTGTACTTGTGATCATTGCAGCATTGATCGCTTTTCCGCTTGGGTGGTGGGCTATGAATAAGTGGTTGGAGGATTTTGCTTACAGAATTCATATTGCATGGTGGGTATTTCCTGTTGCAGGCATCGCTGCTTTATTAATTGCGTTGCTCACAGTAAGTTTCCAGGCAATTAAGGCAGCAATTGCAAATCCGGTGAAGAGTTTGAGAACGGAATAAAAAAAATGGTGAATTATGAATGATAAGTATGAGTGTTTTGACTTTTTAATTTTTCTTTTTGACTTATAACGAAAAACTACAACTTAAAACGATGTTTAAAAATTATTTCAAAACCGCTTTTAGGAGTTTGATCCGTAACAGGAATTACACTATTATCAACATCGCCGGATTGGCTGTTGGTATTGCCGTTTGTATGATGATCTTTATCATTATACAATATCAAACAAGCTTCGATGATTTTCACTCAAAGAAAGATCGCACCTATCGGGTATTAACAGAATCTCATCATGCAGACGCAGCAACTATTACTTATGGGAAAAGCGTTCCGTTTCCAATGCCTGCATCATTGAAAACTGCTTTTCCTCAACTTGAACAAGTAGCTCCTGTTTATGCAAGCCACGATGATGAGTTCGAGGTACTTGATGCTAACGGAACTCCCGTAAAAAATTTTAAAGAGCAAAGCGGTGTATTTTACACATCGCCTTCATTCTTTAAAATGTTTAATTTTCCGCTGCTCGCAGGTTCATACGAATCATTAAAAGATCCGGACAATGTATTGCTTACAAAAGAAATTGCAGAAAATTATTTCGGCGACTGGAAAACAGCAATAGGTAAAACCATTAAAATAAAAGGATATTATAGCATGGGTGCAGGATTGTTCCAGTTTCCGGCAACACCGCTAAAAGTATCCGGCATTCTCGCAACAATACCGGCAAATACAGACTTTCAGCTAAAATTGGTGGTTGCATACGGAACAGATTTTACAGGAGATAAAGTATACGGATTTGAACAACCACAGTGGAATCAATCAGCACCTGATTTTGGTTGTTATGTTTTGTTACCGCCGAATATTTCTGTTGAAAACTTTAATCAACAACTAAGCGCATATGCACGAAAGGTACAACCTGCCGACAATAAAGATAGCTATATTATCCAGCCATTAAACGCTGTGCATTACGATGCAGAAGCAGGAAATTACAGTAACAAGACAATCAGCCACGAACTGATCAATGTGTTGTGGCTGATTGCAGCATTCATACTGTTAATTGCCTGCGTAAACTTTGTCAATCTCTCCACTGCACAAGCTGTTAATCGTGCAAGAGAAGTGGGCGTAAGAAAAGTTTTGGGGAGTAATAAATCTCAATTGCAGATCCAATTCATCATTGAAACATTTTTGATAGTTACGATCGCAGTAATCCTTGCAGCAGTTATTACAATTCTTGCATTGCCTTATGTGAACCAGCTTTTAGAACTTTCGCTTTCATTCAATATAATCAACAATCCTGCAATTATTTTATTTCTTTTAGCTGTAACAATTGTTGTAACCGCACTTGCCGGTTTTTATCCTTCAATTGTTTTGTCACGTTTCAATCCTGTTAATGCTTTGAAGAGTAAGCTCACTGCAAATACAACAAAGGGAATTTCATTAAGAAGAGGATTGGTGGTGTTTCAATTCATCATTGCACAAGCACTGATCATAGGAACGCTCATCATTATACAGCAAATGAATTATTTTATGAGTCAACCGCTGGGCTTCGATAAGGATGCGATCGTAAATATTCCTTTTCGTGCGGATAGTACCGGCGGCAAGCTAACAGATTATTTAAAGCAGCAGTTGTTGGCAAACGGGGTGCAGGCAGTAAGCTTCAGTTCCAACACTCCGGTTGAAGATGATAATAATATGTTTACCTCATTCAAATTTGATCATGCAATAAAGGAGGCAGATTTCCAGGCTATTACCAAATTTGCCGACCATGACTATGTGCCGACTTATAAATTACAATTGGTAGCCGGAAGAAATTTGCAACCTTCTGGTTGGACGAGAGAATTTTTGGTGAATGAATCGTTTGTGAAAAGTTTAGGGCTTAAAAAACCGGAAGATATACTGAATAAAGAAGTAAGCATAATGGGTGGTTTGATAAAATGCCCTGTTGTTGGTGTGTTGAAAGATTTTAATGACAGGTCTTTACGCCAGGACCTGGCACCATTGCTTATTGCCACAAACGCTACCATGTACCGCCAGGCTTCAATAAAGCTTTCAACCACAAACATTGCTTCTTCCATGCAATCCATCAAAAAAATATGGCAGCAAACACTTCCAAATTCTGTTTATGAATACAAGTTTTTGGATGATAAAATTGAAAGTTTTTACAAACAGGAAAGCCAGTTATCAAACCTCTACAAGATTTTCGCTGTCATTGCTATTTTTCTCAGTTGTCTTGGCTTGTATGGATTGGCTTCATTTATGGCAGTACAAAGAATAAAGGAAGTGGGTATCAGGAAGGTGCTTGGTGCATCTGTTAGCAGTGTTGTATACCTTTTTTCAAAAGAATTTATTATCCTGATCACCATCGCTTTCATTATCGCTTCGCCTGTTGCGTGGTATTTTATGGATAAATGGTTACAGGATTATGTATATCGTATCAATATAAGTTGGTGGATTTTCTTAGCGGGAGGTATTTCAGCTATTGTCATTGCGTTATTCACAGTAAGCTTCCAGGCAATAAGAGCTGCTCTTGCTAATCCTGTAAAAAGTTTGCGAACCGAATAATAAACTAAAGCCATGATAAAACATTATTTGAAAATATCCTTCCGCAACCTCTGGAAATACAAAAGCTTTTCAGCGATCAATATATTAGGTCTTGCTATCGGCATGGCAGCATGCCTGCTGATATTACAATATGTAAGTTTTAAACTTAGTTATGATCAGTTCCATCGCAAGGCAGATAATATTTACCGGGTTGTAAATGATCGTTACCAGCAAGGCAAGTTGATACAACATGGCACTATAACTTATTCAGGTGTTGGCCGGGCTATGAATAATGATTTCGAAGAGGTCATTCAAAATACCCGGGTTGCACCATCTGGTGAGGCGATCATTACGTATAATGATAAAAAGATTGCTGAGCCAAACCTGTTTTTTGTTGATAGCAACTTCCTTTCAGTATTTGATTTTCCTCTTGTTGCCGGCGACAGGCAATCGGTGTTGATACGGCCGAACACCGTGCTTTTATCGGAAAAACTCATTGATAAGATCTTTGATCACGAAGGAAAGGACTATGATCAATTTGTAGGTAAAGCAATTACACTTTGGACTGACTCTATGCCCTACAAGATCGAGGGAGTTTTGAAAAACATTCCTGAGAATTCTCATCTGCAATTTCAAATGCTTATTTCTTATCGTACGTTGATCAATAATTGGAAAGAAGCCGATCATGATTTTACACAATCAGATTTTTGGCATTATGTACAACTAAAACGTGGAACTGATTATAAGATACTTAACGCAAAACTTGGAGCATTCAGTCAAAAAAATTTCCAGGGAAATAAAATATCGGGTAGTGACGAAACATTTTATCTGCAGCCGCTTTCAAAAGCGCATTTAAATTCTGATTTTGAATATGAGATCGGTGTTACTGGTAGCGCCACTGTTGTTTGGGCTTTATTAATTATTGCATTGTTTATTATTACTATCGCATGGGTGAATTATATCAACCTTGCTACAGCGAGATCCGTGGAAAGAGCCAGAGAAGTAGGAATAAGAAAGGTTGTAGGATGCGAACGCCGTCAATTGATCTTTCAATTTCTTGCCGAGTCAGCATTAGTGAATTTGATCAGCATGGGATTGGCAATAGTGCTTGTTCTGTTATTACAATCAGAATTTAATAAGCTACTGAATTATCAATTATCGTTATCATATCTTTTAACAAAAGGATTAAATGGATACAGTATACTCATTGGATTAATATCAATTGTTGTCGCCGGTATTTTTGTTTCTGGTCTTTATCCTGCATTTGTACTTTCCTCATTCAAACCGATCGCAGTCTTAAAAGGAAAATTCGGTAGTTCACAAAAAGGTATCTTTTTCAGAAAGGCATTGGTACTTGGTCAATTCACAGTAACAATTGGTTTGATCATTGGATCATTGGTGGTAATGAAGCAGATCAGGTATATGAATAAAACACAGCTTGGTTTTAATATTGACCAGGTACTGGTGATAAAACCACCTACACTTACAAATTTTGATTCTACTTTCATTAGCAGGGTAAATAGTTTCAAAGAGGAGTTAAAACAAATTGCACATGTGCAAGGTGCAACTACATCATGGAATGTTCCAGGTGGTGATATTGGAAGAAGTTTTAATGTACGACAAGCTGATTCCGCAACAACAAATAAGTTTACTGTTCGTCATACTTCTGTTGATTATGATTTCCTCAATGTATATGGAGTGAAATTAATTGCCGGAAGGAATTTTAAACAAACAGATCATGATCCTAATGGCAGGAATTTGCGCAGCATGCTTATTAACAGATCGGCGGCGATATTACTTGGCTTTAAAACTCCGGATGATGCAATTGGTAAATCGATCCTTCGGGGAACAAGAAAATGGGATGTAGTAGGGGTGGTGGAAGACTATCATCAAAAATCACTACGTCATCCTCTTGAGCCGATGATCTTCATGCCTTTTTACAGCACCAACAGCGAGATATCAGTAAAGCTTACACCGGGTGATCTGCCTGGTACAATTGGGCAAATAAAAAAGAAGTACGAATCATTCTTTCCCGGTAATTTATTTGATTATAATTTTTTGGATGAGACATTTAATCGCCAGTATGAGAATGACCAATTGTTTGGAAAAGCATTTGGAATATTTGCCGGCATAGCCATTTTTGTTGCATGTCTTGGGTTATTAGGGCTTACGATGTTTGCAACTATTCAACGTACAAAAGAGATTGGCGTAAGAAAGGTTTTAGGCGCTTCAGTATCGAGTATTGTTATGTTGTTGTCAAAAAGTTTTCTCAAACTCATTTTACTTTCTACTATAGTCGCTTTCCCTTTGGCATGGTGGGTGATGAATACATGGCTGCAGGATTTTGCCTATAGAGTAAGCATAGGTGGGTGGATATTTATTTTAGCTGGCTCTTCTGCATTGTTGATCGCATTAACAACAATAAGTTTCCAGGCAATAAAAGCGGCGCTTGCTAATCCTGCAAAAAGTTTACGAACTGAATAAAAATTAAGGCCATGATAAAAAATTATTTTAAAACCGCCTGGCGAAACATGATACGTAATAAAACGAGCAGCTTCATCAATATTTCTGGCTTAAGCATTGGCATTGCATGTGTGCTGATGATCGTAATATATATACAGAATGAACTGAGCTACGATAAATTTCACAAAGATGCGGATCGCATCTTCCAGGTAACATTAAGTGGTAATATGGGAGGCCAGGAATTTTGGGCTGGCAATACACCGCCTCCTGTTGGTAAGGCACTGGTCAGCAATTTCCCGGAAATAGAAAGTTATACAAGGTTTTATAAAGCAAGAGATATAGTAGCCCGGTATGCACCTAACAACTCGACTGAAAAATTTTTTACTGAAAAAAATATAATTGCTGTTGATTCGAATTTCCTGGAATTCTTTGGTTTTAAAATTCTGGAAGGTGATCCGGCAACAGTCTTATTAAAGCCAGGTTCGGTTGTGATAACTGCTGAAATCGCTAAAAAATATTTTGGCAATGAAAACGCTATTGGCAAAACAATAGTAATGAATGAAAACAAAAAACCATTTACTGTTACCGGGGTTTTGGAAAACATTCCTTCACAATCTTCTTTACAATTTGATTTTTTAATGCCTGTTGCAGATTTCCCTGCTGTTAAACAGTTTAGCTGGAGCTGGGTATGGCAGCAAATGATTTCTTATATAAAACTTCGCGGCAATGTAAAAACGGATGTTGCCAGTATACGTGACCTGGAAGCTAAATTTCCTGCAATGGTGAGAGTGCAGGCAGCCAGTGCGTTTAGGAGAATCGGTAAACCATTTGATGAATTCATAAAGAAAGGTGGCAAATGGGACCTTCATTTGCTTCCATTAACTGATGTTCATTTACGTTCCGCAGGTATCGGCATCCCGTGGTTAAGTCATATCAGTAATATCAAGTACATATATATATTCGGCAGCATTGCATTGTTTATTATAATTCTTGCTTGTGTAAATTTTATGAACCTGTCAACTGCACGTTCTGCAAAAAGAGCAAAAGAAGTTGGGATACGTAAAGTAACAGGTTCAACGAGAGGTCAACTGGTAAGGCAGTTCCTGGCGGAAGCATTTTTATACAGTTTAATTTCCAGTATGATCGCTGTTATATTAGTTACTGTATTATTAAAACCTTTTTCAGAGCTCACCGGTGAATCAATTAACCTGAATGTTGCATTCACAACAAGTGTATGGCTTGTTTTAATTGTGTTAACCATTTTGATCGGGTTGCTCGCGGGCAGTTATCCTGCTTTTTACCTGACCTCTTTTAACCCGGTAAGTGTACTAACAGGAAAGATCCTTTTAAGATCGGGGAAAGGAGTATTATTGATAAGGAACGGCTTAGTGATATTTCAATTTACGATCTCAACGATATTGATCATTGGTACATTGGTAGTTTTTAAACAACTTAACTTTTTCCGGAATACAAATATGGGATTGGATAAAGAGAATGTACTTGTGATCGCAAATTCCAACAGGTTAGGCAACAGTGAAGAAAGTTTTCGACAATCGATCAGCCAATTATCCAGTGTTTCAAAAGCAAGCATTGCCAACAGTATTCCTACAGGAAATCTTTTCGGAGACAGCTATATTCCAGATCAGAATGTTGAAGAACAGGTTGCTAAAGATGTCAATCTTTCATCTTTTATTATTGATTATGATTTTATTCCAACACTTAAGATACAGGTATTAAAAGGAAGAAATTTCTCCAAAGATTTTTCGGATTCACTTTCCGTCGTCCTGAACGAAGAAGCAGCAAAACAGATCGGGTGGAAAGATCCGATCGGTCAGCGTATACAATATCCGGGAGGTAACAATGAATGGTACACAGTGGTCGGTATTGCTAAAGATTTTAATGTGCAATCACTGCAGACAGCTATGACACCATTTGCACTTTTTCATACTTCTTCCAGATCTTATGACATAGGAACATCTTTTATGATGGTGAGAATGAAGCCCGGAGATATAAGCAATACATTGAGTAAAATAGAAAGCAAATGGAAAACATTTGTTCCAGGAGAACCATTTGATTATAATTTCCTGGATGCTTCATTTGATGCGCTGTATCGTTCCGAGCAACGTATGGGAAGTATCTTCAGCATATTTACGGGGCTTTCACTTTTCATCGCCTGCCTGGGTTTATTTGGGTTAAGTGCATATATAGCTGAGCGAAGGATCAAAGAGATCGGTGTTCGCAAAGTTTTGGGTGCTTCAGTTCCAAATGTTGTTACCTTATTATCAAAGGATTTTTTGAAACTCACATTGATTGCTGCTTTCATTGCTTTCCCGATCGCATGGTGGTGGATGAATAAATGGCTGGAAGATTTTGCATACAGGATAAATATCAACTGGACCATATTCCTCATAGCCGGTCTGTGTACTTTGTTTATAGCATTGTTGACTGTAAGTTTTCAGGCAATCAAAGCGGCGATTGCTAACCCTGTTAAAAGTTTGCGTACAGAATAAAACTAAAGCCATGATAAAACATTATTTCAAGATCGTTTTGAGAAACCTTTGGAGAAACAAAACATATTCTTTCATCAATATTTTTGGATTGATGGCAGGGTTAGTTTGTTTCCTGCTGATCGCTCTATATGTATTTGACGAATTAACCTATGATAGGTTCCATACTAAAGCAGATCGTATTTACCGGGTAATTGATGAAAAAACTTCCGCGGAAGGCAAAGAATCGAAAATAGCTGCAGTAGGTTACAAAATAGCAGACCGGGCGCCTGCAGATATCCCGGAAGTGAAGACGGCTGCACGTTTCACTGCGTTTGGAAGAACCAATATTTCGGATCCTGTCAGCGCTAATACCATTCATGAATTATTTATTACGGCCAACCCCGACTTCCTGCTGGTATTCGATTTTGAATTGCTGGAAGGTAATCGTGCTACAGCATTAACAGCGCCGCGTTCAGTTATTCTTACTGAGGAAACAGCCAAAAGAATCTATGGGGTCAGTTCTGTAGTGGGCCGGTCACTAAAAGCCGAAACCGACAGCCTGCCTTTTATTGTTACAGGTATATTGAAAAATTTTCCTTCCAATTCTCATGTCTCTTTTAATCTCATTTTTTCTGAAAGCAGCATTACAGGTAAGCGATACCAGGATTTTATTAATCGTGACTGGACATCTAATAGTTTTACTACTTATCTGGTGTTGGATAAAAATGCTGATGTTGCAAAAGCCACTCAAAAATTAAATCAAATGGTGGCATCGAATCGTACAAATGATAATACTGGTAAAAGCATATTGAATTTACAGCCTCTTCCATCCATTCATTTTTATTCGGCAGGAATAGAGGGAGATAACACCCGTACAGAGAGGAAGGGCAATCTTACTTATATCTATGTATTTTCTATTGTTGCGCTTTTCGTGTTATTGATCGCCTGTATCAATTATATGAATCTTACCACCGCAAGATTTGCTAACCGGGGGAAAGAAATTGCTGTACGCAAAGTAGCCGGTGCCGGACGGGGTAATCTTATCACCCAGTTTTTATCAGAAGCGTTCGTGATGGCGATTATCGCATTGATACTTGCATTGTCGGCAACATGGTTATTACTTCCCTCTTTTAATGCGTTTGCGGAAAAACAGCTTAGCCTTAATTCAGCAACTGATTACCGCGTATGGCTTGGCATATTTATAACTGTCCTTATAGTCGGATTGTTTGCAGGAGCCTACCCTGCTCTTTTTCAATCCCGTCTAAAACCGTTTTTATTATTGAAAAATAAAATTCAACAAAGTAAAGGACAGTTATCTCTGCGCAAAGGTTTGGTTGTTTTTCAATTTGCACTTTCCATTATTATGATCGTGGCCACAGTGGTAGTTTTTCTTCAAATGAAATATGTGAATACTGCCAATATGGGTTTTAATAAAGAACAATTGGTAGTAATAGATATTAATAGTGGTGCAATACGTCGTGGTGCTGAGACAATTAAGAATGAGTATGCGAAGATCCCAGGAGTAAAGTCGGTCAGTGCCACATCCCGTGTGCCCGGTGAATGGAAAGTAATAACAAAGGTAAAGGCAAAACAGCAGGGATCGCTTGCAGCAAGTGACGATATGTATTTGTTTACTGCAGATGACCAGTTTCTTAAAACATTTGAAATAGGCTTATTGAAGGGAAGAAATTTTTCGGCTGCTAACCTTGGGGATTCTTCTGCCATCCTTATCAATGAAACAGCTGCATCCATGCTCGGGATCAAAGAGCCATCAGAGCAAATGGTAGAGATACCATCGACTAATTACAACGGGAATGTAGATAACCTAAATGAACCTTTCAGGGCAAGAGTTGTCGGCATTACAAACGATTTTAATTTCCGTTCATTAAGAGAGAAGATCGCCCCGATACTCATCGCCTACCAGCAGAATCCTGTTGATCGTATCGATTATTATACAGTCAGGCTTACAACTGATAACGCTAAACAAACGCTAGCCCAAATGGAAAATATCCTGCACAAAATCGATCCCAATCACTTGTTCGAGTATAATTTCCTGGACAAGCAATGGGATATTTTTTATCGCGACGATAAGAAAAGAGAAACCATATTCCTTGCTATTGCTGTGATGACCATTTTAATCGCCTGCCTCGGTTTGTTTGGTCTGGCTACTTATGCAGCTGAACAGCGTATCAGGGAAATAGGAATTCGAAAAGTATTGGGTGCTTCTGTTTCAGGTATTGTTACAATGCTCTCGAAAGATTTTATCAAATTGGTATTGATGGCATCTGTACTTGCTATTCCTGTTTCCTGGTGGATGATGAATAGTTGGCTTAGTGATTTTGCTTATCGCACAAAAATATACTGGTGGGTATTTGTTATTGCAGGTGCATTGGCATTGTTCGTTGCATTATTCACAGTGGGTTTAAAAGCATTGAAAGCGGCTATCGCGAATCCTGTAAAATCATTACGAACAGAATAAAAGGTTCATTATGATAAGAAGTTATATCAAGATCGCCTGGCGGAATTTAGTGAAAAGTAAAGGCTATAGTGCCATTAATATTGGCGGACTTGCCATTGGTATGGCGGTGGCTATACTTATCGGCTTGTGGATCTATGATGAATTATCATTTAATAAATATCACAAAAATTATGACCGCATTGCGCAAGTGATGATCAAATACAATTTTAACGGGCAGCTTGGTTCATCTTTTTCTTTGCCCCGGCCACTGGAACAAGAATTACGAAATAAATACGGTAGATATTTTAAGCATATAGTCATGTCCCGGTGGAATGAAGGTCATATTCTTTCCGTGAATAATAAAAAAATATCACAAACCGGAAGATTCATGCAGGAAGGAGTCCCGGAAATGTTGTCCTTAAAAATGCTTGGTGGTAGCTGGAATGGTTTAAAAGATCCTCATTCAATCATTCTTTCATCTTCTGCGGCCAAATCTCTTTTCGGGGATGAAGATCCCATGAATCAAATGATGAGAATAGATAACCAGATGGATGTGAAAGTGACAGGAATATATGAAGACCTGCCGCATAACACAGAATTTAATGATATAAAATTTATTTCCAGCTGGGATCTGTTGATAGCCAATAAAAAGTGGATGCAGGAAGCCGCTGCCCAATGGGGTAACAGTTCTTTCCTGATGTATGTGCAATTGCAACCAAATACAACAGATGAAACAGCTTCGGCAATAATAAAAAATGCCATGCATGATAAGGTTGACGCAGACGATAAGAAATTTAACCAGCAAGTGTTTCTCAATCCAATGAACAAATGGCACCTGTATTCAGAATGGAAAGATGGAGTTAACACTGGCGGACGTATTCAATATGTTTGGTTGTTTAGTATCATCGGCGCTTTCGTATTGTTATTAGCCTGCATCAATTTCATGAACCTGAGTACTGCCCGTAGTGAAAAGAGAGCAAAAGAAGTTGGCATTCGAAAAGCTGTAGGGTCTATGCGTAGCCAACTGATCAAACAATTTTTGAGTGAATCGCTGATCGTAACATTTATAGCTTTCATTTTGGCTATTGTATTAGTTGCCCTTTCATTGCCATGGTTTAACGGGCTGGCCGATAAGCAAATGAGCATTATTTGGTCAAATCCTTATTTCTGGGTAATAAGCCTGGCCTTTATTATACTAACCGGTTTTATTGCAGGAAGCTATCCTGCACTTTATTTATCTTCTTTTAATCCTGTAAAAGTTTTGAAGGGCACTTTCCGTGCAGGGCGTTTTGCCACTCTTCCACGCAAAGTGTTGGTGGTTTTACAGTATACTGTTTCTGTTGCCCTCATTATAGGGACCATCATAGTATACAAGCAAATTCAACATGCTAAAGACCGTCCCGTTGGTTACAGTAGGGATGGGTTATTAATGATCCATATTAAATCGCCGGATCTGCGAGAAAAGTTTGACGTGATCTCTGCTGAATTAAAAAATAATGGAATTGCAATTGCAACATCTGGTGCTTCGGGTCCCGTTACAGCAGTATGGTCGAAAAACAGTGGATTTGAGTGGAGAAATAAAGATGCTAATAAAGTTGATGGCTTTAGCACTATCTGGATAACACATGATTATGGCAGAACTATAGGCTGGCAATTTAAAGAAGGAAGAGATTTTTCTCCGGCATTTGCATCTGACTCAGTGAGTAATAAGAGCGATCCTAACCTTGCCCGTAATATTATAATTAATGAAGCAGCCGCAAAATATATGGAGCTTAAAAACCCCATCGGTGAAATAATAAAATGGGATGATTTTAAATTTACAATTGTTGGCGTAGCAAAAGATATGGTGATGGAATCTCCCTTTAACCCGGTAAGACAAGCTATTTACCTGGTAAATTACGACGAGGCAAATGATTACATGAATATTCGCATCAATCCAAAAATGAGTGTTAGTGATGCGTTGGTGAAGACAGAAGCTATTTTTAAAAAGCTGGTACCTTCTGTACCTTTTGATTACCAGTTTGCCGATACTGAGTATGGATTAAAATTCGCTGCTGAAGAACGCATAGGCAAACTGGCCTCCGTGTTTGCCACACTCGCTATTCTTATTTCCTGCCTTGGTTTATTTGGACTTGCGTCTTTCGTTGCAGAAAAACGTACTAAGGAAATAGGTGTACGTAAAGTGCTGGGGGCCTCTGTATATAATCTTTGGAAGATGTTATCGAAAGACTTTGTGATCCTGGTAATTATTTCCTGCTTGATTGCCACTCCTGTTGCCTCGTATTATTTACACCAATGGTTACAGAAATATGAATATCGCACCGAGATCAGTTGGTGGATATTTCCTGTTGTGATAGCAGGAGCATTATTTATTACCATAGTAACGGTAAGTATGCAGGCGATAAAAGCGGCAATCGCTAATCCAGTAAAATCATTAAGAACCGAATAAAATTTTTATTATGATAAAAAATTATATCAAGATCGCAATCCGAAATATATGGGCGAACAAAACTTTCTCCTTTATTAATATTGTTGGTCTTTCGGTTAGTATGTCTTTGGGATTACTGATCATTTTAATTGTGAAGGAACAATACTCGTTTGATAATTTTCATAAAGATGCCGATCGTATCTACCGGGTTGACACAAAAGCTTTACGTGTTGGCGGTGGAAGCGAAGATTATGCTACTGTACCAATGCCATTAGCAACCGTGTTGAAAGAAAATTATTCTTTTACTGAAGACATTGTTCGCCTGCATCGTGGGCTAAACCAGGATATTGTATTTGGAAATGTAATAGTCCCCGTTTCAGGATTGTTTGCTGATCCATCTTTTTTGAAGATTTTTAATTTTAAATTGGAGAAAGGTGATCCGGCTACTGCTTTATCATCACCTTCCAGTCTCGTTCTTACACAAGAAACAGCAAAAAAGATCTTTGGAAGTGAAGATCCATTGGGCAAAACAATTGAAATAAGAGGATATGGAAATTTTGCTGTAAGCGGCGTGTTGGATAAGTTTTTCGGCAAAACACATTTTGATTTTGAAGTGTTGGCATCAATGAATGCATTACCTGTACTGGAGAAGCAAAACATAATGTCACCGTCGCTGGAAAGTTGGACAAATTACTATGCCGGTCTTACTTACATAAAATTACAGAAAGGCAAAAAAGAAGCAGATGTGAATGCAGCCCTTGCTGAGATCAGTAAAAAATATTATGCAGGTATTAAATTAGAAACAAGAGACAGGGGCTATGAATTTTTCCTGCAGCCATTAACTAAAATAAGTCCAGGCCCGATACTTTCAAATAACATGGGCAGGGCAATGCCGAAGATCATTTTAACCTTTCTTACTGTGCTGGCCCTGGTGATCATGATCATGGCAGGATTGAACTATACTAATTTAATGATCGCAAAATCATTAAAACGTGCAAGAGAGATCGGTGTCCGGAAAGTAATGGGAGCAGATCGCTGGCAGGTGTTTATACAATTTGTTGGAGAATCAGTAGTTTTTTCAATTCTTGCATTGATCGTTTCATATTTTATTCTCCAGTTTCTTAAATTCTCTTTTCTTCAATTCAGGCTTACTCAATCATTCTCCGTTGATCTTAAAGAATCCGGTATCATATATATATTATTCTTTTTGTTCGCTGCTGCGGTTGGAATTATTGCAGGCCTCTTGCCAGCTACCTATCTCTCTGGCTTCAAGCCTGTACATGTTTTAAAAAATAAAATTGGTTCAAAACTAGGTACCAGGATCACTTTCAGAAAAGTGCTGATGGTGGTACAATTTACTTTATCAATGGTTTTTATTATTTGTGTTTTATTTATTTACCAGCAGATAAATTTCATGCTTTCGAAAAACTATGGTATCAATGAAAAGAATATTCTCAATCTTCGATTGCAGGGAAATGATCATGAAAAATTGACGAATGATATAGTTAAAATTAGTGGAGTAAGAAGAGTAGGGGCAGTATCACATAGCCTTGGAACTTCTGCTGATAGGGCAAGTGATTACAGGCGCAACATTTCCGACGAACCTTTTGTAATGAGAGATTTTTGTATTGACGAAAATTACTTGCAGAATCTCGAGGTGAAATTTGTTGCAGGAAGAAATTTCAGAGCTGCCTTATCGAAAGAAAGAGAATCGGAAGTGATATTGAATGAGACGGCTTTAAAAAGCTTTGGTTTTAAAGATCCGGGCTCTGCTCTTAACCAGGTTATTTATAGTGAAGATTCGGCCCAACTGCAAATAGTCGGTGTAGTGAAAGATTTCAATTTCCGCACAATGGAATATGCGATCGGACCATTGGCTTTTCGTTATCGTCCCCAGGATTTTGCCATGCTGAGTATTGCTGTTGATCCTGCCGCAATGAATACAGTGACTCCAGCCATTACATCAATTTGGAAAAATTATGATGTTGTACATCCAATAGAGTTAACAACTATGGAAAAAGACATCGATAACACATATATAGAAACAGGGTATACCGATATTGTAAAGATCATTGGATATATTTCTTTTCTTGCTATTACGCTGGCTTCTCTTGGAATGCTGGGCATGGTAATGTATAGCACGCAATTAAAGATCAAAGAAATTGGTGTAAGAAAGGTGTTGGGTGCTTCAGTAAAAGATATAACTGTTTTATTGAGCAGATCATTTGTTATACTTATTGGCATCAGTGTTTTGATCGGGGTGCCGCTTGGATATATATTAGGCAATTTTTTCCTTCAGAATTTTGCTTTTCGAATTTCCAATACATGGTTGTTGGTTTTGCTGGCAATAATTATTATAGGTGTTATAGGTTTTATAACGATATGCTCCCAAACAATTAAAGCGGCCATGTCAAACCCTGTGAAATCATTGCGAACAGAATGAATAATGAATGATGAGTAATGAGTTGGCTTTACTCATTATTCATCACTGATCACTCATAAAATAAATGCCATGATAAGAAACCTTTTAATTTCTGCAATTCGCAGTCTTAAGAAAAATAAATTCTTTTCACTGCTGAATATTTCGGGTCTTGCTATTGGCATGGCCGTCTTTCTTTTGATCGCTCAATATGTGCAGTTTGAGAAGAGTTATGAGGATTTTATTCCGGGCAATGAAAATATTTATCGCGTTAAACTGGAAGCATATGATAAGAATGAATTAATAATGGCTACTGCCGAGAACTATCCCGGTGTAGGTCCCGCATTGCAGACCGAGTTGCCGGAAGTCGTTAGTTATGCCCGCCTGTATAATATGGGGTATAAAAATAATGTGGTGGTTACATATAAAGAAGCAAGGCCGGAGCCAGTCGCTATTAAGCAGCATCATTTTTTATACGCCGATTCAACATTCCTGCCGCTTATGAAGTATGAGATGATGAAAGGTAACGCAGCCACTGCTTTGGCTGAGCCGAATACGGCTGTCGTTTCAGAAAAATATGCAAGCATCTATTTCAAGAAGCAAGATCCGGTCGGCAAAACGCTGGTTATGCAGGACGATGACTTTAATTATGAACTGGCTACAGTAACGGGTGTATTTAAAGACCTGCCGGCCAATACACATTTAAAATTTGATATTTTATTTTCTTATAAAACATTATATGCACGCGGCGATTGGGCAAACGAACGGTATAATCAAAGTTGGGAAGGAAAAGATATGTACACTTTTGTGGAATTGCGGGCGGGGACAGATCCTGATAAAATGGAGGCAAAATTTCCGTCACTGGTTGACAAGTATAAGCCTCAGCTAAAACAAAGTCAGCAAAAAAATGTATTAAGCCTGCAGCCGTTAAAAGACATTCATCTTAAATCCGATCTCGCCGAAGAAACGGAGGCCAACGGTAGTGACAGGATAGTTTTATTTCTGGGCATGATAGGAATATTCGTATTGATTATTGCCTGGATAAACTATGTAAACCTCTCTACCGCACGGGCCCTTGAAAGAGCCAGGGAAGTAGGGGTACGAAAAGTGATCGGCGCTTTTAAGAAACAATTAGTAATACAATTTCTGGTAGAGGCAGCGCTGATTAATATGGTATCGGTTATCCTGGCATGGGGAATGACGGCTGTTGCTTTGCCCTACTTTAATACCATCGCTGGTCTTTCGCTTACCAATTCCTACCTGTTACAGCCATGGTTCCTGGTGTTGTTAATAATAGTATGGCTTGGAGGAACTTTTCTTTCGGGCCTTTATCCCGCATTCGTGCTTTCTTCGTTCAAACCGATTATTGTGCTGAAAGGAAAAATGAAAAGCAGTTCTCGGGGTATCATATTACGGAAAGGCCTTGTCATCATCCAATTTATGGCTTCCATCGCATTAATCGCAAGTACATTCATCGTTTACAGGCAATTGAACTATATGATGAAACGCGACCTTGGTGTAAACATAGACGAGGTATTAGTAGTACAGCGTCCAGGTATCGCTGATACCAGCAAATCGGTATTTAATTCTTCGATTGACCATTTGCGGCATGAACTGAAAAAAAGTCCCGCGATTCAAAGCGTCTCCACTTCACTGACCGTACCGGGAAAGCAAAGACAATACAAAGCTCTTGTAAAAAGATTGGGATCTGCCACTAACGACTCCGCAATTGTCCGCGTCAACAGTATGGATTATGAATTCTTGGATGTGTTTAAAATGAAAATGATCGTGGGACGAAATTTTTCACCGGATTATCCCGGAGATGAGAATGCTTCTGTCATTCTTACTGAAACGGCTTCGCGACTGTTGGGGTTCAAAAAACCGGAGGAAGCTATTGGAAAAAAACTTACTGTTCCGGATTTTGGGGACGATAAATTTATTGTTGCAGGAGTAGTAAACGATTATCACCAGGTTTCTCTTAAAAAGGCATTGGATCCAACGATCTTCATTTGCACCTTGCATGGAGGAGAATTTTATTCAGTCCGTTTCAACGGAGGCAATTCATCACAGATAGTGGATTTTGTAAGGCAGGCATGGACAAAAGCATTTCCCGGTAATCCGTTTGAATATTTTTTCCTTGATGATTACTTCAATCAGCAATATTCCAACGAGGGGAAATTCGCAAAACTTTTTACAACATTTTCAATATTGGCTATCATTATCGGTTGCTTGGGTTTATTTGGACTTTCAGCATATACCGCTAGTCAGCGGATAAAAGAAATTGGGATTCGTAAAGTATTGGGAGCATCAGTACCTGATATTACAAAAATGTTATCCAAAGATTTCCTCAAGCTTGTCATTATAGCCGTTGTTATTGCAACGCCTATCGCATGGTGGATTATGAGTAAGTGGTTGGAGGATTTTGCTTACAGGGTAAATATCAGCTGGTGGATCTTTGTTGTTGCAGGAGCATTGGCTTTAATGATCGCAATGTTAACAGTGAGTTTCCAGGCAATAAAGGCTGCTATCGCTAATCCAATCAAAAGTTTAAGAACAGAATAAAATGTGAGTCATGATAAAAAATTATTTTAAAACGGCCTGGCGCAATATGATGAAGAACAAAATTTTTTCTTTTTTAAATATTGCCGGGCTTGCTTTGGGGATGGCTGTTTGCCTGCTGCTAATAATCATTTTAAAAGATGCAAATGATTATGATAAATTTCATCCATTAAGTAAAAGGGTTTTCCGTATCAATACTGAAACATTGCGGAAGGATGGCAGTAAAGAAATGTATGCGACTTCGCCTTATACTGTTGGCGCTGCTCTTGCTTCAAATTATCAGGGAATAGCATCCTGGACAATGTTTAATAGCGGAATGTATAAAAGCATCACTGTCGGTAACAGAAAATTAGACGTTCATATGCAATTTACCGGGAATGACTTTTTTAAAGTATTCGGCTTTACATTAAAGGAAGGAAATACAGGAACTGTATTATCAGAACCCAATACAATGGTGCTTTCTGAACAACTGGCAGATAAATTATTCCCTGGGGAAAATGCTACAGGCAAAACTGCTGAAGTAGAGGGCGTAGGCCCTTTTAAAGTTACCGGGGTATTGCATAAATTCCCCGGTAAAACACATTTGGAATTTGATGCATTGGCATCGTTTGCTACTATATCCACACTTGAAAAAGACAGTTTAGTACGACAAACTACCAATGATTGGAAGAATTATCTCACCAACTACAGTTATATCCTGCTTAAACCAGGAATAAATGTAAATGTAGCAGAAGCAGCGCTGGCTGAAATAGAAAAAAGTAATTATAAAAATCTTTTAACTGCATCAACTAATGCCGGTTATCATTTTACATTGCAATCACTCAACAGTATTACACCGGGGCCTTTGCTTAGTAATAATATGGGTAAAGCAATGTCTTCGGCCAGATTGTGGGCTTTCGGCCTGCTTGCATTTGTAATTTTACTTTCTGCTTCCTTCAATTACATTAATCTTACAATCGCCAGGGCATCGGGGCGTATGAAAGAAATTGCGGTAAGAAAAATTGCAGGAAGTTCCCGCAGGCATATTTTTTTCCAGTTGGTTTTTGAGTCTGTCATTACCTGTTTACTGGCTTTGGTAATTGGTTACCTGATTCTCCAAGTCATCATACCCAAATTTTCAAGTTTAAGTTTTATCAACCACGCCGGTATCAGTTTTAAAACAGGGGCATTTATCATCAGCCTGTTTATAGCTTTTGCTGTTGTCCTTGGTTTAGTTGCAGGTTTGTTTCCAGCAACAGTTTTATCACAGGTACAACCGTTGATGCTTATGCAAAAAATGAAAAATTTCAAATTTTTCCGCCACCTCGGTTTTCGCAAAACTATATTGATAGTGCAATTTATTATTTCATTGGTATTTATATCCCTTGTTAATATTACTTATAAACAAACAGGTCATGTAATAGATTTAAATTTTGGATCTGCACAAGCTAATATTTTTAATATACCCTTACAGGGAATGGATTACAAAAAGGCTTCAGGGGAATTTAGTAAAATACCAGGAGTAGAAAAAATTTCGGCCGTATCCTCATTAATGGGAAGTTATTCCGGGGAAAGCGACAGGGTACACACCGATTCCGTGATGGATGCCATACAGGTATCACAGTATTTTACAGATGAAAATTATATCAGCAATTTTAATTTACAGCTTGTAGCCGGGGAAAATTTTTTTACAAACGATGCACAGGCAGAGGAACGGTATGCTATCGTCAATGAAAAATTTGCAGGTCAGTTTAAGTTAGGTAATCCTGCAGAAGCTGTTGGAAAAATAATTTATACGGGAGATAGCTTAAAACTTATAGTAAGGGGTGTAATAAAGGATTTTCTTTTTAAACCTGTTACTTATGCCCTTGAACCGTTGCTCATCCGGTATAAGCCGGAAAAATTGCAGGTGCTTAATATTGCAATATCACCTGTTAATACTATTCAAACAACAGCACAGTTAGAGGAGGCATGGAAAAAACTTACCCTTTATTATCAATTCCAGGGGAAATTTTATAGCCAGGAAGTAGAGGATATTTATTCAGCCAATAAGGAAATGGTGTGGATGATTGCTTTTATAGGGTGTTTGGGCATTACCATCGCCTGTCTTGGATTGCTCGGCATAACAATATTTATTGTTGAGTCGAAATCAAAAGAAGTAAGTATTAGAAAAGTTCTTGGCGCAAATTCATTTTCATTATTCCGGATGCTTGTAAAACCCTATACCTATATAATTGCGATTGCTGTTGCAGTAGCATTACCATTATCATTTCTTCTGGCCAATAAAATATTACAGGGTATTAATGAACGTATTTCTCTTGGACCGGGAATATTTTTACCCGGTGTGCTGCTAGTTATCATTTTGGGTTTGCTCACTATTAGCTCACAAATAGTAAAAGCAGTTTTTTTTAATCCGGTTAAAAGTTTACAAACAGAATAAAACTATAGCTATGATAAAAAACTATTTTAAGATCGCCTGGCGTAGTCTTTGGAAAAATAAGCTGTACGCTACGCTTAATGTAGCCGGACTAACATTTGGCATCAGTTGTTTTTTGCTGATCGGTCTTTATCTTTTTGATGAACTTACTTTTGATGAACAGCACAGCAAGGCAGATAGAATTTATCGTGCAATAGAACACAAAACTGTCAATGGGGAAGCAAGTACTATAGCTGGTGCGGGTTATAAACTTGCAGAGGAATCGAAAAGAACAATTGCAGAGGTTGAAAACACAACTCATATTCAACGAACCGGCAGAGCAAACATATTGGCGACTGAAAATCCCGCAAATTTTTTCCAGGAAACAGTTACTGTTGCGGATGAGAATTTTTTAAGAATTTTTGATTTCCCCTTCGTTGCCGGTGATGCGAAAACTGCTTTGCAAGAACCGAACTCAATAATTATTAACGAAGACCTGGCAATGAGACTGTTCAAGAGAACAGATGTGTTGGGCAAGACTTTAGAGTTCAGTTTTATAGACTCAACACCCTTAAAGGTAACTGGTGTTGTAAAAAATCATCCTCGCAATTCAAGCTTTGATTTTAGTTCAGTACTTTCTGAAGCGACCTTTTATGCTGATTCGAATTATAAGAACATGCTTGCAAGGGATTGGTTATCCAATAATTTCTCAGTGTATGCTTTATTGAGACCTGGTACAAATGCAAAATCTGTCTCCGAAAAAATGACGAAACTTGTGCATGATAATTTCCAAACACCTGCCGGCACAAGCTTTTCTTATAGTCTTCAATCATTGAAGGATATTCACCTGGATTCAAAAGGCATTGTTGATGGAGCAAGAAATTCAAATGTCGAAGCGATCTCACAGGGAAGCACTTATTACATCAGGATATTTTCTTTCGTGGCACTGTTTGTTTTGCTGATCGCTGGTATCAATTACATGAATCTTACAACTGCGAGGGCCTCTGCACGGCTAAAAGAAATTGGTGTTCGTAAATCTGTTGGCGCATTTCGAGGTCATTTGGTCAAACAATTTTTATTTGAATCATTGCTGGTTACATTTATTTCTTTTTTACTTGCTTTGGGTGTTGTTAATCTTTTACTCCCTGCATTTAACCAGTTTGCCAATAAGCAACTTTCTCTTGGATTCGCCAATACAGATTATCGTATTTGGATTTATGCTATTGCCTTTGTTGTCATTATTGGACTTTTATCCGGTAGTTACCCGGCATTATTGCTTTCACGGTTTAAGCCTGTTCTATTATTAAAAGGATTTAAATTAAAAAACAGAACTGATCTGTCGTTAAGAAAAGCGTTGGTTGTTTTTCAATTCACTATTTCAGTTGTGATGATCATTGGCACCATTGTTCTCTTTCTCCAGGTTCGGTATTTAAATAATACCAATTTGGGTTTTAATAAAGATCTGCTGACGGTGATCGATGTGAATACGCGCAAAGCAAGAGCAAATTTTGAAGCAGTGAAAACTGAAATGGCTAAAATACCCGCAGTGAAAAATGTATCGGTCACTTCAAGAGTACCGGGTGAATGGAAGTCTTTCATGACGATTAAAATAAAAAACGGCGGGAGTACTGATGAACCTAAGGTAGCTTACATGTTTGGCGCAGACAAAGATTTTGCAAAAACTTTTGAGGTAAAACTTTTAAAAGGAAGGAATTTTGATAACCCAAATGATTCAACCAGTATTATAGTAAATGAAACGGCCGCAAAAATGTTAGGCATTACCGAGCCTTCTGATCAAATTGTTGAAATACCTTCTGCCTCCTATGGCGGATCGTATGAACCTCTCAATCGTGAAAACATTCCATTTAAACCAAGGGTAATTGGTATTGTAAAAGATTTTCATTTTCAGTCCTTGCGTGATAAGATAGAACCGTTAGTTCTTGCTTATAATAATAATCCAATTCAGGTTATTGATTATTATTCGGCAAGGATCGAATCTAAAGATATCCCGGGAACATTGGATAAATTAAAAACTGCAATGGTCAATAATGATCCAAATGATCCATTCGAATATCATTTCCTCGATGATCAATTGGCATTGTTTTATGTTGAAGATGAACGTCGTCAAACAATTCTGATCTGGGTGGCATTGGCAACTATTTTCATTGCTTGTTTGGGCTTGTTTGGACTGGCAACCTATTCTGCGGAACAAAGAGTAAAAGAAATTGGAGTGAGGAAAGTCCTGGGAGCCACAGTCGTCAATCTTGCTTCATTATTATCAAAAGATTTTTTAAAACTTGTTTTAATTGCAAATGGTATTGCTTTCCCCATTGCATGGTGGGCAACCAATAAATGGCTGCAGGAATACGCCTATCATATTAATGTTGAATGGTGGGTATTTGGTTTGGCTGGTGCTTCAGCAATTATCATTGCTTTAATAACGGTGAGCTACCAGGCGATAAGGGCTGCATTGACCAATCCCGTTAAAAATCTACGAACAGAATAAAATTTTTCTATGATAAAAAACTATTTCAAGATCGCATGGCGAAACTTAGTAAAGAGTAAGGGATATAGTGCGATCAATATTGGCGGACTTGCTGTTGGCATGGCTGTCGCAATGATGATCGGTCTGTGGGTGTATGACGAACTAAGTTTTGACAAATACCATAAGAATTACGATCGTATTGCACAGGTAATGCAACATGCGAATTTTAATGGAAAAATAGAAACACAGGTTGCCAATCCTGCGTTGATGGGACCTGAGATACGGGCTAAGTATGGAAGTGATTTTAAATACGTGGTGCAATCATCATGGACAGGTGGTCATTTACTTACAGTTGGAGATAAAAATTTTACTAAAACAGGGATATTTTTTGAGCCAGATGCACCTGAAATGCTTACGCTTAAAATGCTTAAAGGAACAAGGGCTGGGTTAAAAGATCCTTATTCTATCCTTCTTTCAGTATCGGCGGCAGAATCCATCTTTGGTAAGGATGATCCAATCAATAAAACAATAAAACTAGACAGGCAGTTTGATGTAAAAGTTACTGGTGTTTATGAAGACTTGCCTGATAATACTTCTTTCAGGGAAATAAAAATTATGATGCCATGGGAACTTTGGGTAATTCAAAATCCATGGAGTAAACAAATGGATGAACCATGGGGCAGCAATTTCTCCCAAACATTTGCGCAGATCGCCGACAACGCAGAAATGGAAAAAGTTTCTGCAAAAATTAAGAATGTAAAGCTTAACAATGTAAGTAAGGATGAAGCGAAATATGAATGGGCTGTTTTCCTGCAGCCTATGAGCAAATGGAATCTTTATAACGAATTTAAAAATGGTAAGAATATAGGTGGGAACATTCAATATGTCAGGATATTTGGCATGATTGGAATTTTTGTTTTATTACTAGCCTGTATCAATTTCATGAATCTTACAACAGCAAGAAGTGAAAAAAGGGCAAAAGAAGTAGGTATTCGTAAAACAGTTGGTTCAATGCGCTGGCAATTGATAAGGCAATTTTTTGCAGAGTCCTATATGATCGTATTATTAGCGTTTGTATTGTCTTTAATTCTCGTCATACTGTTATTGCCGTTATTTAATGAAGTGGCAGGAAAAAAAATAGAAGTTTCGTGGGGAAATCCTTTGTTTTGGTTTTCCAGTCTTGCATTTATTTTTATAACAGGATTATTGTCCGGAAGCTATCCCGCTTTTTATCTTTCTTCTTTTCAACCATTGAAAGTTTTGAAAGGAACATTTCGAGTTGGAAGGTTTGCTTCTATACCACGCAAAGTTTTAGTAGTAATACAATTTGGTGTTTCAGTGGCACTGATCATTATAACGATCATTATTTATCAGCAAATACAATATGCTAAAAATAGACCTATTGGCTATACACGTCATGGTTTGATCAATATGGGAATGGAAAAGGAAATAAGAGATCATTATGAAACAATAAGAACAGAGTTAAAAAAATCCGGTGCTATTGAAGAAATGGCAGCATCAAATAGTCCTTTAACACAAGTATGGAATACAAATGGCGGCTTTGATTGGGAAGGTAAGGATCCGAATCTCGCTGTTGATTTTCCTAATAACAGGGTGTCATATGAATTTGGCAAAACAGTGAATTGGAAAATTAAAGCAGGCCGCGATTTTTCAAGGGATTTCGCAACAGATTCTTCTGCGTTTATCATTAATGAATCAGCCGCCAGTTTTTTAGGATTTGATAACCCTGTGGGAAAAGTGCTGAAATGGAATGGAGAATCTTTTACAATTATTGGTATCGTTAATGATATTATGCAGGAATCTCCATTTTATCCTGTACGTCCTACCTTATATCATATAGATGATTATGAGAGCATGTATAACCTGATATTCAGATTGAACCCGGCGCAGAATGTAAAACAATCAATAGCCAGCATTGAACAAGTTTGGAAAAAATTTACACCCGGTGTTCCATTTGATTACAAATTCATAGATGAAGAATTTGGGAATAAGTTCAGAGCAGAAGAAAGAATAGGAAAGTTGTCATCTTATTTTGCTGTGCTTGCTATTTTTATTTCTTGTCTTGGCTTGTTTGGTTTATCAAGTTTTGTTGCAGAACAGCGGACAAAGGAGATCGGTGTTCGCAAAGTGCTTGGAGCAAGTGTGATCAATCTATGGCGTTTGCTTTCTACTGAGTTTTTTGTGTTGGTTCTAATTTCTTGCATTTTAGCTACGCCAGTTGCGTGGAAATGGTTACACGGGTGGTTGGCAAACTATGATTACCGGGTTGAAATAAAATGGCAGGTATTTGTAATGGCCGGGATTACTGCTCTTATAATTACATTACTAACGGTAAGTTTCCAGGCAATTAAGGCCGCTTTATCCAATCCTATTAAATCATTAAGAACAGAATGAGGCCCGTACGAAACTGCACACATACTGTTCGTTTTCGTACACCTATGATAGAACAAGAAATACGAAACCTTGTGTAGCAGCGGCTTTTGCCATTGGCATAAGTGTTGGATAATCAGGAAAGAATCTTAAAATATGCTTAGAAATTATTTCAAAATAGGCTGGAGAAATTTGATGAAGCACAAGCTGTTTTCTTTTATCAATATTGCCGGCCTTGGAATTGCGATCCCTTTTTCTTTAATATGCCTGACACAAGTGGTTGTCGTTTTTGAGGCAGATAACTTTCATCCCAGCCCTGACAGGACTTATAGGGTCATTACAGATGTGAAAGAAGCGAATGCATCTACGACGAAATATGCAACATCTCCTTTTGCATTAGCCGATAATTTAAAAACAAATTATCCGGTTGTTGAAAATGCTACACCAGTCGTAAGAGGATCTAGCTGGGAACTTACAAGTAACATAAAAAAGATCAGGGTTAATCCCATTTATGTAGAATCTTCTTTCTTTGAAATATTTTCTTTTCCTCTAGAAAAAGGGACTTTGCCTGAACTGCCCAATACATTAGTTATTACTCACGAAATGGCAGAAACTTTTTTTGGTACAGAAAACCCAGTTGGCAAAACACTTACACATCATGATTATGGTGTCTTTACTGTCACAGGTGTTTTAAAACCTTATAAAAGGGGTACGCATTTCCGTAGCGATGCTATGGTTTCTATGAAAACCTTTAAGCAATTTTCAAAAGCCAATCTTAAAAAAGATCTTTCTGCTTTTACGTATATATTGATCAAACAAAATAGTGATAAAAAAGATCTGGATGCCGCATTGGCAATGAGTGCTGCCAATACAAATAAAGAAATAACGCAATCAAAAGAGACATTTCATTATCGGAAACAACTTGTTACTGATATTTCACCTGCCTATGAAAAACTGCAGAATAATTCATATGTGGAATCCTATAGTGATATAGCCGTGAACTTGGGAATGGCATTAGCTATTATTCTGTTGGCGGCCTTTAATTATATCAATCTTACACTTGCCCGTTCTTTAAGTCGCGCCAAAGAAGTAGGTATTCGCAAAGTAACAGGCGCACTGCGTTACCAGTTAATAAGCCAGTTTGTTTGTGAGGCCGTTCTTATTACATTCCTGGCGTTGATAGCAGGGTATTTTATCCTGAACCTGATGAAGCAGTTCATTCACCTGCACTGGATAACCTGGGAGGTGGACAATAACATTGCTTTATGGATAGTATTTATTTTGTTTACAATCTTTATTGGCATAATTGCTGGTTTTTTTCCAGCGAGAATATTATCAGGGTTTCAACCTGTAAAAGTTTTAAAAGGCACTATCAGTCCTGTTTCCTTTGGTAAAATGGGATTCAGAAAAAGCCTGGTTGTAATTCAACTGGTGGCTACCTGCTGTTTTGTTTTTTTGATCGGCAGCCTGTTCAGCCAGTTTGAGTATATGGCCACTGACAACGAAAATTTTAACCGAAAAAATATTTATAATATTTCTATTGCCGGAAATTACAAGCCCTTGCAAAATGATATTGCTATAAATAAAAACGTGGAGCGTATCGGTCTTGTTTCAACTCCTTTTGGTGGTACATCTGCAACTTGTTTTATAAAAAAAGATAACGTAGGAGATAACAGTGTTGCTAATTATTATGCTGCCAATGCGGATTTTATTACGAATATGAATTTGAACTTTGTTGCTGGCAAGAATTTACCCGAAAGCATAAGTGATTCTGCTTCAAATTTTGTTGTAGTAAATGAACAGACTCTGTATATGATGGGATTAGGTACACCACAAGAGGCAATCGGCAAATCCGTTTTTTTGAATAATGAGAAAATGGTGATCATACAGGGAGTGGTTAAAAATTTCTGTTATTCTATTTACCAGTTTGCAACACAACCGCTGGTGATGCAATATAACCCTGCTCAATTTCATGTGTTAAGTATTAAAACAAAGAACGATCTGCCTGCAAAAGACTTTAAAGCAGATATGCAGTTGATATGGAAAAAATATTATCCCTATGATGAATTCTCGTTTTCTGATTATGAAAAGGAATTGTATGATCGATATTATCCCGGCGGCGATATGCAGTTCATGGGCATGATCTCTTTTGTTGTGTTTATTATTTCTATTATGGGATTAATTGGAATGGTAACATATGACACGGAGAAACGTTTAAAAGAGATTGGCATTCGCAAGGTGATGGGAGCTTCGGTATCGACAATAATAAAAGAACTGTCTGTTGGGTTTTTGAAATTAATAATTATATCGGGTGCAATATGCATTCCATTGGGATATATAGTAGGTAGTTCAGTTATAAATGTGTTCGCATTTAATGATGGGGTTAATTTTAGATTGTTGGTGATCCTGTTTTGCGTAATATTTTTTATTGCCTTATCAACGGTAATAATTAAAACGGCCGCAGCAGCGATCGCCAACCCTGTAAAAAGTTTAAGAACAGAATAAAAAGATTATTATGCTTAAACATTATTTTAAAATTGCATGGCAAAGCCTCTTGCATCAACGTCTGAACAGCGCTATAAATATTTCAGGTTTATCGATCGGTATGGCGGCCTCTCTGTTAATTTTTTTATGGGTAAGTAATGAATTAAGTTTTGATAAATTTCATAAAGATTCGGCAACTATATATCGCCTCAAAAATTATCTTGCAATAGATAAAAAGGATACATGGGTTTGGGAAAACAGCCCTTATCTTTTAGGAGACGAAATGCAGAAAAAATTACCGGAGGTTTTAACTGTTACGCGAATTAAACCAATATCCTGGGAAAGTGTTCATTTTAATATTAAAGGTGAGTTTGTGGCGGAGGAAAATTGTGCTTATGTTGATAGCACATGGTTCGCTGTATTTAAATACGATTTTATTTATGGCAGCGCCGATGATTTTAATAGTCACCCTTTAAGCATCGTGTTTACTGAATCAAAGGCAAAAAAATATTTTGGGAATGAGAATCCACTGGGAAAAAAGATCAGGATCGACACGTTGGATTACGTGATAAGAGGAGTGGTAAAAGATATTCCTGCTAATTCAAGTCTTCAATTTGATGTATTGTTTCCTATCGCTGCACGCCGGAACAGCCCTGCCAGCATAAAAGATGATAATAGCTGGGGTAATTTCAACTACCTGACTTTTGTAAAACTTAATCCTTCGGCTTCAATCAAAGAGCTTCCGGCTAAGATCACAAAAATCTTAAGTGATAATAAAAAAAGCGATGATGTTAAGACCGGATTAATTGCGTTACCTGATATTCATTTTGAAAATGATCTTCAAAGCTCTGTTATTGAGCATGGGAATCGAAATGTGGTTCTTGTTTTTTCTGTATTAGGTGTATTGTTATTAGTGATTGCTTGTATCAATTACGTTAACCTTGCAACAGCCAGGGCCTCGTTGAGAGCAAAGGAAGTAAGCATAAAAAAAATAAATGGAGCGGGAAGAGGCCAGTTATTCACGCAATTTGTTGTGGAATCAATCATGGTAAGTGTCATTTCTCTTTTATTTACCATTCTTATTGTAAAGCTGGTCCTGCCATCATTCAACCAATTTACCGGCAAAAATTTCCTGTTTTCATTTAGTGATAAACTGCTTTGGATGATAATCGGATGTACGTTGCTGGCATCAGTAATTCTTACAAGCATTTACCCGGCTATCTTACTTTCTTCATTCAAGCCCATAGCTATATTCAGGGGAATTAATACATTGAAAATAAAAGATAGCTCCTTACGAAAAGCTTTGGTAATTGTTCAATTCACGATTGCAACTGTGCTCATTACTGGAACGATTGTTATTTACCGGCAATTAAAATTTATTAATGAGCAGAACACGGCTTATGATAAATCGCAGGTATTGTCATTCGGCATACCATATAAGCTATTGTCTAAGTATGAAAAAGAGGGCAGGACTCAAGTAGTGAATAGTATAAAGCAGGAGTTGTTAGGCAGGCCGGTGGTCAGCGAAGTATCTACAATGAACCAGGGCTCTGTTATAGATATGGAGGGATTCAATTCAGGCGGCAGTAATGATTGGGATTGAAGGGACAAGGATTTTATGCCTGCGATTGGATTTTTTTATACAGATTCCAGTTTCAAAAAAATGCTGAATCTTGAAATGACCGAGGGAAGATGGTATGAGCCTGGTAACAATGCCGACGAACACAATTCTGTATTAAATGAGACTGCAGTACAGGAATTTACTATTCGCAAACCAGTAATCGGACAGAGATTTGTAAGCCAGGGCGATACCGGTGTAATAATTGGTGTAGTAAAAGATTTTTATTATAAAAGTTTTCATGAAAAGATTGGACCTGTTGTTATTAAGAATGTGAACAATGGCAACAGTACCTTTCTTATTAAATCGGCACCCGGTAAAATAATTGAAGCGCAAAAAGCAGCTAAAGATGTCTGGAATAAATTTTTTGCATCAGATCCTTTCGTGTATAAATTTCTTGATGAAGAATTTGAAAAACTGTACCGTGCTGATCATAAGACTGCAGTACTCGTATGGGTTTTTTCCGGCATTGCAATTTTTCTTTCTTGTCTTGGATTGTTTGCATTGGCTGCATTCACGGCGGAGAGGAGAACGAAAGAGATTGGAGTTCGTAAAGTTTTAGGGGCATCTGTTGCCGGCATTGTGAGCTTATTGTCAAAAGAATTTATCATGCTGGTAATTATTTCCTTAATCATTGCTACACCTGTTGCATGGTGGGCGTTAACGAAATGGTTGCAGGATTTTGCATACCGGATAGATATGTCATTCATATTCTTTATCGCTGCAGGTATCATAACACTTATAATCGCTTTAGCTACCGTAAGTGTACATGCAATAAAGGCTGCTATTTCGAATCCAATAAAATCTTTAAGAACTGAATAAATTATAAATTATGTTACGTTCGCCATTGCGAGCGGAGCGAAGCAAAAAAATAAATCTATGATCGATCTAAAAGGAATTTACAAATGGGTGAACACAGGTAACAACCGTACCTTTTTACTGAGGGATATTAATCTTCATATAAAGGAAAGAGAATTTGTTTCCATCATGGGCCCTTCAGGATCCGGAAAATCAACTTTGCTGAATGTGATTGGTATGCTGGATGAATTCAACGAGGGAGAATATAATTTTCTTCATGAATCGGTACACAAATTAAAGGAGAGACAAAGAACATCTTTATACAAGCAGTATATCGGATTTGTGTTCCAGGCTTATCATTTAATTGATGAATTAACGGTTTATGAGAATATTGAAACGCCATTGATATATCAAAATATAAAAACATCGGAACGAAAAGCAATGGTAGCCGATATACTCGATCGCTTCAATATTGTTGGGAAAAAAGATCTTTTCCCGACGCAGCTTTCAGGAGGGCAGCAACAATTAGTTGGTATTGCAAGGGCTTTAATAGCAAAACCCAAATTATTATTGGCCGATGAGCCAACAGGCAACCTGAATTCAAAACAAGGCGAAGAAATAATGAATTTATTCAAAGAGTTAAATAATGAAGGTGTCGCTATTATACAAGTAACCCATTCGGAGAAAAATGCTTCTTATGGTTCAAGGATCATCAACCTGCTTGATGGGATGATAGTAAACTGATTTTATCGAAATATTTTTTATCAATGTAAATGTTATGAAAAGATTTTTTTTAACTACAGCCATTCTTTGTGCATTTGGCCTAAGTATTTATTCACAAAATAATACTACAGGGAAATTGACATTACAGCAATGTATAGAAATGGGTATTGTCAACAATCTTGATGTGTTGCAAAGTGATCTGCAGGCACAGGCAGATGAAGTTAGGTGGAAACAGGCAAAACTTAACCGGCTTCCGGATTTGAATGCTTCGACAGGTTATCAGTTCAATGCAGGTCGCAGTATTGATCAGTTTACTAATTCTTACATTACTGATAATAGTCAATACTCAAGTTATTCCATTGGTAGTGGGGTAACCGTGTTCAATGGATTTGCCATGCAAAATCTTGTTAAGCAAAACAGGTTCACGTATGAGGCTTCAAAAATGACCCTACAGCAAAGAAAGGATAATTTAACGCTGAGTATAATCCTTGCATATCTGCAGGTGCTGAACAACGAGGATCAGCTAGTGCAGGTCCGCAACCAAATGGAACTGACAAAACAGCAACTCGAGCGTCTCGAAATTTTGAATAAAGAAGGTGCGACTCGACCATCCGATCTTTCTGATATAAAAGGACAATATGCAGGTGACCAGGTAGGTATCATCAATGCACAAACTGCGGTAGAAACAGCAAAGATCAATCTATATGAATTCATGAATGTACCTTATGATAAAAACGTGGCATTGGAAAGACTGGATGTAACATCTTTTACTGATAAGTATGCAGATACTCCTGATAAGATCTATGAAACAGCGATGCAGCAATTTGCCCAAATAAAGGCAGTGAATTATTCTACTCAAAGCGCTGAAAAAGCAGTGAAAGTGGCGAAGGGTGGTTTGTTTCCGGTCCTTGATCTAAATGCAGGTATCAATACTTATTATTCCAATACTGCTGCAACACCAATTTTGGTAAATACCACGTATGATCAGTCATTTGATTATGTAATGGTGAATAGTACGCAATCACCGGTTTTTAAACAACAAAATCATTATTTAAATGAAAAAATTAGTTATTTGGATCAGTTGAATAATAATCGCAGCTCAGGTATTAGTTTTGATATGCGCATTCCAATCTTTAATTCATTTCAGCAAAGAAACAGGGTCAAGCTGGCAAAAATTGATCTGAAGAATAATGTGCTGATCGAAAAAACTGCAAAGACGCAATTGCAAAGATCAGTTGAGCAGGCTTATATTAATATGACAGCAGCGTTTGAGAGGCATAAAATCTTACTGGAGCAGGTTGATGCGCTTACAGAATCATTCCGTGCTGCGGAGATCCGTTTCAATTCCGGGGTTGGAAATTCTTACGATTATTTATTAGTAAAGAATAGTCTTGATCGTGCAACTATCAATCTTATTGTTGCGAAATATGACTATGTGCTTCGCACAAAGGTCCTTGACTTTTATAAAGGAATGAAGTTGTGGTGATATGAATTAATGTCAGGATAATTATTTAAACGAAAGTCTAACGGATTAACATTTGCCGATGTACAGGCTTTAGCATTCCGTCAGCCCAAATTTATCGATAAAGTTGAATACTGTTCTTCTGTTTAGCCTTTGTTCGTTAGCCGGTATATTGGCAAACTCCTGTTGTGCGCCGTTTGCTTTACTCTTGCCAGTATTTTGCTTTAAGCTGTTGCAGGTATTCCATACTTTCTTTTGAAAAAACAGGATACGTCAACCCACTCTGTTTTGCGGCTTCGTTATAGGTCAGAAAAAATGATACTGGGTCTTCTATAGTTATAATGTGTTTTTGCAGTAATCCCCGTTTTTGAATAATTGTTGCCATAAACCTTCCGGGAATGTGACCGCCATTGCTGCCGAAAGTAGATGCTAGATCTGCAAAGCCATTGTATTGTTGCAAAACATGTTCAGAAGTCACAGAAAGTTTCAAAAGGCCGTCAATGCTTTTTATATACTTCAAAGAAAGCACCTGATCATTGGTTGTAAGTTGCTTTACTTCATTATAAACAGGTGAACCTTCTTTTAGAAGCGTTGGTTTGTCTATTAAATCTGCAATGCCTTCTTCAGATACATTTTCCAGAAAGTATAATAAGCCGAAGTCCGCAGCATTATAATTGATATTTTTCTTCAAAGCTTGTTGAAATGCAGCGGATACTATCGAATGAAAGGCTTCATGAGCAGCCAGTAAACCAAACTTATAATTGTCTATCCGGTAAGAATGTAATAGGTCGTTTATTACAATGCCATTAAAACCAGTTGCCTCGGGTGTTCCATAATTCAGATAAAACAAAACTGGAAATAGTGAGTCTGATTGAAGCCGTGGTGGCAAATATGGATATAACAGCGCCTTGATACTGTCTGCAAGACCTGGCTTTTGCAAATCTGAAATGTACCTTTCCAGCTTCCGTTGATTGTCTTTATATGACTTATGATAAAGCTCCTTTGTCGAAAAAGTGTTGGTTAAGGTGGAGCTAGATGGACTGAAGACATGCATCATTTCTGTCTTCAGCTTATTGGTGTCTATTGCGTTTCCAGCAATCATCATCTGATAAACAGGAGTACTAAACAGAGTCTGCCGATGTACAGCAGATTCACTTTTGCCAGATTCCAGGAGATGAGCCACCTTAAAATAAGCTTCCGCTCCCGAAGTGTTGACCTTGCTAACCTGAGAGCTTTGTGCAAATGTGTAAAACGAAAAAAATAAAATGAAAACTGTAAAAGTATATCGTTGGGATTGCATGGACTCTGTTGGAATTAAGGATTAATGGCGCACAACGAATCGGTATTGCTGCAGGTGGGGTATTTTAAAATGTCAAGCCTGGAACTGCAGCTTAATATTGTTTAAAAGGTGAAGATAAGAACTAAGGCTACATTATTAACGTCAAGTCCAAACTATTGCTGACAGCGATTTACATCCGATTGCTTCACCGTCCGGCCCCACTTGCAGCAATACTTTTGTTGTGCGGTCGTGGCTTTCGTCGCACAGAAACATAGCCGCAAAAGAAAAGGTCAAACAGCAGTTTCTTAAAATTCCTGTCGGACTATGTTATTGCTGCGTAATGAGTAACGAATAGTGGTTGGCAACCAATTGCCAACTCCCGTCCTCCTTTACCCACACCCTGGTAAACCGATTGTCACGAGGAACAACTTTGTTTTTGTCTTGCCCAATCATTGTTGATCGACCAGTCTCCACCGCCGTGTTTCCATAGATGCGTACCTGAACGTCGTCGGTGGTGATAGATTGAAATGTCAAACCACCC
>Ga0193740_1000026_pt1 | contig 38229 bp, 32 predicted proteins | sample L2s1metaG_FD_145072 | JGI IMG/M metagenome (GOLD analysis project Ga0193740, IMG submission 145072) | Soil microbial communities from a riparian zone of the East river system, Colorado, United States - L2s1 | ecosystem: Environmental > Terrestrial > Soil > Riparian zone | place: USA: East River... | reverse complement strand
GCTTGCCCATAAACGTGCTGAAAAGGGTAAATGGAGTTCTTCCGCTAAAACTCAAAAGAAACGTTTAATTAAATTATTGCAGGAGTTCATTACGCAACTGGAGAAAGAACCTGTAATGATTGAATTTGAATATCAAGGTGAAATTTATAAAGGCGAAGCCGTTCCCATTGTCCAAACCTGTGTGGATGGCTCTTGTTCCGAGTTTGATGTCTCGATCAATGATCAGCACATTGGTATTATAAAACGACTGACTAACAGTTGGAAAATAGATGGTGCAAAAGACCAAAAATTTGTGGATGCCGTTGGTGAAGAAATCGAAAATTGGAATCAATAATTCGAAGTAAAGTATGATGTATGCCTGAGTTACCGGACCTCAATGTATTTGCCAAAAACCTCGGTAAAATTCTAACAGGGAGGGCAATTAAAAAAATTAGAGTTGCAAATAAAAGCAGGTCGAAAATCCCGGTTGCCAAACTTAAAAAGGAAATAGAAGGAAGTAAACTCAAAAAAATTTACAGGGAGGGAAAAGAATTGCATTTCCAATTCAGCAATGGAAATATTTTGGGAATGCATCTTATGTTGAAAGGCAATTTGTATTTGGTTGAAGAGGAAAATGATAAAAAGAGTACAATTGTCGAAATGCATTTTGAAAAGGATAGAATACTTGTTTTGACAGATTACCAGGGTGCTGCCAATATTGCCCTGAACCCAATTATCAAGGATTCACCGGATGCATTATCTGGTGATGTAGATTATGTATTCTTAAAGCAAAAGCTTGGGAAGAAAAGAACCAATATTAAAACGTTTTTACTCGATCAAAATGTTATTAGAGGAATAGGTAATGCCTACGCAGATGAAATTTTATGGAAGTCGAAAATTCATCCGGAATCAGTTTGCAATAAAATTCCAAATGATAAAATTAAAACCCTGGCAAAAAATATTAAATCAGTGTTGAAAGAAGCAGAGAAACAAATTCTAAAAATCAATCCTGATATCATTGGTGGCGAGGAGAGAAGTTTTCTTAAAATTCATAATTCCCGGAAGAAAGAAAGTCCGACAGGGGCAAAAATCCACAATAAAATGTTGAACGCAAGAACCACTTATTTCACGGGTGAACAGGAACTCTACAAATGAGGCTCTGAATTTATCATGTCCGAATTATTCATACCAGGCGTGAATGTAACCGCCGATGGTTTTTACTTATTCCGCATCTTTAATTTTGTCGACGAACAAAATTTCCTGTGTTCAACAGACCAAACCGTAATCCTTTCCATTAATAAAAAGGTGTTGCACCAATGACACGCCTTGTACTTGATAAGTGTTAAGAGGCAAGGCTTTAGCTTTAATATGCTTGCCTTTGTAGTCAATTGATAAATGCAATGGTTTCATACAGTAATCATATCAAACAATAAACCTATCCGGCACCAGTGGATTATGTATTGTTCACAATTAATTCGGTTAGATATTTACTTTCTTAAGATGTTTTAACAAAAACTGACCAAACCACGGCAAGCTTTTTTAGTCTGCTATTCTGTAATAACCATTTTTTTAAAACAGATACTATGAAAAAATTATTTCTACCCATTCTTATTGCTTTTGTTTTACCTGTAGGTATATCATGTAGTGCACTAAAAGGTGCCACCGTTAGCGAAGCAGATGCAGCTGCAGCTATAAGGCAAATGCTCGAGGTCGGTGTTCGCCAGGGTGTGCAGGGGGCTTTTAGTAAGGATGCCATTATGACTACATTGTTTCCGGAGTCAATGCGGAAAACACTAAACACCTTACAGCAACTTGGTTTATTGTCCGAGCTTGATCGCTTCACAACCACCATGGGAACTGCAGCTGAGAAAACAGCAGAGCGTTCAGTGCCTGTGTTTGTGAATACTATTCAGAGTATGACTATACCCGACGCAATTCAAATTGTGAAGAACGGGGGTACATCTGCAACCGATTATTTGAGAACACATGCGGGCACACAACTACGAGATGCAATCAAACCCGTAATGAAAGAAGCGCTGGATGAATATAAACTTACTGATCAGTGGAACAAGATCATGAAGCCTGCGCAGGATATTTCAGGTAATCGTATCAACCTTGACCTCCCTGGTTTAATGGCAGGCATGGTAAGTTTAAAAATGTTTGAAAAGATTGAAGAAAAAGAAAAGGACATTCGCGCCAATCAGTCTGCAAGAACTACTTCATTGCTCAAGAAAGTGTTCTCTTATAACTGGCAATAACAATTTGTCATAATAGTAGGAAGGCGAGCCATTTTAACTAATGACTCGCTTCTTTTTTACCTGCCTTGTCAGCAATTGCTGACAGAACCGCCAGCATTTGGTATTGGCCTAATTCTTCCTCTCAGCTTTCGGTTAACAATTTTCTCAATTTAAAAATTGAAACATGTACTACAATCAGTCATGCGCCGCAAAAGGCGAACGTTACGGAAGCAGGCAAAGGCCAATGCTTATCCGAAGTATGCAAAGAGCTTCAGTAAACATTTACAAAACCGAAAGCAGTTTTGAAATGCTGGTATTTGCTCCCGGAAGAATTAAAGAGCATTTTAAATTAGATGTTGAAGGAAGGGAATTAAAGATCTCTTACACGCCACCCGAAGGTTTTCCAAGACCTGACTGGGTATTACGTGAGTACAGCCGCGGAGGTTTTGCTCGTGTATTTACACTGGACGAAACTATTGATGCGGGCAACATTACTGCAAAATATGTGGATGGTGTTTTGCACGTAACCCTCCCACTGATTCCCGGGAAAGGAGCAACGAAAAAGGAAATCGTGATTAATTAGGAACTGATTTAAGTAGGCGGGTGATGACGAAAGTTATCACCCGTTTTTTGTTTTTAAGTTGACTTTTTATTGGAATGAAACCGCTGCGATCGCCACGATCGCAGCGGTTTAACGTTCTTCAGAAAAAAGCCATTTCACATTTTATAAAGCCGTTTTCACCCCCACAGATATCGGGGTCGAACAGAAATGAGAACGTCGCAGTGTGTGACACAAGGATCCCGATAGCTATCGGGATGATAGTAATAATTTGATGGCTAAATAATCATCAACATAATTTTAAGTACTAACTCTAATAAATTACACTTCATACTTCTTGCCTCTTCTTCCATACTGACCCTATAAAAATTCTTTCTAAATCTCAACTGATAACAATCGATACCTCATATGACAAATGGAATTTCCTATCTTCAAACCATGACAGGAAAACCAAAACTTCGCTTGTTCGATTTAACGATGATTGTGGTAGGATTAGTGATTGGAATGGGAATTTTCAGAACTTCTTCCGACGCAGCAAATGCTGCTATTACACCTTCAGTTTTTTTCATTGCATGGTTTGCCGGGGGATTAATTGCCTTATGCGGTGCATTGACCTATGCAGAAATTGGTTCAAGGTTCCCGGTAACAGGCGGGTATTATAAAGTATTTGCAGAATGTTATCATCCTTCAATAGCATTCTCTATCAATTGTATTATTTTAATTTCAAATGCTGCATCTATGTCTGGTGTTGCACTGGTAGGAAGTGAATATATTTCGCAGGTAATTTTCAAAACTGAAGTTTCAGACACTACAAGAGCATTTATTGCTATGATTCCAATAGTGATTTTCTATGGTGTCAATCTTCTTGGCCTCAGAATGAGTTCCATGGCACAGAATGTTTTGATGATAATCAAGATCGGCATGTTGTTGCTGTTAATCAGCTCCCTTTTTTTTGTAACTGGTGATGTTAATGCATCAACAGTGGTAAGAGAGTTTACTACAATGGATTACATTAAATCCTTTGGAATTGCACTGATCGCGGTTTCATTTACTTACGGAGGGTATCAGCAAACTATCAACTTTGGGGAAGAGATCGACAAGCCAAGAAAAACCATCCCAAGGGGAATATTTATTGGCATTTTGATCATTATTGGTTTATATCTGGCGGTTAGTTATGCCTATTACAATGCAATTGGTTTTGAAAATTTGAAAACTTCCAGGGGGATTGCTTCAATAGTCGTTGAAAAAATGTTTGGCAGTACGGGGCGTACAGTTGCTTCGGTTCTATTATTTATTGCAGTGTTGGCGTACGTGAATGTGCTTCTGCTAAGTAATCCACGTGTAATGTACGCAATGAGTCTTGATGGCATTCTGCCCCGGGCTTTTCAAAAAAGGGAAGTAAAGAAAGATGTGCTCACGGTAAGCCTCACTGTTTTTGCTGTAATGGGAATAATTGTTTTATTTTTTGCAAAAAAGTTCGACCAGATATTGGGCTTCACTATTTTCCTGGATTCGATTGGAATGGCTACATCAGCAGCAACGATTTTTATTTTAAGAAAACGAACCCGGCACCTCGATGGAACGGGTATCTATAAAATGAAGTTATACCCGTTGCTGCCACTTGTTTTTATTGCTGCTTATATTTTTGTCGGAACTTCTATTGCATTTAATACGCCCGATTTAGCTTTAATTGGGACAGGAGTTTTTACAGCATTTTTATTGATCTATTTTTTAGTAATGAACACCAAAAAAAATTCTCATGTTTCTTCCGAATGATCTGTCTTATATACTTAACGAATTTGCCGAAGAAAGAGAAAACTATTTTAATGCCGTATCTCCTCCTATTATGCAAACCAGCAATTTCACTTTTAAAAAAGTGGATGATTTGCGTACAGCGTTTGCCGATGAAATGACCGGCTATTTGTACAGTCGCGGTTTGAACCCAACCGTTGAAATTCTTCGAAAAAAAATGGCGGCTCTTGATGGAGCTGAAGATTGTTTAGTTTTGAGCAACGGAGCAGCAGCCAGATTTGCCGGGGTGCTTGCCAATGTAAAGGCGGGCGATCATGTCGTTTCTGTCCGTAATCCATATACGTGGGCGCAAAGAACGTTTGATGTTATTCTTCCAAAGTTTGGCGTAACGACAACTTACGTTGATGGCAGGGAGATTAAGAAAATTGAAAATGCTGTGCAGTCAAATACTACGCTTATTTACCTGGAATCTCCCAATTCGTGGGACTATGCGTTGCAGGATTTGAAAGCAGTGGCTGATTTAGCGAAGTCGAAAAAGATTCTCACCATGATTGACAACAGTTATTGCACACCATTGTATCAACGTCCAATTGATTTCGGAATTGACCTTTGTATGCAAACAGCCACTAAATATATTGGTGGGCATAGCGACACCCTGGGCGGCGTGCTTTCTGGTTCACATCAAATGATTAAAAAAATTTTTGACAGTGAATTTCTGAATGTGGGAAGCGGTATACAGCCATTCAACGCATGGTTGTTAATACGTGGACTGAGAACCCTGCCAGCCAGATTTGAAAGAATCACAAGATCAACTATGGAGGTAGTGAATTTTTTAAAGCAACACGATAAGGTTGAACATGTAATTTTTCCCTTTGATGAATCCTTCCCTCAATACGAACTGGCAAAAAAACAAATGAGGGGCGCTTGCGGGTTGCTTACATTCACGCTAAGAAATGGATCTTGTGAATCCATAACCACATTCTGTGAGTCACTCAAACACATTTTAATGGCGGTAAGTTGGGGAGGGCATGAATCTTTAATCATTCCAAAATGTTCCGGCATTGATCCAAAAGATTTTATAGCTGGTAATATGGAACACCAATACATCCGTATGTATGTTGGACTGGAAGATGCTTCGTATTTAATAGCTGATTTAAATCAGGCGTTAAATCTTGTTTAGCCTCTCTACATTTCATTTATTTTTACAGCTATGAACCTGAAGTTTTTTTGTTTACTGTGTGCGATGCTGGCTTGCATTTTTTCCAGCGCCCAGGATAAATGGGATTTAAGAAGGTGCGTTTATTACGCCATTGAAAACAACATTTCTGTTAAGCAGGCGGATATACAGTCCAGGATCGCATCTTTATCAGTTAAGCTTCAAAGGGCAGGTCTTTATCCTAATCTGAATTTCTCAAGTAGTGCGGGATACAATTTTGGCCGTTCAATCAACCCGGCTACCAACGAATTCCAGAACGACCAGGTGCTCTTTAATACCTATCAACTACAGTCTAATGTTACTTTGTTCAACTGGTTTTCCCAGCGGCATGCAATTGAAGCCAGTAAATTGGATAAACAGGCTGCAGACGCAGCTGTCGATAAAGCCAGGGATGATATTGCATTGAATGTTGCAGTTGCTTACCTGCAAACACTTCTGGCACACGAACAGATAGAAATCAGTAATGTGCAAATCCAGCAAACGCTTTCACAACTGGACCTGGTTCAAAAAAGAGTAAACAGAGGAGCGTTGCCCGAATTAAACCTTATAGAGGTTCAGGCACAACTGGCACGTGACACTGCTACTTACATAACGGCCAAATCTACCTTCCAGCAAAATTTAATTCAACTAAAAGCTTTGCTAAGTCTTGACATGGCAGCCTCATTTGATATCGAAACACCTGATGTTAGCTCAATACCTGTTGAACCACTCACCGGACTTCAACCGGCTTATGTGTATGAAATGGCTCTAAAAAATCTACCCCAGCAAAGGGCTAACCAGCTGCGCTACCAGGCAGCTTTAAAGAATATTCAGTTTGCGAAGGCTTCAATGTATCCCACCTTATCTGCTTTTGCTGGTGTCGGATCTTCCTATTCGCCAAGATATCCTGATCAGTCAAAAACAATTGTTACACAATTGCCAGGTTTCGATACACTTAATTTTGTCGTTCAATCATCACCGGGGGTTTATCAACCGGTATTGGCACCAAACCTGAAAGCGTCAGTGCCCTTTGCCACTTTTGGTAAACAGGTTTTTGATGTTACACTTGGTCAAAGGGTGGGTATAAACCTTTCAGTTCCCATTTTTAACAACAGGCAGCTACGAACCAATTGGGAGAGATCAAAACTGGATGCTGAGAGCATTCAATTGCAAACGCGCCAGGATAACCTGGCCCTGCAGGCTGATATCTATAATGCTTATACCAACGCAGTAAACGCCCAGCAACGATACCTTGCCGCTCAAAAGGCTGTGGAAGCTTCGCAGAAAGCGCTGGATTTTTCGCAGAAGCGTTATGATGCTGGTCTATTGTCTGTATTTGAATTAATCACTAATCAAAACAACCTTACCCGTGCCAAATTGGATGTTGCTACAGCACAATATGAGCATGTGTTCAGAATGAAATTGCTTGAGTTTTATAAAGGTCAAGGTTTAAAACTATAACTACTACAAAAAAATAGTTATGAAAAAAAGTTTAAAATGGATCCTGATTATTGTTGGTGTACTGGCAGTGCTTTTCGTTGGTGCGAAAATGCTAGGGGGGTCATCAAAAACTGGCACCAAGGTAACCGCTGAAAAGGCCCAAAGCCGCACTATCATCGAAACAGTGAATGCAAGCGGCAAGGTATATCCCGAAGTAGAAGTAAAAATCAGCCCCGATATTTCCGGTGAGATTACGGAATTAAATGTGCAGGAAGGGGATAGTGTAAAAAAAGGCCAGGTGCTTGCAAGAATCTATGCTGATATCTATTCTTCTCAACGCGATGAAGCAGCAGCCAGAGTAACGCAGTCACAGGCAACGGTGGCCAATAGTGAGGCAAGTCTTACTGCATTAAAAGCACAATTGGACCAGGCCAAAGCAACTTACGATCGTAACAAGGATCTTTATGATGAGAAAGTAATTTCCAAAGCCGAATTTGAACAATACGAAACCCAATATCGTACAGCACAATCTCAATACAGTGCAGCTCAACAAAATATTCGCAGCCTGAGGGCCGCCACGCAAAGCACGCAAACCAGTCTTGTAGCTGCAAACAAAAATCTAGGCCGCACTACATTGGTGTCACCGATGAACGGGGTAATTTCTTCACTAAGTGTTAAAAAGGGAGAAAGAGTGTCTGGTAATAGTTTCACTGTGGGTACTGAAATGATGCGTGTGGCGGAAATGAGTATTATGGAAGTTCGGGTAGATGTTGGAGAAAATGATATTGTAAAAATAACAATTGGAGATTCTGCTGATGTTGAAGTGGAAGCGTACAACAATCGCAAGTTCAAGGGAGTTGTTACGCAAATTGCCAGCAGTACAAAAACTAATTCTACGGCCACTTCAGGAGATGTCACCAACTACGAGGTTCGCATTCGCATAGATTTTGGATCCTACCGAGACCTGTTAGATCCTTCGAAACCTAAAAGATTTCCATTCCGACCGGGAATGAATGCAAGTGCAGATATCAAAACTAAAAGAAAGGATAATGTGGTAAGTGTTCCGATAGCAGCTGTTGCTGCAAGAGTAAAAGGTAGCGACAAGAGCGTTGCAGACGAAAAAAAGGAAAAAGAAAAAAACAAGAGTGACAATACCGAGGAAGTGAATATTTCGGGAGACGACATTGAAGAAGTGGTTTTTGTTATCAAACAGGAAGGCACAGTAGAAAAAAGAACCGTGACTACGGGCATCCAGGATATGAATTTTATCGAAATCACTACGGGCCTAAAAGAAGGTGAACAAATAGTAACGGCTCCTTTTGATGCCGTAAATAAAACAATGAAGAGCGGTGATAAGGTCAATGTGGTTCCGAAAGAAAAATTATTTCAAAAGTAGTTGCAGAATGTTAAGCCATGATAATGGCTTTCTATCCTTGCCATAAAATTATGAAAGAGAATTTTAGAATTGGTGTTATTGGAAATGGCAGTTGGGCTACAGCTCTGGTAAAAATTCTTACGGACAATCACCATCCGGTAAATTGGTGGATAAGAAATTCAAATTCCATTGAATCGATTAAAAACAGAAGGCATAATCCACATTATTTGCCGTCCGCTTATTTCGACGTCTCGCTTCTTTCTCTTTTTAATGAAGTAAAGGAAGTTGCAGATAGGTCTGATCTATTAGTGCTGGCTGTTCCATCTGCATACATACAAAATGTACTTGAGCTTTTGGAGAAGGATGAGATAGAGAACAAAAAAATACTATCGGCTATAAAAGGACTCATACCCGGGCCGGATGTATTGTTAAACGAATACCTCAATAAACAATTTAATTTTCCACTGGAAAAATATTTTGCTGTTTTAGGTCCATGTCACGCCGAAGAAGTAGCTGCAGAAAAATTGTCGTATCTCACATTTTCAGGAATTGATAATGAGCTTACAATGCATATCGCTTCCTTATTCCAGACCAGTTATATCAATACTATCATTAATACTGATATTTTAGGTGTACAATATGCAGCTGTTTTAAAAAATATATATGCTTTGGGCGCCGGCATTGCTCACGGACTGGAATACGGTGATAATTTTTTGAGCGTATACATTGCCAATGCTGCGGATGAAATGGCTGGTTTTCTTCGCAAGGTAGGCGCACAGCATATGGTTGTGGGTGAGCACGAAAGCAAAGCTGTCCCTGGGAAGCGAAAGGACATCAATTATGCAGCATCAGTTTATTTGGGCGATTTGCTTGTAACCTGTTATTCACTGTATAGTCGTAACAGAACATTTGGTGGAATGATCGGTAAGGGATATACGGTGCAGTCCGCGCAACTGGAAATGAATATGGTAGCTGAAGGATATTATGCTTCCAGATGTATTTACAATATCAATCGGAAAATCAATGCAGAAATTCCGATTGCAGAAACTATCTATAAAATTTTGTGGGAGAAAATGAATGCTGAAGAAGGATTTAAAATGGTTGAAGATGTATTAGTGTGATTCGAAGTTTTTAGGCAAACAACTCACTGGCAATTCCATCAGCTTTTAACATTCCTTCGTTGGTTAATTGCACAATTGAATCATTGAATGTAATCAATCGGTTGGCAACGAATTTTGGCAGCTGCTGTTCAATTCTTATTCGATCTTCAGCACCAAATTCCCGGTCGAGTTTTCTTAAATCAATTCCTTCCGCCGTTCGCAAAGAAATCATTATGTACTCGTTCAATTTCTGTGTGGGAGTAAGTGTTTCTTTTTCTCTTTGAACATTGCCTTCCTCTATGCCTTTTATGTATAAATTATTGTTTGCTGGATTCCATCTTCTTTCGCTTCCATTATAAGAGTGAGCCGAGGGCCCGAGACCTAAATACTTTTCACCGGTCCAGTAAGAGGAATTATGACGGCTTCTAAAGCCTGGCTTTGCAAAATTCGAAACTTCATAGTGCTCATAACCTCTTTCTTTTAACCATTGCATCAGCAATAGGAACTGAGTTGCCTGTTTTTCATTTTCAACATCAGGAGTTTTTCTAGTTTTGATTAGTTTGTAAAGCGGGGTTTTTTCTTCTACCGTTAAAGCATAGCAGGAAAGATGAGGGATGTTAAGTTCTGTAGCTTTTTCAATATTTTGTCTCCACATTTCATTCGTCAATAACGGAGAGCCATATATCAGATCTATAGTAATATTATCAAACTCTTTTCTTGCTAATAGCAGACTTTCAATGGCCTGTTTGGCGTTATGTGCCCTGTTCATCCATCGCAATTCTTCTTCAAAAAATGATTGAATGCCTATGCTCAGCCTGGTGATGCCAATTTCTTTCCATGACTTTAATTTTTCAAGGGTAATGTCATCGGGGTTGGCTTCAAGGGTAATCTCGGCATCGGGGGTAACAATATAATTTAGATGCAGGTTGGAAAGTAAAAAGTCCAGTTCTGTAGTATTCAGAATGCTTGGAGTGCCTCCTCCAAAATAAATTGTCTTAACAGGTTCGCCCTGAATAAATCCCTTTTCTGTCTCAGATTCTTTTGCTAATGCTTTTATCAGGGCGTCCTTAAAGTGTAAAGAAGTACTGAAGTGAAAATTACAATATGTGCAGGCCTGTTTACAAAAAGGGATATGCAAATAAATTCCTGCCAACTTCGTTTAGTGTTTAGTACAACCTATTTTTGAGACGGATAGTCATAGAGTTGACCTGATTTTTGATGACGAAGTTAAAACTACTATTAGCAGCAATATCCTTTTTAACAACCTCCTTTAGCGGCAGGGCACAATCATATACTGTACTTTACAAAACACCGGAAGGTGATACTTCGTTTTCAGAAAAGCTTTTGTTGCAAAAAGTTTTTACTTCACAAACGGAAGCTGGTGTCTATGTAGTTCAGATTCCTTCGCTACTACAGAATAAGGGTTATATCACGGCATCGCTTGACAGTATTCAATTTGATTCATTATCAGCTACTGCTGTTATTTATTTAGGTGAACAATACAAATGGGCCAGGATATATACCCGGGAACAAGATGCTTTAATTCTACAATCTATTCGGTGGCCGGGTCAGTTGGAGGGTGCGATTGATTTTAGAACCCTTCAATCATGGGAGCGAAAAATTTTGGATTACCTCGAAGAGAACGGGCGGCCTTTTGGAAAAGTATATTTAGATAGTATTGATATTAGGGGAGACGAAGTGAACGCTCTTTTGAAAATTGACCAGGGGCCTTTGTATAAGATAGATAGTATCAGGGTATATGGCGATGCCAAAGTGAGTAATGAATTTTTGCAACGTTATTTAAATATTCCAAATGGCAGTATCTACGATAAAAAGAAACTGGAGAGAGTCTCAAAGAGAATTTCGGAACTCAATTATTTGCAGCAGGAACACCTACCTACTATTGACTACCTGGGAACAGGTTCGGTTTTAAACTTGTATCTGAAAGCCAGAAGGAACAGCCAGGCAAATGCGCTGATTGGTTTCCTGCCTAATACAGATGAAGCAGGAAATCAAAAATTACGTTTAACCGTTGATGCCAATATTTTATTACGAAATTCTCTGGGAAATGGTGAAACCATCGGTTTAATATGGCAGCAACTTCAACAAAAATCGCCCCGGCTGAATATACTTTTCGATCAGCCTTACATTTTTCATTCACCTTTTGGTTTGAATTTTTCTTTCGACATGTATAAAAAGGATAGTTCTTTTTTGAACATCAATATGAATCTTGGCACCAGCTATCGGCTTGAAGAAAGTAAAACCGCACGATTGTTTTTACAAAGAAGGCAAAGTGTGGTAAGCGATATCAATGAAGATGAAATAATTCAGACCAAAACATTACCAAAAGACGCAGATGTAAGTTCAATTAATTTAGGAATTGGTTACGAATTCAATAGTACAGATTACCGCTTTAACCCGAGAAGGGGAAATGAGTTTTTGATTTCAACTACTGCCGGCACTAAAAACATCAGAAAAAATGAACAGATCTTAGACCTCAAAGATCCAAACGATCCCGACTATAATTTTGAACATTTGTATGATACGCTCAAGCTGGATGCATACCAGTTTAGAATTATTACAACGGCAACGCATTTTTTTCCATTAGGAAAACAAAGTACTATTAAGGTGTCAGTAAATGCAGGCATTTACCAAAGCGCCAATTATTTCCGTAATGAATTGTTCCAGATTGGCGGATATAGATTAATGAGAGGATTTAATGAAGAGAGCCAGTTTGTTTCACAATATGGTATTGGTACACTTGAATACCGGTATCGTATTGGATTGAATTCATATTTCTTTGCGTTTACTGATGGGGGGCTCGGCAAACATATTCTTGAGGAGAAGCAAAACCATTCCTATTTCGGAACAGGGGTAGGGTTGTCACTTGAAACCAAAGCCGGAATCATCAATCTTGCCGGGGCTGTAGGGAAAAGGGATGATACTGAGTTTAATTTTCGCCAATTTAAAATTCACATTGGATTTGCGAGTTATTTCTGATTCTTTGCCGGAGGAGAATATTTTTGCATGAATGAGAAAGAGCATTGCCTTAGCACTTTTGACACTTTCCACATTGTTTGCATTTGCCCAGGACAGTTCGACCAGCATCCCCGCGGATACTAATATAATTGTTCCTGTTGTTCCCAAACCAAAAGCACAAAAGCCAAAACCTGTTCGCAGGGATACCGCGGATATAGTGGTTTCCACTGTTCTCTTTGATTCGATCGCACTTCAGGATTCTCTTGCTTACAATACAAGAGTTAATCGTCCGAATATTGCTCTTTTTAAAAGAGAAAACCATGGCTTGGTTTCAGGGATTAACCCTTTTTTCCGGTTCACAAATCCCATGCGTTATTCTATTACAATAAAAAAATGGCAGGGTAAGGAAGCGATTTTTTATTCTATCATAGCTCTTCTCATTTTTTTCGCTATGGTCAGAAACGGATTTGGGCGTTATTTGGAGGACATTTTTAAAACGTATTTCCGAACCGGGATTAATCAAAAACAGGCCAAGGAGCAATTGTTGCAAAACCCCTTACCCTCACTCTTACTGAATCTTTTTTTTGTTTTGAGCATCGGAATGTTTCTCACTTTGCTCTTGCAGTATTTCAAACTTGGAGTGGACATTAATTTTTGGTGGCTATATCTCTACTGTTCTCTAGGGCTTGTTTGTATTTACCTGGTTAAACTCATTTCATTAAAGTTTGTTGGATGGATTTTCCAGGTTGCCGAATCTACCGATGCTTATATTTTTATTGTTTTTACCACTAACAAGATAATTGGAATAGCATTGTTGCCCTTTTTAGTAGTACTTGCGTTTACTCACGGATTGATTAATGAGGCAGCCATGAGCTTAAGCATTATGGTAGTTTTTGGCCTTATTGCCTACCGCTTTTTTCTTTCCTACGTTTCCATTCGAAGGCAATTGCAAATCAGTTTTTTTCATTTTTTGTTGTATTTACTCGCATTCGAAGTAATACCCCTATTGTTGATTAACAAACTGTTGTTTAGTTTTCTGGGCGAAACCTCTTAATTTTGCGCAACGTTAGCCGAACCACACCATATGGTAAAAAACGGGGGGAAGGCCGGTACACCGGTAACAAATAAGAAAAAGGTCTTAATTACTCAACCTAGACCAGAAAGCGACAAATCGCCGTATTTTGAATTAGGCAGGAGGTTTGATGTGGAGTTGGATTTTTGCCCATTCATCAGGCTGGAACCCATTCCTGCAAAAGAGTTCCGTAAGCAAAAAATTGATATTCAAACTCATACAGCCGTAATTTTTACCAGCCGTAACGCCATTGACCATTTTTTCCGTGTATGTGAAGAAATGAAAGTTAGCGTATCGCAGGATACTAAATATTTCTGCATTACAGAGGCGGTGGCACTTTACCTTCAAAAATTTATTCTATATCGAAAGCGCAAGGTTTTTTACGGCGCAGATGGCAGTAATAAGAGTTTGTTCGATGTAATTAATAAGCACAAAAGCAACGAAAAGTTTCTATATGTATGTTCCGAAAACCAACAGGACAGTGAGATAACAGGTTGGTTGAAAAGCAATAATTGTGATTTTTCTCTGGCCTTTATGTATCGGACAGCCAGTAATGATGTCAAGGAAATTCTAAAAAGAGAATACGATGTAATCTGTTTCTTTACACCAAGTGGTGTAAGAAGTTTATTTGACAATTTGCCGAAGTACAAACAAAATGGAACGGTTATCGGGGCATTCGGAAATAATACTTCAAAAGCAGTGGAAGATGCGGGTCTTACCCTAACCATAAAGGCTCCGGAACCACAAGCCCCTTCCATGGTGGCGGCCCTTGAAAAATATTTAACGGGAGAAGCAAGGAAAAAATAGTCTGGACTTAGTTATAAAAATTTGAGGCATCGCTTAAGGCGGTGCCTTTTTATTGCAGTATTTTTTTTAGGCTCATCAAAAAGCCACCCTGCTAACTTTAATAACTTTAGGCCCATGCACCCATTTACCAATCGCCTTATTCACGAATCAAGTCCCTATTTACTTCAACATTCACACAATCCAGTTGACTGGTATCCGTGGACAGACGAAGCTTTTGAAAAAGCAAAAAAAGAAGATAAGCCTGTTCTTGTGAGTATTGGCTACGCTGCATGCCATTGGTGTCACGTAATGGAAAGAGAGAGTTTTGAAAACCCGGAAGTAGCTGCAATCATGAATGAACACTTTATCAATATAAAAGTCGACAGGGAAGAGCGTCCCGATGTTGACCATATCTATATGGACGCCATCCAGGCAATAACCGGAAGCGGCGGTTGGCCACTTAATGTTTTTTTAACTTCGGATCGAAAACCTTTTTACGGGGGTACCTATTTTCCTCCCCAGAAGGCATTTAACCGACCATCATGGACAGATATTCTTTTTTTTATAATGGATGCTTACAAGAACCGGAAGTCAGAAATAGAAGAACAGGCGCAAAATCTCACAGACCATTTATACAATTCCAATTCTTTTGGCTTGTACGTTTCAAAAGACAATGTTTTTGATACATCCAAAGTTGATGAGGCTTTCAAAAACATTATGAAAACTGCTGACACCAAATGGGGTGGATTTGGAAGGGCCCCAAAATTTCCTCAAACCTTCACAATCAATTTTTTACTGCACTATGCCGATATAAGAAGCAATAACGAAGCTTTAAGTCAGGTTTTATTAAGCCTTGATAAGATGATTTATGGTGGAATTTATGACCAGGTAGGCGGCGGTTTTGCCAGGTATTCAACTGACGCTGAGTGGCTTGCTCCTCACTTTGAGAAAATGCTTTATGATAACGCCTTATTAGTTTCTACAATATCAGAAATTTATCAGTTTACTCAAAACGAGACATATAAAAGGATTATTGAAGAAACACTTTCTTTTGTTGAAAGAGAACTCATGCACACATCTGGCGGGTTTTACACTGCGTTAGATGCTGACAGCGAAGGTGAAGAGGGAAGGTTTTATGTATGGGATTACGACGAAGTGAAGAATATTTTAAACGAGGACTTTGAAATTTTTGCCGAGTATCTTGATATTACTCCTAAAGGAAACTGGGAGCACAAAAACATTCTGCGTATAAAAATGCCTTTAGAACAATTTGCTAAACAAAAAAACATTTCGATCGAAGAGTTACAATTGATAATTCAAACCGGAAAGCAGCGACTACTTTTGGAAAGGTCTAAAAGAGTGCGGCCGGGTTTGGATGATAAGGTTATTTTAGGTTGGAATGCTTTAATGAATACCGCTTTTAGCAAGGCCTATGCAGCAACAAGTAATTCACACTATAAGGATATTGCCGAAAGAAATATGCAATTTCTTCTTTCCTCCTTTGAGGATGGAATTGGGTTATTAAAACATACCTGGAAGCATGGACAGGCAAAATTTCCAGCGTTTTTGGATGATTATGCTTACCTCATTTCCGCCCTGATAGAATTAAGCCAGATAACTGGAAATCATGAATATATCGAAAGGGCGAAAGAATTTACCCAAAGTGTTATTGAAAATTTTGGGGAGGATGAATCTCCGTTTTTTTTCTATACACATAAAAGGCAGGAGGATGTTTTGATTAGAAAAAAGGAGCTTTATGATGGTGCTATTCCCTCAGGCAATGCAACGATGGCACATAATTTATACCGTCTTTCCATTCTTTTTGACATGGGACAATGGATGACAAAAGCAGAGAGAATGGTAAGCACATTATCGGATCCAATCATCAAATATCCTACATCGTTTGCCGTTTGGCTATCAGTTTTATTTGAAATGATTTCTGGAACAAAAGAAATTGCAGTTTTAGGCAAGGACTGGGAAATATACGTGCAAAAGATTCTTAGTATTTATATTTCACATAAATTAGTGCAGGCGGCTGAAAGTCCCATACCCAGGTACCCTTTATTAAGAAATCGACCAGAAACAGGTGAAAATCGTATTTATTTGTGTGAGAACTACGTATGCCGTCAGCCTGTAAATACGATACAGGAATTCGCAAGCTTGCTACAGCGTAAATAATTTTAAAAACACGTACAATAAGTATTTGTTCTATACCGTTACTGTTTGTACGCCAAAAAACATTTTGGTACTTGGAAATGAGAAAATTAAATTTTAACCTTGTGTTACCGTTTATTCAAAAACGAATTTTTAGCCCAATACCCACTAATATGAAAATGAAGAACCAGTACTACACTCTTGCCGCCGTTGCAACCTTATTTCTTGCAAGTTGCGGAGCCCTTGGGAAAAAAGACAAAGGTGGATCGCTGCCAAATGACGGTCAGCTGCACGGTATTGCACCAGGCAATAAGTATACATTGCCCAAACCACCCGGAATGGTATTCATCCCGCAGGGGACCTTTCATATGGGCCCCAGTGATGAGGACCCCTCCTATGCTTTTAGCGCCCGGAATCGTTCCGTTTCTATCAGCGGATTCTGGATGGATGCAACTGAGATCACTAATAACGAGTATAGACAATTCGTGCAATGGGTGAGAGACTCGATTGCAGCCCGTGAACTGGGGTATGTGAAAAATGATAAAAGTGGAAATGAAATGGTTGACTGGACAAAAGTCAAAACCATTAAGTGGAATGACCCTACCACTCTGGAAAAAATGTCTGGCTTAATCCTTCCTCCGGAAGATCGAATCTTTGGAAAAATGGAATTAGATCCACAGAAAATGGTATATGTTTCTGAGTACTTCGATCTGAAAGAAGCTGCGAAGAGAGAAAATGCCAGTAAACCCCGTTCTTCATTTATTGTAAGAGATACAACGAAAATTTATCCTGATACGCTCGTTTGGATTCGTGACTTCGCTTATGCTTATAATGAGCCAATGACTAAACGCTACTATGCCCACCCCGCTTATGGGAACTATCCTGTAATAGGTGTGAATTGGAAAATGGCTAATGCGTTTTGCCAGTGGAGAACTCATTATCTGAATTCTTATCTGGAATCAAAGAAAAGAGCACAGGAGTCAGACTTCCGTTTACCAACTGAAGCACAATGGGAGTACGCTGCTCGTGGTGGCCGTTCTCAATCTATGTTCCCATGGGGTAACTATTATTTAAGGAACAAGAAAGGTTGCTTACTTGCTAACTTCAAACCAGGCCGTGGTAACTATCCAGAGGATGGTGGCTTTTATACAGTACGTGCTGATGCATATTGGCCTAATGATTATGGGCTGTATTGCATGAGTGGTAACGTGGCAGAATGGACCTCTTCAATTTACTATGAAGGTTCCTATACGTTCCAACACGATATGAACCCTGATGTTCGCTGGAATGCAAAAGATTCTGATCCTCCAAGAATGAAACGTAAGGTGATCCGTGGCGGTAGCTGGAAAGATGTAGGTTATTATCTTCAAACCGGTACACGTACCTACGAGTACCAGGATTCTACCAAGTCTTACATCGGCTTCCGTACGGTAATTGATTTACCTGCACCATCAGGTCGTAAAAAATAATTCAACACAACTTATATGAGGGGTTCAATGCAACCCCTTCTTCAACTATCGTTTAAAATTCAATATTAATAACCAACTATTCTTTTAAAACTTCAAAAGTTATTTTATGGCAGTAGTAATTCCCCCTAAAGTAAGTAAATACGTAGACGTAGCAGTATCATTCGGTGCCTCATTAGTAATCTGGGGTGCACTAAGAAAAATCGTTCACGCTCCAGATGCCGAAACCTGGCTTTGGATCGGTTTAACAACCGAAGCAGTGATCTTCGCTCTTTATGGAGCATTGTATTTAATCTATCCGGTAGAAGCTTCCTCTGCACATAGTGAAGAAGTGGCATTCGAAGGAAACAAAGGTGTTTTGAAATCAATGGATAAAGCTCTTTTGGAAGCTAACATTACACCTGACCAATTGAACCGTTTGGGTGATAATTTCAAAAAGCTGAATACCACCATTACAAATATGAACGACATCACCGATGTGGTTGCTGCAACCGGCGATTATACAGCAAAAACACGTGAGGTAACCACTGCTTTATCGCAGGTTAAGGATGCATATATCGGTGCAGCGAATTCTGTTGGCGCATTTAATTCGGCCTCAGAGGGTGCGAGATTGTTCCATGATCAAATTCAGGTTTTAACCAAGAATCTTTCTTCTTTAAATACAATTTATGAGCTTGAGCTTCAGGAAAGTAACAACCACCTGAAGACCCTGAACCAGTTCTATGGTAAGCTTGCTGAAACTTCAACCATCATGGTGAATACCGCTGATGATGCCAAGAAGGTTTCCGAGCAAGTTTCCAATTTGGCTGGTAACCTTGGCCGCCTGAATAATATTTATGGCAATATGCTTAGTGCTATGCAAGGCAGATAATAATTAACAGCACACAACGTTTATAACCAACAACCAATATTCCTAAAAGCGACTAAAATATTGACATATGGCACTACCTAAAGAGCCACGGCAGAAGATGATCAACATTATGTATTTGGTGCTAACAGCATTGCTGGCACTAAATGTATCTGCTGAGATTCTTAATGCCTTTAAAACAGTGGACAACAGTTTAATAGCTACAAACAAAACAATAACTAACTCTACCGGAACTATTATTAAGTCTTTGGAAGAAAAGGCAGCTGATCCTTCGGATCCCAATTCGCCCAAAGCCAAAATATGGTTGCCAAAAGCACAACAGGCTCAACAACTGAGCACTGAGATGTATAATTACATTCAGGACCTTAGAAACAGTATATTGAAAGATGCTGATTTCGATCCAAAAGATTCTTCTTTTAAGGCAGACGATCTGGATATTGCCACAAGAATCATGGTTGACGAAAAGAAAGGTCCGGAGCTTAAAGCAAAACTGGAACAATTTAAAAATAGATTACTTGCAATCGATCCGCTCATTGCGGCAGAGTTCAAAAACTCGTTGCAAATAGATCTTTCAATGCCTAAGGTTCAGGATAAAAGCAATAAAACCTGGGAGGCTGCATATTTCCACATGGTACCTACAGTAGCAGCAATGACTATCCTCAGTAAGTTCCAGAATGATATTAAAACGTCTGAGAACAAAGTTGTAGCCTTCTGCCATCAACAGGTTGGTCATGTGGTTATACGCTTTACCCAGTTTGATGCAATAATTGGTCAAAATTCCAATTATCTGATGCCAGGTCAAAAACTGGAAATCAAAGCTGGTGTGGGCGCATTTAGTCCACAAGCAAAACCAACTATTTCCATTGGCGGTCAATCTCAACAAATTGGAGACAGCGGATTTGTAAGATACGCAACCACTGTTCCTGCCGGAATCGGTACAAGATCGATTCCTGTACACATTACCTACCAGGACCAGGATGGAAATCCGAAAGTAATTGACAGGGTAGTAAATTACACTATTGGCCAATCCAGCACTGCTATTTCTCTTCCTGAAATGAACGTTCTTTATATTGGATATCCAAATAAAGTAACTGTTTCAGGCGGTGGTGTAGGTGCAGAAAAGATCTCAATCAACGTATCCGGCGGTGGCGGGGGTGTTCAAAAAGTAGCCAATGGTGAGTTTATCGTAAAAGTAAGTGCCCAAACTGATAATTGCGTTATCTCGGCGTATGCTGACGGTAAACAAATTGGTGCCTTAACGTACCGTGTTCGTCAAATGCCCGAGCCAACCGCAACGGTCGGAGGTCAAAAAAGTGGTGCCTTTGTAAATGCCGCCACATTAGCTGCCCAGGGTGGTGTCGGTGCTTACATTGAAAACTTTCCTCTGAATCTGAGATATACTGTTACAAACTTTAATGCTGTTGGTGTAGATGAAGATGGAAACGTGATGACTAAGCCATGTCAGGGTAATTCTTTTACACAAGATGCCCGTAACATGATCAAGAAAATGAGATCCGGCGATATCCTCACCGTTGAAAGCATCTATTGTGTTGGACCTGACGGCAGAAGAATTAAATTACCATCGCTTCTTTATAACATCAATTAAAACGTTCCAGATGAAACGTAATTTTTTAAAAATATCTTTAGTTGTTGTATTGCTATCGGCAATAATTGTTGATGCGAACGCACAAAGACGTGGAAACCGTCGCGGTGCAGCGCCTCCACCAAATAATCAGCAGCAACAAACTAATAATAATAATCCGCCATCCAACTTTCCTCAGAGTGGCAATATTCCGTATCGCTTTGATAGTTCTGCGGAAGGTGGGTTAGATACCTCTAGGGTTAGATCCTTAAGGCAGGAGGGAGCGTTTCTTGAAGATACGTCTAACACACTGATTCCTCTGGACTATGAATTCCTTAGAAAGGACGATGCGTTATATGCTGAAAAGATTTGGAGAGAGTTGGATCTGAGAGAAAAAATGAACCAATCGTTCCGATATGAAGGTAAAGAAAATGACGGTGATCAGCAGTTCATGACTATTCTTTTAAAGGCTGTTTTAGCCGGAAAAGTAATGGCTTTTGATGATGACCGCTTTACCAAGCCGTTAATGATAGCCGATATTCAGCAAAGGCTAGGCGGTGGTGGCGCTGATACCAGCAAGGTCACAGATATCAACGATCCAAGTAAAATTGTTGAATATGTTGTCACGCCCAAGGTTTTCAATGTAAAGGACATTCAAAAAATAAGACTTAAAGAGCAATGGATATTTGATCGTGAAGCCAGCCGTATGTTCGCACGTATCATTGGCATTTGTCCTGTTAAAACAGCTTATTTTGAAGGAACAAAGAGAGAAAGAGGTGTTGAGCCAATGTTCTGGGTATACTATCCGGATTTACGTCAATTATTAGCATCGTACCAGGTATATAATACCAGAAACATGGGTGCGAGCCGAATGACCTGGGAAGAACTGTTGGAAAGCCGAATGTTTAGTAGTTATATTATTAAATCAGAAATAGATAACCCCGCAAATAAGACAATCGCAAGAATGATCAAGGATCCAATCCTCCAATTACTTGAAGGAGATAATATTAAGAACAGGATCTTCGATTACGAGCAAAACCTTTGGTCTTATTAACCATATCCAAAATCATTTCAATAAAAATCCCGCTTGTTGCGGGATTTTTTTATTTACCGAGATGATTCAGTTGTGTGGAAAGTTTTTTCAAAAATGTGGGAACTACGTATAGGAAATGTATGGAATAGTAGTATTTTTATCTCGGTTTTTCATAGGATATTGGATTTTAAAAACGGGGCTGAATTTTCATTCTGGCCCCTTTATTTTTTGTTCACGTCCAAAGGGAAAAGACCTGTTACAAGTAATTTTTATGAAGTTGGTTCTTCCGAATCGAAGTAATTTTTTATCAGCTTCGCTTTAGAACTGCCTACAACTTTGGCAAGTTCTTTCTCCGATTGTTGTCTAATATTATTGACAGATCGGAATGTTTTCAATAACATATTCGCAGTTGCATAACCAATTCCTTTAATATCCTGCAGAGAATTTTTGAAGGTTCCCTTGCTTCTTTTTTGGCGATGAAAATTAATGCCAAATCGATGTACTTCGTCCCGTATACGACGAATTAATTTATGGCTCTCACTTTCATAGGGTAATCTCAGCGCTTCCTGATCGCCAACAAAAAAAATCTCTTCCTCATTTTTTGCCAGGCCTATCAAAGTTGTTTGACCTTTTAAATTCAATTCTTCAAAAGCTTCATTTGCTGCACTCAATTGCCCTTTCCCTCCGTCAATAATCACCAGTTGAGGCAAAGGCTCACCTTCTTCTTTCAGTCTTTTATAACGTCTGAAAACAGCTTCTTTCATGGTGGCAAAGTCATTTATTCCCTCAACTGTTTTTACATTGAAATGCCGGTAATCCTTTTTGCTTGGTTCGCCATTTTTGAAACAAACCATAGCCGAAACGGGGAAGCTTCCCTGAAAATTTGAGTTGTCAAAGCATTCAATATGTATCGGTACCGAGGATAATTGCAGGTCTTCCTTTGTTTGAAGTAAAATGTTGTATTTATCGGCATCTTTTACACCAAGCTGTAATCTTTCCTTTGCTTTTAAACCGTCAATAAAATGCCGAACGTTTTTTTCCGAAAGATCAAGCAATTTTTTTTTGTCACCGCCCTTCGGAATTATGGTGATAACTCCTGGTTCATCATATTCAATTTCAAAAGGAACAATTATTTCTTTTGCATCGCTGTCAAAAGTTAATCTTAGCTGACCAATAGTGAAAGAAAGCGTTTCCTCGAGGGTTTCATCTAAGTGTGTTTCAACTTCCAGCGTTTTAGTTTGGATAATTGCACCATTTATTACCATTAAGTAATTGATGTACGCGATATTATCGTTTTTTAGGATGGTAAATACATCTACATCATGAATAGAGGTATTAACAACAATGGAACGTGATTGATAATTTTCAAGAAAGCTGATCTTTTTTCGAATCAATTCAGCTCTTTCAAATTCCATATCGGTGGCATATTTTTTCATTTCGTTTCTAAAATGCTGAACGACCGGGTTCAGGTTACCTCTAAGTAAGTTTTTAACCTGGTGAATATTTTGATTATAATCTTCTTCCGTCTGTTTGGCTTCACACGGACCTTTACAATTGCCTAAATGGTACTCCAGGCACACTTTGAATTTTTGCTTGCTAATATTTTTTTCTGTAAGGTTAAGGGGACAAGTGCGTAATTGAATAGTTTGTTTGATAAAATTCAAAAGCTCTCTCACCTTACCTACTGAAGTATAAGGGCCAAAATATTGAGAACCATCCTCTATTTTCTGCCGGGTAAGAAAAACCCGTGGAAACGGCTCATTCTTGATAACTATGTACGGATATGTTTTGTCGTCTTTAAGATTGATATTAAAAATTGGTTGGAATTGCTTGATCAACGAATTCTCAAGTAAAAAGGCATCCTGCTCAGAATTAACTATCGTGAATTCTATTTTCTGGATTCGTTTGACGAGTTCATGGGTTTTATAGCTGCCCAGGGTTTTATTAAAGTAAGAACTAACTCTTTTTCGGATATTTTTTGCTTTGCCAACATATAACAACTGGTTGGATGCATCATAATATTTGTAAATGCCCGGCAACACAGGTAAAGTTGAAGACAGCTGTTGGAAGTCCTGTTGCGTCATTTCAGCTCTTATAAGGCGTTCTTATCAATAAATTATTCCCAACTAATAATAACTGTGCTGATTTTTTCAGGTTGGCCCTGGTTAGTAGTTTTTGTAACGATCTGGAATCGTTTATCTATATGCCAGGTCATATTTTTTTCTACAGTGGGGTCTGTATCTGTTTGCAAAGTTGAAACAAGAATTGTTTTAACGTGAGTATTACCCATGTCATCAGGTTGCATCATTATAGTTTCATTTCTTACCACGTCGTCCTGTTTTTTGGCAGTATATATTAGTAGTACATTATTCAAAATCTCATCGAAGTCATTTACTTCCGAGTAATCATCCATTTTTTCTGCAGCAGCAATATCAGGAATATTCAAAAATTCTTTTGCATATTGTTGGAATACTTCCTTCGTTATCATGGTTGTATCGGAGCTGCTGGTGGCGTTAGTGATTTTTTTAAATTTTAATGGAATAGTGTCCATTTTTTTGACTTCAGCTTTCAGGTAATCCACCACGGAAAAATAAGCCTTGGTACTATCTAATTTTTTGTTATTACAGGAAAAAAGATAGCCAATAAACAAAAAACCAATCAGAAATTTATTCATAGGATAAAATTACATTTCCAAATAAAACGAAACCCTGCAAAGATTGTTGCAGGGTGAATTAATAAGCAATTAGATTTTCTGCCTTATTTATTGTTAACTGAGATTCCCACTTTTAAACCAAAATCGAATAGGTGCTCTTTTATCGGGTATTTCTTCAAATAACTGGAAAGCATCTGGTAACGCACTTGTGGGCCTACCTGCCAGTTTAAATGACCAGTGGAATAAGCAACGAAAGTTTCCAGGCTGGTATTGACGTTCCACCGACGAACCAGACTAGGCATCTCTGTATAATTTTTATAATCCGCAGAGATCAGGTAAGCCTTGTCTCCCAGTATATAGGTAGGTTGAACTGTTGACGCCACACCAAATTGTACCTTGTCATTACCCGTTAATTTAACTTCAACACCTACAGGCGCCGATACCTGGAGGTAAAAATTCTGTAACCAATTCGTTTTATAACCACTATAATTGTTATAGTTGGTCACTGTTCTAACATAATCGACACCATTCTTGTCAACCAACCTGATGGTGGCCAACTGAGTGTAAGAATCCCAGGTTTTTATTTCATAACGATTCACGTTAAACTGGAGGCCTGCACGCAGTTTTGCATTCTTTGATACAGGATATTTTGCCGTCATACCTAATTCAAATCCAAAAGCGGGTTTATGAGGCATTATATTGTTGATAGTATTATCACTGAGTTTACGATAGCTGACTGTAGGAGTAAAGTAGAATTGCCATCCTAATTTTCTGGATTTAGGTTTGTAACTGTTCAATATACTTTCAATACTTAATGGGTCTGGTAAAGTATACTGTTCTAAAGGAATGGACTTTTGTTCAGAACTCCATTCATTTTCCAAATAAGAATCCACTACCGTAGGTTTAAAAGAACTTTGCACGGTCTCTTCACTTCTTTCAAATAGGGTTTGGGTAAAGGTTAATTGTTCTTCAGCAATTGCATTTGCTACAGAAAATCTATTGCCTTTAGTTAGTAGCGTATTATGGGCAAGGAATGGTTTGCCGGTTTCTTCAACACCAAACGCAATCTGTTTTGAAACTTTTGTTTCGATTTTAGAGTTGGGGTTTACTGTAGCATTTTGGTGATTCTTTGTATATGTATTTACAAAATGATATCCCAACCCGGTAAACAGCAATAATGAAGTTCCAAGAACGAATCCAATTCTTCTTTTGCGTCTGTTCAAATGGCTGGAAATGCCCTTCCAAACCTTTGATGAAGGACGCATCCGAAGTCCCTCGACATTCCGCCGAAGGAATTCCTCCATGTTTTCATTTGCAAAATTTCTCTCCATATACAGTTGTTTTACGGATTAAATTCATCTGCCTGAAGCAGCAATAAACACTTCTTTTGGTTTATATATAATGTTCTTTCGAACCAGGATATCTTCCAGCATTGCCTTAGCCCTTGTATACTGGCTGCGGCTGGTACTTTCCTCAATATCCAACATACCTGAAATTTCTTTGTGCGAAAATCCCTCAATTGCATAAAGGTTTAGCACTGTTCGGTAACCAATAGGCAACATACGTATACACTCTACCACCTCTTTAGCCTGGATAATTGACGGAATGGTATCCTCCCGCACCTGAAGGCTATTGGCATGAATGATGTCAACGCTTTCATTAAACCGCCTGTTCTTTTTCAGGTGATTGATACATGTATGGACAATAATCCGCCTGATCCATCCTTCTAATGCGCCTCTGTTTTCAAATGTGTGGATCTGTGAAAACACCTTAATAAAGCCTTCCTGTAACATATCTTCTGCATCTTCTCTGTTGTGACCATAACGGTAGCACACTACCAACATTTTCGCGCTGTACTTTTGATACAGGGCTTTTTGTGCTACGCCATTGTTTTTTAAACAACCTTGCAAAAGGGCTTCCTCGGTCATAATCTCACTTTGGTTGCCTGAATTTAAGACAATTTTTCCTTATGAATGCTGCACCAATTGTCGGGAGTACGTAAAAAACCTATGCGAGAGTCGTATTTTATCGAATGAAGCCAACACCTAATCCAGAGGGAGGCATTTTAATATGAGTAACACAACATTTTATACTCCGAATAGGATGCTATTATTGGGGCCGTAAGCTATCCGGCACATCCACTAAACCTGTAACCTGTTTAATATGAATATCAGATAGGTCTTGTTTAGAGTCCATTCCCTTGCCAAGCAGAACTGTTCCCTGCCTTTTTATCCAAACGTTTTTATCTGTATAAAACAACTGGGTGTTTTGGTCCCACCACAAATCAGGCGACCGAAGAGTGTCTCCCTGCATGTTATATACCAATACACTATCACGTAGATAAACTTTGCTTAAGCTCTCATAATACTTGCCATACAATGCATCCAGGTGGCTGTCCACTCTACCCAGGCTATCAAAAAAATTTACATGGAGAGTACGGGGGAATTCCACAAACGTAGTGTCGCTTGAAGATCGAAGCATATAAGGTGCCCAAAGCTTTGCTTTAAGTGTGCTGCCCTGGCTCAAATATGTTTCAATGTGCCTGGCTTCTTCAATCATCGCTTTTGGTTTGGTCATTTCATCTATGGTCTTCTGATCATTCTCACAAGCTGAAAAGAAAAAGCAGCTACACACCATAGCTGCTGATTTGAAAAACCTATTGGAATAATTTCTATTCATACTTCTTCTTACCAAACCAAAAGTCAGTAAGGCTTAAACCTAACGAAAAACGGAAAATATTTTCTTTTAATAAATTATTGTCATCACCACGCTTCATATATTCAAATCCCAGGTTAAAAATTGTACCCTGCCCCGGTGCATATCTACTGGTACGTACCGGTAATCCAAATCCAAATGACGCACCGAAAAGAGGTAAATCATCCTTAACCTTTATATAGTCCCTTCCCATAAAAAATCCGAAACGGTAAGCAACGTTGCTAAAATAATTGGGACGGGATCTAGGTGATAATTGGACACCAAAATTAATCATCCGGCTGTCCTGTACTGAATCTTGTTGACCATAAAATCGATACTCACTCCATTTGCCAGTCGTATAGTCAAGGCCGAATAGCCACCCACTTCCGTTGGGATTGGCATGTTGAAGCATAACACCCGCCCTATAGGAAGCAGGATAAATAATTTCACCTTTCGCACCCCTGTCCTCATACACACTATCAATTCTGAGTTCTTCACCTGCAGCTCCCACTGTGTACGTTTGCACCTTTCTGTCCTGAGATGCATTGAGGGTTTGCTTCCAGTTACCGGCAACACCTAAACGCAAATGAGTTGTTTTGTTCAGCTTTATTTGATATTGAATGCCCGCATCAAAAAATACGTTTCCAAACGAGGTAAACGTTGTATGTTCAGATGGATAGTATTGAAGAGAATCATCCAGGGGTTGTTTAAGCAAAATCGTTTCCCTGTTACCAAATAAATAACCAATATTAAATCCTGCACTAAAGTTTTTAATAGCGAAGCCCGTCCCTATTGTTGGCAAATAACTACCACCCGCTCCCCGATGTTGAGAATTAATGTTGAGTACTTTACCAAATGAATCATGAATTGTATCGGTGGCATCAATTCTATAGCCAACCCGGGAAAGAGGACGGATACCAAACGCCATCCCCCAGTTTTTTCTTAAAGGGATTCCAACTTGTACATAAGAGAACGATAGATCGCTTGATGTAAACCTGTTAGGTGTATTAGGAGCAATTAGCGATCGGTTACCCAGGCTGATGCCTACATCCAAAACCACCCGCCCTGAGGACAATTTTTTAGACCGTTGCTCCTGGATTGCAAGGAACTGGGAAAAGGAGGCCGGGTTATTAAAGTTTACTGAACTGATATCAGAATAGGCTACAGATAAACCTCCCATACCACGGGAAGTAACGTTACTATTAGGAGTAACATCACCAAGTCCATATCTTGAATAAGGTGAGTTACTTTGCGCAAATAATTGAAAAGAAAAAAGGACAAATAAGATAAGAGATAATATTTGAACCGAACGAAGCCTCAAGTTTTCAAGCATGATTAATTTGGCTGATTGCATAAAGTCCTTTAAAAATTAAATCGGGGTCTGCAAATATCTTATTTTTCAAATGGGGGTGAAGTATCGCAATGTCACCTCCGGTTAAAACCGCGTTAAAGTTCCCGAACTTTTCATGATACGCGTCAATCATTCCATCGATTTCTTTAGCAATACCAAATAAAACGCCTGTTTGTAAATTGGTTTTAGTATCGTATCCAATAAGCGGCACGTTCCAATCAGCTTTTACAAGTGGAAGTTTTGCAGTAAAATGATGCATGGCCTTAAAACGCATTTCAATACCAGGTGAAATAGCACCACCAAGCAATTCATGTGATTGGTTGATGAAATTATAAGTGATACATGACCCCAAAACTATCGCCAGGTTATTTTTGTTTGGAAATAAATTGACACTGGCTGCTGCAATGGCTAAGCGATCGGCACCTACAGTTTCTGGTTTTGCAACCGGTATAGTAAATGGAAGTTTTGATTGATCGTTCACTTTATGAAACTGCGTCTTCGATTTTAGGAGTTCTTCAATTTGAATGTCATGAGTGATGACAGAAGATAGAATAGATGCAGAAGGACTGTGTTTTTCAATTATCGCCTTCAAATGAGTAAGAGGGTTTTCATCTAAAATGATAATTTCTTTTAAATCTGCGTTAGAAAATAACGCAGTTTTTAAACGCGTATTTCCGAAATCAAGGCAAAGCGTTTTACTCATATAGCTGGTTATGTTGACAGTATTTGTAGAGCTTTGAAGATTTGATTGCGGTTTTTTGGCCTGGAACATTAGAAATTTTAATCGATTGCGCTCAATGATTGTTTAAAGATCGAAATTAAAGGTGGAAAGATTTTTAAAGTGCCCGTTTTGTTTCACTTTCTTTTTTAAATGTTCCATTTCTGCTACTAAAGGAATCACTTTAGTAAGATGTCTTCTCAAATATTCCTGGCGCTGGCGTTCCTGCATTAAACCTAATAACTCGTACTCTTCCTGCAATGAAAGTCCTATGTGATGTGCAAGGTCATAACTATTCAACTCTTCGTCCTTTTTTTTGAAATCTTTTTCAACTTTTAAAAGTTTATATAATTCCTTAATGCTGTTTACTACCTTTCGCATTACGTCCACACTTCCATGTTCGTAATTAGGGGGATAATTTACGATGGCGCCACTGTATAACTTCTCAGGAATTTCTTTGATGACTTCCAATATGCGAAAGACACTGTTACCTTCAGTTTTAATATCCAACTCTCCATTGTCGTGTACAGTTGTAATTTCAGTGATAGTAACTACGGTGCCAAAATCCTGGAGATGGTTTTCGATTACCGTAGGAATGCCGAATGGTTTTTTATCCGTGAAACATTCAGTAACAAGTTGTTTATACCTTGGCTCGAATATGTGAAGATTTAATTTTTCACCTGGATATACAACAATACCTAATGGAAATATCGGAATGAAATTGGTCATGGTTCAGCAACTGCAAATTTGGTGCAATAGATCAAAACTTATAGTTATACACTTGCTTTATTTTCTGGCAAAATAGCAAACCATTTCCACCACCACAAAACAATAAAAGCGTAAATAAAAACACCAAACTGTGCTTCAAGGCCAATGTCAAATAGCAAACTAAAAGCCATACTCAGGTTGAGTATGCACCAAAAAAAATAATTTGTTTTCAATCTTTCAAACAGCGGCAAGACCATAATTATAAAATACAAAATTAACCCTATCCAGCCACCAAAGCCCCCGTACATTAATGGTTCACTACTTGGAAAAAGTCTTTCAGACTTGAGCATTTGGGGTACATTGTTATCATACCATTCATAGGTTTTTTTTACCACGTCACTGCCGACTCCAAAAGGATTTTCCTGTAACACATTCCAACCTGCTCTTAGAGATAGTATCCGGTTTCCGTCATTAGAACCCGAAATGTACTTGTTGCTGCGTACGTTGGAAAGATCATAAAGATTGTATCGAATGCGATTTTGAAAAGTTGGAAAAATTAACCACGCTGCAACCGGCATGGCAATGACCACCATAAAGAAAACAATAAGCCACTTTGTCCTTCTTAGTTTCAAAGACAAATAAAAAAAATATCCTGTCAAAAAAAAGTATAACGAGATCAAACCCGTTCTGGCAGATAAAATATGCAAATAAACAATAAAGAAAACCGCCGCAAACAAAAGCATAAACCATTTCGTTTCCAATCTATATTTTTGAAGCAGTAAAACGAGACAAATGACTGCAATCACTACAACAAGGCTATACCGTACATGATCATTTTCAAGTGGCGTTGGAATTAATTTTGCTTTTAGATATTGCTCATGAATTGTATGCATGTTTTGCTCATATTGCCAAAGACTCCAGCAACAACCCGCAAAGACAATAAATATAAATACAACTGCAACATATTTCCACTGCTTAAGAGATAATTGCCACTTGCCTGCAAATGCAACAGGAAAAAGAAAAAGCGGAAGTTTGATCCTGGCAAAGTGCATCCACATGTTTCTATCTTCACTCCATAAAAATGAAACAAATGGAATAAAAAAAAGAAAGCCAATCCCCAACAGAAATGGGTTTTGAAAAAAAAAAATGAGCTGTTGAATAATATTTTTGTGAAAGCAGGTGAGCAACAAAAAAAGAATGAAACTCACCGAAAGCAAAAACCTTGAGGTAAAAAGTGATACCAGCATCAGCACAATTGAAAAGAAAATGAATCGTTGTTTTGAAAGCTGGTCTATGCTAATACCCATATTTTTGTAAACCTACAACAACAAAATTTCATGTGGCGGCCATTACTCGAACAATTACAAGCAGGCGATACAAAGGCTTTGGCAAAAACGATTTCATTTATTGAAAATGAGCAGAATGGCTACGAAGAATTAATGTCACATCTTCCTGCCAACCGTCATACAAAAATTATTGGTGTTACGGGGCCTCCAGGCGCGGGTAAAAGCACTTTGGTTGATGGATTGATTGGCGAGCTGTTAAAGAAAGAAAAGAAAGTGGCTGTTCTTTGTGTTGATCCTTCCTCACCGTTTAATATGGGGGCAGTATTAGGGGACCGAATTCGCATGAATCAATGGTACATACACCCAAATGTTTTTATTCGCTCGCTGGCCTCAAGGGGTGCAATGGGTGGTTTGCACCCTAAGATTATTGAAATAACAGAGCTGGTAAAAGCGGCTAGCTACGATTACATAATACTGGAAACAGTTGGGGTTGGACAAAGTGAAATTGAAATTGCAGGAATGGCAGATGCAACAATTGTTGTAGTTGTCCCGGAATCAGGCGATGAAATCCAAACTATGAAGGCGGGTGTTATGGAAATTGCTGACGTTTTTGTTGTGAATAAATCTGATCGGGCAGGTGCTGATGCTTTTGTAAAAAACCTGAGACAGATGCTGGCTCCTACTTTTTCCACTCATAAAGGCGAAGTGCGTATTATTAAAACCATCGCTAATGAAAATAAAGGATTAGGCGAATTATCAGATGCAATCGAAAAACACCTGCAAGACGACCACCAGTTTGATAGGCGATACTGGTTGTTGACAGAAAGAGTGTGGAGTATCATTCAAAAGGAACGAATGAAAAATATCTCCAAGGAACAGCTGATGCAGTCCTTAAAACAGGCAGATCCGTTGACGCTGAATTTATATCAATTCGCAAGACAGTTTTACTCGTAACTCTTATTCTGTGGTTTTGTCAACATTTTTATTCCGATAAATTTGCAAAAATTAAGAAATTGAAATCGTGTTCGCTGCTCGTTTCTACGTACAACCGTCCTGATGCCCTGGGGCTTTGTTTGAAAACGGTATTGCAGCAATCAATCCTGCCTGCTGAAATTGTTATTGCTGATGACGGATCTACTGAAGAAACAGCTAACCTCATAAAAGGCTTCCAAAAAGATTTTCCAGTACCTCTTAGGCATGCCTGGCATCCGGATGAAGGCTTTAGGGCAGCCGCAATTCGTAACAAGGGTGTCGCGTTATGCACCCAGGATTACATTGTTCAAATTGATGGTGACATTATCATTCATCCAAAATTTATTGAAGATCATCTTGAAATGCGGGAGCCTGGTTATTTTATTGTTGGTAGCCGTGTAATGCTTTCACCGGGGCAAACAGCCCGTCTGATTAAGCAGGGTTTTGTTGATTTCAGGAAATTAAGCAGGGAAAAATTCTCTTTGAACAGTTTTAGGAATCGTTTTTTAAGGAATCTTCTGGCTACACTTTATAAAACAAAAGGCAAACATAAGTTTTATGCAAAAGGAGCAAACTTTGCTTTTTATAAACAGGATATACTTCAAATAAATGGGTACAATGAAGCTTATATCGGCTGGGGTAGCGAAGATAGAGATATTGCAATTCGTCTGATGAATGCAGGCGTTAGAAAATTATCCATCAAAATGGGTGCAGTATGTTATCATCTCTACCACAAAAAAAATGATCGTAACCATGAACTGCGTAATGAAGACCTGATGCATAAAGCCATTGGAAATAAATTAATTTGGGCTGAAAATGGTCTGAATAAATATCTATAATCTTATTTGAATAAACACTCATTGATGGGTAGGGAAAAACTTTCAAGGCTTAGCGACTGGCATATTAAAAGCAAGGATCCTCACTATATTCACTATTATTTTTTGATCAAGGACATTCGAGATGCAATTTCCAATTATGCCAATGGGAATTTTCTTGACCTGGGCTGCGGTAATAAGCCTTACGAATCCTTATATAAGCCTCTTACTGTTTCTCAAATAGGATGCGATGTTGTACAAAGTGACCAAAACACTGTTGATGTTTTATGCCCTGCCACAGATTTAAAATTTGGTAACAACCAGTTTGATACAATTCTTTGCACACAGGTATTAGAACATGTATTTGAACACGATAAACTAATGAGTGAGACTTTCCGTGTATTGAAGCCTGGAGGACATTTAATACTTACGGTACCCTTTGCATGGGAACTTCACGAAGAGCCTTATGATTTTTTTCGATATACAAAACATGCATTAGGAGCATTGTTTGAACATGCCGGGTTCAAAATTGATTACATTAAGCCAAATGGAGGCAAATGGGCAGCTATTTACCAGTTGAGGAATAACATGATGTATCATTCTTTCAGGACAAGAAAGACATTTTTAAACAAAATAAAAAAACTTCTTTTTATGGAACTTCGGCTAACCCAATTGAGGAATCATTTTGCCATCTGGATGGACAAAAAATTTTATGATGAGGTGTTTACCCAGAATTATATTGTAGTTGCACATAAGTCTCATAATTCCTAATGCCATCTGTTTTTTTTATTTCACTAATGGCAGGTTCTCCATGGGGAGGGAGCGAAGAACTGTGGTATAAAACGGCTTTGCTTGCACAAAGTTGTGGATGGAAAATCGGTTGTGCAGTTTATCATTGGAAGGAAAAAGAAAAAAAAATGCAACCATTAAAAGATGGCGGTGCTGAAATTTATTATTTTCCGAATAAAGGCAGAACAAAGAGAAATTTACTGGAACGAATCCAAAACAAAATTTCAAAACAAAAGATAAAAAACTTTATCCCGAGCCTACCGATTGATAAATATGATGTTGTTGTGGTGAATATGGGAGCATTTGAAAACACAACCCCGGCATGGAGGAAATTCTACAAAAGCCTGCATCATTACGTTGTGCTTTATCACAATTACAAAGAAGATGAAATTTTAAAGGGTGTAAAAAAGGCCGCCGTGCAAAATTGGATGAGAGGTGCACGATTCAATCTTTTTGCTTCCAGGAGAATCATGCAAATTTTAGACAAGAATTCGTCGATAGAAGTTACGAATGGCGAAGTTTTGCTGAATCCAATTTCCTTTCCCGTTCCATTTAATCCTATGCCATATCCCCGGATGGAGGAAGGAAACTATCAATTTGTAATGCTTGCAGCGCTGGAAACGTGGAGAAAGGCCCAGGATAATCTGATAAAGGCCTTATCTTCTGAAAAATGGAAACAACGGAACTGGAACCTGAATTTGTATGGAGAAGGCAAAGACATATTAAAACTTGAAGAGCTTATTAAAAGAAATGGACTGGCAAGACGAATACTTTTGCCAGGGCATACAAACGATGTGAAAAAAGTTCTGGAAAATGCCCACTTATTTCTTCAAATTACTCATATTGATGCGATGCCTATAGCTGTAGTAGAAGCCATGGCAATAGGAAGACCGGTTGTGGTTAGTAAAATCGGCGATATGCCATACTGGGTTGATGAGGGGACAAATGGTTGGATAAGTAAAGATGCTTCGATAAATGAGATAGATATAACACTGGAAAGAGCATGGGAGCAGAAAGATCTGTGGTCCCAAATGGGAGCAAATGCCTTCGCTGTATTTCAAAAAAAATACCCTGCTGCTGCCGAAGAAATATTGCTGGAAAAAATAGAAGCTGTTCAAAAAAAATAGATCAATCTTTCCTGTTGTTCCTCTTATAAAATTGATAGCCAATAAAACCTATCAAAATCAACGGAGTAAAAGCCAGGTAAAGAATACCTGCATTCAATCCCTTTGCCGGTTTTTCTCCTAACTGCTGCGCCGTTCTTGTACAAATGGAACACTGTGCCTGCGATTCGATGGAAACAAGCATGAAAAGAATTGCAAAAACTATAATAAGTGTAATAAATCTCTGCAGTGGCATTATGCAAAGTTAAGGCATCATTTTTTTGATACGATGGAGTAATGTTAATGCAGCAAGAAAATCTACGCTTAAGAGCCAGTACAGCTTTTTTGAAAATTCGTTTTGAGATGGTTTTGTAAACACTTTGCCCTTAGTTGAGAGAAAGGGTGTGTACGGAAAAGATCTTCCAGTTTACTGTATTGATTTTCCTTCTTTGACATTTCACTCCAGAAGGTGACAGTAGAACAGACATTTTTTCCGAGCTGATAAGCCAGATCAATGCCGTAATAGTCAGCCTCCAGCTCGTTTCTTTGATTAAAAGCACCTGTAAGCAATCTCAAAACCTGATATGCACTGGCACTTTTATCTTCTCCGAATATATTTTCAGCGATCATCATTTCCTGAATGGTCTTTCTAATATGTCCTTTCTCGGAATGCCCGATCTCATGGCCGATTATCGAGTATAAAAGATCTGTGTTGTCTTTGCATTTATCGTACATGGCTTTAGTCAGATAAATATGTCCTCCAAAGGTAAATGCGTTGATAGCTGAATCGTTTAACAAGTAGATAGAGTAATTGATTTTCGATGGGTTTTCACGTACAGCCAGCAGATCGTTCAGTCCTTCTTGCAATTGCGCAGAAATGGTTTCGTCTTTCATCAGAATAAAGGTCTTGGTTTCAATAGCATCCTTATGAAATGCCATTCCCCATTCGTTTTGAATGGAATCCGTAATATCTTTTTGCTTTACAGCCAGGTTCCGGATGACACTGGTAGCATTCCTGATGGCCTTACTCGTTTCGCTACCGCTAACTGCGCTGTCCAAACACTCGTAAGAGTATTTCATTTGCTTCGGAAGTTCTTTTTCCTCGCCTTCAAGGGAAAGATTACAGGTGGCAGCTAAGCCTAGCCACCCCAAATACAATAAATATAGTATCCGCATTTAATAGGTTAAGCAAACTGTTAGCCAAATAAAGTGATAAAAATGAAAATAAAAAGGCCCGCTCGGGCGGACCTCATAATTATTAATATCAATAATTTTTAAACTGCTTCGCTGCTCATTTTCTTCTGTACCTTCTTCCTTTCTTCTTCGTCCAGTATAACTTTACGCATCCGGATATTATTTGGAGTCACCTCAATGCATTCGTCCTGTTGTATATACTCCATACATTCTTCCAGGGTCATTTCTCTTTTTGGTTGAATGTTCGTTGCAGCATCGCTTCCGCTTGCACGATGATTGGTTAATTTTTTCCCTTCATTTGAATTAACTACAATGTCACCTGGTTTGTTGTTCTCTCCAATCACCATTCCCCGGTACACTTCTTCTCCCGGATCAACAAAGAAGTAGCCACGATCCTGTAATTTATCTAAAGAATAGCCTGTAGTAGTTCCATTATCCTTTGCTATTAATACTCCGTTATTGCGTCCGGGAATAGCACCTTTCCATGGTTTATAATCATTAAAGCGATGGTTCATAACAGCCTCTCCCGCAGTATTGGTAAGCATTTGCGTACGCAGGCCTAACAAACCTCTTGATGGCATGTCAAACTCCAGGTGTTGCATATCGCCTTTCGTTTCCATCACATGCATTTCACCCTTGCGCCTGGTCACCATGTCGATTACCTTGGAAGCATATTCCTGGGGTACATCCACTACTAATGTTTCATATGGTTCAGACTTGACTCCATTGATCGTTTTCACAATTACCTGCGGTTGTCCAATAGTTAATTCATAACCTTCCCTGCGCATGGTCTCTATTAATATACCCAGGTGCAAAATGCCACGGCCATACACCATAAAACTATCTGCACTATCTGTATCTTCAACTCTTAAAGCCAGGTTCTTTTCCGTTTCCTTCATAAGGCGATCCCTCAGGTGTCTTGAAGTAACGAACTTTCCATCTCTGCCAAAAAATGGTGAATTATTAATTCCAAACAACATATTCATTGTTGGTTCATCGACACTTATGGTTGGTAATGCCTCCGGATTTTCGGAATCCGCAATCGTATCACCAATATTAAAATCTTCCAGCCCAACCACAGCACACAGGTCTCCTGCAATGACTTCACTTACTTTTTTCTTACCCATTCCCTCAAACACGTATAGCTCTCTTACTTTTTGTTTTTTTATACTCCCGTCAGTTTGCATCAAAGCGATTTGCTGGTTTTCCTTGATCACCCCACGGGCTACCTTGCCAATAGCAATACGCCCCAGGAAAGAAGAGTAATCCAATGAAGTGATCTGCATTTGCAAAAAACCTTCACTCACTTTTGGAGCCGGAACATATTTCAAAATGCCATCCAATAAAGGAGTGATGTCTTCACTTGGAGTTAAGCTATCGTTGAACCATCCATTCTTGCCCGAACCATAGTAGGTTGGGAAATTCAGCTGTTCTTCCGTAGCATCAAGATTAAAAAATAGCTCAAACACGGCATCATGCACTTCATCCGGGCGACAGTTCGGTTTGTCTACCTTATTGATCACAACAATGGGTTTCAGATCCAGGTGCAATGCCTTTTGTAATACAAAACGTGTTTGTGGCATAGGCCCTTCAAATGCATCTACCAGAAGAAGAACACCGTCGGCCATTTTCAATACACGTTCTACTTCACCTCCAAAATCGGCGTGACCTGGCGTATCAATCACATTTATTTTGACGCCTTTGTACATAACGGCCGCATTCTTGCTAAAAATGGTAATTCCTCTTTCTTTTTCCAGATCATTACTATCCATAATGAGCTCCCCGGTGGCCTGGTTATCACGAAAAACTTTAGTAGCATGAAGGATTTTGTCTACAAGGGTGGTTTTACCGTGGTCTACGTGGGCAATGATTGCTATGTTTCTGATTTCCATTGGGCTGCAAAAGTACGGCAAATGAACCGCGCAGCCGAGAGAAAGGAAGGACTTTACAAAAACTTTTTGAAGAGTTGAAATATCAGGTAGGAATAGCGACCTAGATGGTCACGGAGGGATTCCACTGGTTGGATTAGGGGGTAAGAAGTAGTTTTTTAAAGAATATTTTTTTATGAACCAAACCGTTTTACTACCATTGATCCCAATAGCTACCGGGACACTTGCGACGCTCCGTTCATCGTTCGTATCGTTATCATCTTTAATTAACCACTAAGAGCACAAAGTTTTTTGCACAGAGACACGGATAAAGTTCTGTGGTATTTGTGTTTTCCTCCTTTGTTTACTTTGTGATTCATGTCCTGATCAATTAAGTTCCGAAGAATCTGTGAGCAAATTGGATTGAAGCAGCAATTGGCCACGGCCTGAGCGTAATAATTTGATGGCTACATATCATTTAATTCTGCCATTAAAATAAAT
>Ga0193740_1000025_pt1 | contig 38398 bp, 25 predicted proteins | sample L2s1metaG_FD_145072 | JGI IMG/M metagenome (GOLD analysis project Ga0193740, IMG submission 145072) | Soil microbial communities from a riparian zone of the East river system, Colorado, United States - L2s1 | ecosystem: Environmental > Terrestrial > Soil > Riparian zone | place: USA: East River... | reverse complement strand
ATTTCTATGCACGATGATGGCAATTCCTTCAAACGCTCCGTCATAAACTGAACCACGTTGTCGGAGATATTCAGGTCTGAAATTCCATTAAGGTCCCAATCCCACTGCCCGTTTACATAGTTAAAATTGACCAACCCTTCCCGGTAAACTGTTTTCAATATTTCATCAATATAAAAAGGATTTCCAACCGTTCTTTTGAAGATCAGGCTTGACAAGGTTTTTGTTTTTTCCGGCTTTGCCAACATGGCATCTGCTATCAGTTGATTCACATTGGCCTCATCAAGGGGTTGCAAAGAAATGTCATAGGTCGATTTTGTTTTCCTGATTTCTTCTATCGCAAGCATCAATGGATGTCCATCATTGACTTCATTATGACGATAAGCCCCAATTAAAAAAAGATACGGAATCTCTTTTATGACCAGTTCTTTTATAAGGCGAAGTGAAACATCATCGCTCCATTGCAAGTCATCTAAAAAAATGATTAGCGGGTGAGATGGCGTGGCAAAGACCTTTATAAAATCACGAAGCATTAAAAAGAACCGGTTTTGCGCTTCGGACGGATTTAACTGGTAAGCGGCCTGCTGTTTCCCGATAATCATTTCAAATTCAGGAATAAGTTCTGTGAGAAGGGAAGTGTTCAATCCCAGTCCATGCGTTAATTGATCTTTTATTTGATTCAACCTTTCCCTCGGTTCACTAATCAAATATTTTAAGAGGTCAGAAAACGCATAACGAAAAGCCATGAAAGGGATATTCGTTTTGTATTGATCGAATTTGCCGGAAATGAAATACCCCTTTTTGTGAACAATTGATTTATGAATTTCATTGACAAGCGAAGTTTTACCAATACCGGGAAGTCCTGTTACCAGTACGAGTTCGCAACTTCCAGCAGCAGCCTTTTCAAAAGAATGCAGCAAACATTTTATTTCTTCATCCCTCCCATAAAGGTTTTCAGGAATTTTAAATTTTGAGTACACGTCATGAAGACCGATAGTAAAATAGGAGATTGACGAGGTTTCCGTTAAGCTCCTTAAGCAATGTTCCAGGTCATGCTTTAATCCTGTAGCACTCTGGTAACGTTGATCGGCAATTTTCTCGGTGAGTTTTGATACGATATCAGAAACCGCTTTTGGAATGTCCGTGCGAACATCTGAAACGGGGGTAATTTTTTTTGCAATGTGGCAATGAATCATTTCCATAGCATCATCGGCAGAAAAAGGAAGCTTGCCGGTCAGCATCTGGTAAAAACTAATTCCAAGCGAATACAAATCCGTACGATAATCGATGCACCGGTTCATTCTACCGGTTTGTTCCGGCGACATATAAGGCAATGAACCTTCCAATACATTAGGATTGTGAACAGTTGCATATTCCCGTGAAAGTTTGGCAGAAATTCCAAAATCTATAATTCGTATTTCCCCTGTTGACGGATTAATAATAATATTCCCGGGCGTGATATTTTTGTGCATGATATTCTTAGCGTGAAGATTACCAAGTATATCCGCGATCCTGATGGCAATCACTAAAAATTCTGCAAGTTCAATTTTCGTCGACCTGGCATAATCAGCAATAGAAATTCCACCACACCTTCCACATGCATATTTTCAAGCGTGTCAAATTCTCGGGCAAGCTTTGCTGCCTTTATTGATGCTGCGCCGTTTTCCTTCAGGCACTTGATTATAACCGCCTTGTTGTTTTTATTATTAATGGCCCTGTATACAACCGTATTACCCCCTTCGTAGAGCATATCCCTGAAAGTATAACCAGGAATGTTCATTTCTTTTTTCATTTCACAATCTTATTTCTAAATCAGGAAGTACTCATAACTTCATCGCTGATCAAATGACTTCCTTCAACTTCATCAAAATCCTTCATCATGATCAATAGAATAAACTGGATAAAACTGAACAGTACAATAACAAGATAGGCGGATGGATTTTTAGCGACCGGGAATAAATGATCAAAAATGGTTTGAAGAGCCGTAACAGGATGCGTGAAAATATCCCATGAATTCAGCCGTAGAACTCTTCCAAGATAAATGCCTACACTGCTCAAAACAATACATACCCATATAAAAACATTCGCCAGGAATTTGCCCATGCGAAATTTGAAAACAAGATGGATAATTTTCAGAGAATAAAACCCATAGAACAAAGCAAGCATGGCATATGAAAATAAAAGCAACGATTCGTATAATATGATTGGACTGTTATCATTCACATGAATAAGGTCGCTGATCATATAAGGCGCGTTGGGATAAAACAACAACCATAAAAAACTTAAAAGCAAAACACCCCCCTTGCTCCATTTATTTGCTATGTAATAAGTAATCCATGCCAGAAGAAGCGGAACAAATGCAAGAAATAAATTCCACAGCAAAAAGTTGTAACTATTATTTTGAGCATAGACGTTACGTATGAACAGCGCCAGCAAATCAAAAGCGGTAAACACCACCAAAGCGAAAAGGTAATTACGCGGTAACTTCTGTTTCATCAGTAGATTTTATGTCCTTTAGGTGGGATACAGATCCAGGTGTTTTTATGGGGGATACCTCTTCAGTTTTATCCTGTTGATGTATAGCGGGGCTGAATCCAACCAAATGAGCTACCGTTCCCCACAACACCCAGCAACCTACTCCAAAAAACAGATAGCCGAAATACCCAAGTACCGGCATTTCCGAAAAGATGTGAAACCTGTCAACATAGGGAACTGAGTACTTCCAGTAATTGGGATTTGTAGGTTGATCATTATGAAACCACTCGCTGCCGAAATTCCAGAACTCCCACAAAAACCCGTTGAATAACGTTGAAAGTGCTATCAGAAGCATAGGTGACCAATCACCACGGGTTCCAATGGGTGTAAAAGGGTTCCAGTATTTTGATAAGGCCATGGCAGGCACCAAAGCAGGAATTAAACCAAGCCACAAAGCCCAGAATAGTTGCTCCGGATAAATGGCCATAAAAAACGAAAGCGATAATCCGACTGCAAGTAACAGGTACAGGGTGGTTTTGGAAAAATTGATCCTGGGGCCATAGGAGTAACGATGTCTGAAAAAATCGAAAGTTCTCAGCAACCAATACCATTCGAATAATGCAGGAAGTACAGTAGTGTAGGAAAGCAATTGCCACGAAATATTACCGAAATTGGAAAAGATTTTATTGTTGGGATAATACCAGTTTTCCAGAACAAAAAAATTGAGGAATTCAAATACAAACCAGCTTCCTGCAGATGTAATGGCCATGATCTTCATCGTATTTGGCATGGATGATATGAGGGAAACACCGCCATTACGTTTGTAAACAATTGCATCCAGTAAAAAAATAAAACCCCACCACAAGGGTACAAAGGTGTAATGATCGATAGGTTGTACAATATCAAACCTGCCCCACATAAAAAACCAGCTAACAACAAGCACAACCAGTGAAGGAAGAAACCAGGGAGGATACGAAGAGGTGATTTTTTTGGTTCCCACTAATTCAGGCGGTTTTTTGAAACCAAATAATCGCGGAAACAGGAAAAAAACCAATACGAAAAAACAAACGATACTTGCCAGGATAAAATAGGTTTCATGGTATGGAGCATCTTCCAATACCTTTTGGGCAGGAAAATCACCATAACCCGGAGGCATTCCCTCCCACTGAAAATAAGTGCCTGTGGTATCACCCTGTCTGTTAATAATAGGTCTGTTACCAGCGGGAAGGTCTTTCCATTTGTAATGACCTCCAATGGTAGGTAGAACAAATAACAAAACCAGCGAAGTAAATAATAAGAGTTTGCGTCTCATGTGTGCAGTTAAATAGGAGTCAATAATTAAGGCAGGACTATTTGATAAGGCGGGATTAGCTTGGTCTATAAATTTAAGTGGAATTCAGATAGGTTCCTATAATAACAATCAGAAATACACGCTCAAAAAGAATTTCTTTCACGTGTGTTTCAGTTAATAATGACCTTATTTATACCGCTCTGACGAATGAAAAACTAAATATCCCTGGTAGGAAAGCCGGTATAAATTATTTCAGCGATTGATGCCATACTCAACAGCAAATCAACCCACATCAACTATTTTTGCAAGCCATGACGGAAAAGATCTTAATTCTCGATTTCGGTTCACAATACACACAATTAATTGCCCGCGCCGTAAGAGAGGCCAATGTTTACTGCGAAATTGTACCGTTTAATAAGCCAATTGAATACAGCCCGACATTAAAAGGTATCATCCTATCGGGTTCGCCCTTTTCCGTAAATGATAAGAATGCACCGGAAGTGGAAGTAGAAAAGCTTGTAAAAAAAGTTCCGGTACTGGGAGTTTGTTATGGCGCACAATTAACAGCCAAACAATTTGGCGGGATAGTTGAAAAAAGTAACAAACGGGAATATGGCCGTGCAATGCTGCATTTGCAAAAAGAGGATGTGCTCCTTCAAAATTTGATTCCTTCATCACAGGTTTGGATGAGCCATGCGGATACAATTTTGCAACTTCCTTCAGAATTTGAATTGCTTGCAACAACAGACAGCATCCCGGTTGCAGCATTCAAATATAAAAATGATTCAGCACAGAAATCTTTGTATGGTTTACAATTCCATCCGGAAGTTTATCATTCCATTGAAGGCAAAAAAATCCTGCATAATTTTTTGGTGAATATTTGTCATTGTTCGCAAGACTGGACACCAGCCCATTTTGTTACAGATACTGTTGAAGCATTAAAAAAACAAATCGGAGACGAACAGGTAGTGATGGCCATTAGTGGTGGGGTGGATTCAACGGTGGCCGCTACCTTGATCAGTCGTGCCATTGGAAAAAACCTTCACGGCATTTTTGTTGACAACGGTGTTTTGCGAAAGGATGAATTTGAAACTGTATTAAAAACCTACAAAAAGCTTGAATTAAATGTAAAGGGCATTGATGCCAGGAAAATGTTTTACAAGAAACTCAATGGTAAAACAGACCCTGAGAAAAAAAGAAAAGCAATCGGAAAAACATTCATTGAAATTTTCAATGATGAAGCAAAGCAAATAAAAAATGTTTCGTTCCTGGGTCAGGGAACAATTTACCCCGACGTAATTGAAAGTGTATCTGTGCATGGGCCTTCGGTTACCATTAAGTCACATCATAATGTGGGTGGCCTGCCTAAAAAAATGCATTTAGGCCTGGTAGAACCGCTACGTTATTTATTTAAAGATGAAGTAAGAAAAGTTGGCCTGGAGTTAGGTATCCCGGAAGACATGATCAATCGCCACCCATTTCCCGGACCGGGGTTGGCGATACGAATACTAGGAGAGGTTACAGAAGAAAAAGTCAAACTTTTGCAGGAAGCGGATGATATTTATATTAAAGCCCTGAAGAAGCACCACCTGTATGCAACCGTTTGGCAGGCAGGTGCAATCTTACTTCCGGTACGTAGCGTGGGCGTGATGGGTGATGAAAGAACTTATGAGTTTACGGTAGCTTTGAGAGCAGTGACAAGTGTGGATGGTATGACAGCAGATTGGGCACATCTCCCCTACGATTTTTTAGCCAATGTGTCGAATGAGATCATTAATTCCGTAAGGGGAATCAATCGTGTAGTTTACGATATTAGCAGTAAACCACCAGCAACAATTGAATGGGAATAATCTGTTCTGAATCATGAAATTTAGGATTTAAAGCCTTCCTGTCGGCCAGGCAGGGAATATGATGAAAAAAATCATTTCTCTTTTTATACTATTCTTTTTTTCTCTCAGCATTGTTAATGCACAGGAAATTAAAAGACACAAGATTGCCATTTTTACTCCATTATACCTGGATTCGGCTTTTGATGCCGGGGGTAATTTTCGTTATGAAAAAACAGGTGCCCGCTTTGTAAATGCGGGATTGGATTTTTATTATGGAGCACAACTTGCAATTGATTCTTTACAAAAAAGGGGAGCACCGTTGGAAGTATTTTTTTGTGATAGCCGAAGCAAGGAAAGTATTAACAACCAGTTGGCGAAACCTGAGATGACGGATGTTGAAATGATTATTGCTCAAACCAACGCTTCAGAAACTAAATTGCTGGCTGAAGCTGCATTTCGAAAAAAAATCCCCTTCGTTTCTGCAACCTTTCCTAATGATGCGGGTGTGGACGACAATCCTTACTTCGTAATTCTGAATACAACGCTGAAAGCACACACTGAAGGCATTTACCGGTTTTTGCAGAAGTATCATAACCTGGATAAAATTGTTGTATTCAGAAAACCTGGAACGCAGGAAGACCTGTTAAAAAGCTATTTAACGGAGATCACAAAATCAACCGTTTCGCCACCGCTCAACATCAAATTTGTTGATATTAAACCTGACTATGTTCCTCAAACGCTGGCCTCGCATTTGGATAGCAACCGTAGGACTGTAGTAATTGCAGGAAGCCTTGATGAAGCATTTGCAACAAAACTTACGCAAACCCTCTCTTTTCTGAATAATAAATATCCTGTAAGAGTGATTGGAATGCCTACCTGGGAAAACTATAGTTTTAATAAGGCCCACGACCTGGAAATAATCTATACCAACCCTTTTAATTATGACCGCAGTACTGGTTTGGTAACCGATTTAACAGGTGAGTACTCAAAAATAATGGCCGTTAAACCGTCCGACCTTTTCTTTCGTGGATATGAAACCACATTACGTTTTGCTTTGCTTTTATTAGATACAGGCATAGATGTTTCCTCTAACCTGACACGAAAAGGCAACACGGTATTTACACAACTTGATATTCAGCCTGTGTTTAAAGATGAATCCAAAATGTCGTTGGATTATTTCGAGAACAAACATTTATATTTTGTAAAGATTTTTGGCAGCGTCAAGAACATACTCTATTAATCGCCTATCTCCAATTCTTCATTCTCAATTACCTTAGTGTATGCCCTTAATTGAATTTTCGGATAAAGGTTTGTGCTGCCCTGCCGGTGATTTTTATATCGATCCGTGGAAACCTGTTGACAAAGCCATCATTACACATGGGCACAGCGATCATGCAAGATGGGGGAGTAAATTTTATTTGTGCCATCACCATTCCAAACCAATACTTCAACAACGATTAGGCAATAACCAGTATCAAAGCATTGAATGGAATGAACCTGTTTACCTGAATGGTGTACGTGTTAGCTTTTTTCCTGCAGGACATATTATTGGTTCCTCGCAAATTCGTGTAGAACACAATGGAGAAATATGGGTGATTAGTGGTGATTACAAATTGGAGAACGATGGCCTGAGCGGGCAATTTGAACCGGTAAAATGTCACAACTTTATTACGGAATCCACGTTCGGATTACCGATCTATAATTGGAAGCCGCAACAGGAAATTTATTCAGGTATGCAAAACTGGATCAAGAAAAACCAGGCCGAGGGTAAGACATCAATACTGATAGCATACAGTTTAGGAAAAGCGCAAAGGATATTGCTGCCAATAGCAGAAGTAACTGATAAAATATTCATGCATGGAGCTGTGTACAACATGCATAACGCTCTGGTAAACGCAGGCTGGAAACTTCCGGCAGCAAGAAGAGTATTTGATGTTCCAAAAGAGGAACTGAAGGGAAGTGTTGTGATTGCACCATCCGGGGCAGAGGGATCGCCATGGCTGAAACGGTTTTTACCTTATGAAATTGGTATTTGCAGCGGATGGATGCAGGTTCGGGGCAACGTGCGCAGGAAAAATGCAGATGCAGGCTTCACTATTAGCGATCATGCCGACTGGAATGGATTGATCACAGCCTGCAAAGAGACCAAGGCAGAGTGTATTTACACAACACATGGATTTCAATCGGTGTTCACACGATATTTGAATGAGCAGGGCATTAACTCGAAAGAGGTAAAAACAGAATACGGTGATGATGAAACTGAAGAAGCAAGTGTTCTATCGCATGAAGAAAACACAAACAACTCATTGAATGATTGAAAACAGTGAGATTGTTTGTGACATTGATGATAAGAATTACCGAATGTACAAGAGTGCCCATTCGCTTCGCTCAGGGTACACTGTGCAACGATCCCGATAGCTATCGGGATAAATAGTAGCAGTAAACGTTTGGTAAATAAAAAATGTCATGCTCAGTGCAGATGTTCTCCCGATAGCTATCGGGATAAATGTTAACTACAAACCCATCCCGATAGCTATCGGGACAAACTTTATATTTTAAATGCAGCAGTTTGCAGAATTAGTAAATAAACTGGGAACCTCCACCAAAACCAATGACAAACTGGACGCCCTGGTAAACTACTTTTCTGTTGCTAATGATAAAGACAAAGTTTGGGTAATTGCCATCTTTAGCGGGCGAAGACCTAAACGTGCGGTGAATACAACACAACTGGCTACCTATGCCGTTGAAATGATTCATCTTCCCTTTTGGCTATTTGAGGAATCTTATCACACTGTTGGTGATCTTGCTGAAACGATTACATTACTGTTGCCCGAAAAAACAAGTGTTGGGGAAAATGTAAAACCGCTTCATTACTATATCGAACAACTTAAAACCATTGAGAAGGAAGCAGAGGGTGTTCGCAAGCAGTTTATTATTGACTCCTGGATGGAAATGAATTATGCTGAACGATTTGTTTTCAATAAACTAATTACCGGCGGATTTCGTATTGGAGTTTCTCAAAAATTAATGGTAAATGCACTGGCTAAAACAGTTCAGCTGGAATCTTCTGTGATTGCACACCGCATTAGTGGTAATTGGGATCCTTCTACCATTTCGTTTGATGAACTGCTAAGTGAGCACACAACAACAACGGATTGGTCAAAACCTTATCCCTTTTACCTTGCTTATGCCATAGAGGAAAACAATGTTGAAGAATTAGGCCATCCAAATGAATGGCAGGCCGAATGGAAATGGGACGGCATTCGGGGACAAATGATAAAGCGTAATAACGAGCTGTTTGTATGGAGCCGTGGTGAAGAGTTGATGACAGAAAAATTTCCGGAATACCATTCATTGCAAAACCTGTTGCCGGACGGAATTGCAATTGATGGAGAGATCATTCCATCTGTTGATAAAAAACCTTTGCCTTTTGCCTTGCTTCAAACAAGGATCGGCAGGAAAAATGTTACCAAAAAACAATTACAGGAAGCTCCCATTGCGTTTTTCGCCTATGATCTTTTGGAGTTTGGTGGTGAAGACTGGCGTAATAGAAACCTGGAAGAAAGACGATTGAGGCTGGAAGAAATCGTTGCTTCAGTCAATCATCCCACCTTACTGATTTCGCCTGTTGTTCCTTTTGATAATTGGGACCAATTGGCTGAACTCAGAAAAAGTTCCAGGGAGATGGGTGCGGAAGGATTTATGCTGAAAAGAATGAATTCCACTTACCAGGTAGGACGAAAACGAGGCGATTGGTGGAAGTGGAAGATTGATCCGTTAGTAATTGATGCCGTAATGATCTATGCGCAGAAAGGTGCGGGAAGAAGAAGCAATTTATATACTGACTACACTTTTGCTGTGAAAGATGGCGACAAACTAATTGCATTTACAAAAGCTTATTCCGGGCTAACCGATAAAGAATTTGCACAAGTAGATTCTTTCGTAAAAAGAAATTCACTGGAAAAATTTGGTCCTGTACGAACGGTGAAGCCGGAACTGGTTTTTGAAATTGCATTTGAGGGGATCGCTGCCAGCAACCGTCATAAATCGGGCGTGGCACTGCGTTTTCCTCGTATTAACAGATGGCGGAAAGACAAAAAACCTGATGAGATCAATACGTTGGAAGAATTGAAGAAGATGTTGGAGGTTTATGGCAAGTAGGTTCTTTTCTTTTTCTCTTGAAAGAAAAAGAAACAAAAAGTTCAAGCGAGTTCGATGCGGAACATTCCGATAAAGGCAGACTTCCTCTGACGAACTCGCGGTTGGAAGACTCTTTTTTTGCCGGGTCGTTAGGTTTAAGACTTCGCTTCGAGCTATGCGACGTTACCTGAAGGCGCTGAATTTTTCACTGAATGTATTTTCTTGCCTTATGATTAGTCAAGTGAAAAATAAGGCGCTCGAACAGTGAATAGTTCGAAGAGCTGGCAATTGTCTTTATTAAAGCTCTTATTGAGTTCAAATAATTATACTGCTTTCTAATCGATGTTTCATTAAATTATTCTGTCAGTATTATAAAAGAAAGAAAACAACAATCATCGTTTAACCTTCTGCCTGAGTCCTGCGCTCCGGCGGCAGTGTGACTGAAAACAAACCAATAACTGTTAAGCGCTTTCCCAATAGTAAATGAAGTTCAAATTGTATACACGACCATGGCACGTCTAAAAATAATTATGCTGCAGTGACCTATGTACAAATAAAAATTATCAGAGTGTTGCAGTGGCGATGGCCGGACGGGCTCGCGGAGCGTTTAGCGCCGTCCTTGACTTTTTGCTCCACTTTTGTGTCAAGACAAAAGTGGAAATAAAAAAATATCTTTATACAAACGAACCTGAATGAAAAAGACCCTTGTGATATTGATAATGACGACAGCTATATACTCATTCACCTTCCTCACAAAATTCTCCGAAGAAAAACCCGTCCCCATTCCTCCCAGCAAACAAAGAACAAACGGCGATGTAAAAAAAGGATACGAATATCTCGTAACCGGCGATTATGTAAAGGGCGGAATACCCTTAAATGTTTTTATGTTCGGCACAATGGGCCAAAAAACATATCTCCAAAGAGATGGTCTCAATAAAAATATTGGTTTTGCTTATACAGCCGTTAAAGCATATAACGGTGAAGTACTGGTAGCACCCAATTGCCTTCAGTGCCATGCCCAGGTTTTTGAAGATCAATTGATCATTGGTCTTGGTAATTCATTAGCTGATTTCACCAAAGGAGAAAAATTCAATGCAAACAATTTTAGTTTTCTTGAGAAAATTTTGAAACTCAACGCACCGAAGCAATATGAAGCGGCTGCTCCTTTCCTCAATATTTCAAAAACCATTACCCCCTATTTATATGCTGATGTGAAAGGCGTCAACATCGCCGACAGGCTTGCCGGTGTACTGGTTGCACACCGTGATCCATTAAGCCTGAAATGGAGCGATGAAGCCCTCGTCCCCATTCCCAAAGAAATTATACCAACAGATACACCACCATGGTGGTTACTGAAAAAGAAAAATGCCATGTTCTATAACGGATTTGGAAGGGGTGATTTCGGAAGATTTCTAATGGCATCTAATCTTCTCACTGTTAATGATACCTCAGAATCAAGAAGTGTTGATGAACACATGCCCGATGTACTGGCTTATATCTATTCATTACAAGCGCCGAAATACCCAAAAGCAATTGATCAGTCCCTGGCAGTAAAAGGCAAAACCATCTTTGAACAAACCTGTTCCGATTGCCATGGTACTTATGGAGCTAACGGTAGTTATCCCAATTTGCTCATTCCTGAATCGATCGTTCAAACAGATTCGCTGTTGTATAAAAGCAATTATTCCAATCCTCAATTTGTGAACTGGTTTAATAAGAGTTGGTTCACTTCAGGAGATCATCCGGCACAACTGGTACCATTCAATGGATATATTGCTCCCCCGCTTGATGGTATCTGGATCACTGCTCCGTATTTCCATAATGGTTCTGTTCCTGGTTTGGAGGCTGTGCTAAATAGCAAACTTCGTCCTAAATACTGGTCACGTGATTTTGACAGCCCGAAATACAATTACGATACACCAGGATGGAAATACAAAGAAGAAGCAAAACCAGGTGGGACTTCTGTTTACAATACCACGCTGCCAGGTTATGGCAACTACGGACATTATTTTGGAGATGCATTAACCAATGAAGAAAGGAAAGCGGTGATCGAGTATTTAAAGACTTTGTGATATTTCCGTTGTATAAATCAAAACCTGTTTTTCGGGCTATTTTAAGGGTGAGTCTTTATTTTCAAATCTTTTGTCCGGTACAAACCACATTATTGCGACGACAAAATACGAAGCAAGTCCAAGCAGGGGCTGAACAAACGAAAGACCAATACCAACGAAATAAATAATTACGGAGAGCTGTCCCTTTGTATCTCTCCCTAAAGCTTTTGCAAACTCCGAATTTTTTCCATGAAGATCCGTCAGGCGATGTGCCAAAATATAATAGGCAACACCGGCCATTAATGATACGACACCGTACAAAGCAACCGGCCTGGTTGTAAAATTATTTTCTCCCATCCATGCCGTAACAAAAGGAAACAGTGAGAGCCAGAACAGCAAATGAACATTAGCCCACAATACAGGTCCATTTGTCTTATGGGCTGCATGCAACATGTGATGATGATTGTTCCAGTAAATGGCCACAAAGGTAAAACTCAATACATAGCTGATAAATACTGGCAAAATGGGTTTCAGATCAGACCATTCAGATCCATGAGGAACTTTCATTTCCAAAACCATGATCGTGATAATAATGGCAAGAACGCCATCGCTAAATGCTTCCAATCTTCCTTTAGTCATAAGCAGGGCTTGAATGTCAAATTTATTTCACTTGACGCAACATCAGGCTTTTTTATGCCTGCACTTTGTCCTTGACTTTAAATCAACCTTTAGATAACATGAAACTTAAAATGGAGAGAAGCAAATTAATAACAGAAATCCCGGTATCGTATTACAAAAGCAACTGATTGCGAACTGGATTAGAGGGAAGATTTTATCCTAACCGAGGTATGGATAAATAAAAATTGAAACTGGCAGGAAGTAGCAAGGCAGGCAACCGGTCATTGAAATAAGCAAGAGCGCAATCATAAAAGAATAATATTGGGAACGAACTCCATGTCCTTTATCACCGTGACCTTTGTAAGTTCCTGTTTTACATTTTTATGTTTGATCAACTTCCTGTCGTTATTGGCAGCACGTAACAACACACCGGATAACAGCAAAATGGTTAGAAAGAGAAACACCAATGATAATTTCATACTATAAAATTTAACTGCCTTGTTTCAGATTCAAAGCATAATAGAAAAAATAATGCTCGGCTTCCTTTGCATATAGTTGCGAAATAGTAGCTTTCAATTCTGGTGTTTTCTCGTCGAAGTTTACCACCTTACATTCCGGACACGACTTACAGGAAGCGGGATCACAACTGCTTGTTTTTAAAAGTGCTTTTATAGAATTCTGTTTCATCCGGCAAACCTACCTCGCCACAACCCGTAAGTCAATTCAATGTTGTATGAGTTGAACAAAACAGAACTTCAACTGGACAGGCTTTTTCCTTGTGACAATTCATTTATTCAAAATAGCAGTTGATACATAGTACTGTTGCGGAAGCTCTTATCCCGGTTTACTTTCGTTTCATCAAAATATTCACCCTTAATCATTCCAGGATCATGAGCCATTCTATCAATTCAATACAACCGGGAACAAAGATCTTATTTGCCAACGTACCGGCCGATGGACATTTCAATCCCTTAACCGGCCTTGCCGTTCATTTAAAAAGTATTGGCTGCGATGTGCGCTGGTACACGGCAAAAAAATATGCAGAAAAAGTAAACCGACTCGGCATTCCATTTTATAGCCTGGATAAAGCAGTAGATATAAGTGCAGATAATGACCTTGAAAATATTTTCCCTGAAAGAAAAAAATATAAAAGCCAGGTGGCAAAGCTAAAATTTGACATGATCAATGCTTTTATCTTACGATCAACCGAGTATTATGAAGACATCCGGGAGATTTACAAAGAGTTTGAATTTCAATTAATGATCGCAGATATCACTTTCGGTGCTATTCCTTTTGTAAAAGAGAAAATGAACATACCGGTAATAGCTGTGGGTATTGTGCCTTTACCCGAAACATCAAAAGACCTTGCGCCGTCAGGCCTGGGACTTACACCTTCCTATTCATTTACCGGGAAATTGAAACAAACTGCACTTCGTTTTATTGCAGACACTTTACTGTTTGCAAAGCCAACAAAGGTAATGAGGAAGATACTGGCAGAACATGGTATTGACGCCGGCACCGCCAATATCTTTGATATCCTTATTCAAAAATCAACTATAGTTTTACAAAGTGGCACCCCCGGTTTTGAATACCAACGAAGCGATATTAGTGATCATATTTACTTTGCCGGCCCACTTCTCCCTTATACAAAAAAGAAGGAAAGCAAAGGTTGGTACAATGAAAAACTAAGACAATACGATAAAGTGATCCTGGTAACACAGGGAACGGTGGAAAAAGATGCTGATAAACTCATCATTCCAACATTAGAAGCTTTTAAGAATTCGGATTGCCTTGTCATCGTTACAACAGGTGGTTCAGGAACGGAAGACCTCAGGAAAAAATATTCATCTGCCAATATTATTATTGAAGATTTTATACCTTTTGACGAAATTATGCCTTACGCCGATGTGTACGTAACAAATGGTGGATACGGCGGTGTGTTACTTTCCATCCAAAACCAATTGCCAATGGTCGTAGCAGGCGTTCATGAAGGCAAAAACGAGATCAATGCCAGGGTAGGTTATTTCAGGTTAGGTATCAATTTAAAAACCGAAAAACCATCTGTTTTACAGTTGCGTAAATCAGTAGAAGAAATTTTATCAAATCCAGTTTATTCAAAGAATATAAAAGCCTTAAGTGAAGAATTTCGGAAATACAACCCAACTGATATTTGTGTTAGCCAGGTAAGCAGGTTAATTCGACCTTTAACCAAACCAAAAATAAAGGACGAAGTCCTTATATATTAGTTAACCAAAACCACGTGCAAATACAGCGGGTCAATGGATCCGCTGTTCTTTTTTTTATATGTTCCTGTAGAAAAACTTCTACATGGCTGCCCGGGTCTCTCCTTTCTCCCGAAAATTCCTGCCCTTCGCATCTCCTTTGCAACAGGATAACATGAGGCCTGTTATTTGTAACCATGCAGGCGCCATTACTGTTAATGATGGAGAACGACAAAAAACGCTCAAATCGCCTGCGAAAAATTGCCAGGATAGTACTGAAGAGTATTCTGTTCCTATTCCTTTTTATAGTATTGGTGTTTTTGATCTTACTCACTCCCCCAGCCCAGCGGTTTCTTACGGGCAAAGTAGAAGGCTATCTTCAGAAAACATTAAAAACAAAGGTAGAAGTCGGCAGCATTTCATTTGGTCTTTCAGGCAACATCAATCTTCAGGATGTTTACATCGAAGACAGGACAAAAGATACTTTGATTTCGGGTGGAATAATTAAAGCGAATTTGAATTATGTGAAATTATTTTCCAACGAAGTACAAATTAAAGACCTGGAGCTACAAAACATCACTGCCAAAATTAAACGGGTTTTGCCCGATACCGTTTACAATTTTCAATTTATAGTTGACGCCTTTGCAACCGAACAAACCAAAAAAACTGATACAGCAGAAAAAGCTCCATTGAAGTTAAATATCAGTGATATTGCCCTTGACAATATCATTGTAAAATATACCGATGACGTTACGGGAAATGATTTGTTTGCTCATATCGGAAATTTTTCGGCAACTATTGACACGTTTGATATTTATTCTCAACATTTCGATATCCCATCCGTCATTGCACGAAATGTAACAGCGAGGATCAAACAAATAAAACCATTATTAGAACCGAAACCTCTGGCAGTTGATATTGCCGAAGCTGCCCGGCCTTCAACAATGAAGTTTAATCTTGGAAATATTGATTTAAGCAAGATCAATGTGGATTATGGAAACGATGTTTCAGCATTTTACACTACTCTTAATATAGGGCAACTTAAAGGAACCGAGAGATTGGTTGACCTGCAAAACAATAGAATATATTTTGACCAGGTAGCATTAAATAATTCGAAAATTGCTGTTCGATTTGGTAAAAAGCCGGGCGCACAGGTTGTGAAGAAACAGGTGAACCAGGAAGTAAAGGCACAAAAACAAGCCGGCTGGGACTTCAAGATCGCCAATCTTGATTTGGCGAATAACAAATTGCGGTTTGATGATGACAACAAACCAAAGTTGAATTATGGATTGGATTATGCACATCTAAATGCTGAAAACCTTAGCCTGGATGTCGATGAATTCATCATGAAACCTGATTCGATTGCAGCCAAAATCAACAAAGGAAGCGTAAAGGAAAAAAGCGGTTTTGAGTTAAATGCATTGCAAGGCGAAATACTTTACACATCAAATCAAACCCTGTTGAAAAACCTTTACATTAAAACACCAGGCAGTGAAATTCAAAGAAGTGCTCAATTACGTTACGCTTCTTTTGATGCGCTCAGTAAGGATTTTGCAAAAACAGTTTTTGATCTCAACATCGTCAATACCCGTGTACAGGTAAAAGATATTTTATTGTTTGCACCGCAATTAAGAACCAATCCTGCACTTTCCAACCCGAACGATGTGTGGTATTTGAACATCGTGGGTAATGGAACATTGAACCAGTTAAATTTTCAAAGACTTCAGTTTGATGGATTAAAAAACACCCAGCTTGATGCTAATGGAACATTAACGGGCCTGATAGATCCAAAGCAGGCCGGAGGAAATTTCAGGATAAACCGGTTTCATACCACTCAAACAGATATTGCTTTATTTACAGGGCAACGATTATCCAACCAGCAAATAAACCTTCCTGAGGAATTTGATATTAAGGGAAATATTTCAGGCAATGCAGGTAAGTTGCGTACCAACTTAAATATCAGTAGCAGCGCAGGCTTTATCGCTATCAACGGCAGTTTTAGTGACTTCATGAATCCAAACACCACTTCTTATAATGCAACTATCAAAACGAGTGGGTTAAAATTAGGAACTATTCTTCGGCAGCAGGATATGATTGGTTCTGTATCCGGCAATTTTTTAGTTAACGGCAGGGGATTGACACCAGATAAAATAAATACCCGCTTTGTTGGAAACATCAGCAGCCTTGGATACAATCAATACCAGTATCATAACATAAAAGCCAGTGGCTCCTTAAGAGGAACAGCATTTAATGTAAAAACTGATATTAATGATCCGAATATAGACCTCAACCTGGCTATCAGTGGAAATTTATCAAAGAATCCTTCCTTCAAAATAAATGGGATGGTTGACAGCATTAAGTTACAACCCCTTCATTTCACTCCGGACCCAATGGTATTTCGTGGAAGAATTGATGGCACGGTAGCTAACCTCAATGCTGATAACCCCGACCTTGATGTTTTAATTACAAAAGCCCTGTTCGTTTCCAATGAACAACGTTTACCACTGGATACCGTCCAATTGGTTTCGGGACGCAATGACACGGCTAATTATATTCAATTAAGAAGCGATGTAGCCAATGTCATGCTGGTAGGACAGTATTATTTCGCAGAATTGGGAAGCATCATTCAAAGCAGTATCCAACCATACTTTGCCGTTACACCTCCTTCAAAAACACCACAATTGCATCCCTACAATTTCAGGTTCATAGCGGATGTGGTGTACTCTCCTATTATGTCACAGTTTGTTCCCGGCCTTTCTACAATGGAAACCATTCATATTGACGGAAGTTTTGCTACCGGTGCAGGAATGAATGCAACTATAGCCACCCCTTACATTTTATATAATGGCAATGAAATGCATGACCTGAACATACGTGCATTTACCTCCGACACGGGGCTCAAAGTTCAGGGCACAATTGCAAGATTAAAAAGCGGAAACTCTTTTGATGTTTATAACGCCAGGATTAATGCTACTGCACTGCAAAACAATATTGATTTCAACCTGGGTATTGATGATGCCAATGCAAGGAACAAATATCATTTAAGCGGATTGGTCACACAACCCGCAACGGGAACCTATGTAATAAAGCTTCGTCCGGATAGCTTGTTATTGAATTATGAGTTATGGACTGTTACTCCAAACAACCAGATTACTATTAGTCCTACTTCTATTATTGCAAATGATTTTACTCTCCAAAAAGGAGATCAACGGCTAAGTATAAATAGTATTGGTGGTGGAAGTCCCCCGCCCTTGCAGGTGAGCTTTAACAATTTCCGCCTGGCAACAATCACTGGTTTCATTAAAGCTGATTCCTCGTTAGTGGATGGTATAATGAATGGGAATGTAACATTACCAGACGTGATGAAACAGCCTGTTTTCACCAGCGATCTTACTGTTAATAATCTAAGCATGAGGCAGGACACCCTGGGAGATGTAAGGGCCAGGATTAGTTCCGATGGTAACCGCTACAATACTGACATCGTACTTACAGGTCGCGGCAACGATGCTTCTATTACAGGGTCTTTTGCACCAGTTGGCAAGGATATCAATCTTGATCTCAACCTGAATGTTCGTGCATTGCAATTGCAAACAATGGAAGGAGCTATGGCTTCTGCGATTTCAAATGCATCAGGTTCAGTAAATGGTAGTGTAAAAATTGCAGGAACCGCAAGTAAACCGGCCATTAATGGTTCACTCGGATTTGACAATGCAAGCTTTGCCTTAACAATTTTAGGAAGCCAGTTCAAAGTTGACAATGAAAAACTTTTAGTAACTGAAAACGGTTTTGAATTTGACAACTTTACCATTCGTGATTCAGCAAATAATGCATTGAACATTGATGGAAATATACTTACCAACAACTTTATTAATTATGATCTTAATCTTAATGTTATAGCAAAGGACTTCCTGGTGATGAATTCTATCAAGAAGCAAAATTCCCTGTACTATGGTAAACTCAATATTTCTGCGGACGCCCATGTAGGAGGCAACGAAGCTAAACCTGTTGTTGACGGATCTCTCACTGTAAATGATGGAACTCTGCTTACAATAGTTATTCCGCAAGCCCAACCAGGCGTACAGCAAAGAGATGGCATTGTACAGTTTGTAGACATGGATGCACCAGAAAATGATTCTCTGTTCCTTGATACCGATTCACTTGGTACTGCCAATGTAAAAGGAATGGATATCACCGCTAATATTGAAATTAAGAAAGAAGCGATCTTCAATATTGTTGTAGATCCGGCTAATGGAGATTTCCTGAACGTTCGTGGTGAGGCTATTCTTTCAACAGGAATTGATCCGAGCGGGAAAATTACCCTCGTAGGAAGCTACACACTGGAGGAAGGTTCTTATCAAATTTCCTTTAATCTGCTTAAGCGAAAATTTGATATAGCAAAAGGCAGCACCATCACATGGACCGGGGAACCAACAACTGCACAACTCAATGTTACTGCTGTTTATGTTGCCAACACTGCACCTATTGATTTAGTTCAGCAACAAATTTCGGCCTCTTCAGTAGCTATCAGGAATACTTATCTACAAAAGCTTCCTTTTGAAGTTCATTTATTATTAACCGGCGAATTATTAAAACCAATAATTGATTTTGATATCCTGCTACCGGAAGATAAAGGTTATGCAGTGAGCAATGAAATTATTACTGCTGTTCAGTCACGTTTAGATCAGGTAAGGCAGGATGAAGGCGAGGTCAATAAGCAGGTATTTTCTCTGTTATTACTAGGACGCTTTGTTGGTGAAAATCCATTTAAATCGGAAGGTGCACCGTTTAGTGCCGCTTCTTACGCAAGGCAAAGTGTAAGCCGTTTGCTTAGCGAACAATTGAACCAGTTAGCGGCAGGGTTGATACAGGGAGTAGATATCAATTTCGATGTTGTATCCACCGAAGATTATACAACCGGCAGTTTAAGTAACCGCACAGATCTCAATGTTGGCCTGAGCAAAAGTTTGCTGAACGAAAGATTGAAAGTTACAGTGGGCAATAATTTCCAGCTGGAGGGTCCTCAAACTACCAAGCAAAGTAATAATGGCATTGCAGGTAATGTGGCGGTAGACTATCAACTAAGCAGGGACGGTAGATACCTTCTTCGTTTCTTCCGCCGCAATCAATATGAAGGCATGGTTGATGGATACATTATTGAAACCGGTTTGAGCTTTGTTCTGTCCGGAGATTATAACAACATAATGGAATTGATACGTAGAAAAAAACAAAAAGTCACCAGCACAGGCACCACGAATCCAAATATAACAGGCCAATGAACCCGATGAAGATTTTTTTATTACTCTTTTTGTTCGGTTCTTTTATATGGGCAGGGTGTGGATCTGCAAGACACGTACCTGCAGGTGATAAATTATACCTTGGTGCAACTGTAAACGTTTCAGGGCCTTCATTAACCGTAAGGGAGAAAAAAGATCTAAGGGCCGACCTGCAAGGACTAACACGTCCAAAGCCTAATACCCGGTTATTTGGTATGGCTTTCAAGCTGGGTATTTACAATCTCTTTTACAAATCCAAAAAAGGAATTTTTAAAAATCTCAGGGATAAAATGGGCGAACCGCCTGTATTATATAGCCAGGTGGATTTGCAACAGAATGTTGAAGTGCTCCAGAATTACCTGGAGAATAAAGGATATTTCCATGCAAAAGTTAAGGGCGATACCATTGTACATCGTAAAAAAGCAAAAGCCAGGTATAAAGCTGAAACGGGAAATCAATATATCATTAACAGTGTTCACTTCCCTGAAGACAGTAGTGATCTTTCATTAGCAATTGCAGCAACAGTAAAAAATACACTGCTGAAAAAAGGACAGCCATTCGATCTGGAAATCATACGGGGTGAGCGAACAAGGATCGATGCATTGCTGAAAGAAAAAGGCTTTTATTTCTTTAGTCCGGATTACTTGTTGCTAAAAACGGATAGCACTATTGGAAATAACCTCGTAGACATGTACCTGACGATAAAGCCGGAAACACCTGAGCAGGCAAGACTAATTTATAAGATTAATGATGTTAGCATTTATAGTAACTATAGCCTGAATACGGCAAGGGTAGACACCTTACCGCAATATGATACACTGGTAAAGGGTTTTCACATTATTGATAAAAAACAAAAATTTAAACCCTATGTTTTTGAAGAAACCATGCAGTTCAGGCCGGGCGATATTTACAACAGAACTGATCACAATCAAACATTGAATCGTTTGATCAACCTTAATGTTTTCAAATTTGTGAAAAACCGGTTTGAAGTTTCTGCCGCTGATTCACCTAAGCTAAATGCTTACTACTATCTCACACCGCTGCCATTTAAATCGCTTCGTGCCGAGGTAACAACGGTAACCCGTTCCAATAATATGAATGGAACACAATTTAACCTGGCCTGGCAACATCGCAATCTTTTCCGCAGTGCTGCACAGCTACGATTAACCGCTTATATTGGATCAGATGTTCAGTTCAGCGGATCATTTGCAGGATATAACACTTCGCGTACAGGTATCGAAGCCTTATTTGCTATTCCACGTTTTGTTGTTCCCGGCATGAATTTGCGTAAAAAAGGTGCTTATGCCCCACGAACTGCAATACGACTAGGTTATGACATAGTGAACCGCCAGGGTTTGTACACTCTTAATTCCTACCACGGCGAATATGGATATGCCTGGAAAAAAAATATTCAACTTACTCATGAACTATATCCCATTAGCGTTACTTATGTTCAACCTTTAAATGTAACAGAGGACTACTATAAACTCGAGGACAGCATTGCAGGTCTTACACACATCGTCGATCAGCAATTTATACTGGGCAGCCGTTATGAATATTTATTTAATCAACATGCAAGTGGATTTCAACGATTGAATTCTTTTTATTTTAATGGTATTGTTGATCTTTCCGGGAATATAGCGGGATTAATAACAGGAGCCAATATTAAAAAGGGCGATACAGCTAAAATTTTCAATTCTCCATTCTCGCAATACATTAAGCTGGAAGCAGATTTCCGGTACTATCGAAGAATCGGTTTAAGATCAACCTGGGCCAATCGAATTGTAATGGGCTTCGGTGTACCCTACGGCAACTCGGTACAGGTTCCCTACGTAAAACAGTTTTTTATAGGAGGTAATAATAGCTTACGTGGATTCAGGAGCCGTTCAGTAGGCCCTGGAACTTACTTCCCGGTAACATATAGTGGTCAGCATTCCACCGTAATTCCCGACCAGACAGGTGATATTAAGCTTGAAATGAACACCGAGTTCAGACCACATATTTCGGGCCCATTGTATGGAGCCATATTCCTGGAAGGCGGAAACATTTGGTTAAAGAGCGACACGGTGTATACACATAAACCAGGATCGCAATTCTCTGCAAAATTTTTAACCCAGCTAGCTGTAGATGCCGGCGTTGGACTGCGGTTGGATATAACACTGTTCGTCATTCGGTTTGATGTGGCCTTTCCACTGCGTAAACCATGGGTAATTCCACCGTCAGTATTAAGGGATATCCAATTCACTGACCCTACCTGGAGAAAACAGAATCTTGTGTACAACCTGGCAATTGGATATCCGTTTTAACAGGGAAGCTTAAAAATCGGAAGGAAGTTTTAATATAGCATGATTACGGCCGTAATTCCTTTTATGCAAACTGTATTATTCTATAAAATGTGTTGGATAGAACATTTTCTTCACGCTTCCTGAAGTTTAAATTAACCATACAAGGCATACAAGAGATACAAGAAGAAGCCTTGCAACTTATATGTCTTGTATGCCTTGTATGGTTCAAACAAAATCTTACTAACCGTATACTGCACAATTTGAAACAACAATAAGCAAAGAATGAACTTGATCGTTAACTTATATGCCTTGTATGCCTTGTATGGTTCAATAGTTTTACGATATAACCCTATTGAATTAATTTTTTAACAGATTGCTACTCGCTCGCCTGATTTGCAAATTGCCAACTACAAAAATCAATAGCTTAACAACATCTCTAATCTATCACTAACCTTTTCTGCATTTGGTAACATAGCAGCTTCCAATCCCATATTCAATGGTACTGCCGGTAAATTTAATGCGCCCAACACTTCAACAGGTACATCCAAATATTGAAAACACTCTTTTGAAATTCTGCCAGCCAGTGCTTCTGCAAAAGAATTGTTTTGTTGTTCTTCGGTGAGCACTAAACATCTTCCATGTTTTTTTACAGTTGAAAAAACCAGGTGTTCGTCTAATGGAAATAATGTGCGCAGATCAATAATTTCAACTTGTCCAATAAAATTTTTGGCAGCAGCTTTTGCCCAGTACACGCCCATTCCATAAGTGATTACACAAACAGTTTCACCATTTTCAATGTAATCATCATCTGCGTACAATACAACATTGCCCTTTCCAAACGGAAGTATATAATCCCTCGAGGGCTCTATAGTTTTTGCTTCTTCGGTTCCACGAACCTTACTCCAGTATAAGCCTTTATGTTCCAGCATTACAACAGGATTTGGGTCATGGTATGCCGCCTTCATCAATCCTTTCATATCGGCAGCATTGCTTGGAAAAGCAATCTTGATCCCTTTAATACTTAATAAAGTTGTTTCAACACACCCGCTATGATAAGGGCCCCCACCGCCATAAGCGCCAACGGGCACACGAATAATTGTTGATACAGGAAACTTACCACATGACAGGTAACATGATTTTGAAATTTCCGAAACCAACTGGTTAAACCCCGGGTAGATGTAATCGCCAAACTGCACTTCAACAATTGGCTTTAGCCCAACAGCGCTCATCCCAACTGTTGATCCAATAATATAAGCTTCCTGGATGGCAGTATTGAACACCCGTTCATCGCCGAAACGTTCAGCCAATGTTGCCGCTTCACGAAATACACCGCCTAATCTTCTCCCAACATCCTGTCCGTACAACAAACAACGTTCATCTTCTTCCATTAATTCCCGGATGGCGAACAAAGCCGCATCCACCATTATTACCTTTTCTTTTTCTGCAGGAAATCTCTCCCCTTTTTCCTCCAAAACAGGTGTGGGCATAAAAACATATTCCTGCAGTTTTGCCGGATCTGGTTCTGCTGCAGCAACTGCCTTCTCAAAACTTTCATTTATTTCTGCTTCCACCTCGGCTTCTATCTGTTTCAAATATTCATCACCAAAGTCTCCTGCAATTTCATTCCTGAATTTTGGCAAAGGGTCTTTACCTGCATGTTTAGCAAGATCTTCGTCGCTCCTGTAAAATTCTTTTCGCACACCACTCGTGTGATGGTTTAACAAACAAACTTTTGCATGGACCAGCCATGGTCGTCTTTTGTAGCGGACATCAGCCACTACTTCCTGCATCGCTTTGTAACTTTTGAAAAAATCAGTTCCGTCAACACGAACTCTTTTCATGCCTTTGAAACCTTTGGCATACCGGTAAGCATTCATGGCCCTTCCTTCTTTGGCACTTACACTTATACCCCAATCATTATCCTGAACCAGGTAGATAATTGGCAATTTTTTTAGTACTGCAAATTGAAAAGCTTCGCTTACTTCTCCCTCCGTAACACTTGCATCACCCAGGGAGCATACAACAACTGGCTTCTCTTCATCGCTGACAGAGGTTGACTGTTGGCCGATAGATTCTAAATATTGTATGCCTTGCGCAACACCGGTGGTTGGTATAGCCTGCATGCCAGTGGCACTGCTTTGATGAATGATTTTGGGTTTCCCTGGTATTTCTGAATTTGGATGCGAATAATAGCTTCTACCGCCAGTAAAAGGATCCTCTCCTTTTGTTAGCAGCTGCAACATTAATTCATAAGGTGTCCATCCTAAACCAAGCAATAAACTTTCGTCGCGATAATAGGGGCTTACCCAGTCCTGTGGTTTTAGATGAAACGCAGTGGCTAATTGTATGGCTTCGTGTCCCCTCGAAGTGGAGTGGACATATTTAGTTACCTGTCGATTGGCTTCATAGATTTCCGCCATTATTTTGGCGCTGTACATTAACCTGTATGTATGCAGTAATAAATTCCTGTCCATAATTTGCAAGCAAACAAAGATACCCTCTGTCATCTTAAACGGAGAACACAGGATAAATAAACTTTTATTCTGATTTTGACTGATCTCTTCATTTTTTCTGCCCGGGTATCGAGTGAGAAATCGTTAGTCATAGTAATAGCAAGGATGGAAAAATTTGAGTAAATAGCATTAAGTAAAGCATAAGAGATTCTGCAAACAATGTTTAACCGGGAAATCGACGGCATAAAAAATCCCGCAATTGCGGGACTTTTCATTACCATAAATGGTTTTTATTTAACGTCCAGTGTTAACAGTGATTCGTTTTCCATGAAGGCCTCTACTTCATCTCCCACCACAATTTCCCCTACCCCTTTTGGTGTGCCTGTGAAAATCAGGTCGCCGATGTTGATGGAGAAAAAATTAGAAATATAAGAAACGATATAATCGAAATCAAAGTTCATCTCTTTTGAGTTTCCCTGTTGAACCAATTCACCGTTTTTTTTGAATGTAAAACCGATATTTTTTTTATCCTTCACACTGGTAAATGGTACCCATTTGCCAACAACAGCAGAATTATCCCAGGCCTTTGCTTTTTCCCAGGGCAGGCCTTTTGCTTTTAAATCGTTTTGAATGTCGCGGGCAGTAAAATCAATTCCAGTCGTTATGGCATCATAATATTTATTGGCGAATTTGTCCTGGATGTATTTTCCATTTTTAGAAATACGTAAAACCAACTCACACTCATAATGGAGTTCATTTGTAAACTCGGGATAATAAAAGGGGGTGTGGGGCTGAAGCAAAGCACTTTTTGGCTTCATAAAAATAACCGGTTCGTCGGGTACATCATTTCCAAGCTCTTCTGCATGCTCAGAATAGTTTCGGCCTACGCAAAAAATCTTCATAAAGAAAGTTGGTTTATAAGTCCAAATAATCGGGATACTTACACACAGGGTTGTTTATCCCATTTATTCATGGTTTTTACAAGAAACAGGGATTTTACAGGAATTAAAGAAAGTGTTGGAGCGCTAATGTAAATAATTACTCTTATTTGTCATAACGTAATTTCCACATTGTTGAAATTATTCATCGCCGTGTCAATTCCTGCGGTAGCAAAGGTCTCAATAACTTCAATACAAAGGTCGATTTTCTTTTTCACCATCGGCTCTTCTTCCTTCGTCCATTTGCTCAATACAAAATCCGATTGCATGCCTTTTGGGAAATTGTTTCCAATTCCAAATCTCAGTTTCGGGTACTCACTTGTTCCAACGGCTTCCTGTATACTCTTTAATCCGTTATGCCCCGCATCACTACCGCCTGGCCTTAACCGAATTTTATTCAGAGGAATGGCAATATCATCAAATACAACCAATAGGTTTTGGGTTTCCACTCTTTCCTTATCCATCCAATATTTTACAGCTTTACCACTCAGGTTCATAAAGGTAGTTGGACAGATGCAAATAAAAATTTTTCCCTTCCATCTTACTTCGGCAGTATACGCGAGGCGACCTGTTTTAAACTCGCCTCCACGTTTGTGTACAAAAGCCATCAATACATCAAAACCAATGTTATGACGTGTATGAGCATATTCATTCCCTACATTTCCCAAGCCAACGATCAAAAATTTCATGGGTACAAAAATAACCGCTGATCAGCAGGATTAAGAAATGGTAAAGAGAATTCGCCATTGATCTCAAGTAACTTTACTTCTTTGTTTTAGACACCAACAGAAAACAATTCCGCCAGTCATCCTGGTTGGCCCGTTTTCCGAAAAAAAAGGATTGCTCCTTTTGAACAATCCTTTCATTCTAAAATAAATAAATAGGTGATTATTTTTTCCCTGCTGGAGCGGCGGCTTTTGCGGGAGCAGCACCTTTTGCGGGAGTAGCTGCAGCAGCAGCGGCTGGCGCAGCACCGGCGGCAGGAGTGGTTGATTCTTCCTGGCGCAACTGGCGGGTAGTAACCACAGATGCAATAGGAATGCGGGGCGAATTCAGAATCTCGTAATTGTCAACCTGTACGTCTTCAACACGAATGTTGCCCCCGATTTCAAGATCGTCAACCTTTACTTCGATCTGCTCTCTTAAATACTTTGGCAAAGTTTTTACCTTCAGTGCTTTCATTTTAAGGATCAAACGTCCACCTTCTTTTACACCTGCGGCGGCGCCGGTAAACTTCAGAGGAATTGTTGCAATTACTTTTCTATCCTCTACTAATTCTAAAAGGTCTATGTGAAGTAATTCGTCGGATACCTTGTCAAATTGCAGGTCTTTTAAAATGCAACGATAAGTTTTACCATCAACTGTTACTTCGGCCAACTGAAAGTTTGGTGTATATACTAAACCCTTAAAGGCTTTTGCAGGAGCAGCAAAATTGATCTCCTGAGCACCCCCGTAAATTACACCAGGCACTAGTTCCTGAGAGCGAAGCTGGCGGGTGGCTGACTTGCCATGTTCGGTCCTCAGTTGTCCTTCGATTGTAATTGTTTTCATTTTTATGTTTGTTTAATTATTGACTTCACTAATTGCTACCCGTACGTCTTTTATTACAGGTATGTAATCAAATTAATCATGTATCCTTTTTTAAACCCTATCCCTCATTTGTGAATGAAAGAAAAGGCTATTGATACTTTTGTTCTCGTATGCATTCCGGATGGCTACAGCAAACAATTCGGCTGTTGTGATTTGTTTGATCTTATCGCAATCCTGAGACAAAGGAATGGTATCGCAAACCACTAATTCCTCCAGCACACTATTCTCAATGTTTTCGTAAGCCTTACCACTGAGCACAGGATGCGTAATCATGGCCCGAACTGTTCTTGCCCCTTTTTCCTTTAAAAGAGCGGCCGCTTTTGCCAGCGTTCCGCCGGTGTCACAGATATCATCTATAATAACTATGTCCTTATCCGCCACATCCCCGATTACCACCATGCTCGCAATTTCGTTGGCACGTTTGCGGTGCTTATCACAAATCACCATCTCGGCTTCAAAATAACTGGCAATTTCCCTGATACGGTTGGTAGCTCCCACATCGGGGGCCGCAAAAGTAAGGTTTTCGAGCCTTAGTTGTGTTATATAAGGTATAAAAACAGCCGAGGAATCAAGGTGATCTACCGGGATATCAAAATAGGCCTGTATCTGGGGAGCATGAAGGTCCATGGTGATGATCCTGTTTGCACCGGCAGCGGTGAGCATATTGGCTATGAGCTTACTACCAATAGCCACACGAGGACGATCCTTTCTATCCTGCCGGGCATAGCCATAATAGGGTAGAACAGCAATGATCTTGTATGCCGAAGCCCTCCTGGCTGCATCTATCATCAGCAGAAGCTCCATTAAATTATCGGCCGGGGCATAAGTGCTTTGCACCAGGAAAACAAAATCACCCCTGATACTTTCAAGGAAAATAGGCTGGATTTCTCCATCACTGAATTTTTGGATATTGATCTTGCCTGGCTGGCAGCCATAACTTTTGCAAATTTTTTCGGCAAGTTTCTGAGAGCCGGTACCGGCAAAGATTTTAGCTGAAGGACCCATAGCTGGAAATGTGCGGCGAAGATAGGCCTAACACAGAAATTGATGAAACGACAACCAAATCTTGACCGGGGACAATAAAAATAACAGGAGAAAAGCCTTCGCCTTTCTCCCTTCAGTTACCTGACACAAAAAAATTATTTTAATGCGGTAGTATGTGTTTGGGTTGAGTAAATATCTGTCTGCACGGTATTAGTATTTGTAAGTCCGTCATCATTAATACTATAATAAACTGTACGGCAAACAAAAATGGCCAGGAAAAGAGAAATACCATAAATAACCAGGAAAAAAAGGATCGGGTGCAAGGCACTTATTGGAGAGATAGAGTTGCGTCTCATAGGGGTCGATTTAGGTTTTTAGTAGGATTATTGACAATCATAAAATTATTTTCTAACCTTAGCCAATGCAAGAGCAGAAATACTCAATAAAACAATGGGCAAAAGACGACCGGCCCCGAGAAAAATTACTATCCAATGGACCGGCTTCGTTAAGTAACTCCGAGTTAATTGCAATCCTTATCAATCATGGAACAAAGAAAAAAACTGCGGTTGAACTGGCACAGGATGTTTTAAGAATGGGAAAGGATAATCTTAACGAATTAGGTAAACTATCAGTAAAGGAATTGATGAAAATAAAAGGTATTGGAGAAGCCAAGGCCGTAAGTATTGTGGCAGCAATGGAATTGGGAAGAAGAAGACAGGCCACCGCAAATCGAGAAAAACAGGTAGTGACCAGTAGTGGAGATGTTGCCAACTACTTACAAACTCTTTTAAAGGATTACAAACATGAAGTTTTTGCTGTTTTGTTTTTAAACCGCTCCAATAAGATCAATCATTTCAAAATAATTAGCGAAGGTGGTATAACAGGCACTGTTGCTGATCCCAGGATTATTTTGAAGAAAGCATTAGAGGAAGATGCAGTCAGCATCATTCTTTGCCATAATCATCCGTCAGGAAGTTTGAAGCCAAGCAAAGCGGATGAAGAACTTACCTTCAAAATAAAAGAAGCCGCCAAATTTTTCGATATAAAAGTGCTTGATCATTTAATTGTAAGCGATGATGGCTATTTTAGTTTTGCTGATGAAGGGATCTTATGATGTAGCGTATAAGCGTAATGGCACCTTGCTTCATCTTTTTTCTTCGCCGAAAAATTAAAAGCTCTCAAATTGAAGAAAATTTGAGAGCTTTTTTGTCATGTGGTTAAGCCAATCACCGTCACGCCTGGGCGGTAGGTCCTCCAAATGTCATCGGTATTTGAATTTCTTCAAGGTCTTTAATTGCTCCGTTGGTACCCTCATAGCGGTTGATGTTTTCAATTAACGCCTTCATAAACCGTTTTGCGTGTTGAGGCGTAAATATGATGCGGGATTTCACTTTACTCTTGGGTGTACCAGGCATTACATTTACAAAATCAATCACAAATTCTGCATGCGAATGGGTAATAATGGCAAGATTCGCATAACTGCCCTCTGCTACTTCTTCTGAAATTTCTATATTGATTTGATTGGGTTGCGCAGGTTGTTGATCCATTTGTTTTGTTTGAAGCAAAAGTAAGGCATCCCAACTAAAGGAAGTCCTACCTCCTTACCATCTACTGGTTCAAAAATTCAAATAATTTTTTCAACGCCATATCTGAATTTAGACTTTTCTGGTATTGTCCTATTACGGAAGAAATATCCTTGTACTGACTGAATTCTTTTTTCAGCGCATTGGAATTCGTTTTTAATTTTTTGAGGTTCTTTGTTTTTACATCCAGGTAATAATAATCGTAGTGAAGATCAAATTGCCTTAATTCAGCCTGGATGTAATTACTGGAAACGATACCCAATTCAGCCCGGTATTTTTTGTAGAGATTATAGGCCTTGCCTGTACTTATTAACTGGTAATAAGATTTGTCGTTGGCTCCAATCAAAGTACCATAAATAAATTTTGAGTCTTCTTTGACCAGGGAATCCCTCTTAATAATAAACGAGTCTAATGTACCTGCTTCTTTAATAAGTGGAGATTGTTCGCGACTTGCAGAAAACTCTATCTCCTGGTTGTAAATATTGTAACTCAAATAAAGACCAGTGCCGGTTTCCGATTTAGAATAGACGTCTCCGGGATGGTTTTTACCAAGCAGGTAGGGAGAACCGATCACTTTGTAAGCGCCTACTTTAGTGAAAGTATTCCCCTCGTTTAATACCAGGTATTTATTATAAGCCAATGCAGGATCTACCGATGACTGCGCAAAAACTGAAAGTTGGCCTATAAAAAACAAAAGGAATACAAATAGTTTTTTCATGAGGCGAATTCTTGATGGTTATTAATTGATAAATCCGGAAACTAAAGTTAATACAGAATCGGTTTTGATGCCCTTAGCCAATATCCGTCCTTCGGGTGAAATGAAAAAATTAAATGGAATGCTGTCAAACTTCAAAGTTTGCGCGGCAGGGCCCTTCCACATTTTTTCATCAATGAGATGAATGCCCGGAATTTTGTAAGTACTGATCATTTGCAGCCATGCCTCCTTTTCAGCATCAACTGCAATATCTACAAGCTGTAATTTGTTTGCAGGAAAAGCTTCGCTCAATTTTTTCTTTGGATCAATATACTGAAAACATGGAGGGCACCAGGTTGACCAAAAATCAATAAAAACATATTTTCCTCGCACCGAAGCCAATGTTACCTGGTTGCCGTTTTCATCCGGTAAACTTACATCCGGCAAAAAATCTCCAACATTATATTCCACTTCATAAATACTAATGTAGTCTGTGGTTTCTTTTACCAGTTGCTGAACCTGTGAATGACCGGGAAAGCGTTTAGCTGCTCTTAAAATAAAATCCTTTTGAGCAGATAAATCCTTTCCAAAATCATAACGGCTGCTAACCAAAAGAAATGCGCCGGGACTACTTACCGTATCTGCAAATTTCAGATCTCTCGATCTTGCCAAAGCCTGCAGTTTTTTGATTTCCCTGTCCAGCGAATCGGAAGCCTTGTTATTAACTTGTATGGTTTGAAGTGTTTTTTTTCTTTTTAAAAGGACTGAAATATTTTTTGTGATCTCGTTTTGGTGATCCAAAAAACTCCGGAGATCATTATTTATGCCGCCGTTTTTAAATGAATACTTCTTCCAGTCGGGCTGTTCCACTTTTATATTTACAGCTGATACATCGGTAACAAAAACCAATCTTGGCTCCTCACCCTTTATCCTGATTTGAAAAACCGATTCTTCGTGGCGGGGTATTGCAAAACTCAAACTTCGAATATCATAACCTAATTCAGCGGAATCAATTGCTTCAGCGTTTCCAGTAGACGACAATCTTTCCAAATAGACTTTGCTTTTATAAAATGGAGTAAAATGAACATTAACCGATGTTTTGTTCAAAGATGTATTAGAATTATTAGTGCATCCTAAATAAAAAAATAAAGGAATTAACAGTAGCAAAGACTTCATAGAAAATCAATAAGCAAAAAGGCTATCGGGTGATAGCCTTTTTGAAAGAAAAGTTATATAAAAATCTAATTATTACTCTCTCACCCACTTTTCATAAGCCTGCCTCGTCCATGACTGAGGGGCACCATTATAACCATAATGCATCCAGAAGGTTTTGGTGGATGGATTATAAGTATTGTTATAAGTTGAGTGCTTCCATTGTCCCTGACCAGGAAATTCACCACCGGCAGAAGGGTATGGATTTAACCCACCAGGATTGGGAACATCGGCTGTAAAAAAGCCAGAACCTGTGCCCGGATTGGTTGCACCACGTGCTACCCAATTAATCAATGTATTGGTTGGAGATACATCAAACTCAAAATAATAATCCGATCCATATAAATCCGCCAGGGGAGCAATCAATCCTGTAGCCGATTTTGTAGCTAACCGTTTGTGATCGTCCAGTGCTCTCGGTGAACTTGGATGGAAAAAGTAACCCGTAGTTCTGTATTCCGCATCATATTGATTTTTTACATTAATGCCCACAATTACATTTTTCAGGTTGTCAGCCAAAGCATAACCTGGTTCATCAACACTCTGCACAGTAAAGCCAAGCCCATACACCTTGGAAAAATCAAAACCCGCAGTAGTAGGAACATTGATCTTAAGGGGAGCCCAACGGCTTCCCTTCGGAACAGTAACCTTTAGTGAGGGAATAGAATATTGGCCTGGTGTAAGCAGGAAAATAGAATCATTATCCGGATCACTATTGTGTGCAGCGATCAATGCCGGGTTTAAAACCAGGTTTACATGAAGGTCCTGCGGAGCAGGATCTCCCGTAAATATTTCAACCGTTGGTGCTTCCACCAATTGCGTTGATGTACCTGGATTGAGAGAAATAATCCGTGGATCCGGGCTGGAAGCCCATGGGAATCCGACGCCTGGCGCCGAATTATCAGGGTCATTAATTCCGTACTGGTGCTCCTCAAATTCCGTGTCTTTCAAACAACCCGTAAATCCTGTGGCAAGGGCGGCCAGGAAAATGGTATTTAAAATTATTTTTTTCATGTTTCGATTTTTTTATTAAGACGTTCCGTTATTGTAAATCCCAGAATACTCGGCTGGTAAATTGGCTGATAGTTCCTTGTGCACCCACATTTTCAGGATTATAGTTATACTCCGTTTGAGGATACAACAATCTTACCGGGATCCTGTTGGACGTATTTTGTGGTGATACAGAAATGGCAGGACCCGGATCATATCCTACGCCGGCTCCGTAAACAAAAGTAGGAGTGCTGGCCGAATAATTCACCCTTCTCCAATCTGTCCAGGTTTCCAAAGTATTTAATCCATTTAGAGCAAACCATTTTTGAGAGATTATGGTAAACAATCCACCACCAGGTAAACCGGCAGCTAAAGGTCCTGCGGTAATATCCACATCCGGATAGCCTGCGTTGTTAGTCATATAAGTATTAGCATCTGCGGCTGTAAGACCAACAACAAGGAAATTCTGAATAATAGCAGTTTCCAATAAGTCTTTCGCAGTAGAGCCTGAAGTAATGAAACCTCTTTGCCTCGCTTCGGCCTGCAGGAAGAAACTTTCTGAAGCTGTCATTATCGGCTGTGATGCAGTGTTAGATGATCCCAAAGCAGGGCCTATAGCGGCTAGTTGGTCTGCTGCGTTTTCGGTAACAGGAGGTAAACCATATTTCACACCTAAATAGCCATTTGCACTGGCAACATAAAAGCGGCTTCGTCTTGGGTCGCCATTATAGGTATAATAATCAATACCCCATTCGTTAGCACGGTAATAGATATTATTTGCTGTGGCAACGCCTGCAACGGTGTTTTTATAAGTAGTGTAGAAGGGATTTGGTTTGTCGGATTTATAACCGGGATTAACCTGTGCATTTTCACCGGCACCAAGGTAACCACTTCCTTCTGCTGTAATCTTTGCCAGCTCACCCGCAATATCAAAACCGGGAACCACAGACTGCGGAGACAGGATACCACCGTTCATCAGGTGAACCAGCATCCTTAATTTAAGCGTATTGCCAAATCTTGCCCACTTGGTTTTGTCGCCTGCAAACATAATATCGTTTGTAGCGATATCCTTGTTCAACGTGGCTGTTGCACCTTTAATTAATGTGATGGCGGTATCAACCTGGCGGAAAAGATCCTTATAAATGGCTGCACCCTGGTCGTACTTGGGAGTGGGATTGGCATTTCCTTGTAGTGCGTCGAAATAAGGAACATTTCCATACACATCTACCAGCATCTGGAAAGCATGTGCCTTCATTATACGGGCAATACCTTCATAATAAGTAGCACCAGCCCGTTTTGCCTTCAGCTGCATAACATGATAATCGAATGCATTATCATAAGCACCATTCCAGATGCCATTACCAAAGGTTGTAGTGATCTGGTAGGTTTCTTCAATTACGCTGGGGGCATATGTTCCTGATCTTGCCCAATAGCCCATCCAGTTTTGAAGAAATCCCCAGTTGGTAGCTACCAATGCACCTGTTGAGTGCAGGGCAGCCGGGAGAATTACGTCATAAGAAACCGTACTGTCAGTTGCCTGGTTCGGGTTTTTATTGATATCAAAAGTGCTTTTTTTACAACTACTGAATCCCGCAATCAATATGGAAACCGCGGCAGTTGTATATATTAATTTTTTCATTCTCATTTTTGCTCAGTTTAATATTTAGAAATTCAAGGTCAGGTTAGCTCCGTAAAGTCTTGTTGGAGGCATGTTATTACGGTCGTTAACACCCTGAGCATTTCCTGTCGTATTTGAAAATTCGGGATCAGTCCACTCATTTGTTGATGGTAACCACATCAACAGGTTACGCCCGGTTAATGTGAATGAGGCAGTCTTTACTGCTCCTTTTGTAAAATCAAACCAACCCGTAGGCAGTGTGAAACCAAGGGCAACTTCTCTTAATTTCCAGAATGCACCGCTTGCCAGGTAGTTTGAGTTTGCAGCGGTGTTTACAGACTGTGACCAGAAGCTGTAGCCGCCTGGTGTATATACAGACGTGTTTGGAACGTATTTGGTTCCATCCCAATAAGAAGAATTCGGGAAAACAAATGGCATACGACCATTTTGGCCGGTACGGTAAGATATACCGGAGAAATCCATATCAGAGCCAATTCCACTATAGATCTGGTTACCGGTTCTGTAATCAGCAACCACTCCCAGGTTGACGAACTTCCAGTTAACATTCAGGTTCAAACCCAAAAGGTGCTTTGGCATTGTTCTTCCGAATGTTTTAAGTTCCGGGTCTACTGTAGGGAAACCTGTGGTTTTATCTACAACTACTCTTCCGAGGCTATCCCTGGTATAATCGGTTAATTTAAAAGTATAAGCCGGCATGCCAACAATAACATAGTTGCCATTCCCGATACCCAATTCATTTACGCCTTCAATTAACTCGGTAACCTCGTTTGTCTGGAGAGTATAGTTGATCTTAAAATCAATATTCGCCTCGCCGATTTTTACAAGCGGCGTTAATCTCAGGTCTAATTCAATACCCTTGTTTATAAAAGAAGCGGCATTTAATAAAGCATTACCATAACCAGAAGCCGAGGAATAAGCTACCGTGATCAGCTGGTCGGTATTATCCTGTTTGTAAACTGTACCTTCCAAATTAATGCGGTTATTCAGGAAGCTTACTTCCAGTCCAACCTCTTTTGTATTTACAAATTCAGGATTGTAGCGATCTCTTAACAGTGTATTGCTGGCAGAGTAACCGAGCAAATTTCCATAAGGGAAATTTGGGCCAGGCAGGAACACGTTTTCAAGACTGTATGGGTTTAAATTAGGGTTGGCACTCTTGCTTATAGAACCACGTAGTTTCAAATAAGAAAGAACGCTGCTGCCCTTAAGAGCGTCAATCGCTTCGCTTAACACGAAGGACACGCTCGCTCCGGGATAGAAATAGTTTACATCTGCAACGTCATAGTTATAAGGGTTAGCTAAGCGACTGTCAAAATCATAGCTGGCAGTAACTTCTGCAAAAGCCCAATTGTTGTAACCGGCACCCAGTCTACCAAAGAAGCGTTGCTGTTTTACGGTGCTGACACCTTCACTACCATTTAGCTCTCCCTTGCGGGCAGCTATATTATAAACTCCTGGTATACCAAGATTTGTATTTGAAACATTTATGTTTTTAGAAAAACCCTCGCGGAATGAATGTCCTAACAAACCATCGATGCGGATATTATCAAACGTTTTATTACCAGTGAGGAAGAACTCTGAATTCAACCTGCTGGAAAATGAAGACCTGTCAATCACACCACCGGTAATATCACCAGTTTGCGCATTGGATTTACCGCTGGCTTTAGACACAGCAGAATAAGTCCAGGGATGTTGCTCAGCTTTAGAAGTAGCGTTACTGAGGGTTCCACCAATCCTGTAGGTTAATCTCAGCCAGGAAGCAGCCTGGAAGTTCAATTCCACGTTACCTAAAAGGTCGTCGTTTCTTCCTTTGTCCCTGAAATTATCAACAAACCAGTATGGGTTGTAATAATAATCATTGAAATGATGATTTGGATTGGACCAGAAATCGGACTGCCAGTTTTTAAACTGGGTAATTGGAATTTGCATTGGAGTATTGATCAAATTCCAGTACGGCGCATAGTCCCTACCGTTTCCAAATTGGCTACCTGCGTTCACATCATAATTGCTCTGGGTATAGGTCAAATTAAAACCTGCCTTAAACCTGTTATATTCTTTCTGTGCTGCCATGCGCATTGATACCCTGTTGTTTTTGTCTTTGGGCATCACTCCCTGGATGGAAACATTCTGCGCACTCACATAAAAATCACCTGTTGAGAAAGAAACATCGGTTTGATTGGTCATACCGATATCCCAGAATTTTTTCTTTTCATCCGGGCGAGCCTCATATGTAGTATATAAAGTATCCTCGGGATCATTTGTATCGCCGTCGCCATTAAAATCGAATGCGCGACCTATCTGTCTTTTACTACCGTCAAATTCGTCACCATAGCCCTGGTTCTCGATAGGATCATAAACGCCGATACCATTAATATCAACAGCAGACCCTGACCCAAAACGGCTTTGGAATTTTGGCATAAAAGACACCTCTTCAAATTGAAGAGTATGGCTCACGGAAATCGTGGGCTTGTTTCTAGAACCTCTTTTCGTGTTCACCACAATGGCACCATTTACACCATCCGGACCGTAAACCGAAGTAGCTGCAGCTGATTTCAGGACGGTAACGTCCTGGATATCATTTGGGTTGAGCGAATTCATGAACCCAAGTGCAATAGGCACCCCATCCACAACCAACATGGGTTGGTTATTACCAGTCAATGAACGAATACCTCTTAATGTGATACGGGTGTCGGCAAAAACACCACTGTTAACGGTTTGTACATTTAAACCGGAAACTTTACCGGTTAAACCATTCTGAAGGTTTACAACCTTACCCTGCGTTAATTCCGAGGCTTTGATTTTAGCTGTAGAATAACCAAGTTCTTTCGCCTGGCGTTGTTGACCCAGGGCGGTGGTTACCACCACTTCCTGCATTTGCTGCTGGTTCACAGCTAATACGATGTTGGCGGCTTCGGCACCCGTAACGGTTTGTGTTTGAAAACCGGTAGCTGTAAATGTAAGGCGGGCATTTTCGGCTACTTTGATGGAGAAGAGTCCGTTCGCGTCTGCCTGAACGGCATTTTTAGTTCCGGCCTCGGATACTGTAACGAAGGGAACCGGGTTTCCATTGGCATCCCGCACCACTCCGCTAACTGTACGTGTTTGGCCATAGGCTAATGCACAAAATAGCATCAGCACTGAAAGCAGTGATACAATTTTTCTCATGTGAATGTTCAATTTTAGATTTAATACTTAATCGTCCGTTTTTTCTGGACAAGCCATAGTTGGAGACAGGCAGTCCATGAAATTTGCTGCGCAATATAAAAGTTTTTTTAACAATCGCTTAAAAATGAAAATAATCTGGCCTTATAACACACTCTTTTAAGCATGCACGGTTTTTATGTTATCATCAAAAAATATATAAAATCTGCGCTTTGGCCTCCGTTTTTCGGTTCCCAATGATCTCGTCAAAACCACTGCCGATTATTTTTTTATCGGCATAAATAGTCTGGGCCAACCGCAACCAACATTGCAATTTGTTGGTTATATCGTGGTGAATATTAAAATAGTAGCGAAAACCCTTATCGTAAAACGCGGGAATAGAAAAACTATATAATACATCCGATTCATAAACGTATACCCGGCTATTATAACTATTGGTCTCAAAATACTGGAGTCGCAGGTTAGTCGAAAATTTTTGCCAGTCATATTTGCCTTCAACATAACTCAAAAATCCCTGCTGTGAACTTTGCAATTGACGATTAAACCATAAAATTTCCACCCTGGTGTTGACAGATAATTTTGAAGTTAGCTGTTGAAAAATATGGATCCTGAAATTTTGTTTCAGTTGGTCCTGGGGAAAATAAATTGCTCCATTGCCTGAGCTGTCAGTTGGCTTGTTTTGATTCCTGAAGCGCAAATACATACCGAATTGTTTATTTGGCTGGTAGTTAAGCTGAGCCAAATAATCATATCCCCTGGTTGGTGCATTCACTAAATATTTGATCCATGGGAAATGAAAGATATCGGCATAGGCATTCAATTGCCATCCCGGCATAGGTCTTATTAAAACGCCTGTGTAAAAACCTTTTTCATTTACCGGAGTTGTGTTTTCGGTAAATGCATTCCCAAAAAGTGACTGGTATTGCTTTTGGATATTTCTGTAAAAAATTGAAAGATCTACTTTGGGATCAACAC
>Ga0193740_1000024_pt1 | contig 39285 bp, 40 predicted proteins | sample L2s1metaG_FD_145072 | JGI IMG/M metagenome (GOLD analysis project Ga0193740, IMG submission 145072) | Soil microbial communities from a riparian zone of the East river system, Colorado, United States - L2s1 | ecosystem: Environmental > Terrestrial > Soil > Riparian zone | place: USA: East River... | reverse complement strand
AGAAATCCATATCTCCGCCAACATTGAGTTGGTAAGTTTCATCTACCTTCACACCCCTATCTACAAAGAGTTTAACAAGTGTCTTGTGTAATACCGTGGCTCCCAGTTGACTCATGACATCATCCCCTGCGCAGAGGAGATTCTTATCTGCGAAAGCCTGCTGCCACTTCGGGGTAGATGCAATAAAGACTGGTATAGCATTGATAAATGACACACCAGCATCAAGGCATTGCTCTACATAGTATTTAGTTGCCTCTCTGCTTCCTACAGGAAGATAATTCACTAGTATTTCAGTACCACTTTCCTTTAATACTTTTGATACATCTACCGGTGGACTATCAGATATCTTTACTCTTTCATTAAGGCGCTTACCGACACCATCAAGAACCTTTCCCTTTTGGACTTTAATACCAGTTGAAGGTACATCTGCAATCTTTATTGTGTTATTAGGACTAGCGAATATTGCATCTGATAGATCATGGCCTACTTTTGATTCGACAACATCAAATGCTGCTACAAATTCAATACCATCTGGTTTTATGTTGCCAAGGGTATATGCGATTAAGCCTTCAGGAATGTCCTGAACATTTTCCTTTTCATTACCTTTAGTGTAACTATTACCATAAAATGAAATACCTTGCAAAAGTGCAGAGGCACAGTTTCCGACACCGGCTATTGCAACTTTCACTTTTTTATGACCTTTATTAGTATTACCACTCATGATTGCTTGATTTACCCTGTTGGTTTAATTAATATATGTGTATCAGAAAAGCAAGGTTCAAACTATTTTTAGAAATAAATTGAGTTGTTGCATTATTGAATTTGTCGTTGGCAAAATGAGAGCATATAGGGGTTAGAAAAGTTATGAAGAGATGCTAGATCTAACTTTGATAAATAGGAATTTGAAACTTCGGAGCAGTCTGTGAAGCCCTTTGAAAGAATTTCTTGATAAATGGTATTGAACAAATCACTCCCCTTGGGGATATCTGTCAGAATATGAAGCGTTCCGGTATTGAGCATCTTTGCGCAAATTGTGCTTATTATCGAAGAAAAAGTTCCTGTATTGGTTAGTATCTCTAATCCGGATGATTTTGGCATATTGATAATGAAATTATCTACTGAATGGTCTGGAATGCTTGGAAGCAACTTTACGGGATTTCCCCAAAAAACAGATGCATTCTGGGGTTCTAATTCAATAATTTTTGATTTAGCAAACGAGATCTCATTTTGATCTTCTCCTATTCCAATGAAAAATTCTGCGTAGATATCATTGGCCATTCGGTACACCATTTCTCCTTTGAAATATCCAATAATCATATTAATTTTTAGAAAGGACTTGCGGGCATTGATGATATTCCGAACCAATACAGTGGATGGATTACCTTCATGAAAAAACTGATATACAGAATTCCATCTGTTTTTGAAAACATCGGGGAATCCCCTCATTTTTATTAGTTCTTGAAACAAATGTGTGTCTGCAAAATCAGAAAAGTACGAATCAGTTCTGGAGACTGCCTCTAATTTTGGCAGAAATAGCTCATCATACAGGTTTGTGACTCTATTCCACGCTCTTATCGGATCAGATCCCATGTAGGTAACCGATAGATCAGATAGCCACAACACTTCTGCCAAGATGTTTATCTTTCCAATATCGTGATCTTTTCCCTTAATTTCAAACAACAACTCTTTGTAGTTTTTCTGAGCAGTTTCTTGTTTAAAATATGGAAAGTCAGTTCTCCAAATCAATGCTTCGACAATCAAGCTCTTGTCGGATTTCTCAATTTCTGCTGTTTGTATCTGCACGTCTGGCTGAGTTCTAACTTTAAATGAAAAATTTTCGAAAACTCTTTCCAGATCAGGTTGGTCCAGCTTGAAATAAGCATCGTGTATTTGATATCTTTGAATAGTTTCTATAGTTCTATACACCCTGGGCCCTACTGATGGACGAATAGCCGATCCTTGCTGAGGGTAACCATTATTTTCAGGCTTCGAACTATAACCATTATAAGTGAATTGAAGTGGATCGTAATCATGTAATAGAGCTGATACAAGGAGAATTTCGATATCGTCGGCAGTGAATCTGAAATTATTTATTGTATTTGGTAACATTTTAAGCGTCATGTAAGAAACTTCAAGACTGTGATGAAAATTATGATATTCTGTAGATCCTTCGCCCAATCCAATATCTGAATAAACACCATCAAGGAACCTAATTAGAGTAGAGATTTTTTCAATATTGTTCTGCCTCATTCCTTTATTTTTTGCTACATCTAAAATAGCCAAGACTAACCTATCTTCTCTGATATCGGCGAGCGTTTCATTTGCCTCCTTTATTATCGATTTATGGAATCCTGGAAGTTTTTCTAGAATTTCGTTGTAAATGATCTTTATGGGAAGGCTCTTGTAGATATATATCCACAATCCTGTTATTTTCCAGGGATATTTTATTCTAAATTTCTCTCTTTCAATGATTTCATCCACAAGAAGCACAATGTTTGTGTTTAGTTTTCCAATTTCACGATTTGTGACAATCCTTTCTGGATTGTTTGATTTTGTACCCTGATAATCAGCGCGCATTACAGCCCATTGTGGTATTTTGACCCTGTACCGTACTCTTTTACTCGAGCCATCCGTCGACCATGAGAATCTAATAGTTTCTTTCTCGGTAGTCGCTACATTTCGATTTCTTGTATTTAGTAAGTCGTCATCTTTAACAACCTGAAGAATCAACTCCTTATTCGGAACTTGCAGTCCAAGTAATACATGCCAATACTTCCCCTTGTCCACCCACTCCGGCGCATATGTAGCTGGATCCCAAAAGTCTATGGGTCCAAATGGGATATAACCATCCTCAAATTCATGTGTTTCGGGATTATACGATTTATATTCATATTTTCCAATTCTAGGATTGATATGACAGGCGAGAATTCGTGTATTGTTAACTCTATCTGAAGATTTGGTAAATTCCCTATAGGCCATCACTCCCCAGACAGTTCCTAGACCACTTAATAGAGTAAGACTGAAGTAAAAGAAATCAAAATTGTAGTGTATGGTGTAATTAAAAGCTAATTGTATACCGAAAACGTAGCAAGAAAACATCCCGGCAAAAAACAAGAAAAGAAAAAACCATCTTGCAATATCGTTATAAAATAAACTAAATGATTTCTGGCCGCTATAGTTTGTCATTCTTTGCTTCATGGACATTCACTGTCATTAACGAGCATCCCGTACCTATTCCTAATTGATCGTATGATTATCGTCAATTATTCATACATTCTCAATTACGATTCGTTAAAAATTATTCCATATATAAACGCGACCATGATTCTTCACCTTTCATATTAGTTAGGTAAAATCTCTTACCCATGTCACAATTTTTGAAGCAATGTGTGCATAATGGATCAGACATTGATTCAAAATTCTCTGTTCTCAAACTACTATCAGTTTTACAAAATGCATCCTTTTGTTTATCTGAAGCTGTCTTGATATCTCCTTAACATCCTTAGCATCACCCTTTAAAGAAAATATTTCAAGGCATCTATCTTTGTCTATCTTGTTGTGTAAGTGCACAATTATTATCTTGTCAAAATCATGTCTTATCGATGATACTTGATCGTCAGAGTCTTCATCATGTACTGCCAAAAGTAACGAATTAATTTCTCCATCCAAGTCTTCTTTCATTCGCTCATCTGATAAGAGATTTCTAATTCCTGCCCTTATGATTTCTGATCTTCCTGAAAATCCCAACGACTTGAGCTTATCCAAACTCTCGATTATGTCTTCATTTAACGAGACACTAACTATGGTCAATAAGATTTTCATAATTAGTTATTGGATATAATAATTATGCCATATTCATGGATATAGAAGAAATCGATTGACATCAAAAGAGGGTATTCAGAATGAGACAAAATTAAGATTACTATCGAAAAACAGAGTTTTACAAATTATCTGTTCCTAAAGTCTTGAAATAGGTAACTTGAAACACGAATATTTGATTTCGAAAAAGTCATGCTGATCTATCACCGTTTTTGAATTACACAGGGAATATTGTGTATATTATCAGGCAAGCTTAGAAATAAGAATAATAATGGTACTGAAATTATCAATTCTGGCTGCTAAACAAGAGAGGATTTTCGTTGTCACTACATTGCAAGGAATTATGACGTGTAAAACGAAAAATGGGGCTTTTGCCATAATTATCAGATATCTAATTTGTGTTATTAACAAAGAATTACAAATTAATTATAATTAATAAAGAAAGTATATATTCTTAATAACCTATAATGAAAGCGTGGAGAAAAGCATAATATTTTTGTCTCATTTAATATTCTCGGTTCTATTTTCTTCGTTAGGTCAAACCTTGTATGCACAAAATCATACATCAAATACTAATGCGACAGTGCTATTGGATCTGAACGCTCCAAACGGAACACAGCCAGATCCAATTAATGGGCCTAACAGTATTGCAAATTCATCACACAAATTGACAGTTATATCGTCTTTCTTTCCAATTGATGAATTCGTTGAGAAAGTTGGAGGCAACATTATGGAATCCTCTATAGTCATTCCGGCAGGAATCGAACCCCATGATTTTGAGCCAACAATAGGCCAAATACAGAATATCGATTCTGCAGATGCCGTGGTATACAATGGATTGGGAATTGATAATTGGATTACAAAAACAAGTACTACTCATAAAATTGATGCTAGCAAGGGTTTGAACGTGTCTTATTCTGGCAAAAGTAATACGACCCTAGATCCACATGTATGGTTGGACCCCTTGCTTGCAAAAAAGCAAGTCGAAAATATACGAGATGGTCTAGTGATGGTTGATCCTGAAAACAAGGAAACCTACATCAGTAACGCAAAGACTTTTTTAGATGAGCTTGATATACTTGACAAGACAATCAGAGCTGAATTGGAATCATGCAAAAAAAGAGATTTTATTTCATTTCATAACTCCTTTTCATATTTTGCTAAACGATATGGATTAACGCAACACAGTATTTCTGATACTGGACCGGAAGCAGAGATAACTGCTGCACGATTGGTAGAAATCATCAATTTAGCAAAAAGTTTGGATCTTCGGGTTATCTATTCTGAAGAACTCATGGACTCTCGCTACGCATTAGTTATTGCCCAAGAAATTCCAAATAGCAAAGTGCTTGTATTAAGTCCCATTGAAGGACTAACAAAGAATGAACAAGATGCGGGATTTGGATATATTGATAAGATGCATGAAAATATTAAGAATTTAGCTGCGGGACTAGAATGCAACCAATAATTAAAGTAGCCAATTTATCATACTACTATGATTCGTTCCCTTCTTTGGACCATATTTCATTTACGGTCGACAAGGGTGATTTTCTTGGAATAATTGGGCCGAACGGAGCAGGGAAGACGACTTTATTTCAGTGTATGCTAGGAATAATGAATGATTTTTCTGGTGAAATCAATCTTTTTGGGTACGACATAAGACAAAATAAGAAAATGCTTCAAAGGGTTGGTTATGTGCCACAAAAAAAATCTGTAGAACAAGCTTTTCCTGCGACTGTTAGCGAAATTGTCTCACTTGGAATAATAGGAATTAAAATTAACAGAGAATCTATCGACAGTGCAATTGACTTTGTAGAGCTCGGGGCATATCGAAACAAGAGAATAGGAGAACTTTCTGAAGGTCAGCAACAGAGAGTCATAATTGCGAAAGCATTGGTGAAGCAACCTGATTTATTGATATTGGATGAACCTACTACTGGTATCGATTCAGCAGCTCAAGAAAGATTTTATGACCTTTTGACCAAACTAAATAAAGATAAAGGTATAACCATTGTATGGTCTTCACATGACATGAATGCTGTGGAAAAATTAGCAAGTAAGGTAGCGTGTATTGATAGGAAATTATTTTTTCATGGAGAATCGGAGGACTTTTTTGGAAATGAGGAACGAATGAAATCTTATGTAGAATTTGCTATGCAATCACACATGAATCTCCATTTTGGTAATAAAAAAAATAGAACTGACAGTCCGGAAAATAAAATTGATGGAAATGATATTTGATATAATTCAATATGGCTTTATGCAAAGAGCACTGATATCTGCTATTGCAATATCAATTATTTGTTCTATTGTAGGTCTTTTCTTAGTACTTAAGCGACATTCACTATTTGGTGATGCTCTAGCGCATGTGGCTTTTGGTGGCATATCAATAGGACTATTCACTGGAGTATATCCACTATGGACGGCTTATATTGTTGCCATCTTGTCTGCAGTTGGTGTGAACAAATTAAGAGAATCAACAAAGATTCCTCCCGATTCCTCAATAGCTGTACTTTTGACCTCTGGTCTGGCTATAGGTGTTATACTAATTAGTATTTCCGGAGGATTTACACTCGATTTATTTAGTTTTCTATTTGGAAATATTCTTCTTGTGAGTAATGATGACGTAATTATGATCTTGATCACTGACGCCATAGTTATTCCAGTTATCTATATCTTCTACAAGAAACTAGTTCTTATAATATTTGATGAGAACCAAGCAAAGGTGAGCGGATTAAATGTCACCTGGATAAATACATTATTCATTGTTCTTGCAAGCATAACCATAATGGCCTCTATAAGACTTGTAGGTGTTTTGCTTATCTCATCACTAATCGTTATTCCAAACATTACAGCATTGATGCTAGGCAAAGGATTTAAAAAAACTATGTTTATTTCTTGTGCAGTGTCAGTTTTTTCAGTTGTATTTGGAATAGTCATATCATATTATTCAAACCTGGCTCCAAGTGGTACGATAGTATTAACAATGGTATCGATGTTCTTAATAACCATTATTGCAAAAAACATGAAAATTAGATTTAATAAGATTGTAGTTACCAAATAGAATAACATACAACTAATCAATGACAGTGAAAATCACAAGTTCCGTTTAGAATCTGATCCAGATATAAAATAGGTTGCTCTGAGAGGTAATATATTAGAATTTTTGTTAAATACTTGAATATTTATTCCTACTTCTTTTAAAGTTATTTGCATTGTAATAGAAAATCAATCTATATTGATTATGAAACAGCTATCATGGTTTTTCATGATCAAGTAAGACGATTTTGTGATTATTATTACTATTATTATTATCGTATTGCGTCCAGGCAATCCATACTTTATTTTCTGTATCAAAAATCAAGGGATTTGAATAGACTTGTGCCTGCCCATAATCCAATGCCTTTTTCATAACAGGTGATCCAGAAGTGTCTCCTATCCATATAAGTACTGATCCATTATTAGTATCATCGCTCCAAGTAACATAAATCTTGTTGTTACTGACCAATAAGTATGGAGAAACAGAATTGCCGGAATTGTTGCTTAAATTTATCACATTCTCTGCAAGGTTTTTACTGTCGATTTTTCTTAACATGACATCAAACGTTTTGCTATTATTCAGTGTATCGGACCAAGTTACATAAATGTCCTCTCCCAGAAGCTGACCATGTGCAAGTCTGGAAGTCCCAGTAGTATTGCTAATATTAATTGTTGAATTGAACGAATTACCATAATCATTACTAACTGTAACAAATATTTCAGAATCGCCCTTTCCAAACATACTTTGTTCCCATAGAACATATACTCGCTTACCATCTAATGTAGTAAAGACAGTTGGATATATAGAATTGATTCCCTCCTGCACAGTTATATTTTCCAATACGTCAGGTAATATCACATTTGAGCTAGCATTAACTACTGTTCCATTAAATGAAGAATAATCTTCATGGTCTTCAAATGGCAGAATCTCATAGCTTACAATTTTTGAAGTTGTAAAGGTATTTCCTCCATCCAAACTCCTTGTAAATGATATAGTACATATGGGATCGTCATGTTTAGTATCACATTCAGTCCAAGCCATGTATATTATTGATCCATTTTGATTTATGACCATTTGTGGATCCAGCGAGTCATCCCTGTCATTACTTAAATTGAGAGTATCACTAAAAGAATTACCCCCATCCTGGCTCTTTCTAAAGAAAATGTCTTTATTTGTAGATGAAACATTTTCATTAGCAGCCCACAATACGAATACATTTTTTCCTACCGAGGAGAGATCATGAAGGTGCACGTTACCAGTTGTGTTACTCAAGTTAGTTACATTGTCAAATTTGTTACCGTTATTTTCACTCTTGGTGAAAAGCAATTTCCACTTATCGGGCTGCTTATCCTCCCATGTGATGTATACATTATCTTCACTATTTCTTAATTTTATTATATTTGAAATTCCTGATGTATTGCTTATGTCCAATATACTGGTAAATAACTTTGTGCTCCTATCGATTTTTTTAAACATTACATCGCTATTTTGCGGATTTAAATTGCTAATCCAGGCGGCATAAATACTATTGTCTGAAACTGAAAATTCTGGATTTATTGAATCAAATGTAGCATTGCTTAATATTAAAGTTGAATTCAGAAGTGTGTAAGGCTCTGAATAGGTTACAGGTCCAATGAAAATTATTACAACCATGAAGGTGGTAAAAATCAAAGAATACACAAACAAGTTTCGAATGTAAAAATAATTTCCGGTAAGAATATTCAAATTGGATTCAAATGATCTATTGTACTTCGGTAACTGATCCTAATTTCATGAAATGGGTCAGATCGTCGCGAGATCTTCATAGATTTTTCCTCAGATTTGAGCAGCAACAAAAATTCACCTCATCCCCTCTATATGTTTAGCTAGGATTGTTTTTAATGTTTCTAAGGCCTAATCTAGAAACGTTCTTTCTCAACTTCTTAAGCGTACCCGAAAGACTGACCACGGTAAGGGCGGGTTGGGTCAATGTTAACGAGACCAAAAAATAGTCAAGGTATTTGAGCTTACATGCTACTATCATTATGTTTCCAAATTCCGAATCATATAGTTTCAACATGGCCAACTCTGATTGAAAGATTCCAAAGAGTTCCTTAAATCGGAGAACTATCTTTTCATGTATCTGAAAAGGTCGATATAAACCGTTCTCATCATACATGATTGCTACATACCTTCTTTTTTCTCTATGATTTAGCATGATACCATCTTGCCTTAGTTTTTGCAGAAAGCCACTCAGATATCTCCTTCCAGTAAACTCTTGGAGATATTCCTACGACGTTCAAGATTGACTCAAATGATCTAGCAGAAATCATTTCGTTGACTGACGTTGCACCACTGGACAATATGAATTGACAATTATTTGATTGACAGAATTCATTGATGGATTTTACTTCCTTTAACCATCTACCAGCCATCGCAGCTTCAAGTTTTCTTGCGGATGCGATTGAGATTTCTATCCCCAGTCCTCTTTTGACTTTACGTTTAATTGCATCCTTCCTTTGAAAGATATCGATAAGTAATAGATCAGTTTTGCCATCAAGTGAGCGAATGTTATCTGAAACTATCAGGTAGGGAAAAAAATCCGCAATAGGATATTTTTTGTCCATTCTAAGAATGACATCTTCTTGTGGTTTCATGCTCGTCGAAGAGTCCGAATTAACACCTATCATGTCTAGATCTAATAGCTTGGACATAGTAATAGCTCTGTTAATGTCTGAAACATGAATTCCCAGATCTATTTTTTTGTAAATAAATTCATCACATGATCCTTGAATTTATTATTTTGGTTAAACTCTTTTATTGGTTTGAATCTGATTCTGATCGAATCATGTTCAGATAAGGATATTACTCCTTTACACATAGATTGTTTATTTAACCTGATGTAAAAATTATCCTTTTCATCAAAGGAGTCAGATATTGAATTCATAAGATAATTTTTTTCGCCCATTTTCAAATTCGAAATGATCCTCTCTAACAAGGCATGTGATTCTTTGTGATCGCAATCTCCCTTAATAATCGATATTTCATTTCCCCAATGACCTTTCGCCGGTGAGACTAAGAATTTTTCCATTGGAATAGAAAGCACGTTATTCATTCTGAGGAGTATTTTTGGAATATCCTCTGTAGCGTGCGCTACAACATGGATGGATGTAGTAAGTGTCAACCTTGAATTATTTCACTAAAAGTTACAAGAACAAAGCCCAATTGTGATAGATCTAGGTAGCTTTTTCTATATCCACAGGTTGTTCTTCGCTATTTTCGGTTTTATTTTCAGTATCAACTCTTTCAACAGGTGGTTTATGTGACAACACAAGTTTAGTCTTCTTAATACCTATGTGTCGTAACGATGAAATTTTTTTTCCTTTTTCCAAAATTTCCCTGTTAAATTCGCTATTGTCATCAGTAACTTCTTTAATGAAAGTATTGAGGTCCCATTGTGGTATTTTTTCAGTTAATAGCTGGTGTATCACTCTTCTTAATTCATGCTTCTTTGAAGAATTTATCCTGCGCTGACTGAATGCAACAATTTCAACTCTAAATTCTTGACCATCTTTTGTAGTGTAATTGTGTATATGAGTAATCATTGAACTACCTCTCCTGACAAGACTTCTTAAAAACTCCTTTCCGTATTCATGTCCCTTGAAAATTGTACTGGCGACGCCTTCGTTTACCTTTTCGATTTCCACAAATACTTTAGTCTTGTGATCCGCTGGATCTTGTTTCTTTATGTCAAATAATGTATTCTCTACGACGCGTCCAATTGCCGTGTTGGGGTCTGTGATAGGAAGATAATTAATGTGATGCCCTCCAAAATCTCCAAAAGAATTCGGTGAATCGAGGATAAGCCACTGTTTGTCTCTCCATTTATCCCTAACTCTCCCGCCTCTTCTTGCACCTTTAGCCATAAAAAAATCGCCTACCACCAAAATATAAGTTGTGCGTTAATTAGGTCTAAAAAAAGTAATTTAATTATGGATTTTGAAAAAAAAAATTTAATCTGACATTGGTTTCCCGTCAGATGAATACTTTACCTTCTTATTTTCAGATGATGCAACAGGCGCAGCATGATGTCGGTATCTTTTAGCTCTTGATGAGCCTAAGATGATTACGAAACCTATGAAAGCCGCTGTAGTTATTGCATACATCAACATGCCATCTGCCATAACATTGCCTTCTCAGAGCTTGTTTAAAAATATTTATGGACGCAGATGATTAGTTTTTTGAAATTCCTTTATGAAATATAAAAATATATTAAAATTATTTCTAATTAATTATAAAAATATATCAAAATGACTTTGAAGAAATTATTAGATATACCTTTGGATTACCAGAACAATTGTAATGTTATTACACATTATGACTGGACCTCGATAAAGATTTCCAGATTCATTAATGTCCAATATTTACTTGAAATTGTCCTTGCAATAATAAACTGTGATTTGAAATCAAGATCATCTAGTTTACATTATATCGAATAACTAAAAACGCATCGGTTGAGATATCACATTTTTCTTGTATTATTTTAATAAATATTGTATTAAAAGTCGTTATTGACAATCAGAACATTCAGAATGCAGCAATATGTCTTTAAACTAGATAGGTAGGAACTGTAAGATGTTACAATATCAATCAAATTCAATATTCAAGATCAGGTGGCGATTTTAGATTGTAAAGCGACACAGGAATAACTAATCTACTTTCAATTGAGAGAACCACCCTGACAAGTAACATTCCAAAGCGCTGAGACTTATCTTGTAGCAATAATTCCGACTAGATGTTTTTATAATGTCTAATGTAATGAATATAGAATATGCAATACGATCTAAGTGTACTATGTAATGGTATTTTTGAGGTTGATGAAAAAATACGATTTGTTGGAATAATTGATCAGATGGGGAAATTAGTTGTAGGGGATATGAAAAAGGGTTTATCGTCTTTAGAAAGAGACGATGGGTCAATCAGGCTTTATCTTGGTTACGCTATAAATAATATCCTAAGACAAGATTTTGATAATGTCTTTGGTAAAGTTCTTTATACCTTCTCTGAAAGGGAGAAAATAAAGCTCTTGACTATACCAATGGATAATTATTTACTCCTTGTTTCTATCGATAAATTATCAGATCATGTTAAATTAATAAATAAGATACTGGATGTTGTAAAAAAACTAACCATGCCGTGATCCTATGTCCAAAGAAGGGTAATTGTATTTACATTAATTTTCATTTATTTCTACTATTGACAAGAAAAAATAACAATACTATTAGAGGCATCATAGTAACAATCAATCTCTGTTGTGTATGTTAATTTTCTCCACACATTTTATGATAATTATTTTGGACTGACAAGAATTTTATTAATTCTTCTCTTTTCCCATACTAACAAGTAAATTATGCCAATTACCAAAAGTATCTCCACTGACTTGGCCATAATCCCTGCAATGTCAATATTTTCTGCCTTATTGTCTGGTGACAATGGGGGTGCTACGACTACTGAATATGCATACAGTCCTATGAGAACGGCGCTTCCGATAAATCCGAAGAGATTCAGGGCGACCCGTTTCCTGTATTGATCTAAAATAAAATTTCTGTTGTTACCAGGGTATGATTCAGTAGTAAAATTGATCAAAATATACAAAATCCCATATGCGACTTGAGCCCCTGCTGCAGCCATTAAGAAAACTGAATAATAGATTTGTAGAGAACCATGTTCGGGGAAAATCGCCAAGTGAACCAGGCCCCCTGCTATTGCAAGTAGCATAATGACGTATTTCAGAGTTTCTTTCTCCGGCACCGTCCCAATAACAGAGGTCTGCTTTCTTCTCTTCAAATAAGTTCTACCTAAGACTAAACCTAGAACTATGATAGGGGTCAAGATAGAAATGACAAGGAGGGAATTTCTAACTAACCCCCACGAATCGGAGATAGAAACATTGAATATCACACGTTGGCAATTACAATCTGCTATACTAGACAGAATGGATCTTGGGGCATCTATTTGATTGTGATTCACCATCTTGTCATCGTTGGCGACACTAAGTACTATTTCATATGACCCACGATATGGGAACACATAGTATAGATTAAAATCTCCAATATCTCGTATAGTCCACGGGAAGCCTTTTACTCTTTCACCAGTGCTTCCCTGATATATTTCAACCATTGTCTCAATATCATAAACATCATTTCCATCAAAATCTTGTATGCTGAATGTAATCTGTGTTGGTTCATCAGGTGCTGCGTATTCTGGATCTAACGCCATATAGGGATAATACTTTCCGATCCCATCCCTATTTGATCCACCATTATAATGAGGAGTATGAGAAAGATGTGCAAATGAGACAAAAATAGGAATAAAAGTTGATCCTAATATGAAAATTAGGATTGAAATCAAAACATAATGGATTTTCATATTTTTGATGTGAGATCTATCGTAATGGTTTCATATAAGTCGTGCATGCAGTTTAGAAAGTTGTTTCAAGCAATCTACTTTATGTCGTACTGATGTCTGTAATTAGAGATGACTACGCAGATGTCGTATTTTGTCTTTTATAATGAAGCCGGAATAAGAAAAATTTATTTCAGCAATCACTTAACTCCTTTCTCTATATTTGGGTAGATTGATTAGTGCAGATGAATATTTGAATAATTTTCCTCACGGTACATTTAGAAATAATCAAGATAGTGTAATTAAGCAGATTTGTGAAGCTTTCAATTCTGGTTATAAATGCATTATTTTGGAAGCGCCCACAGGGTTTGGCAAGAGTGCGATTGCAATAACTATTGCACGAACTCTTCGGTCTAGCTACATATGTACTGCAACTAAGGATCTTCAAACTCAATATTCTCATGATTATGAGTTTCTAAAAGGTGCTAAAGGGAAAAGCAACTTTCAGTGTAGAGTAAAGGAAGACTTTGCCGACGCCGGAAAATATCTTTGTGCTTCCTGTAATTCAAGAACTGAAATTGAATGCAAACATACTTCTTGTGACTACGGACCATGTTTATCTGATGAATCAATGGAAGGATCTGGATGCAAATACAGAACTTTCATAAATGATTACAAGGTAGAAAACAAGGGAAAGGAAAATGAAAGAATTTTCATAAGTAGAGACAAATTAGAAAATTACAAAAATGAATATTCAAATTGGATTCATTTAAAAAATTTTGATTCTCCTCGTGAATGGAATCCGTGTTACTATTTTGACCAATTACTTCAGGCTTTAAAGGCGAGTCATTCAATTTTTAATTACTCTATTTTTTTGTCGTTACTCGCAAACAAGAATATGATGCAACAACGAGAATTACTTGTGTTGGATGAAGCACACCTGCTCGAAACTGAAATCGTAAAATTTAGAGGACTTTCTATATCAAAGAAACGATGGCGGCGATATATTCATGACTTTAGGATGATCGATTATGGATACGATATCCATGGTTGGTTAGAATTTTTGATTGATTTGGAGAAGACTATGCTAGTATTAATAGGAAATGACTCTTTAGTATTCTCACTGGTAAATGAGCGGAAAGTAAAATATGGCTATGATTCTACGAGCAAATCTAAAGTCAGAAGCAAAAGAATAGTGAGTGCGTCAGAGCTGTTTGAAGATGATGCTAGTCTTGAATTAGACATTAAATCTGAGAAAGGAAGAGATCTACATATTGATAAAGAGTTATTGATTGATATTGTTCAAGATATCGAAAAGCTCACAAGAACCATAAATAATATTCTCTCAAGCCCTAAAAACTGGATAGTCTCAGAAGTGCATAAGGAAAATTACGATGTTACCAAGGTAGAATTCAAACCGTTGGATCCATCTAAATATATTAAAGCAGTTGTCGAAAAATGTCCCAAAACCCTAATAATGAGCGCTACTATTTTGAATCATAAAACGTTTGAAAAAAACATAGGTCTTGATTCTGAAGATAACAATACTAAATTTATACAAATTCAATCAGACTTTCCAATTGAGAATAGGCCAATTTTTCCTCTTAGCGTAGAATATCTCAATTTTAGTAACTTACAGCAGATGGACGTAAAGTCAAAGATATCGAGGGCAATTGACAATATAATGCATATACATAGTAACGATAAGGGTATAATCCATACAAGTTCATATGAGCAGCTTAATTTTATCAAGGAAAATCTTTCAAAAATGAATTCAAGGAGATTGATTTTGACTGATCCAGAAATTGAAAGGGACGAGGTAATAAGGGAACATGCAGAAAGCAAGAAACCAACCGTGCTGATTTCTCCATCATTACACACTGGACTTGACTTGAAAGATCACTTATCGAGATTTCAAATAATCACTAAAGTACCTTATCCTAACGTGGCTGACAAATGGACTTCAGAGAAGAGGAAAATTAATAAGGAATGGTACTATTGGCAGACCGCCCTGAGATTAGTTCAAGCATATGGAAGATCTGTGAGGTCGAAGGACGATTGGGCAAAGACGTATGTCTTAGATTCTGCATTCAACTATTTTGTCAAGGTGAATAACAATATACTTCCAAAATGGTTCCTATCTGCAATACGAAACTAGCCCAAAATTGAAGTTTGCCTATGTAGATGTCAATTATCTTCTACTAACAATGCATGTACTTCATAAGAGACCAGTTTCATTGGATTTTTATTATCATTCTTGTTTTTTATATGTGGTGGCATAACAATGTCAAATTTGAATTCTATAATTTATTAGGATGTATGTCTATATTATAGATAATCAATTTCAGGTATCAATTGGATTGAAGGAAGTTGTTAGTTTTTAGTATATAATTTTGCATACGTCCGTATTCACTTCACTCTTTTTTGACATAAAAAGTGCCAAAATAATTCAAAATGGATAATAAGTCCCAACTTGCACCTGTGGATGCCAAATAATTTTTATATTTTATTGCTAATATCACTAGCGACTCAAGTTTATGCACTAAAGACGTACCCATTGTATTGCATATACACGACGAAATCATATATTGGCAATGCGTTCCGCTTAAAGTATGGCCAATTTCCACACATCAAAAAAAATTGATGCTCCTGTTTCGGAAGTTTGGAAAGTCTTATCAGACATTGATAGAGAACCTGAATTCTGGCATGGAACTAAATCGATTAAAAACATTAGTAAATCAGGTAATATAGTGGAACGAGAAGTTGTTATTGCTTTCAAGAATTCAGTATGTAAAGAAACAGTTACATTAGATCCAATGAAATCTATTACGACAAATATTACAGAAGGACCCTTAAAGGGTAAAAAAATAGTTGTAATCAACCCAGACGGGGACAATGCGAGTGTTGTTGATGTAGAGTGGGATATTCGACTTTCTGGTTTCATGGGTATTTTTTCAAAGATGGTTAATAAGCATATTCTCGAGGGTACTAACGATGCGTTGAATAGAATCTCAAAGGCAATAGAAAAATAAGCATCTAAATGTTCTGGATACTGGTTAACTCAAATGTTACAGGGTGTAGATGACGAGATTGCTAATACCGATGCCGAGGGAATGGAGCATCATCTACATCATGAAACATTGAAAAGTTGGAAGATTTCATGATTGCGATGAAAGACAAATGGACCCCGAATACTGATTGAATTTTTTCCTTCTTAACTAGGTTTTCTTAGAATATTGATATGATTTCTTGTCTTACTTTAGTGATTTCAGCAAAGAATCAACTTTCAAAGTATTGATAATATCAATTTTTTTTGCCCACGCCCTCCTTGCTTGACCTATTCCAAATAAAAGGTAAGCAAAATGGACAGGATGATGTGCATCAGAATTTATTGCCAGTTTGACCCCATTTTCAACTGCCATGCGGATATGCTCATCCCTCAAATCTAACCTCTTATAATTGGAATTGATTTCTAGAACAGTTCTAGTTTCGCACGCAGCTTCAATTAGTTTTTCTATGTCTATTGAATAACCTTCTCTTTTGTTTATTAATCTGCCTGTAGGGTGAAACAGTATGTCTACACTTGGGTTTTTTGCCGCCTTGACGAGTCTCTCTGTTTGAATCTCCTTAGACAATGAAAAATTTGAATGTATTGAAGCTCCTACTATATCTAGCTTGTCCAGAATGTTGTTAGATATGTCAAGGGTACCATCTTTAAGAATGTTGACTTCAGCAGAACTCAGAATCCTGAAATTAGTATCAGTATCATCTGTTGAGTTTTCATTCACAGTATCATTTAATTGTTCAATGTTATTGATTTGATCTAATAGTTGGATCTCATCCAAACCATTTGCTAAACGAAGGCTCTTTGTATGATCAGTGATTGCAATATACTCTAATCCAAATTTTTTTCTTGCTTGTACAGCCATTTCATATATTGACATTGTACCATCTGTAAATTCACTATGCGTGTGAAGATCTCCCCGTAGATCACCATAGTCTATTAGTTCTAATCGCGAGTTTCTGTGTTTAGAAAAGTACTCAATTTCACCACAATTTTCTCTAAGCTCAGGTGGAATATATTGAAGTTGAAGAGTTTCATAAATTTCTTGTTCGTTGGTTCCTGCAATTTTTTTTCCTTCTTTATTATATAGACCCCATTCATTAAGATGAAGATCCATTGAAATTGCCAAGTTGCGTAATGAAATATTGTGATCCTTATTCCCAGTAAAATATTGAGAAGCGGATCCGAAACTTACTTCAGGAACCACGAGCAAATCAACACCTATTCCATTTCTTAGTTCTACAAATGCTTTTGCTTTTCCCTTACCTTTGGTTTCTTCAACCTCAGGCATGTTGACAAAAAACTCAATTACCTTTTCCGGTTCTTCTGTAGAGACTAAAATATCGATATCTCCAATAATTTCTCTCATCCTTCTGAAAGAACCTACGACAACACATCGAATTACATTATCTTGTCTTGATAATCTGGCCTCTATTTTTTTTATCAGTGGATATACATCTCCCAACAAGTATCTACTTTTAGTTTGTTTTGACAACTGAATTGTTTTGAGTATGTTTTCTTCTTTAGTCCTTGAGAAACCCTTTAACTTTGAAATTTTTCCTTCCGATGCTGCTTTCTCTAACTCAGAGATGCTGGTTATTTTTAATTTCTCGTAAAGTATCTTCATCGTCCTGGGACCAAATCCCCTCATGTTGGAAAATTCAGATGTCCTGATAGGTATCTTTCTCTTTAATTCTTCATGATAAGCAATTTTGTTTGATTTGATAAGTTCTTCAATTTTGGATGAAATAGCATTACCTATTGATGGTATTTTTCTAAGACCCTGAATACCATCTTTAAGATAAATTTCCTCAATACTCATTGACAAATTTTCAATCACGTCGGCGGCTTTTTCATACGCTCTAACCTTGAAGATCGTATTTGGATCTTTTTCTGCTATTTGGATAAGATACGAGATCTCGCGAAATATTTTAACAATTTCACTATTTTTCATTTCGTAATTTTAGGTGCTTTATGTATAACTTGCGTAAATAATAAATATAATCCTCACAAACCATGAAGGCCCTTACGTTTCAAAATTATGTCACTTCAATGAAGCGCAATATGGTACCATGAAGTTAAATCGGAGTTGTATTTACTACGGCCATGAAATATGTAAATTTTGTCGACTCAAACATGACCAGATGTGCTCAAAATTTTTTCCACACAAGTTAAATTGCATTACATTATTAATATTTACCATGATTGAACTGGGATACGATTATCCACTATACAGGCCACCGTCAGAGTCCAATTCAATTATTTTTCAGGTTACTTTGGGATGCTCTTTTAATAAGTGCTCATTTTGCAATATGTATAGGTCTAAGGAATATTCTGAGAGACCGTGGGAAGAAATTAAGAGTGAAATAGATATTGTCTCAAAATCATATCCTCAAACCGAAAAAATTTTTCTGGCAGATGGGGATGCCCTAAATCTTCGCACAGAAAAATTGGTTCAAATACTGGATTATATTAGAGAAAAATTTCCGAATTTAAAGCGAATTTCTTGTTATGCAATGCCTAAAAATCTCCTTCAGAAGAGTTCCGATGATCTGACCCTGCTGAACAATAAGGGATTGAACATGTTGTATGTGGGGATAGAAACAGGCAATGATGTTCTGCTTAAGAAGATCACAAAAGGAGCTACTTCAAAAGGTATTATAGATGCATGCAATAGGGCTAAAAAAAGTGGTTTCATTATTTCATGTATGATTATCTTGGGTGTTGGTGGTAAAAAATATTCAATAGATCATATGAAAGAAACAGCCAGAGTTGTAAGTGAAGTTTCACCAAACTTTCTAGCTGCTCTGACATTAATTCTTGAAGATGGAGTATACGATGAGTTTATGGAAAAATTTAGTGAACCATTTGAAACATTAGATGATTCATTGATACTGGATGAGCTTGAATTGTTGTTAAGTAGCATCAGCCCTACATCGACTATTGTCTTTAGGGCTAATCATGCATCGAACGTTTACTCTATCGGTGGCAATTTGCCTGAAGACAAGGAAAAAATGATTTCATTAATAAGAAGCCTAAAGGAGCATCCGGAACTACTTAAACCAAAAGTTTTACGAAGATTTTAAGAATATTTGTATGGTGACTTTGACATACAAACTAATCCGTGATTTCGATCCCTGTATAACCGAAAATTTTGTTTTTGAATTTATGTTCAGATTTAGATCATGAATTTAGGTTTAATATCAGTTTGAAATTACAGCTGGTGGCCGGAACAATTTAGTAATTGGAACAGGAGCCTCCAACAATCACGCCCACCAGCTGTAGTTGAAGCGTTACCTTTCTTTGTTCAACAAACTATAAAAAACTTGTAAACCTGTTTTAATAATAATTAGTTCTAAATAATAACTTTCAAGTGAAACAAATATGCAAGTATTAAATGAGCATAGTGACGCTTATTTTAATTTCATAAACTCGATAGACTCAAACCGTACCAGGCAATCATATGAATTCTGTATCCAAAAATTCTTGAACCATTATAAAACAGATTTAGAATCTCTATTGAAATTACCTCCAAATGATATATCAAATTTATTGAAAGTAATACCAGTTAACTTTGCAACTGAGCATAAACAAATGCTTTCACATTTACACATGATGGTAACAAAAGGTATGTTGCCATTCCATCAGAACATGAAAAATTGATTACTTCGCTCCGTTCTGTTTACGCCAAAGAATTAACACTCGATAAAGAACAAACGAGTTATGACGATCTTTTGGACGGGTTAAGATTATCATTGAAAGGGTATAAGATAAAATAAGAATTATGAGGCTCAAAAGTCGATATCTTGAGGCATGGAGGGATTCAAAGCCTGGTTAGTAAAAAAAATTAGGGAGTATATACTGGTTGTTCAGGTGTCGAGAGTTGACTTGACTGATTTCCAGTTTGGTTGCCTGTTTGATTTGCTGTTTGATTTGCTGCTTGATTTGCTGCTTGATTAGTATTCGCTTGTGCAAAAGCCGCAAAAGCGGGTGTTGTTTGCATTGTTACTAAGGCAGTCATCATTGTGAAAACTGCTAGTGTCATCGCTACTGCTAATTTCATGTTGTTTTTTCTCATGTACACCTTGTACAGTTCTATTACTTATAAAGAGCTTAATGCACGTAAAATAGACTATTGACAGTTTGCAATAGTAACACAACATTTAAAAAACATAATAAAGCAACTGATAGAAAAACCGGTATATTGAACAAGAAACAACCAACCCCTCCACCAGTTGCCTGTGTTTAGACTATTACAACTGGCGGGTTGGTAAGAAAGTTATAGAAATCTGTTAACGACTCTAAAAGGATATAATATAAAATAAAAGAATCTTCTTAAAGTAGTGTCAATAAATCTAATCAGTTATGTCTTCAGATCCTAGCGTGGAAGGTAATTTCAACGGGAGAATAGGATTATTAAGGATATTTGCATCATTCGTGAATCCGAGCGACAAAAATGAAATCTCCATATCTGTCAGTATGAATGGAACAATCGTCTCAGGAATGATGACGGGTATGAAACGTTACTATGAAACAATACAAAAGGTATTGAATGACACAGTACAAGGAGATTCAGCGAAAGATACCGAACTTGCCAGGGAGGGCTTAAAGATGATGTTCGATCAGATTAAGCAGCCCCCGAGTACGGAGAAACAGGAAGAAGGAGTTGAATATGACCATATATTCATGAGAAATGTAAAAATATACAACGGCGCATTGGTTTTCCCTACTATCGGAACTACCTATTGGATTGGAAGAATAGACTCGGTCGATGGTTTCTGTCTTGGTATGATGCACCCCCTAGAACCCTGACATTCTATGGCTTCATTTTGCTTATGCTGCTAGGAACTGTTCAATGCTTTTGAGATCAAGTCTAAAAGGTTGATCGTAACTAACCTATAGTTTACAAAAATAATAACAACATATGACTGGTGGGAAAAGTTGATGGTGATTGGTATGATAGAAGATGCCCACCAGCCAACATTTGGAAGCGTTGGTTATATTTAGATAACAAACTATAAAATGAATAAACTAAACTGGTGGACCGTATGTTGCTAATAGAGTCGTGATCCACCAGTCTTGAGTTTTTCTATTAAGTTATTGACAACAAATTATAAAATGGTTCAAGACGACCAGCATTGCTGATCGTCTTGGGTTACGGAATTATAACTGATGGGCCAATCTATAAAAAGCCCACCAGCCACGCGCGTGTTCTTGGCCCTTGTCGACACTTGTAAGACTATGGCCAACAAACAATAAAAGAGTTAAAACTGCCGGTGAGTGATGAAATCTTTATTCCCCCACCGGCGAATGGTTGTATGTGTTCGTTACGTTATTTACATAGGGGCAACAAATTATAAAATAGGGACAACAAATTATAAAATGATTCAATGGCGAAGGGCCAAACTAAGGATATTGTTAAAACAGCTGTATAGATTTTTTAACAAACTATAATAAAATTATAGAGTAGCTTAATTTGATTTGATCTCTTTGATGTCTCCCATGTATTTCCTTAATACATTTGGAATTACTACTGTTTGATTATTTGTTTGATAATTCTCAAGTATTGCAACCATAGTACGCTCAGTGGCGACAAGAGTACTATTCAGTGTATGTACCAGCCGAGTTTCTTCGTTTACCCTTTCTCTATGACGTATGCTAAGTCTCCTCGACTGGAAATCAATACAATTAGAACATGATCCTATTTCTCTATACTTGTTTTGTCCAGGCATCCATGCCTCGATATCATAAGTTTTTGACGATACTTTTCCTGTATCTGCACTACACAATAGTACCACTCTAAATGGGATTTCCAAATTTTGATAAAATCTTTCCGTGATCTTCAACATTCTTTCATGCTCATCAAAGGAATTTGGAGAATCTGAGATGACAAATTGTTCCACTTTTTCAAACTGATGAACTCTAAAAATTCCCTTCATGTCTTTACCATGCGCACCAGCCTCTTTCCTGAAGCATGGGCTAATACTAGCGTACTTCAATGGAAGTTTTCTTGAATCCAAAATTTCGTCCATGTGCATAGAAACCATTGCATGTTCCGATGTGCCAATCATGTATAGATCTTCATTTTCAATTTTGTAAATAACGTCTTCAAAATCGTCCATGATGATCGACCCCTTTATTGCATCATTTTTCAGCATGAATGGCGGTTGCATCAATTGGTAACCATATCCCTCAAGAAAGTCTAAAGCATAGTTTATCAATGCTTGGTTCATCTTGACAAGTTCTTTTTTAAGGAAATAGAATCTAGCGCCGGATATTTTTGCTGCACTTTCCAAATCAATCAAACCAAGGGAGTTTGCCAAATCGACGTGGTCTTTCTTAGATCCTGATTTAAGGTAATCATTATGCGTCCTGATAACAATATTGTCATCCTCGCTATCTCCTGTTGGGACTGATTCGTGTAACATGTTAGGAATAGAGTAAATTAATTCAGAATAGCTTTTTTCTACCATTTCCTTCTTGGTTTCCATGCTTTGCATAAGCTCTCCAATATTTTTCATCTCATCAAGTTCCTTATCACTACTTTCTTGTCTTTTTTTCTTATTTGCAATAGTCTGTGATAGAGCATTTTTTCTGTGCCTAAAATTCTGAGTTTCTATTATTAGTTCACGTCTTTTTCTATCCAGATCCAGTAGTTCAGAAAGTGGATAATTGACTTTCCTTCTCTCCAGCATGTCTTGTATGAGTCTGGGGTTTTCTTTGAGAATCTTGGGATCAATCATTAGATGTCACTGTCCTTGATAACGATATGTGTTCTAGTAATTCATCTATTGTGTTAAGGAAGGTTCCTGAACCATTTTCACACTGGATGTCAATTATCAAATGTTTGCTTTCAGATCTAATATCGATCTTTAATCCATCAGGGATACAAACATTGTCTGGTGTTAATACACTAATCATTGTATCTACTTCCCTTTTACTACCAAATTCTATTTTCATGCTAGACTTGATATTAAACCCTTCTTTCATTTCGAAATCTTCTTTATTTGTTTTAGAATAATAGACATCAGTGAATTCTCTTGCGCCGGGGGGATGATAATATGTCCATCGGTATTGTTAAATGTCACCGAAATACCTTCAACCGAATCTGATAATTCCTTTGTCATTTGTTCCACATCAATGCTTCCCTTGAGCAGAGAGCTAAAGAAATATTTAGAATAATTTTCATCAATCGCCGTTTTAATAATTATCACTTTATTCATAAATTGATAATGCGAACTCAATAGCCTAGACAAGTAACCAACATAGTCTGGTTCAATGATCCCATCAGCGTTAATGAATAAACACAGGCCCTTGTCAAAAATCCTCCATTTTTCTCTGAGTATTTTTGATATCAATTTTTGGGAACTTTTGTTGAATTGTTGCACATCCCTTTCAGCTTCCTCGAGGAAATCTGATCGTTCCCCCAAGCAAATACTCATACCCAATCCAGTTTTACTACTGAGAGCACAGGAGTTTAATAACTCTGAAAATCTACGTGCGTCGTATAGATGACTACCATACTCTTCGGCTGGGAGTACATAGGTATAACCTATCAGAATATTTTCTAGATTATCAATGTTAGATTCAATTTGAGAACTAAGATGGTTCTTGATAGTTTCTAATATGAGAAACTTTTCTTCTTGATTAATATCATAAATTGTCTTTAATCTTCCGTCTTTTTTCAAAGTAATATTAGTTTTCTTTAGGAGGTCAAGACACTTCTCGCTATTAGATGTTAGTCCATATAAATATGGAATGTATGTGTTAGCAATAGATTCATGAATCGGCAATAATTCATTAAAGGATAACAGTAGATCAATATCTGTTTGTATCAATCCGTTTTTTTTAGAATCTTCCAATATCTCGTTATTAAGACCAACAAGAGATCTTTTCTCACCAACATCCTGATATTCTCCCAGCGCAGAAACGATTGAAAGAGGAGATAAATCTGAAAATTTTTTATCTAGATTTTTGGCTAACAAATAGGAAATACCGCCTGATGTAATTTCTTTATTTCCATCGATATCATATTTCCATGGATTTAGAATGGAGTTATTGTCATCTGTGGCTATTTCAGTGAAATTGATATTCTTGTGATCTAATATAATCCAGCCATTTGAAAAAAGCTTGTTAAAATGTTCTGTTAACCCAGAGCCAAGGTCCGTAAATACATAAAATTCATGATCTTCCTTCTTTAAATCAGAAAACGTATCTCCGTTGAATCTACTCAGAAAACGGGCAGTTGCCTTTCCACCCAGTTTCCAAATAGCTTTGATTAACAGACTTGCAGAAATAATTCCGTCACAAGATGAATTCGATACTATTAAGATATCCTTTCTATCATCAATTAGATTTTTTACCTTCTCACCAATCGAGTTTACATTCTCATAAAATTCGATATAACCCATTTAATTCATTATTCAAGTCGAGCTATTACTGCGGCATATTTCCAATTTTGTGAGATTTTTCCTTTCTTCTTATAATATCTTGATATTCTATGAATTTTTGCTTCTATTAACTCAAGTGATCGGATATTCCTTTTATCAGTATTATGCACTCTGAGATGTTTCTGCAAAGCCAATGCCTTTTGAACAAGTTGGTTGAGGTCTTCGGGCATCTCTGGTGTAGAATTATTTTCTTCAAGCAGCTGGTTTATTCCCTTTCCCAGTATTGGTTTTATTAAGGGAACCCCATATTGGTCTCTCATCGTAATCCCAATTTCACTTGGGCTGAGCCCATCCTTTGAAAGTTGAACTATGATAGTAGATAATTCTGATTTTTGGTTTATCCAAGATGGAGCATTGTATGAAATAGGTCGCGTTGAATGGGACTTTCCATGGGTATGAGCGTGAATTCGAGCCATTTAAGTAGGAATCAATAGCGAGCATCTTAAATGTTACTTATACATTATTGAGTAGAAATTCCTAATTCTAAGAATAAAAACATTGTAAAATTTGCTAAAAAATTTTTGAACACCAATAAGGTTATATAATTGGATTCAAAACTACAAATTTAGTATGAACTCACTTACCGTCGTTTCAATAGCAGCCATACTAGTTGCAATGGGACCTTTAGCATTAACCTTGTATCAAACCGCGAGTGCACAATATACAACGGGTCAAGATACCCCACTTGGTGTAGAAGAACAACTTCGTCTGGCTAAGGAAAAAGTATCTAATGCTCAACAAGCTGGCGCATATGGTTCTGGAACTGCATTCTTTGGCAAGAACATTGGTGACGCTGCAATATACACTGGTGCAATAGTTGCAATATTTGGAGCCGTAGCTGCTGCATTCATCGCGATGAGCAGAGGTAAAAAATCCGTAAGCGCATAGCGCTACTTTACTACTATTTTTTTATTTATATTCACTAGTCATTTTTTTGTAAGCATAACTTTCCAATTCTACAATTCCATTATCCTCTCATCAACTGACCCTAAATTTATGAGTTGATTTGACACCTTTTCGATTTTCGTATATACCTGAATCCTTGGATTCGCTTTTGGCCCTGTTTCAATTGTCTCACCAAAATGTATATATCATAGCATTAATGTGCTAATAGATAATGAGCGGAATTGAGGGACTTTTTACAATGATTGGAAATACGCTACACAGTCTTATCGGTCAAATCGGTCCATCGTACGATCCTTTGTTCTACGATGTAATGGTCTACATATTTGGAACAATAATGTTTGCAGTGTTCTTGCTCGCAGTAATTGCTTTCTATATGAGAAGAAAGGGCTTAGGTGGCGGTTCTGCAAAGGAAAACTGGATAAAAGAGCTGGACAAGTATTTCGAATCAGGACAGATAGGTCTGATACCTGACGAAAAACATCACTGGTAAATTCCAAAAAAAGTTAAACCTACAAAATTCTTATTTTTTGTTTTATTTTTTCAACTAAACTAAAGCAACATTAATCTAGGATTCATCTAAAAAAGTATAGTAAAATAACAAAAAATTAACAGGACTAATAATGACTATTGAACTTCTATTGCAGATTCGGTGAATCCAAATTTAACCAAATAAGACTTTACATCTTCCCTGTGATCTCCTTGTAGCATTATAAATCCGTCTTTGGCTGTTCCTCCGCAAGCTAATTTGCTTTTTAATTCTTTTACTATATGATGTATGTCGCTCAACTTTGGATCGATACCTTCAATGATCGTAGAAGTTTTGGAAAATCGTCTTAATTCAAGTCTTATCACAATTCTGGTGTCTTCTTTATCCAGCTCGCCACATGCACAGAGGTCGTTTGGGAGTCCACATTTTTTGCATATCACCGCCATATTATAATTAATTGCAATTGAAGTATTCTCATTATTAAGCCTTGCCCGATACGGTACAAGTAACAATATTCATAATTCGATTGAAAAATTCAGGATTCAGCTGTTATTATAAAAATAATGATCGCAGAATTATTATTCCAAATAGTTTAGAATACTTTAATTTACATGATGGCAAGATAAATTGCACAAGATGTCAGTATCTGATGATAAGTATAAAGAAAACCTGAAAAATGGTGCGGAATTCTTGCTTAAAGGAGGTACGCTTCTTTCTGAACCATGCGAGAAATGTAGTGGGATACAAATTAAGAAAAACGATGAAATCAAATGTATTATTTGTGGGAACACAATTTCGGCATCAGCCATCAAGACAAAAGAAATTGAGAAAATTGTTGAATTTGATCATGGAAATAAAATGGTCGAAAAAATAGGAATGAGACTTCAGGAATTAATAACTGGCATAGGATCAGATAAAAATTTAGCTGAGGAGGAGCAAAGATTGAGAGTCATAGGTAACTACCTTTTACTTTTAGAAAAAATTAAATTATTAAATTAAATATTAAGACTTTCTAATTAAAAGTACAAATAAAACGGAATGTATTTAAGACATGGTTCATCAAAGACTTTTACATTGGGTGAAGGAAAGAAGAAGAATGCACCATTGCCTGCATCTAGCGCAGGATTATTAAGATTCTTTGAAGATGAAACTCGTGGTGTAAAAGTAAAGCCAGAAGTTATACTGGGTATTACTGGTGCTCTCATAGGAATTTCAATAATTGTAAGATTCGTCTTCCCAGTATAGAATTATCATTAGTAACATCAATTGATAAGTGAAGACAGTGTAACTGACATTCATAGAAGATGGTATTTTACACTCTTAAATCCATCTTCCTACAAAATGTCGGCAATTATCGCGATAATTGCATCATCAGGAATAATAGGCATTAATCATGTTTCATATACTCTTACAGAATTAACAATACATTCTGTTTTAGCAATTGGCATAACTACAGGTGGATTTTTTCTAGATTTATTCCTACTTCGGGGAACGCCAACAAATAAGATCTCAAAAGTGATCCATGTTGCAGCTTTTTCAAGCTCACTTTGGCTAGTAACTATTTTGTTGGGATTATTGGCAAATAGTATTTTTGGTAAAAATTCAGATATTGTTACTTACTGTCTGGGGGGAATGTTCATCGCAAGTGGTCTTCGCTATGGTATCTTTGTTTCAGTTTTTGGATCAAGAATGCTTAGATCGATACTAATTGCATTTGTTGTACCTGTTGTCTTTTTTACTAATATACTGCTCTATTCTTATTCATTTATTCTACAAGAGCATCTTAGCGCGTTGATTATAGGTTCAACAATATTTACGATAGGGGTTGTATGGTCTATATTGGCTGACAGAGCCGGATATCCAAATTTGAAAAGCACTTTTAGTGTATTACAGGCTTTTCTATCTGCATGGACAGAAAATAAGCAAGAAAAGATGGAAGAAATATTTGAGTCAAGATCTAGTGTATATGAAATTAGAACTAGAATGATGAAGTTTGAAAGGGAAGGAGATAAACAAGTATTTGTTGTTTTACCTGATATTCATCCTGGCCCATTTAATCCAATTGGTGGAAGCAATCTTCCGCAATTACTTTTCAATTTTTTTGAAAATAATGCAATAGTATTACATAGTATTTCTGACCATTCTAAAAATTTGCCTACAACAGCTGAAGTGAACAAATATCTTGATTCATTAAAAAACTCGGTACTAAAAAACAGCGGTAATGAATGTACATTGCCCTTAATTACAAAATCAAATGATTTCACAATAACATGTATTGGTTTTAAGACTAGCGTACTTATGATTATTTCAAAGGACAGCGGGATGGAGGATCTTCCATATTCAATTATAGAAAGAATAGAAGAATGGGCAAAAGATCTAGGATTTTCTGATATAATGATTGCTGATGCGCATAATGCGCTAGGAAATAAAATATCTTATGCAGAAGAAACAGCTCTTACTGATCTTGCCTTAGATTCATTAAATAAATTGCAAGGAAAACAATATTACGCATACGAAATTGGATATTCAAACTCATTAACTTTGGGATTCAGAATTATTGAACTTGGTGGAGCTGGAATTGGTGTTCTTAATCTTAGGATCAACAATGAGAATCATCTTATTGGATGGTCAGATTCAAATAATCTTGTCAATGGGTTACGAATACGAGTTCTCCGTGAACTAAATAATGCAGGAATCAACATGTTGGAAATATGCTCATCCGACACACATTCTAGTTCGGGAAAAAGAACTCGTCAGGGATATTATGCATTGGGTAATGTTACTAATGACAAAGATATAATTAAGGCTTTTAGTGAGATATCTAGTAAGGCGATGTCCAAGACCGCTTCTTCGAGCTTTTCATATTTGGATTCATACTCACAAATAAAATTGATGGGGCGAGATCAATTCGATAATTATGCAGCAGCATTGAATAAATCAATGAATATCACAAAGGTTTCACTTACAATCACCGTGATCTTTTACATCACGATGCTGGTTGTTTCATGATAGCACGTATCTCGTCTTGGATAATGATACTATTTTTTCTTCAATCGTTCTCTTTTTTTGAGAACACTATGGTACAAGTTTTTTCTAAAATCTGCAACATTATGTGCTATACTTTCAGAACTTAATGCAAGTATTTGGCATGCTAGAATTGCGGCATTTATGGAACCATTAATTGCTACACACGCAACTGGAATTCCGCTAGGCATCTGGACAATTGAAAGAAGAGAATCCATTCCCTTTAGATTATGACTCTCTATCGGGACACCTACTACCGGCAATGTAGTCAAAGATGCAATCATTCCGGGCAGGTGTGCGGATCCTCCGGCTCCTGCGATTATTACCTTAAGGCCCCTTTTTTTGGCAGTTTTTGCGTACTCAAACATTAGTTCTGGGGTTCTATGGGCCGAAACAATTTCCATTTCATAAGGAACATGAACTTTCTCTAAAAATTCTGAGGCTTGATTCATTACCTTTAAATCTGAATCACTTCCCATGATAATCCCAACGAGTGGTTTAATTTGCCTTTTTGTTTCCACGTGGCTTCCCTACTGATAACAAGTTCCTTACTCTTCTAGCTCTAGATAATGCTTCCTCTATATTTTCTGCAGTTACGGTAAAATGACCTAGTTTTCGTTGAGATTTTGTTATCCTTTTTCCATAAAAGTGCAGCTTTAGACCAGGTATCGCAAGGGCCTTATCAATTCCCTTAAAGCAATATTCTCCAGTATAGTTGGGGATTCCCAAAATATTCATCATAACCACTGGTGACATCAATCGGGGCTTTACTAATGGCAGACCAAGTATTGCTCTAATATGTAGTTCGAATTGAGAAACACTACATGCTTCAATTGAATAATGGCCAGAGTTATGAGGTCTCGGAGCTATTTCATTTATCATTAATTTATTGTCATCGAGAAACATTTCGATACCAAATATTCCAACACCTTCCAGTGACTTGACTACTTTTTCTGCTATCGATTTTGCATTAGACTCTACTTTACCATTGACCCCTGCCGGAACTATAGTAGTATCCAAAATACTGTTTGTATGTATGTTTTGGACTAGAGGAAACGACACTATCTGTCCGCGAGTGTTACGAGCAACCATGACGGATACTTCCTTACTGAAATGAATGAATTTCTCCAACATGCACTTTCTTCCTCCAAAATACCGAATTCCCCTTTCAACATCCCCCGAAGATCTGATTAAAAAATTTCCTCTCCCATCATAGGAGTCTTCGCATGCTTTTAGAACTAGAGGATAATCAAATTCTTTGCAAATTTTTCTTGCCTGTTCCACGGAAGTAACTTCTTCAAATTCTGGAACTGGAATTCCTTTTGTTTTTAGAAATCTTTTTTGTCTTAACTTGTTCTGAATCGTATTTAGTACACTAGAAGCCGGATGAACTGCATATCCCCTGGATTCAAGATCTTTTAGGACCAAAGAATTTGCAAGCTCGATTTCATAAGTTAACACATCGGATTTTCTTGCCAGTTCTAAAATCGATTTTTCATCTTTAAAATCACTAACAATCATTTTATCGGCAATAGTTGAAGCTGGACAAGTCTTATCAGGATCCAAATATGCAAGATTCAATGACATTCTTTTTGCTTCAATTCCGATCATTTTTCCAAGTTGTCCGCCTCCTATGATTCCCAATGTAATATCATTGGGCGAAAGTTGAGATTTATCAAACGAGGACTTCATCGATAGAATACAAAATAATTGGAAGTTTAAAGTATCTAATATTCCTTTAAACTTTAAAAGTTTATAGATGTATTTATTGATATGAGTCTTAAAGGAAAAGTTGCTATTGTAACAGGTGCAGGAGGCGGAGTCGGAAGGTCTACCACTGAACGCCTAGTTGCCGAAGGATGTAAAGTGACTCTCGTAGGTAGAAATCGCTCCAAATTGACAAAGGTTATTTCAGATAGTGATAATGCCAATAATTTACTCGCTGTTAGTGCGGATATTACCAAAGAGGCAGAAGTTCTAAATGTAATTGAACAAACTATATCGTCCTTTGACACAATTGATATCCTTGTAAACAATGCAGGCGTCCTAAACGACCCAATCCTGTTTCACATGATGAATGAAGATCAATGGGACAATCTTATTTCCACAAATTTGATAGGGACTTTTCAGATGACTAAAGCAGTTCTACCACTATTAATCGAAAAGAAAATTGGAAATATTGTCAATATCTCGTCAGTGTTGGGGATAAGAGCAATACCAAATGTTCCTTTGTCCATTTACGGCGCTACTAAAGCTGGTATCATAATGTTCACAAAGAGTATCGCAGTGGAGTATGGGCCATATGGTATTAGATGCAATTGCATTGTACCATCTACAATTAGGAGCCCCATGATAGAACCTTATCTACAAGATGAGAAATCTAAAGAGTTACTGGAGTCGTCATTTCCCCTGAGGAGGATAGGAAATACTAGCGATATTTCAGGTGCAGTTGTTTATCTGTGTTCAGATGATGCAAATTGGATCACTGGAACAACTTTGACCATTGATGGCGGCTACTCTGCAAAATAAAAACGGACAAAAATAATAAGATTGAAAAGAAGATTGCTTACTAATTCAGGAAATCAAGCCAGATCTCCTCTCCTTCATCAACGGGATTATCTTTTCAGCTATTATTTCATGAAAATTATCTGTTCCTGCATCAAGAGAGAGCATTATCACAAATGATAATTTTCTATTTTCATCGGTTACTGGAATAGTAGCTCGTATGAGTTTGGAATAATGAGAACTTGCATACTGTATCTTGCCCAGTAAGACTTCCCATCTAAGTCTTGTAAATTGTCTCGTCGCTGCAGTTATAGCATATTGAGCTCTCTCTTCGGAAGAAAGTAGTGGCTTGATACCCTTACGATGACTAATATGTAATATTATGCCATCTTCATTCGTAATCCCCGCAGATCTAATTGAAGTATCAACTTTGATTATATCTTGACATAACGTCTTGAATACTGAATTTTTCAATAGAAAAAAGTTAGCAAGCGGTAATTTTAATGTCTTGATTTTTGTATCCTTCTTGCAGGGAAAATATTTTGCAGATTGCATATATCATAGAGTAACTAACTTTAACTAATATTAGTAAAATAGATCTGCAAATACTTATGATCCCATCATTCCAGGCATTTTTATAGGTGTCCGATATCCTGTGGTTATGTTTATGCCGTTGTCTGCAACTATCTTAACAAGATTCAAGTTACTTCCTTCTGGGGGTGAAAGTGAAATTTTTTCTCCAGGATTCATAGATTGGATAGTTTCGGTTTTAATTCCATAATCAACTACAATATGGGTAACAGGCTGTTTTCCTACATTTGTTAATATGATCCTACTATTCGTGAAGAGAGATTGGTCCTCCCTCATGGCGTCAACTTCTATCGAATAATCAGGGCGATGATAATATTGAATAATCATGTATGAAAGAAAAGACAGAGAAACAATTCCCGCAATGCAAATGAAAATCAAATTTAGTCTTTTCAAATCTAAATTAATTGAATTTTTCGAATATTTAAGCAGTTAAGCAATTGTCTTACTCAAAATCAAAAGTTCTTGTTTGATGCAAATTTAATTTTCCAAATCTCCCTTTACTTCAGCTCGTGTCTTGAATACAGGCTTTATACCCAAGGGCTTGTAATTTCCAGTAGAACACGAAAAACACAATTCTTTTTCATCAATACCAATTGCTTGTGCAAGTGTAATAGTATCATTGTAAATTACCTTATCTGCGCCAATACTCTTTGCAATTTCAGCTTCAATATCATCATCCCCGTTCTTCTGATTCTGGAATGCCAATAGTTCATCTTGTGATGGAAAATCGATTCCAGCGTAGCAAGGATATTTTATTGGCGGAAAAGTAACTATGAGCGATATTTTTGAGGCTCCTGCTGAGCGCAAAATCTTAATGATGGACTTCGAACTTGTGCCTCTGACTATGCTGTCATCAATTACAACCACACTTTTTCCTTTGATGACTTCAGGTATTGGAACAATTCCTTTGTTAATTTCAATTCGCTCTCCGTGGTATGGTTCAATAAAACTTCTCATGGAGCCTTTTTTTCTATATCGATCTTTCAATAATCCCTCTTCAAAATGAATCCCCAATTCTTCAGCGTATCCTAATGCCGCTGGTCTCGCTGAATCAGGAACTGGAATAACCACATCAGCATCGGAAACAGGATATTTTCTTGCCAAATAATGTCCCATTTTTTTTCTTGCTTCATACACATTAACTCCTTCAATAGTACTACTTGGATGGGCAAAATATGTAAATTCAAAAGCACAATGGGAATGATACTCACTGGTAGAAAATTGCTGTCTTTCAATTCCTTTTGAACTAAGTTTCAACAATTCTCCAGGTTGAATATCTCCAAGAAGTTTACCCCCCACGGTATCAATAGCACATGATTCAGAAGATATCATGTACGTATTGGTTTCTTCAATATGACCAAATACCAATGGTCGGAATCCTCGTGTATCACGAACTGCATAAACAGATCCGTCATCAGTCAAAAGTGTAAAACAAAATGACCCTATCATTTCCTCCTTTAATACACATAAGGCCTGAACCATGTTATCATTCTTTTCGAGATGCATCATCAATCTTTGCGCAGCAAGTAAAGTGTCGGTCATTGTTTGCGGTGAAAAAGTGCATCCACCTACCATGTTGGACAATTCTTCAACATTTGCTATGGTGCCGTTATGTGCAATGCAAAGATCTTTTATTTTTAATGGTTGTGCATTCTCTAAATTACTCTTTCCGAAGGTCGAATATCTAACATGACCGATAGCAGCATGAGAATTGAATTTTCTGACAATACTCTTAAAATTTCTTGAAGCCGAAACCAAACCTAAACTCTTGTATGGCGATTTAGCGGGCACTGCAAAACCCCAGGCTTCCTGCCCCCTATGCTGGAGAGCTCGTAAGGAATCAATTACATAAGGTATCACATTATGGCCATCCAGTGAAAAAAAACCGACAACGCCACAATTCTCATGAACCATTAACAATCATTTCTTCGAGATGCATTTAATTAAAATTTACTCCACATAAAACTGTGACTAAGTACCATCCATGGTGTTATTCATTTTATTGTAGTTACGAATCAAATCATCGTCTGATAAATTTATTATTTCTTTGCCAGAGTAGTGAAGATTCAGAGTCTTTGTTAGATCAGTTTTTCCTATTTCTGAAAAAATGCACTTTCTTCTACTCAATATCCTTTTCAACCTGTCGGGCTGACTAGTACCTATTATGAACCTTGAGTGGCTTTCAGAAAAGAGTAGATAGTCATGACGTGAGCAATTATTTGGAATCTTCTTTAAATCTATATTTATTCCCAGATTTCCTGAAATGGCCAATTCAGCCGATGCTGTTCCAATTCCGCCTTTGGAACAATCATGCACAAAATCAATTAATCCTTTTTCTATTAGGTCTAACACAGCTAACCTATTTTTCTTGTCGGTTTTCAAATCTACCTTAGGTACGCTCCCATACGTTTGGCGGTCAATTAACTCAAAATATTCAGAACCACCTAATTCCTCACTTGTTTGACCCAAAATGAATAAAGTATTTCCAATCACCGGGATATTGTTGGTTATGTGAGATCGGTCTTTAATCAGACCAATAGTACCAATTACTGGTGACGGTTTAATGGGGGAATTCGTTGTTTCATTATAAAAACTGACCTTTCCACCTACGACAGGAATTTTCATATATTTGCAAAAATCTATTATGGCTTTTATTGATTTTATAAACGTCCAGTATATTTGTGGATTTTCAGGACTTCCAAATTGGAGATGATCTATTATGCCAATGGGTTGCGCACCCGTACATGCTACATTTCTGCACGCTTCAGATAAGCATCCTAGCATTCCCTGATAAGGATCAAGATAACAGTGTTTGGAATTCCCATCTAGTTTGATAGACACGAATTTGTTGTCATTTACTCTTATAACCGATGCGTCTGCACCGGGTTTTATCACAGTTCTCAAACCCACTTCATGGTCATACTGTTGGTAGACCCACTCTTTATTACCAATGTTAGGATTTGCCAGCAAACGGAGCAAAATGTTGTTGTAATTCTTAACCTTGGGCAATTCAATTTCCCTTTTTAGCCTATTCAAATAGTCTGGTTTTCTTGCTTTCCTTTTAGATAATGGAGCGTTTACCATTAAATTACAGGAGATATTGGCTATTGGTTTGCCATCATAAAGGATTTTGAGATTATCACGACCACTTACTTTACCAATAATTGAATACGTTATCCCATATTTTGCGAATATGTCAGTAAATCTAGATAATCTTTCCTTATTGATAATGTATACCATTCTTTCTTGCGATTCTGAAATCATTATTTCATTTGGAGATATATCAGCTACTTTGGTATGTATAGCGGATAATTCAATCTCAAACCCTTTTTCAACCAGATGAGATAACTCAGACAGACAACAAGACAATCCTCCACCCCCAAGGTCCTTTGTAGCATTTATACAGTTACTATTAGTTGCCTCAATTGTAGCTTCAATCAATAATTTTTCTAAGAATGGATCAGGGATCTGAACAGCAGACCTGTCTTCTTCATTGTCCAGTAATTTTGAAGCAAATGATGCTCCTCGGATTCCATCTTTTCCTGTAGGATTGCCCGCAAGGACTATTAGATCACCTTCATTTGCATGATTGGAAATAATTTGATCTATTTTGCCAAGTCCTATTGCAGCAACGTCGACTAAACAATAGTCTTTGAAGGAATTATCAAATTCAATATCTCCTCCGACAGTGGGAATCCCAATGCAATTACCATAATCTGCAATTCCCTTCACAACGTTCTTAAACAACCACTTTGACTTTGACGACTTAATCTCTTTATCTATTGAGGAGAAACGTAAAGCATCAAGTAGCGCAATAGGTCTGGTACCCATTGAAATAATATCCCTTATTACTCCACCTACTCCTGTGGCAGCACCTCCATAGGGTTCAACTGCAGATGGATGGTTGTGGCTTTCGATGTGAACAGTTATGACATCATCATCTCCGATATCCAGTACCCCCGCATCATAGCCTGGACCAACTATTACTCTTTTACCACGTGACGGTAATGATCTTACATATTTTTTTGATGATTTATATGAACAATGCTCAGACCATTCAGCATCTATCATGTCAATTTCTAACAAATTAGGATTCCTTCCCAATTTTTTTAACAAGTAAATTTCTTCTTCTTTAGTTAGCATTATGTATCTTTTATTCAGTTTTTTAAATGCGATGAGAAGAAATTTCTTAATGAAAGGAATATCAGTCTTGCATTACTTCTTGTTTGATTGGGTGATAAGATTGGTTCTGATGCGCGTTCAGGATGCGGCATGAGCCCCATGACATTTCCTTCCTTATTACAAATACCTGCAATCATTTCAGTAGAACCATTTGGATTTTGATCTTTATATTTGAAAACAATCTGATTGTTTTCGTTCAGATCATGGAGTTTATCATCACTTATTACATATCGACCCTCTCCATGTGCAATAGGGATACTGATCTGATCATTTAACCTGAACAAATTAGTAAAAGGTGTGTTGACATTCAATACTTCCATTTCTAACCACTTACAAGAAAATTTTAATTTGACATTTTTTACCAAAGCTCCAGGTAGTAATCCAGCTTCAACTAGTATTTGAAAACCATTACAAATCCCAAGAATTGGTAATCCTTCAGCAGCTTTTTTCTTTATAGCCTCCACTATCGGACTTTGCGCTGCTATAACACCTGCACGCAACCTATCTCCATAAGAAAAGCCTCCTGGTAATATCAAGGCATCGAAATCTTCTATTGATTTTTCCGTGTGCCAAATATATTCAGTAAATATTCCCACAACATCATTCAGAACATGATGTACATCACGATCGCAATTACTTCCTGGAAAAACAACTATTCCTGTCTTCACTTAAACTCTACCCTATCTGTAGGGCACTAGTAATTTTAATTTATTTGTAAGTTGAGACATTCAAAGTTATTTTAATTAATATCGATACTTCTAAAATGTCATTTTGAGACTAGAGACTTAGGTTTTTATCTTGATGAATATTTAGATTGAATATTGAACGATAGTGTCCAGGATATAATGACAAAGAATGTCATATCAATCGATGAAGGAATCACCGCTCATGAAGCAGCAAAAATTATGACTGAAAAACGGATTAGCTCTCTTATCGTCGAACGACAAAACGTTCCTGTCGGGATAATCACTGAAAAGGATTTTGTAAAGAAAATCTGTATCAAGGATTTAGTATCTTCGAAGGTTAAGGTAGGTACGATAATGTCAAAAATACAGACATACGCAAGTCCTGACACGCCTGTAGAAGTAGCTGTACAAAGAATGGTCAATCATAAAATACGTAGGTTGCCCATACTTTCGGATGGCAAGGTAGTAGGCATCGTCACGGTTACTGATCTGGCAAGACAACTAAGAACCATATTGCTAGTAGATGGTATATTGTCAGAAGAAACTTGAGTATTAAAGAAAAAAGAAATGGCCCTAGGCAAAATATAATAATTACAAAGTTCTTTTGTTCAGCGTATGAAAAAATATCTTGCCTTTTCTTTAATCATTATTTCACTTGTAATTATTGTGCAAAATAATCTACTATATGCGCAACCCTCATTGAGAGATCCTAATCTAAAAGTCGAATCTTTCGTAAGTGGTATATTATTTCCAACGAGTATGTTGTTCTTAGATGAGAATAATATTTTAGTTTTAGAAAAAGATGGAAATGTTAGACTTGTTAGCAATGGGGTGCTCCAATCACAACCCTTAGTATCACTAACTGTTGATAGTAAGAACGAACGGGGATTACTGGGAGTAGAAAGAGTTGGTGAAAGCGTATTCTTGTACGCTACGGTAAAAGATGGTGAGGTAATAAACAGAATATACAAGTATACTCTGGCAGCAGGTGCAGAACTAACGAATGAGGAAGAATTTATGAATCTTCCAGGTACACCTGCTACTAATCATCAAGGGGGCAAACTGGCTGTGAGTAATGATGGATATCTTTATTCAGTAACTGGGGAGCTACGAAGAAATGGAAAGGGTCAAAATATCGTCAACGGTCCTGATCCAGATTTTAGTGGGGCCATCTTGAAAATAAATCCAAATGATGGCTCACCCGCACCTAACAATCCTTTCCAGGGTGACAATCCCAATGACCCCATAAACTGGTATCAGGCTTATGGAATAAGAAATAGTTTTGGGCTTGGGGTTGATCCTGTTACAGGAACCTTATGGGACACAGAAAATGGGGAGCAATCACACGATGAAATAAACTTGGTAAATCCAGGATTTAATAGCGGGTGGAAACTTGCAATGGGACCAATTTCCGATAGCGGAGTAACAGAGAATGATTTGGTAAGCTTCCCAAATTCAAGCTATAAGGATCCAATTCTGAGCTTTATCGATTCGTTTGGTATTACGGATATCGAGTTTTTGAACTCGGATAAGCTGGGAGCCGAATACTCAAATAATGCGTTTGTGGGAGACTTGGGTTATGGAAATCTGTATAGATTTGAATTAAATGATGACAGAACAGACTTTAATTTAGATTCACCAGGATTAGATGATCGTGTTGTAGACAATGATAACGAATTGGATTCTATACTGTTTGGAGAGGGTTTTGCAGGAGTAACTGATATAAAGACAGGACCAGATGGATTGCTTTACGTGCTTTCCTTTGATGACGGTACAATCTACAGAATTAGTTGAGCACATTGACTAAATATTTGGATGTCAGAGAAGATACTCTTTTCTTTAACTCTCTTATCTTTGTATCTATTTAGCTGGTTTCAATTTGAAAAATACTTATTTTCTGACCCGCTATTATAGCGTTCAATAATTTTCTACCACTTTCGGATCTCTTGTCAATTTTTATTCTTGATTTCTTTCCCACCTGATTTGCACAAATAAATTCATCATCAATATACAAATTTACTTTGTTACCAATTGTTTGTTCGTCTAATTTTATGACTACTCCATTGCCTGACTCGTTTATTTCAAAATATAGTTCCTTGCCAAGAGCAGGAGTTTTCATTTCCACGTCTATTCTTACACCAAGCATT
>Ga0193740_1000022_pt1 | contig 39467 bp, 28 predicted proteins | sample L2s1metaG_FD_145072 | JGI IMG/M metagenome (GOLD analysis project Ga0193740, IMG submission 145072) | Soil microbial communities from a riparian zone of the East river system, Colorado, United States - L2s1 | ecosystem: Environmental > Terrestrial > Soil > Riparian zone | place: USA: East River... | reverse complement strand
AAAGACCGTGCGCCTCTGCATGTGTTTTGCGGATGGATTCTGTGTTGTGAGAGGAAGAAAGACAATAAACATTCCCTTTTGCCTCGTCAAACCAATACTTAAAAATGCTAACGCGGTATTTTTTTTCAACTGCAAGATCTTTTTGATGTGCAGCTTCTACGTCTTTTGGGGTAACCTTTCCAGTGCCAAAATGGTGCACGTCGATATAATAGCTTTTTGACCGGTTGTCAAAATTTCCGGCCGGGGCTGCTGATTGTTGTGAAAAAAGACCGAGCGTTGCAGAAGTAAATACTGTGAAAGCAAGAAATTGTTTCATAATAAGAATTGATTTAAGAATTACTAGTTTGAATTGATCCGCAAAGCAACCTTCAATTATCGACAGACGTTTAAGGGTTTTTCCCTATTTTGGAAATAACGATTCCTTATTTTAAATGTGAATTATGGAGCTGATTGAACGAGACGGATTTTTGAGATCACTTGAAACAATGTTTGAAAGTGTTACCGAAGGTGAAGGCCATTGTATATTACTAAGCGGAGAAGCGGGTATCGGCAAAACTTCATTGATCAAATCTTTTTACAGAGAAAAAAAGGACAATTGTAATATTTACCAGGGAACTTGTGATGCATTATTTACTCCTCGTCCGCTGGCGCCGATATATGATATTATCTGGCAGATGCAGAATGATACACAGGAAAATGAATTGTATAACGTGGACAGGTCTTTATTATTCAACCAACTCTTTAATGGTTTAGAAAAGCAAAAGAAACCTGTCATTATTATTATTGAGGATATACATTGGGCTGATGAAGCTACACTTGACTTTATAAAATTTTTTGTAAGACGTATCAGTCGTATACATTGTCTTTTCATTCTTTCTTATCGTAATAATGAGATTCTTGACAATCATCCTTTAAGAAATGTGCTTGGACAATTGCCATTGGATTCCTTAACACGGTTGCAGTTACATCCTCTATCAAGACATGCGGTAGAAAAAATGGCTGAAGAAAGGGGTTATAAAGGAGAAGATGTGTTTAGCATTTCCGGCGGTAATCCATTTTATGTAACCGAGATACTTGCAAGTTATAGTCCCGGTGTTCCTGATAATATTAAAGATGCCATACTTTCTGTATATCACAAACAAGAGAAAGGAACAAAAAATGCATGGGAAATTTGTTCTATAATCCCGGAAGGATTGGAAATTAACCGGTTTGCCAAAATTAAATCTAGCTGGGATGAGGGAATGGATCATTGCTTTGCCTTGCAGATCATCATCGTCAAAAAGAATAGAGTAGTTTTTAAACATGAGTTGTACAGGCGAACAATTGAAGGATCACTTTCTCCATTTAAGCGAATTACACTCAATAAAAAAATGCTCGATCTTTTTTTAGATTCTTTTGAAGCGGAAGAAGAAATTGAGCGGATTGTGCATTATGCAAAAAATGCAAACGAAAATAAGTTGGTCCTTAAATATGCGCCAATTGCTGCCAGGCAAGCGGCATCTGTAGGAGCTCATATTGAAGCCTCGAAATTGTTTCTTACAGCAATTGAATTTTCTGATGGAAGTGATGTTGATCAAATGGTTGAATTGTATGAATCCTATGCTTATGAGTGTTATCTCACCAATCAAATAAAAGACGCTATCATATACCAGTGCAAGGCACTAAAGATCTTACAGAAGAAAAATGAGATTGAACAGGCAGGGGATTGCTTAAGATTTCTTTCGAGATTATGGTGGTTTGATGGTAAACGGGAGGAAGCTGAGAAATATGGTAAAGAAGCCATCGAAATTTTAAAATCGCAACCGGCTTCGAAAGCAAAGGCAATGTCATATAGTAATATGTCGCAATTAAAAATGCTTTCCGATGATAATGACGAATGCATAGAATGGGGAAATAAGGCAATTGAAATGGCTAAAGAAATAAAAGATGTTGAAATTCTTTGCCATGCATTGAATAACGTAGGAAGTGTATTATGGAAAAGTAACTCCTCGAACGAAAAAGGCAAAGAGATGTTGTTCGAAAGCCTGGATATAGCATTGAGAAATTCTTTTCATGAACATGTTGCAAGGGCTTACTCAAACATAGTGAGCAATTATTTGTACTTTAAAGAATATGAGTTAGCAGGGCCAGTTTTAGAGGACGGCCTAAACTATTGTGAAGAAAAGAATCTCGATTCATCGAAGAATTATAAACTATACTTAAAGGCCAAAATATCTTTTGAAACAGGCGAATGGCAACAAGCAACTTCGATCCTGGAAAACCTGGTTTCAAATCCAAGCCAGGTTGGTTCAGTTAAAATAGCAGCATTAGGAGCCCTGGCTATAATTAAAATAAGAAAAGGAGAGGAAGATGCATTGGTGTATTTGAACGAAGCGAAATTATTAGCAACAAAAACAAGAGAACACTACCGTATAATACCTGTCATGATCGCTGAATTGGAATATGAATGGTTGACAGGAAAGCAGCGAGTAACCGAAGAGGAAATAAAACTATCTATTGAAATCATCCAAAAGGTTGACAACAATATTCTAAACAATGAATTTGCATTTTGGCTACAAAAGACAAGGAAAAGAGATATTGTCTTGCCTAAATTGTATGAGCCCTATAAACTCTTGAAAGAAGGAAAGATCAAATCATCGGCCGCGTTTTGGGAGGCTATAGGTTGTCCGTTTGAAAAAGCATTCGCATTATTTGCGGGAAACGAAGATGACATGAAGAATGCTCTTTTAATTTTTCAACAGATAGGCGCAGACGCAGTATGTGAAAAAATAAAAATGGAGATGCGTGCGGTTGGCATTAAAAAGATCCCAAGAGGTCTAAGGGAAAGCACAAAAACCAATCCTGCACAGCTAACTAATCGTGAGCTTGATGTTCTTCACTTGTTACAAAAGGGAATTCAAAACAAGGAAATTGCAGGAACGCTTTTTATTTCTCCTAAAACTGCTGACCATCACATTTCCAACATTTTATTTAAGTTGGATGTGAAGTCACGTGCAAAGGCGGTTACCGAAGCTGTTCGTTTGGGCATTTTAAAATAGGGAAGAGTCAAATTTTAATTGGGTGTGAGCCCTTATATCTTTTTGGAATTGCCAGGATAGCTTTATGACACACAAAATTTATAAGTATGAAAAAATTTATCATTGAACGGAAACTGCCAGGCGCAGGAAACATGACAGCTGAAGAGTTACACACCATTTCAAAAACATCTGTCAATGTTATTACAATTTTAGGTAAACCATATAAATGGATCGAATCTTTTGTTACTGAAGACAAAATTTATTGCATTCACGAAGCGGAAACTGAGGATGTCATTCGTGAACATGGCAAATGTGGAAATTTCCCCGTCAATAAAATTGAGGAAATAAAAGCTGTTATCGGTCCAGCTACCGCGGAGAATGACATTTAATTCGACGCTGCGAATTATTCTTTTATCTTCTTGAAGTTCTATTACCCGGCAATTTAGCCGGGTCTTTTTCTATAAAATAGGTAAGCTTTCATACTTAAATAGGGAATAACTCTGTCATTAAAGAAGTAAGAGTGTCTCAATTTTGTGATATCAAAATATCATAAAAAGAATATTTAGTAAGCAAAAAAATAAAACAAAAAAAATGAAAAAGAATCTTATTGCATTAGGAATCGTGAGTGTTGCCGCCCTCGTGGGAAGTAATAGAGCAAATGCTCAAATAGTATCAAACAGTAGTTCATTAGAGTATCAAATGAATACTACTAAACCAAAAAACTCCGTGAATGAGCCGGAGGAGATTAACCCCAAGGCATTAAAGAATTTCAAGTACACGCATAAAAATATTACGGATGAAAGCTGGACGAAGTTGGAGGATGGCTTTTCTGTTAGATTTATTTCAGATGGCATAAAAACTACGATTTGCTATGATAAAAAAGGGAAGTGGTTTGGGAGTATAAAAATTTATGGTGAGGAAAAGTTGCTCCGCGAAGTAAGACATGTTGTCAAAAGCACTTATTATGATTATAACATTGTCTATATACAAGAAATAGAAACAAATGACTCCGATGGCGTGCCTACCTATATTGTTTGTGTAGAAGACAAGACTAAAATCAAAATGATCAGGGTCATTGATGGCGAAATGAGCGAATGGAAGGAGTTTATAAAGATGAAGTAGCAGGCTAACCATTTTTATTAAAGAGTATCAATTGACTAGGTATGAATGCTGCAATCGAAAAAGTATTTTCAAATTTTCTTTCTGGTGAAGAGTTGAAATTAACTATTCAAGGATCTGTTTTGAATGATAGATTGAGCCAGAAAAAGATCTATACTTCTTTCTACAATTACGCGATGTCGATTTGCAGCATTTATTCAAATAATTATGAGGATTCAGTGGAAATACTGAATGATGGGTTTCTAAAGATTTTTAAAGAAATATATCGCTATCAGCCAGCATATGCAGATCATATTCTCTCATTCAAGGGTTGGCTACGAAAAATAATGATATATACCGCGATCGACCATTTTCGAAGAAATCATAAGCACAGGTTTACTAAGGAATTGGACAGTGAAACTACTAGTCTATCGGCAGGAGGCGAAGATGCGCTTGATAGAATTTCCTATGATGAGATTATAAGATCAATGCAAAAAATAACTCCTGGCTATAGGATCATATTCAATCTTTTTATAATTGAAAATTTTTCACATGAGGAAATATCAAAGCAGATTGGGATTTCAATTGGAACATCCAAATCAAATTTGGCAAGAGGGAAACGACAATTGCAAAAAATATTATTTCAACAAAATCAAGTATCAATTTCACAAGAAATAAATGAGGTTAAATCTTCACCTTTAAGTATAGTACCGGAGTATAGTTTGCAAGACTAATAGAGTCGCTTCTCTTGACTTTACAATGGGATGGATTACGATGCTTTGGTATAGAAATTTTAAATTTACATTGGTACTTACAATAAAAGCGTATGGAAAAAATAGAATCTGTTGCAGTGGCCAGGCCAACACAAAGCTTTTCCTTTAAAAAAAAATATGGAAAAGTAAGGTCAGCGCAAGTACAAAAAAATATTGTATACACGATCGCAGGAGATGGCACCGCGGGTTTTCTGGATGGCCCAGCGCTGAATGCAAAATTTAAATCCCCGCTGGATGTAGCGGTACTTCCAAACGGTACCATTTATGTTGCGGATGCATTCAATAGCTGCATACGGAAAATACATAATGGGATGGTTACTACTTTTGCTGGCAACGGCACAGCGAATATTACAAACGGAAATGGCAGCGAGGCAAGATTTAAAATACCGAGCAGGCTTACATTGGATGGCACAGGAAATTTATACACATTGGATGCTGCTGATCCGCGTATTCGTAAAATAACAGCTGATGCAGGTGTTTCTACTTATGCTGGTACAAACATTTTCGGATTCAAAGATGGCGAAGCCATCGTCGCACAATTTGGGCAAAGTTTTGGTATTGTAGTGGATGAAAGGGGAAATATTTATGTAGCCGATTCACAAAATGATAGTATTCGAAAAATTTCTTTTGACAGACAGATTATAACGATCGCCGGTGGTCCGATAAAACAATTTCAATTTGTGACTGGAATTGCAATTAACAAACAAGGAAATTTGTTTGTATCTGACGTTTGCCGGATAAGGAAAATCACCCCAGCAGGAGTTGTTTCCACATTTGCAGGCAGTTATCAAAAAGGCTACGATGATGGGAAAGGCGCAGCAGCTAAATTTTCACAGATTGAAGATTTGGTTATTGATGAACAGGAAAATATTTATGTAACGGATGAAAATCGAATAAGGAAAATCACCCCATCTGGAATTGTATCTACCATTGCAGGAGGCACAGCCGGATACAAAGATGGCGATGGAGCTTCGGCAGAATTTGATGGTCCCCAGGGCCTCGCAGTGGATAAAGTGGGAAGTATTTATGTGGCGGACTTTAATAATAAGAGGATTCGTAAAATAAGTTTTGAATAGATCATAGAAACATACCTGAATTTCTAATTAATTCAAAAAAAAATTATGTCAAAAGTTAAAGAGATGATCGTTAAGGCTTTTCTTCCAGCCATTAAAACTGTAGGTAAAATAGAAATGAAAAGTGTGCTTTGGGGTATTAAGCAACATAATAGAAAAGAAATTTACCAGGATATATTAAAAGGAATATACGCTGACTTTTCTTTGTTGAAAGAAGTGGCTTTCCGAACTAATACCCAAATTGATGATGGTATAATTGACTTGATCCTTGAAGCGGTGAGGGAAAGTGCTGAATTGGATGATATCGTCCTTATTAAGTAGTTCTTTTCTTAGCATAGTATGTTAATTTGGCGTGAAGTGACCGTCTTTTAAGACGGTCTTTTTTTTTGGGTTATAGATGGATTATCCAACATCAAAATAAAAAACCAGCAAAGAGATATGTTAAGCTTCTTCCCAAACGAGTCCCCTCCAAATAGCAAGAGAATTCAACTTAGGAAAACTAAGAGGGGCTCGTCAGTCCCTTTACTTCCCCTTTATTGATCTGTTGTTTTATGACCTTCAAGTAATTCATTTGCCTTCTTTTTTATCACATCTTTGATTTTTCCCCGGAATAAGGATACAGCGAGAGGAAGTTTACCATGGATCTCAACAGTTCCCGGATGAAGATCAATCGTGCCTGAAAGATCAAATCCATGGAAAGTAAAACTAAATTTACTGCTTTTTAAATGCCATTCTTCCTTCATATTGGCTACTTTATCTCCATGATCATGTTTCAATTGGGTAACAAGATTTTTTATCCGGGACATTGCTTCATGTTCAGTAAGTTTATGATGAACTGTTACCTGGATCGATGGCATTATTATTTTTTATTTTCGTGTTGAAGAATATACAAATATAACAATGACGAAGGGCATGAAGCCGATATTTGTTTTTGAATATATTATTATCTTCGAAAATATTTATGAAAGACAAAAAGCCAACCTTTGAAAAAGTCGCAGCATTACTGCGTCAATCCAACTTTACTATAGTTGACAAAGATGATACCCGTCCATGGGGCGGGTTTTATGTTATTGACGAAGCACAGGCAGCAAGATTTGCACAACATTATTTTGCTGAAGAGAATTTGAATGAGTTAAAGATCACCAATAAACTGAGTCCCAAAATTTTGATTGTTGGTCCGAATCAACGCTTAAGCTGGCAATACCATCATCGCCGTGCTGAGATATGGAAATGTATAGGTGGAACAGTAGGAGTGATGACCAGTAATACTAATGAAGAAGATATCCGTCATACTTTAAAAGTTGGTGATATTATAAAACTCAAACAAGGAGAACGTCATCGCTTGATGGGTCTTGATGATTGGGGAATAGTTGCCGAGATCTGGCAACATACCGATGAATCAAACCCAAGTGATGAAGATGACATTGTAAGGCTGCAGGATGATTATAACAGGAAGTAGACCCTCTCTTCTAAATACAATTCTGTGCAGGTCTGTCCCTAACACTTTATATTGTTGTAATTTTCCATCAGTAAGACCACTACGTGGAACTATTAATTAAAAGGTTATAAATAAATTATTCAATCAATCATGAGAAAATTCTTGTTTTTAATACTGCCTATTATTGCTTTAAAATTTGAAGCTAGTTCGCAATCAACTAATGCTTTTGCCGTACAGGTAAAAATTGATAATGGGATTATTGAAGGCAATTACAATACGCATTCCGGTATTCAAACTTATTTTGGAGTACCGTTTGCCAAACCTCCTGTGGGCAACCTGCGTTGGAAAGCTCCGCAACCATTAGATAAATGGAATGGCGTGAAGCAAACAAAAAAATTTGGCCCACGACCTATGCAAACAATTGTATTTGGCGATATGAATTCACGTTCAGATGGCGTAAGTGAGGATTGTCTTTATCTTAATGTATGGACTCCTGCAAAACGAAATACCAAAGACCTGCCAGTGCTGGTTTATTTTTATGGCGGCGGCAATGTTGCAGGTGATGCATCGGAACCAAGATATGATGGTGAAAGCATGGCGAAGAAAGGGATTGTGGTTATTACCTGTAATTATCGTCTCAATATTTTCGGATTCTTTTCTCATCCTGAGTTAAGTAAGGAATCTCCATACAAAGCTTCGGGCAACTATGGTTTGCTTGACCAGGTGGCAGCGTTGAAATGGGTGCAAAAAAATATTTCGGCTTTTGGTGGCGATCCTAAAAAGGTTACGATCGCCGGTGAATCGGCCGGTTCCATTTCGGTTAGTTATCAAATGGCTTCGCCATTGGCAAAAAATTTAATAGCAGGTGCTATTGGCGAAAGCGGTGCAGGTATCAACCCCACACTAGCTCCCATTCCATTGGCAGAAGCAGAAAAAACAGGTGATGAGTTTGCAAAAAAAGCAGGCTACACTACTATAGCACAATTAAGAGCTTTATCTACACGGGAGGTTTATGAAATTTATAATGAGTCAAGACGATTTGGATTTCCTGTAGTAATTGACGGATATTTTTTATCAAAAACAATTCCGCAAATTTTTAATGCAAAAGAACAGGCTCAGGTGCCGTTGTTAGTTGGATGGAATTCTGCTGAGATACCTGGCCAGGCTTTTATGTTTGGTCAACCATATAAAGAAGAAAATTTTGTGAACCGTGTAAAAGCAGAATATCCGAAAGATTTTGAAGAAGTGCTGAAATTGTATCCGCATAGTAACGAAAAGGAAATTGAAATTTCTGCAACGCAATTATCATCTGACAGGTTCATTTCATACAGTACCTGGAAATGGTTTGATCTGCATAGGAACAATAGCTCGCAACCTGTTTATCGTTATTTATATAGTAAGCTTCGTCCACCGCTGGTAGATAATTCTGTTGCTTCTGGATTAGCAGGTGGCACAGTAAAGAAGGATCCTAACGCACCAAAACCGCCAGAGCCTGTTGGTGCACCACATGCTTGCGAAATTGAATATTGCATGGGAAACCTGCATCTTGTAAAAGAATATGCGTGGACAGATGATGATTTCAAAGTATCTGAAACAATGTTAAATTATTTTGCGAATTTTATTAAGACAGGAAATCCAAATGATGGGAAGTTACCTGAATGGACTGCTGCAAAAGCCGGTGATGCTAATCCACCGGTGATGGTTTTAAATACTGAATCCAAAACAATAAATGCAAAAAATGATGCCCGTTATGAATTTTTGGATAAAGCGTATAAGAATAAATGATGCATTGTAATTGAAATATTATGTTGAAATAGGTTTCAAGACTCATATTGTTATACCATAAAATAAAAATATATGTCACAATCCCGCAGAGATTTTATCAAAAAGACAGCCATCACTTCCGCAGGTCTTTATATGGGTGCAAATGCTTTTGGAGCCAAAAGCTACCGCAATATCCTTGGCGCCAACGATCGTGTACGAGTTGGAGTGGTTGGTTTTTCTGACCGCCATCGCAGCTCTCATATTCCTTGTTTTATGAATCATTACAAGGAATTGAATTTTGATCTTGTTGCTGTATCTGATATATGGAAAAAAAGAAGAGAGGACGGCGCCGCAATATGGAAAGAAAAAATGGGACATGATATTGTGGCCTGCCGCAATAATGAAGAGATGTACGATAAGAAATTAGTGGACGCTGTATTTATTGGTACCGCAGATTTTCAACACGCACTGCATGCTATTGAAGCAGTGAAAGCAGGTTGTGATGCCTATGTGGAGAAACCTTTTGCAGAAACCATGGAAGACAATCGTGCTGCATTAAAAGCAATAAAAGCAACAGACAGAATTATACAAATAGGATCGCAAAGAAGAAGTGGCGCAAACTATCATGCAGCAAATGAGTTTATACGGTCAGGTAAATTTGGACCGATCACAATGGTTGAATTAACATGGAATGTAAATCAACCCGGCCGTTGGCGCAGAACTGCATTGCTTCCCCAATTGAAAGAGGAGGACACTGACTGGAAAAGATTTTTAATGAACCGGCCAGCTGATAAGTTTGATCCAAGAAAATATTTAGAGTTTCGTTTGTTCTGGCCTTATTCGTCAGGATTGCCGGGACAATGGATGAGTCACCAGATAGATACTGTGAATTGGTTTAGCGGATTGCAGCACCCAAGAAGCGTAGTGGCCAATGGTGGCATCTATATGTGGAAAGACGGAAGAAAAAATTGGGATACAATTACATCAGTATTTGATTATGGTCCTTCAGATGATATGTCGAAAGGTTTCCAGGTTACTTTTGGAGCAAGAATGCATAATGGTGATGAGCGTCCTGCCGAGATTTATTATTCAAATGGAGGAGAATTAAATCTTAATACCAATAAGGTTACACCAACAGGTGGATTGACAAAAAGATTTGCAGATGAAATGAAGATGCAGCCTAATCTATTACCTGAAATGAGTTTATCTGAAGTGGAGAAAGTTGTGGCGTCTGCCAACACAGGCGGAGATAATCTTACATCGAATCATGTTCGTAACTGGATGGAATGTATCCGCAGCAGGAAACAAACCAATGCACCGGTGGAAGCAGGGTACAGTCATTCTATTGCTGTTATTATGACAAATGCTGCCGCACATACGGGAGCTAAAGTGACTTTTGATGAAAAGAAACAGGAAGTAATGGCCAATGGAAAAGTATTCAAATATAATCTCCAGGCATGATAAGATTATTTCCTGTTTTGATCTTACTATCATTAAGTGTAATAGCTAGTGCGCAAAAAGCGACCGGCTTTTCATTGGTTGAAAAAAATGATAAGAAACAGGTTGATGTTTTCTTTAATAATAAGCTGCTTACTTCTTATTGCAATTTAGATTCAAGCAAGAAGCCGGTTCTTTTTCCTGTAAATACTATCGATGGAGTAACGGTTACACGCAGTTATCCTTTTAAGCTTATTGCTGGTGAAAGAACAGACCATCCTCACCATACAGGCATCTGGTTGAATTATGAATCTGTGAACGGTCTTGATTTCTGGAACAATTCTACAGCTATACCTGTTGACAAAAGAGATCATTATGGTACTATCATTCATCAGCAGATCGTAAGCGAAAAAGCGAATGGCAATAAAGCTGTGCTTGTTACTAAAGCCATTTGGGTAAGACCCGATAATAAAACATTGCTTGACGAACTAACTACTTTCAATTTCAATGCAGATACAAAGGCGAATAATTTTATCATTGACCGCATTACTACTTTAACTGCTAAAGACACTACAGTAATTTTTAAAGATGTCAAAGACGGGATGTTGGCGATAAGAGTCGCCAGGGAATTAGAATTACCATCAAAAGAGAAAACAAGTTTTGTCGATGATAAAGGAAATGTAACAACAGTGGTGCCATCGGGGGCTGATGCTACTGGAATGTATTATAGCAGCAATGGTTTGAAAGGGGATTCTGCCTGGGGTACAAAAGGAGAGTGGGTGATCCTTACAGGAAAGAAAGACGGAAAAAATATTACGATAGGCATCATTGATCATCCTTCAAATGTTGGTTATCCTGCTTACTGGCATGCAAGAGGCTATGGATTATTTGCTGTAAATCCATTGGGAAGAAAAATATTCAGCAATGGAAAAGAGGAATTGAATTTTTCTTTGAAACCCGGAGGGTCTGTTACATTCAGATATAGGATCGTTATTCATTCAGGGGAGTTTCTTACAAATGATGATATGAATAAACTGTTCGCAGATTTTAAAAGGGCTAAATAAAAGGAACTCGTCTGGGAAGAATAGCAAAAATGCCTGAACGTTGTATGTGATTAGAGCTACCAGCAAAACAGCTATGAAGATTTTAATAGTAATTTTTTTACTTTCAATTTCGCTCGGCTTATTTGCCCAAAAAAACATTGTGGGACGATATCGTGACTATTTCGGTAGTCGCCTTCAACTCAATGCTAATAATACTTTTAAATACACTTGGAATTTTGATATGTCTGCAAGTTGGACAAAGGGAACTTGGACATTCGTGGGCGATACGGTTTATTTTCACATGGTTCCTACATATGATACATTAAGCCACACAAATGTAAATGCAAATACTTCTGACACACTCATTTTATCAACCGACGAAAGGCCAGAACGATTTACGCAAACAGAGTTTGTAGCGACACTTCTGTCAGGTGGCGGACAAAACAGAATGAATTACCCCGACAAATTGTTGTTTAGAAAAGGTAGACAATATAATATTCAAAATGGGAAATTGGTGACCAAAAAGCAAAAAGGTTTTTTGGCAAACAAAAAATGGGATCCCTGGTTCTTTAAAAGTGACGATTGAAAAGCTTACACATAAGATTGCACTTTCCTTACGCTTGGACCTTGACCACACTAGGTAATAAGTCTTTACTTTCGTAATATGAAACCCTATCTCTTATGAAATTCTTGTTTATACCTGTGCTTTTACTATCATGTTACATTAGTATAGCGCAGGATACACATTACTGGGCGCTGCAATTCGGAACTCGTTCTTCATTAATGGGTGGTGCTGTCGTCGGTCGTGTAAAGGATAATTCAGCGATTTTTTATAATCCCGCCTGTCTCGCATTTATTGATACAAGCTCGATCACGATCAATGCAGATCTTTACCAGTTGGAAAAAACTAAAATAGAAAATGCATTGGGCAATGAAAAAGATTTCAATAATAATAATTTCAAAAACCTCCCTCTATTGATCTCAGGATTGATACCAACCAAAAACCCGGATATAAAAATGGGCTATGGCTTTGCTTCATCTGTCGATTATGGCTTTCACGGCCTTGCTCGTATTGATGGTAACTATCCAATCGTGGATGATGCCGAGAGCCCCGGCGATGAAACCACTATCGGTCAACTATCATTGAATTCAAGATTAACGGAAACCACTTTTGGTTATGGCATAGGAAACAAGTTCAATGATCGTTGGTCAATAGGAGCAACGATGTTAGTTTACTGGCGAAATCATAGTTATGAAAGAAATTTATATACCCGGATGTTTTTAAATACGCCGGGTAGCCCTCTTGTAAGCGGTGATTACCTGCAAAATTTTTATTATGATAATTTGCGGGGACAATTAAAGCTTGGCATTTATTACAGGGGCGATCGTTTTGATATCGGGCTGGCATTGAATAGTCCTTCATTTAGGATATTTGGTAAAGGAGTTGTAGCCGCCGATATTACTACAAACAATATGCTATACCATGGTCAAAGAATAGATATAGTGGCTAATGACAGGCAGGAGAAATTGCATTCAGTTTACAAAACACCATGGTCAGCAGCATCAGGTATTAATATTGATATGAAGCGTGGACAATTAGGTATTGCAGTTCAATATTACGCCGGCCTGGAGATATATGACATATTAAAGGCAAAGCCTGCAGCTTTTGTAAGGCCACAACAGGCATACGCGGATATTGGAAGTGATGATTTTTTAAGAGTGAAAACAGGTAATAAGAGTGTGGTGAACTGGACAGTGGGTTATGAGTATATTCTCAATAGCAAATTTACTTTAGATCTTAGTTTTCGTAACGATAATAGTTTTTTTGATAATAGTGTTCGTGATACAAGAGGAATTGAGCCGGATATTTCCACCTGGGATATTTATCATGTAGTATTGGGTGGCAATGTATCCGGAAGACGATTATCAGTAAGTACAGGTATTCTATATGGATTTGGGAGCGATAAAAAATATGAACAGGACAGTAACTTAGATGAACCATCAGAAAGAAATTTTCTCCAGGGCAATAGGACTATTACAAAAGCAAATTATTACTCGATCGGTATTCTGGTTGGTGTTACCATCAATTTCAATAAAAAATCATAGAGGCAGATCCCGGGCTGAACAATTTTTAAATATATCGGGCTATTCAATTTCTTTAATGCGATTTATTAATAGCGTAATACCAAGACCTAATACTGCGATCACTGCAAATGAATATTGCAATCCTGCCAGTTGAGCAATATAACCGATAAGCGGAGGCCCTATCAAAAAGCCAAAGAAGCCAATACCGGAAACAGTTGCAATTGCAATGCCACTGGCTACTTCTTTTATTTTTCCTGCTGTGCTGAACATAAGCGGGATGATACTGCTTACTCCAAATCCAATAATTAGAAAACCAATTGTTGCCCATATTATTGTTGGAAATACTACAGCGATCATCATCCCGATAAAAATTAATACGCCGCTTAACTGAACCATTTTTTTACGACCAAACTTCAATGCAAGCCGGTCACCTGTAAACCTGCCAGTTGCCATCATGATCATAAAAGAAGCGTAGCCAAGTGATACAAGTGAGCCTTCTGCTTGCACTACTTCTTTGAAATATACGCCGCTCCAATCGAACATACATCCTTCGGCACTCATACAACAAAAAGCAATAACGCCTAACAACATTAACGAGCCATGCGGCATTTTAATTTTTGTAAATGATGAAGCAGATTTGTTGGTAGGAGTGAGCAAAAGATATTTATTAAAGATCAGCATCAAGGTAATTGCAAACAATGCAATTATCCAAAAATGATAATACGGTTTTATATCAAGTTTCATCATCAGTGAACCAATAAGAGCACCGGTAAAGCCTGCAGTACTCCATATGCCATGAAATGAAGCCATGATAGGCCTGTTATAAAGCGCTTCTGCATGAACAGCCTGTGTGTTAACAGAAATATTACATAGGTTACCAAATATTCCAAATGCACTTAAGGCCAATGCCAATTGCCATGGCTTTTCCACCAAACCAATATTTGTAAGTGAAAGCACATAGCCAACAACAGCAACTCTTAATACATACTTGCTGCCGAATCGTGTAACAAGTCTTCCGCTGATAGGCATAGTTATTAATTGCCCGACCGGTAATGCAAGTAAAATACTTCCGAGTCCTGCTTCACTTAAGTGCAGTGCTGTTTTTATATCGGGTATCCTGCTGGCCCAGTTTGCAAAAGCTAATCCCTGGCAAAAGAAAAAAACGGACACAGCAATGCGAACCTGTAGTTTACTTATCGGGGTTATTATAGTTGAACCAATGGTCAAGTTTAAATATTACAGTAAAAATAATTTAATTCATACGGGCCACTGTTAGCCGATAATATTTTTTATCATTTATCAATTATAGTTTTCTTCGGCTTATTTTTATAGCGACGAGCCCTTCCTTCAAACTTTCAAACTATACCTATATATAGAACGGGAGGAGAGTCGTTTTGGAAGAAAAACTTAATTATCGTTTTAGAGCAAAACTGCCTTATGGATATCGCTATAAAAGAATTTTAGGATTCATTAAAATCAGAACTGGTGGTTTTATACCGGATTATTAGAAAAATGAAAGTTATTATTGGATTGATATTGCTGTTATTAATTGAAATGAATATTTCGTGTAAAGCACAGGAAGGGCGAATATCTGATTCGAAAAGCAAGAGTTGGTTAGTTCAAAAGATTGACCCTTCAAATGTTCAAACTTTTGCCGCTCTTAAAAATGTTTTAGAAGGAAAGAAAATTGTCTTGTTGGGAGAGAAAAATCACAATGACGGGTCAACCCTCAAATTAAAGGTAGATCTCATAAAGTATTTGCACGACTCACTTGGGTTTAATATACTTTTAATTGAAAATGGGATTTATGATACTTATAGAGCTTGGAAAGATATTCTGGAGAAGAAGGATAGCACTGTTGGAGTGTTTGCTTATTTGTTTCACCTTTTCCCCAATATTATTACAGAGGAAAATATTCAGTTTGCCCGTTATTTGGATCATACTTTGCAAACAAAAAACCCTTTAGTTCTAAATGGATTGGATATTACAGGAGGCACTATGTATCATCATGCATTCTATTTAGAATTGGAAGAATTACTAAAGAAACTTTCATCGGGTAAGGATTCTTTGATCATGTCTGATTATGTGAAATTCTCATTAAAAGGTAAGCGAAAGGAATTTAATAATTCACAGGAATCATTGACGTGGATGAAAAGCCTCAATTTAGATTCGATCAAATATTATGGGAACCGTCTTATTGAATTTTTAGAACAAAAAAGAATTCAATTCAGATCAGATAGTATATTGTCACAAAGGGAAATTCCACTCTTCATTCAAAGCATCCATTCTGATATTGCAAATTACCCTTATACAATTGATGCCACTGGCAAATTGTTGGAAGGCAAATACGGTAAGGGTACGGGTAAGGATAGGGACGAGTTTATAGCTGAAAATGTATTCTGGTATATTGAGAAATATTATCCCGGGCAAAAATTTATTATTAGTATGGCGACTTTTCACACTACAAAGGATTTATCACAGTTGAGAGATAAATATGAGGACTTTAAAGACATTAAACCATTGGGGGAATTTCTATACGATAAGTATTTCAGGGATATCTATAGTATTTGCTTTGTGAATTATGGTGGTAAAAGAAGGAACATTCGAAATTATGATATGACGACAATTCCATCAGCTCCGAAAGGGAGCATCGAAAGGGTCCTGCATGAGTCGAAAACGAATGTCGGGTTCCTTAATATTGGCGACTCATCATTATATCCAATTAAATTTAGAAATAAATCTTTGTCACCCATTTTTGATTCATGGTATTTTGCTGATTGGTCAAAAGTATATGACGGTATTATTTTTATTGATCAAATGGAACCTGCAAATATCAAATTACTGCCACAAAGAACTGGTATGAAACAACCTTATAATTTGCCTAAGGAATATTATGCGAATTAATTTCCTTCCACCGGGGATTTTGCCCATAGGATAATTACAACAATAAATAATTCATACGAGCCCCTAATAGCCAATAATATTTTTTATCATTTATCAATTGCTGTGTCCATCTAATTCACATTTTTTGATTCAATAACTGCTAACTTTATTTATATTGAGAATCTTATTCCGGCAATTTCATAACCACACAAAGCTTTACGCCATGCGAAAAAATAATTTTCTACTCCTGGGCTTATTTTTTTTAACGACAACGATCTCTGCTCAGGTAAAAGTTGTAAACCTATTGACAGAAAATCAAACAAACCCAATTGGTCTTGATATTCAACAGCCTCGTTTTACCTGGCAATTGGTGAGTGAGCAAAGAAATATTTCTCAAACTGCTTACGAAATAACGGTTAGTGGTTCAAAAGGAGCAGTATGGAAGAGTGGAAAGATCAGCTCTGATAGATCGGTACATGTGCCTTATGCAGGAACTGCATTACAATCAGGAAAAAAATATACCTGGCAAGTTAGAGTTTGGGATAATAATGGCAAAGCATCAGCATGGAGTGAGCCTACGTTTTTTCAAACTGCATTTTTGAATCCTACTGATTGGAAAGCAAAATGGATCGAAGCTGGTTTTGCAGAAGATTCTATCAACAGGCCGGCACAGTATTTCAGGAAACAATTTTCCTCAACAAAAAAAATTACATCCGCTACTGTTTATATCACCGCACATGGTATGTACGAAGCGCAAATAAATGGAAAGCGGGTTGGTGATGCCTATTTAACTCCCGGCTGGACCAATTACAGAAAGAGATTGCAATACCAGGTATATGATGTAAAAGATCTGCTCACCAGTGGAAGCAATGCGATTGGCGTTGTTACCGGCAATGGATGGTACAGGGGCTTTATCGCATGGTCGGGTAATAAAGATAGCTACGGTAAGAAGACAGGTCTTTTGTTTCAGCTTGATATCACTTATTCAGATGGCACCACTTCTACTGTTGTTTCTGATGAATCATGGAAGTCATCAACAGGTTCTATCCGGTATTCAGAAATTTATCACGGCGAAACGATCGATGCAAGAGAAGAAAAAACGGGATGGTCAACTGCGGGTTATAATGATGCTGCATGGCCAGGGGTAAATATTGCAAATTATTCCAATGATATTTTACTGGCGACTTATAATGAACCGGTAAAAAAACATGAAACATTTAAGCCTGTAAAGATATTTACAACGCCAAAAGGAGAGAAAGTGATCGACTTTGGACAGAATCTTGTTGGCTGGGTGATAGTAAAGGCAAAAGGGAATGCCGGGGATAGGATCACTATTCTTCATGCAGAAGTACTGGATAAACAGGGGAATTTTTATATAGAGAATCTTCGCGCAGCGAAGACAACAGCAACTTATTATTTAGCCGGTAAGGGTGAAGAGATATTTGAGCCGCATTTTACTTTTTATGGATTTCGGTATATAAAAATTGAAGGGGTTGATGATATCAGGACAGAAAATTTTACAGCAGTTGCCTTGTATTCTGATATGAAACCAACGGGCACATTCACTTCATCAAATGCATTGATCAATCAACTGCAGCATAATATTCAATGGGGACAAAGAGGGAATTTTTTAGATGTGCCTACTGATTGTCCGCAAAGAGATGAACGTCTTGGATGGACTGGCGATGCCCAGGCATTTTCAAGAACAGCTACATTCAATTTTGGCGTCAATAATTTTTTTGCTAAATGGCTGCGTGATGTAGAAGCAGATCAACTTCCTTCCGGAAGTGTTCCGTTTGTTGTTCCAAATGTTCTTGGTCCTGGTGCAGGAGCCGCAACCGGGTGGGCCGATGCCGCTACGATCATTCCATGGAATATGTGGCTGGCTTATGGAGATAAAAAAATATTAGAGAACCAGTATAACAGTATGAAGAACTGGGTTGGCTATATGGAAAAGGCAAGCAAGAATTATTTATGGAATACCGGTTTTCATTTTGGCGATTGGTTATTTTACCGTCCTTTCGATGATAACGATGGGCGATCAGCAGTAACGGATAAGTATATGATCGCACAATGTTTTTTTGCAAACTCTGTGCAGATAATGATCAATACGGCAAAAGTGTTGGGTAAAAATGATGATGTTGCCAAATATACTGAGCACATAAAAAATTTGAAAGAAGCATTTGTAAAAGAGTACTTAACCCCGAATGGAAGATTGGTTTCAGGTACTCAGACTGCTTATGTATTAGCGTTAAACTTTGATATGCTTCCTGAAAACTTACGGCAACAAGCCGTTGAAAAATTGGTCGAAAATATCAAAGCTTACAATAATCATCTTACAACTGGTTTTTTAGGCACACCATATTTATGCCATGTGCTTAATCGTTTTGGAAAAACTGATGTCGCTTTTACATTGCTGATGCAGGAAAGTTATCCGTCATGGCTGTACCCTGTAAAAAGGGGAGCCACAACTATATGGGAAAGATGGAACGGTATTCGTCCTGACAGTACATTCGAACCTGCAACAATGAATTCGTTTAATCACTATGCTTATGGAGCCATAGGTGATTGGATGTACCAGGTTGTGGCTGGTTTGGATACTTATGAAGATGGACCAGGATATAAGCATATAAAAATAAAGCCGCATATCGGTGGTGGATTAACGCATGCGTCTGCAACTTTGCAGACTTATTATGGCAAAGCGAGCAGCGGATGGAAATTAGAAGGCAATAAAATTATTATGGACATTGAAATTCCTGCAAATACAACAGCAACTGTGTTTGTGCCTGCTTCTAATAAAGAAGCGATAACGGAAAGTGGAAATGCTGTTTCCTCATCAAAGGATCTGCAGGTGACGGGCACAGAAAATGGGTATGTTATTCTAAAGGTTAATTCAGGTAAATATCATTTTGAAGTATCGAAGTAAATTGTATCTATGAAAAAACGGTTTATTGTTTTTATTTTCTTTGTCATAAGCTTTAGTTTGGCGAAGTCACAAAAGGTCAATCCATCTTTATTAAAAGATACATGGACAGCCAACTGGATCACCGCACCTGGTGCACCGGCAAAAACGTATGGAGTATATTATTTCAGAAAAAAAATTTGGTTAACGGAAAAACCTGATTCTTTTATTGTTCATGTTTCAGCGGATAACCGATATGTGTTACTCATTAACGAAAAATTTGTTTCGCTAGGTCCTGCAAGAAATGATCTGTCTCACTGGAACTTTGAAACAGTTGATATTGCCCCTTATTTGATCAATGGAAATAATATTATTGCAGCCACAGTTTGGAACGAAGGTGAATACAGACCTGAAGCACAAATTTCAAACAGGACAGGATTTTTAATGCAGGGCAATACAAAAGAAGAAGAGACAATCAATACAAATACTTCCTGGAAATGTTATAAGAATAATGCATACACTCCATTAACCGGCGGCATTGGATATAATACTTATTATGTTAGTGGACCGGGTGAGGTAGTTGATATGAATAAAATGCCGGATGGATGGATGAAAAATGATTTTAATGATGATGCATGGCCAAATGCAGCAAGAGTTGGCTGGCGTGGTGGTACTCCAAAAGGTGCAGTTGATATTGCAGACTGGATGTTGGTTCCTTCCACATTGCCACCAATGGAATTAAGAGTTCAACGATTTGCAGCTGTAAGGAAAACAGAAGGTATTACAATCCCCGAGGGATTTCCGGCAACACAAAAATCGATTACGATCCCTGCAAACACCAAAGCAACGTTCCTGCTTGATCAATCTTTTTATACCAATGCATATCCGGAATTAGATTTCAGTAAAGGAAAAGATGCTGGTATCTTATTGACTTATGCAGAAGCTTTATTTAACGAAAAACCTGACGGCCCGGGCAAAACATTTAAAAAAGGGAATCGTAATGAGATCGAAGGAAAAATTATTTCAGGTAGAAAAGACAGCATCATATCCAATGGAAAAGATAACCAGTATTATAGTACCCTTAGCTGGAGAACGTTTCGGTATGTTGAAATTAAAGTAACTACAAAAGATGAATCTCTGATCATTAATGATATTTATAGTTTGTTCACCGGTTATCCTTTTCAGTTGAATGCAACATTTGATGCGAAGGATAAAATACTGGACAAAATATTTGAAGTGGGTTGGAGAACCGCAAGATCATGTGCATGGGAAACCTATATGGATTGTCCTTATTATGAGCAATTGCAGTACATTGGTGATACTCGTATACAGGCATTGGTTTCTTTATATAACAGTGGTGATGATCGCTTGGTAAGAAATGCGATCACACAAATGGATCATTCACGAATGGCAGAAGGTATTACATTAAGTCGTCATCCGTCTTTTTCTCCGCAACAGATCCCCACTTTTTCACTTTGGTATATTGGAATGGTAAATGATTATTGGATGTATCGAGGCGATGCTGCTTTTGTAAAAGATAAGCTGCAGGGAACAAGAGATGTACTTTGGTTCTTTAATAAATATCAAAATGCCGAAGGGTCATTACGAAATGTTCCTTACTGGATATATACCGATTGGGTGGAAGGAAAGACAGGATGGCCCGGTGGCGTAGGACCAATTGGAAAAGATGGCAGCTCATCCTTATTGGACTTTCAATTATTATGGGCATTGCAGGTAGCAGCAAAACTTGAAACAGAACTTGGATTACCGGCTATTGCAAACGAATATCAAAAGAAAGCTTTACAACTTCAGCAAACAATTCAACGAAATTACTGGAGCGCCGATAAGAAACTTTATGCTGATACAAAAGATAAAGATCGTTATTCGCAACATGCAAATACGTTGGCAATACTTACCAATACAATTAAAGGAACCGCTGCAACAGATCTTGCTAAAAAACTAATTTCAGACAGATCATTAGCCCCTGCTTCTATTTATTTTAAGTATTACCTGCACATGGCATTGATAAAAGCAGGATTAGGAAATGATTATTTAAAATGGCTGGATAAGTGGAAGGAGAATATTGAAATGGGACTGACAACATGGGCAGAAATTTCTGAGATCGATAATGCCCGTTCCGATTGCCATGCATGGGGCTCTAGTCCGAATATTGAATTTTTCAGAACTGTATTGGGAATTGATTCAGATGCGCCGGGTTTTAAAAAAGTAAAGATCGAACCACATTTAGGTGATCTGAAAAATGTAAATGGGATAATGCCGCATCCCAATGGAACTATTTCAGCAAACTATCAATTCCAAAATGGAAAATGGAACATAGAACTTACTTTGCCGGAAAAAAATTTCGGAAGATTTATTTGGGAAGGAAAAACCTATCCATTGAAGCCCGGAACAAATAATTTTAATTTATAAAATCGCTTTTATATGATCTTAATATTTAAACGACATACACTTGCTTTGCTTTTATGTGCTGGTTTGTTTCTATCCGCATGTAATGATGATACAACAGCAGACAAAGAAACTAATACTACAGTATCAACCGTTGATCCTGCCAAAGACTGGAAACTCGGAGTTGCATTATGGACATTTCATGATGTAAATTTTCCTGAATCATTGAACAGGGTTGACAGTGTAGGTCTTAAATATATTGAACCAAATACTTTCCATAGTGCAGGGCCGGAATTAAAAGATTCTATGATATTGCAATTGTCGCCTGCAGGAATAGAAAAACTAAAAGCCTTAATTGCACAAAAAGGATTGATTTGTGAATCGGTATATATCGTTGGTGATACCACAATAAATTCATGGGTTAAGCAATTTGATATTGCAAAACAATTTGGCGCCAAGTATGTAACTACCGAGCCACCATTGAATATGTGGGATGAAATTGATAGTCTTGCCGGTGCTTACGGAATGAAGGTTGCCATCCATGAGCATTGGAAAGAGTTCAGTCATTACTGGGATCCGGACACGACATTGTTGGCTCTGCAGAACCATCCGAATTTCAGAGTATGTGCTGATCTTGGACATTGGCCAAAAAGTGGGATAGATCCATTGGATGCTGTAAAAAAACTGGCGGGTCATATTCTTGGTATTCATTTGAAAGATATTGCAGCATATAATGATATCACATTGAAAGATGTGCCGGTTGGAACAGGAGTTGTAAAGTTTCCGGCGATATTTGAAGAATTAAAGAAACAAAACTTCGATGGCTATATCTACATTGAAAGAGATTCTATAGAGCATGGAGGTAATGTGCTATCTGTAAAACAGGAAATAAAATACTATAATGAACAGATCGGGAAGCTGAAATAATTTTAAACGATCACTACAAAGATTTTCTTAGTGTTACTTTGAATGGAACAGCCAAATGACTTCTTTGATTGTTCAGGATCATTTCTGCAGTCATTGTTCCCATCTTTTCAAAATCTGTTGAGATCGTTGTTATCCCATCCAGGATAAATTGTTTCCAGGGTGTTTCATTATAGGAAATGATGCCAACATCCTTTCCGACTTTTAGTTTTGTTGCTTTGATCTTTTCAAGTAGTGTCAGCATGTCGTCTTCCATTAAATTGATATATGCTTCTCCATCTTTTATCGGTTCATTGGCAATATCATTTACAATTTTACTGGTGAACGCATATTGATGACAAAATCTTTTAAAGCCTTTTATAATTTCTTTTGGATGGTACGTGTCTACCGGGAAGATCATTTTTATAGTATGATATTTACTTAGCTGTTCTCTTAATTGATCAAGCGCATCGTAAATATCATTTTCAAAATCTTCATAAACAGCAGCATAATTTCCGTTAATCCCCGGTATCAATTTATCCATCACCAGCAATTTATCAGTAGGTAGCTGGTTGATGATCTCATGCGCATCTTCACCACCATCAAGAAAATGAGGCACGATCACATAATGAGTAAATTCGTTCTTATTGTTTTGTATAAGTCTTTTGAATAAGGTATAATCATTATTGTATATGTAGAAGTCAATTGATGCCAGTTCGCCCAGGGTTTTTACAAAGGCGTCATACATCATTTTCTTGTGGACACTCAGTTTATTAAACAGGAGGAATATTTTGAGCGGTTGATTTACCTCGGTTGATTTTACAAAATAACCTTTGCCCGGCACAGATCCCAGGATCCCGATTTGCTTCAGATATTTATAACCTTTTTCCGCAGTATCTCTTGATATTTCAAATTCAAAGCTGAGTTCATTGATGGAAGGCAATAGATCATCTTTTCCAATCTTTTCTTCATTAATGGCATTGATCACTGAATTTGCCAGCTGCATGTACTTAGGAGTGGCCGATAAGTAATCAATATTTATATACTGGAAAAGGATATTTTTTTTCATACGTAGCAGCAGTAATTTCTACGTCCGAAAGGTAATTACTTTCAATTTATCAGAGAATTTTTGGAAGACTGAATTAAATTCGTTTGAATTAAAAGAATAACATATGGAAAGAGTAGCGTTCAAAATGAAATTATTCAAAGGCAAGGAGATCGAATACAAGAAAAGACACGATGAAATATGGCCTGAGCTTTCTGAGCTATTGAAAGGAAAAGGTGTACAGGAGTATTCTATCTTTCTTGATGAAGCAACTGGCTTTTTATTTGGGACTCTGAAGATACCCGATGCAAAAAAGCTGGATGAGTTACCCTCACATCCTGTTATGAAAAAATGGTGGGCATATATGAAAGATATCATGGAATCGAATTCTGATAACTCCCCCGTTGCAGTTCCTCTTGTTGAGGTTTTTTATATGCAATAGATAAAAGATTTTAATTTCAGTATATGAAAAATATAATTCTTGTTTTTTTGTTTACTCTTTTCGGCAATGCAATTTTTTGCCAGCAGGTAATTCAACTTTATAATGGAAAAGCCCCCGGATCAGAAAACTGGAATTGGGATGAGAGACAAATTAAAGTTGACATCGGAACCATTTTATTTGATGTTTCCAAACCTTCATTAACAGCTTATCGTCCTTCCAATCCTAATGGCGTAGCAGTGATCGTTGCGCCAGGCGGTGCATTTCATGCACTTGCTTATGACCTCGAGGGAACTGAAGTAGCAAAGAGATTGAATGCAAAAGGTATCACTGCTTTTGTATTAAAATATCGTTTGGTTCATGATGATCCTGCGCATCCAGAAAATAGTATTGGCAATTTAATGGCGACCCAAAACTTTAAAAAACTTGATTCCCTGAACGCACCTGTTATCCCACTTGCATTGCAGGATGGAATAACTGCTGTAAAATATGTAAGACAGCATGCAAGTGAATATAAAATAGATCCCATTAAAATTGGATTCATGGGATTTTCAGCAGGCGGTACATTAACTATGTCTGTTGTATACAGCGCTACCGATGACAGCCGGCCGAATTTTGTTGCACCAATTTATGCTTATGAAAATGCTATTATAGGCTCAACAGTTCCATCTGTAAAAACTCCCATATTTATTGCTGCAGCAAGTGACGATGATCTTGGTTTCGCAACACATAGTGTTCATATTTATCTCAAATGGCTTGCTGCAAAACAACCAGCTGAATTGCACATGTACGAAAAAGGAAAGCATGGCTTTGGTACAAAAAAGCAAGATCTTCCTGTGGATTCCTGGATGGATCGATTTTTTGAGTGGCTGCAAAAGCAGGAAATAGCAAAAAAATCATAGACAAAAAAAGGTTTTAAACAGACAGTACATGATAGGAGTTATAGACAGGGACATTATTTTTATCACCCGGTTTTTGCCATTTTAAAACAATCAACGAATGCAAGTCATATTAGGAGTTATTTTCCACTTTATCGGAGGTTTTGCGTCAGGCAGTTTTTATATCCCTTATAAAAAAGTAAAAGGATGGCATTGGGAAAGCTATTGGATCGTTGGCGGATTATTTTCATGGCTTATTGTTCCCCCGCTTGCTGCATGGCTCACTATTCCCGGGTTTGCTGAAATCATAAGTTCCACAGGTCTTTCTACTTTATTAATTACATTCTTCTTTGGTTTACTATGGGGAATTGGCGGTCTAACGTATGGTTTAGGAGTTCGCTATCTCGGTGTTTCGCTGGGTAGCAGCATCATTCTTGGCTTATGTATGGTTTTCGGTGCATTGATACCTTCTATTTATTATGATTTTTCACCCGTAGAAGGTAAAGATACTTTTAGTATGATGATTGGATCCAGTTGGGGGTTGATAGTTTTATCCGGTTTAGTCGTTTGCGTTCTCGGCATTATTATTTGTGGTAAAGCAGGTACCATGAAAGAAAGGCAATTAAGATCTTCAAGCGATCCGCATGGCGTGGAAGTGAAAACAGAATACAAATTTGCACTCGGGATGTTTGTTTCAATTGTATCTGGTGTTCTTAGTGCTTGTTTTAATTTTGGATTAGAAGCAGGACAATCTATGGGTGCTGTAGCAAATGAAGCATGGAAGGCAGCTAATCCCGGTGAAGGAGAATTTCTTTACCGTAACAATGTTATTTATGTTGTTTTATTATGGGGAGGTCTCACAACTAACTTTATATGGTGTATGATCCTGAATGCCCGTAATAAGACCTTTGGTGATTATACAAATAAGAAAACACCGCTATTTTCAAATTACATGTTTGCAGCATTAGCCGGCACTACATGGTTTCTCCAGTTCTTTTTCTATGGAATGGGCGAAAGTAAATTAGGAAATGGCCCCAGCTCATGGATCCTTCACATGGCATTTATCATTCTTGTTGCAAACATGTGGGGCATCATATTAAAAGAATGGAAGGGGGTATCCAAAAAAACAGCAAGAACAATTGCGGCTGGTATCATTACGATCATTCTTGCCGTGATAATTGTGGGTATTGGAAATAATCGTCATGAAAAAATGAAACAACAAAAAGAATTATCATATGTCAACAGCAACAGTCGAATTTAAACACGTTAGCTACTTGTGGGACGAGGCTAAAGCTGCTGCTTTAGCTGGTGATGAAGTGGCATTGTTGGTTTATCGTTCTAATTTGTTAGGTGCGGATCTTCGTCTCACAAATTATGGTGGTGGCAATACATCGTGCAAGGCAATGGCGAAAGATCCATTGACTGGTAAGGAAACCGAAGTGATGTGGGTAAAAGGAAGCGGCGGGGATCTCGGCACAATGAAGCGTAATGGGCTCGCTGCATTATATGTTGACCGATTGCGCAGTTTGAAAAATATTTATCTTGGCATTGAACATGAAGATGAAATGGTCGAGCTTTTTAATCATTGCATTTACGATCTGGCTTCAAAAGCTCCATCAATAGATACACCCTTGCATGGGTTTCTTCCATTTAAACATATTGATCACTTACATCCGGATGCGGCAATTGCAATAGCGGCAGCAAAAGATGGAAAGAAGATCACTAAAGAATTATTTAATGGAACAATTGGTTGGGTAGAATGGCAAAAGCCTGGTTTTGATCTCGGGTTAAAACTTAAAAAATGCTTGGATGAAAATCCTGGTATCCGTGGTATCATGCTGGGTTCACATGGATTATTTACTTGGGGCGATACTGCCTATGAAAGTTATATCAATACACTGGAAGTGATCGAAACCTGTGCGCAATATCTCGAGGATAATTATGGAAAGAAAAGAGAAATTTTCGGCGGGCAAAAAATACAGTCTTTATCTAAAGAAGAAAGATTAGCAAAAGCGGCATCGTTAGCACCTGTCTTAAGAGGTTTTTGTTCTTCTCAAACAAAGATGATCGGGCATTTTACAGATGATGATCGGGTTTTACAATATATCAATTCAAATGATCTTGAAAAATTAGCGCCATTAGGTACAAGTTGTCCTGATCATTTCCTGCGGACAAAAATTTCTCCATTGGTACTCAACCTTGCCCCAAATGAAAGTATCAGTGACGTAAAAGCTTTAAAAGAAAAATTACAACCACTATTTGAAGCGTACAGAAAAATGTATGCGGACTATTATAATAAGTGCAAACATCCTAATAGTCCGGCGATGCGTGATGCAAATCCCGTAGTGCTCCTTTATCCTGGTGTTGGTATGTTCACATTTGCAAAAGACAAACAGACAGCTAGAGTAGCAGCAGAGTTTTATACAAATGCGATCAATGTAATGCGTGGCGCTGAAGCAATTTCAGAATACACTTCATTGCCGAGACAAGAAGCATTTAACATTGAATACTGGTTATTGGAAGAGGCGAAACTTCAGCGGATGCCAAAACCAAAACCGTTGAGTGGTCGTGTTGCATTAATAACCGGCAGTGCCGGTGGTATTGGAAAAGCTATTGCAAAAAGGTTTGCTGAGGAAGGCGCCTGTATTGTAATAAACGATGTGAATGTAGAAAGGCTTAGTGAAACGAATAAGGAATTCAGAAGTTCTTTTGGGAACGATGTTATCAGCAGTACGCTGCTGAATGTTACCGATGATTGTTCCATTGCAGCTGCTTTTGATGAAGCTGCATTGTCATTCGGTGGAGTTGATATTGTAATTAATAATGCAGGTATCAGTATCTCCAAATCAATTACAGATCATACGATCGATGAATGGAATAAGTTATATGATATTCTTGTAAAAGGTCAGTTCCTTGTTTCTAAAAAAGGAATTGAGCTTATGCGCAAACAGGGATTTGGTGGAGATATCGTAAATATTGTTTCTAAAAATGCAGTAGTGGCCGGCCCGAATAATCCTGGTTACGGTTCTGCAAAAGCGGCGCAGGCTCATCTTACAAGGTTGATGGCTGCAGAAGTTGGTGCTGATAAAATAAGAGTGAATACAGTCAATCCTGATGCTGTGATCGCTGATTCAAATATCTGGGCAGGTGGTTGGGCCGAAGGCCGTGCAAAAGCATATGGTATCACAGTAGATGAGTTGCCGGCTTATTATGCAAAAAGAACTCTATTGAATGAAACCATTTTACCGGAAGATATCGCTAATGCGTGTTTTGCATTTGTAGGAGGGTTATTAAATAAATCAACAGGAAATGCACTAAATGTAGATGGAGGAGTCTCTAGTGGATTTTTGCGTTAACGCCCCTGTCCCCTAAAGGGGAACTTAGGTAGAATACTTAATTTTCTTTGGCAAAGATTTTTTATCGATAGATATTATTATGCAATCAGCTAAGGAACACTGTTCAGCTACTGTTGCGTCGCACTCTTGTACATTCTGTTTGCTATTCAGCATAAATTAACAGCGCTGATTGTTTTTATATAATATGAATTTAGAACACATCCCCTCCACCGGAGGGGCGAATTGAAGAAATGTAGAAGTATAAACGACCGGGGAGGGTAATTGAATGAACCGAAAAAAGAAACATTAACTTAGAATATCGATAATATAATTTATTTAAAGCTATATGAGAATTGATAAAAAACAGATTGCAAACCATAACGATAAACACATTTCAAAACATCAGCAACGCTTTTCATTTATAAAAGGTGAAGTTGACAATGTTGAAGCAATAATAAAAAAGCTTATTGAATTCCAGGTGGCAATCCCATCATGGGCATTGGGAACCGGCGGTACTCGTTTCGGTCGCTTTCCCGGTCCCGGCGAACCCGGCAGTCTTGAACAAAAAATGGAAGATGTAGGATTGCTTCATGCACTCAATCGATCAAGCGGCGCTATATCTCTTCATATTCCCTGGGATATTCCGAAAGACTATACAGCAGTAAAAAAGTTAGCAGCTGACCTGGATCTAAAATTTGATGCTGTTAACTCCAATACATTCCAGGATCAACCTGACCAGGAACTAACTTATAAATTTGGTTCTTTACAAAATGTAAATAAAGCGATACGTAAGCAAGCTATAGATCACAATATTGAAGTGATCAAACATGGAGTTGAACTTGGTTCAGAATCACTCACCGTTTGGTTAAGTGACGGAAGCTGTTTCCCCGGTCAGTTGAACTTTAGAAAAGCATTTCAGAATACACTAGAAGGTTTAAAGGAAATATATGCTGCATTACCTTCCAATTGGAAAGTGTTTATAGAATACAAGGCACATGAACCCAATTTTTATTCAATGACAGTAGGGGATTGGGGTCAATCGTTACTTTATGTAAACAAACTCGGCCCGAAAGCTTATACATTGGTTGACCTTGGCCATCATTTGCCTAATGCAAACATTGAACAGATCGTTTCATTATTATTAATGGAAGGAAAGCTTGCTGGTTTTCATTTCAATGACAGTAAGTATGGCGATGATGATATTACTGTGGGAAGTGTTAAGCCTTATCAACTGTTTTTAATTTTTAATGAATTGGTGGAAGGTATGGATGCGAGAGGCATGAGCCATTCAAAAGACCTGGGGTGGATGATCGATGCTTCACACAATGTAAAAGATCCGCTGGAAGATCTGCTGCAGTCTGTTGATGCCATCATGCTGGCTTACACACATGCATTACTTGTTGATCGGAATAAGCTGAATGCGGCGCAGGATACAAATGATGTAGTAGCAGGACAACAAGTTTTGCAAGATACATTCCGAACTGACGTAAGAGCTATTGCTGCCGAAGCGAGAGTAAGAAGTGGTGGCGCATTAGATCCTTTACAGTTTTATCGTGATGAAAAGATCCGTAAGCAATTAACAAAAGAAAGAGGTACAAAAAATATTGCCACAGGTTTATAATGGCAAAAACACCTGTCATATTGATCTTTGATGTTGGTAAAACAAATAAAAAGGTTTTACTTTTTAATGAGCAATACAGGTTGGTTTTAGAGGAGAACAAAAAATTTGAAGAAATAAAGGATGAAGATGGCTTTCCCTGTGAAGATGTTTCTGTGCTTACCGAATGGGTAAAAGACTCATTTGATCGTTTAACCCAAAATAAAGATTTCGATATCAAAGCTGTTAACTTCTCTGGTTACGGGGCCAGCTTTGTTTATCTTGATAAAGAGCTCAATGTTATTCCTCCACTGTACAATTACCTGAAACCTTATACACCTGCTTTACAAAAAAAATTCTATAAAGATTACGGTGGCGAAAGTTTGGTTTCAAAGCAAACAGCATCACCTGTTCTTGGTAACCTGAATTCGGGAATGCAACTTTACAGGTTGAAATATGAGAAGCCTGCAATTTTTGAAAAAATAAAATATGCTTTGCACTTGCCCCAGTATCTCAGTTATATTCTTACTTCAAAACTATATTCCGATATAACAAGCATTGGTAGTCATACCAATCTTTGGAATTTCCAGGACAAAAAATATCATGAATGGGTAAATAAAGAAGGCATTGCAGAAAAACTTCCTCCCATATTGTCGTATGATAAAGTGGCCGATAAAATAAATGGTCAAATACCGGCAGGCGGAGGATTGCATGATAGCTCATCTGCATTGATCCCTTACTTTATTTCATTTCATGAACCGTTTGTTTTGTTGTCAACAGGCACCTGGTGTATAACGATCAACCCTTTTAATAATACAATGTTGTCTGATTATGAATTGGACGAGGATTGCCTTTGTTATCTTTCCTACGAAGGCAAACCAGTTAAAGCATCAAGACTTTTTGCAGGGTATGAACATGAGCAACAAGTAAAGCGACTTGCTGATTTTTTTAAAACACCAACGGATCATTATTCGTCAATCAAATGTGATCCGCTGATCCTGGCTGGATTAAACAGAAAGAGGCCTGCTAAAACAAAAACAAACGACAACCGTCAATCAGATTTTCAATTCAGAAAACTTGATGAATTTTCATCATATGAAGAAGCATATCACCAGTTGATAGCTGATATAATGAAACAACAGATAAGAAGTACAAATCTTGTGTTGAAGGGGGCTCATGTAAAAAGGATCTTTGTGGATGGCGGGTTTAGCAAAAATCCAATTTATATGAACTTGCTGGCTGAAGCATTTCCAAAAATTGAAGTTTATGCTGCTTCGGTGCCGCAAGCTTCAGCATTAGGAGCGGCTTTAGCAATACATCAGCATTGGAATACAAAAAAACTTCCTTCTGACATTATTGACTTAAAACTTTATTCAGTTACACAGGCCACAAAAATGTAGCAGTATCTTTCAACTGTTAATAATATTAATTTTATAAAATGAATTGGAAGTATAATACAAGTTATCCTTCACTCGATGATTTGATAAAGAAAGCAAAAAAGAAAATTCCCAAGTTTGCTTTTGAATATCTCGATGGCGGATGTAATGAAGATGTAAATCTTTACAAGAACACTGCGGAGTTACGGAAAGTTGAGTTGCAACCTTTCTATCTTGCTAAATATACTTCTTCAGACATGAAAACAGAATTGTTTGGTCATGTATATGATGCACCATTTGGTGTAGCTCCCGTTGGTTTACAGGGATTGTTGTGGCCGAATGCTCCGGAAATATTAGCAAAGGCGGCATTTGAACATAACATTCCATTTATTTTAAGTACAGTAACTACATCAAGCATTGAAAGAGTGAGTGAATTAACAGAAGGAAGAGCATGGTATCAGCTATATCATCCTGTTGAAGATGAGATCCGCAATAGTCTTATAAAAAGAGCGGAAGCTGCACATTGTCCTGTGTTGGTAATTCTTTGTGATGTTCCCACATTTGGTTACCGGCCAAGAGATATTCGTAACGGTTTGGCCATGCCACCGAGGATGACACTTAGAAATATTTTACAAATAATGGGCAGACCTGATTGGGCGATCAGAACTTTAATTCATGGGCAGCCTGCATTTGCAAATATGAAACCATACATGCCGAAAGGGTTGGACATGAAACAACTTGGTGCGTACATGAACAAAACTTTTTCCGGCAGATTGAATGAAGAAAAGATCGCACCTATTCGGGATATGTGGAAGGGAAAATTGGTTTTGAAAGGAGTTGCTTCACCGGAAGACACAGAAATGGCAATACGATTAGGATTAGACGGGATCATTATTTCAAATCATGGAGGAAGACAAATTGATGCTGGTCAATCAACGATAAGGTCGTTAATTCCTATCGTGAAAAATTATAAAGACAAAATAAAGATCATGATGGATAGTGGCATTCGTTCAGGTCCTGATGTTGCAAGAGTTTTGGCATCTGGTGCAGAGTTTGCATTTCTCGGAAGAACATTTATGTATGGAGTATCTGCATTAGGAAATAAAGGAGGAGAGCATACTATTTCTATTTTAAAAACACAATTGAAACAGGTAATGGATCAGGTTGGTTGTGAAAGAACTTCTGCTTTTTGTAAGCATCTTATTTAAATAAAAGACGACTCGAAGTTTCATCGCTAAACTTTTTTTGATATTTTCCGGGAACGATTGCGTAAATACTTGTTTGCAGCAGGATAGGTCAGGATGAGAAGTGAAAATCACAGTTTTAACTTGTGATTCATTTAAAATTAAAATGCTGCTGTATGAAAAGAAAAACTGCTTTAGCAAGAGCTGCAATTCTGCTATTATTCTTCTCTATTTCGTTATTCTCATTTTCTCAAAACAATTTTAGGGTATCTGGAAAAGTAACAGATGAAACAAGTAAGCCAGTATCAGGCGCCACTGTGACGGTAAAAGGAACTGCGATAGCAACCGCAACTACAACCGAGGGAACTTTTGTGTTGAATGCTCCTTCGGGTAAATCTGTTTTAGTAATTTCTTCTATTGGGTTTGCAGAACTGGAAGTTGCTATTAATGACAGAGCGGAAATAACTATTGGGATGACAAGTCTTACAACATCACTTCAGGATGTAGTCGTTGTAGGTTATGGTACGCAAAAAAAGAGTGATGTAACGGGAGCTGTTAGTCGCTTGACGGCTGCAGATATCCAGGAACGACCTGCGCAAAATGTTTTACAAGCGATACAGGGTAAGGCAGCAGGTGTACATGTTACATCAAATTTAAAACCGGGTGAATTACCAGTACTGAGAGTTCGTGGTAATCGTTCGATCGGTGCATCGAATGAACCGCTGTATGTAATTGATAATATTCCAATGGTGAGTTCACTTGGTGTTAGTTCATTTACCATGGCCGATATCAATCCTAATGACATTGCTTCGGTAGAAATATTAAAAGATGCGTCTGCTACTGCGATATATGGTTCACGCGGTGCTAATGGAGTGGTTCTTATTACTACTAATAAAGGAAAAAAAGGAAGAGTCGGAGTCAACTTTCAATCAACCGTTTCAATCGATTCTTATAAGTCATTAACTGATTGGATGGATGGAGGCGAGTATATAGACAGATGGCGCCTGAGCTTAATAAATGGACGTACATATAAAGACCTCGGTGCATCCAATGCCAACCTGAATGTGCCTGCGGTAATGTGGTATCCCGATCCTGAACTTGATAAGCTAAGAATGCCCGGGCTCACTACAGATGCGGTTGCACTTGAATCTGTAATGGCGGGATATGAATGGAATCCTGATGGTACAGTTAAGACAAGGCCTACTACAGCTGCTGAACAAGCTCTCGGCTGGCCGGCAGCGATCCCGGTATATAATTCCGAAAACATACGAAGTTATGATTGGTTGGATGCTGCAACACAGACAGGTATAACTCAAAATCATCAAATTTCGCTTACAGCTGGAACCGATATTTCACGTCTATTGATATCACTTAATTATTATAATCAGCAAGGTGTTCAAAAAGATCAGGACTATAAGCGATATACTGCAACAATAAATGGTGATGTGACCCCTAACAAATGGCTTAACCTTGGAACGAACATAATCACTTCTCTTTCCATACAGAATTATGGAATTTTCGGACCGAATACTTCCAACACTGGTTCAAAAGATCTGTATTCAAGAGCCACGGATATGTTTCCTTATGCATTGCCTACTGATGCTAATGGCTTTCCAATTAAAAACCCTGGTGGTAATATTAGCTTATGGAATCCTTTAATAGATATTGACCAGGTATTGAATGAGAGAAGAACAGCAGCAGTACTTGCAGGCGTTTTTGCCGAATTAAAATTTACTGATTGGTTAAGGTATCGTGTAAATTTCAGTGGTCAATACCGGCAGTTTAGATCAGGATCGTGGACGGGTCCCGATGCAACCAGCCATTTAACCAACAGGCCGAATACAGCTGGTTATGCAACGCAGGAAAATTTTTCTTGGGTAGTTGAGAATTTACTTTATGTTGATAAGACTTTTGCCGAACAACATAAAGTGAATGTTACATTGCTTCAATCAACGCAAAAATCGAGAAGAGAAAATATAAGCACCAGCGTAACGGGGCTTATTAATCCTCTTAGTTTATGGTATGACCTGGGATCAAATACTGCAGGAAATCCGGGCTATGGTACAGGGTTTACTGAAAACTCACTTGCCTCTTTTATGGGCCGCATTAATTATACATTGAAGGATAAATATTTGCTTACAGTTTCAGGTCGTGCTGATGGGGCTTCTGTATTAGCTCCTGAAAATAAATGGGATTTCTTTCCATCATTCGCAGTAGCCTGGAAAATGCAACAGGAAGGTTTTTTAAGTTCTGTGAATTGGATAAATGAACTTAAACTTCGGGTAGGATATGGAGTGGTTGGTAATTCGGCAGTTAACCCTTATACAACATCTGGCCCATTGAGCAGGAACCCATATGTTTTTGGTTCAGCAGCAGGGATTGGTTATCTACCACAGTTAGTCCAAAACCCTGACCTCAAATGGGAAGAGACAGCGCAAGGAAATATCGGCGTAGACTTTACACTATTTAAAAATCGACTATCTGGTTCACTGGAGTATTATCAGCAAAATACATCCGATCTTATTTTCCCAAAAACACTCCCGGCAGTATCGGGCTATGTTCAAAAATTTGAAAACATTGGTAAAACAAGGAACAAGGGTATAGAGGTCACTCTTTCAGGTACACCTGTTAAACTAAAAGATTTTACATGGGATGTTGATCTAAACTGGTCAACTAACAAAGAAGAAGTTGTTGAATTAATAAATGGCAAGCAGGATATGGTGAATGATCGCTTGTTTATTGGACAGCCGTCACAAGTTTTTTATAATTTTCAAAATGCAGGTATTTGGGGCGGCGAAGCAAAAGATATTTCTGAGATGGCTCTCTTTAATGCAAATGGAACTAATTTCCGCCCTGGTACAGTTAAGGTTGTCGATCAAAATGGTGATAAGAAGATCGATGCATCTGATATGGTAATACTTGGCAGCGTTCGTCCTGACTGGTCAGGCGGTATTACAAATACATTTACTTATAAGAGCTGGTCATTTAACGCTTTTATTTATTTCCGGTGGGGACAAACTTATTTTGGTGGTTATCCAAATTCCTACGGTGGTGTTAACCCCAATGGTCGTGTAGAGAACGATGTGTGGGCATGGGATAAAACAAATGGAAAATGGCCAATGCCAAATTCAGCTTCTGCCATAACGAATACTACAGCTGCTATGCAATACAATGAAGGTTCATTTGCAGTAGTCAGGAATATGTCGCTTTCCTATACTTGTCCTCAAAAATGGCTTAAGAAAATTACAGCCAAGGAACTAGTACTCAATTTCCAGGTACTTAATCCTTTCATATTCGGAGGTGAAGTTGTAAAGTGGGGCATCAATCCTGATGATGATACAAATTGGAGCATTGCTTCAAGTAATACGAACCCCCTTGGCGGAACAAATAATAATACCATTCTTCAACAAAGTTTTGTCTTTGGGATAAGAGCAGGTTTTTAAAAAGCAAAAAATTGTATTGTTTAAACAAATACTAAAAAAGACTTTTATGAAACAGCATATGAATAGAAATATCTTAATTATAGCACTGGTAACCTTTGCGATTTTATCCATGGGTTCATGTAAAAAGTTTCTTACTGAAAAACAGGTGGCGACTTTGACACAAGATTACTATAATGATGAAAGCGGCCTTAACTCGCTTATAAATGGACTTTATGTATACTCCCGTGTAAAACATGAATGGGAAGCAAACGGAGCCAGGCTCATTGAACCAGAAACAGATGCATATATGACCGCTACTGCGGCGAATGCACAAATGACATCTGCTAACTATGGTACCAATGTAAGCGCTATTGCTAATAATAATGTTACCAATTTTTTGGGTAGTGCTAACTCTAACTATGCACCAATGGGAACATACCCGCATATTAATAATTGTAACATTGCACTTGATATCATTGATAATATCAAACCAGGCAAGTTCGGTTCAGATGAGGCGTACAGAAAATCGAGACGAGCTGAAATACTTTTTCTGCGTGCATGGGCTTATTACCTGGTTTCAAATCAACTTGGAGATGTGCCGTTGCTGCTTACTCCACGGCGTGAGGATGATGGCATTTATTATTTTCCTAAAGCAAAATTGGAAGACATTTATAAACAAATAATTTCTGATGTAAGGTTTGCTTATGAAAATCTTCCTCCAACAACCAGCGAACGTGGCCGTATTACCAAATGGGCCGCAGGTCATTTACTGGCCAAGCTCTATCTTAACAGGGCCCAGGCTGCAGGTTATCAGAGTTCAGGGGAGGTTCATCTGAAAATGTTATACAAAGGAAATGTTGCAACTGATCTTGATTCTGTAATTACCTTGGCAACTGAAGTAATTAATGGTAAAGGAGGTGTGGCAGGCATGGCACCTGATTACTGGACCTTGTTCAATCCTGCCGTTGCAGAAACCAGTCCGCATAATGAAGTAATATGGGCCGCTCAATTCGATATTAATATTTCTTTAGATGGTCGCTTTGGTGGTAACCGCTCATGCAATTATCATATTGGAGACTATACCAATCAAACTGGCGTGACCCGTGTGCAGGGTTATGGCCGGCCTTTTGGAACTTTTAAGCCTACAGATTTTGCCTATGACAACTTCCGTGACAAAGTTTATGATTCTCGTTATTATAAAACATTTTCATCTGAGTATATTGGCAATATGCCTACAGCAACAAGTACATCATATACGTGGACTACTGCAGCCGCCACCTGGTGGAACGCAAATAAACCTGCCGGTGAACCAGCAATACCATTACCATTACCAAACCCTGCACCTAAAAGAATTTTACAAGGCAAGCGGGCAATTATTTATCTCGAAAATCAAAAAGATGAAGCACTTGATTCAACAATGGTGATGAGCATGCCTTTTCAATTCATGGTTCGATGGATAAAATCGTCTGTGACCAATCGGTTCTATTACAGACTTTGGCATAACGGTGCAAACATGGGACTTGCAACAGGAATGTCTGCTCCATACCTGGCATCTAAAAAATATGTTGATCCTTTAAAGGGCGGAAGCAGCGATGAAGCTAATTTCAATAGCGAGAACGGTACTCGTGATGCGATACTTATGCGGTTAGCAGAAACTTACCTGATCCGTGCAGAAGCATATGGACGTAAGGGCCAGTATTCCCAGGCATTAGCTGATATTAATGTTCTGAGACAAAGAGCTGCTTACAAAGGTGGTGAAAATCGTCCCAATGTATTGGTAGAGTGGGAACCTAAAGCAACCCTGCTTGCTCCATCAGAAAAAGTGTTTCCTTATCCGGCAAATGGTGACGCTTATGATAAGATCCAGGTAACAGAGGCTTACTTTACTCCTGGTACGCCCCAGGCCTTGGCTGAAGGATATATTGCTACTGTTACTTCCAAACCAGACATGTTCATTCATTTTATCTACAATGAAAAAGTTCGTGAATTCTTGACTGAGGGTATTGCATGGGAAGATCAGCATAATGCAGGAATATTATATGATCGTACAGTATATCTTAACCAGATGGCTTCGGATAAAACAGGACTGTGGCCAGTTGCTTTTAATACGGCAAGTGGAAATGGACAGAATGGAAATGGTAAAGGGCAAATGAAAAAAGCTTACACTTTCAGGCCATGGCCAAATAACTATTTAGTTTTGTTAACCGATGAAACTGGAAAGCCTTTAGATGATGCAGTCAGACTTGCCTATCAAAACCCCGGTTATTAATCGACTTCATACAAGCAGTCAGTGAAGAAAATGGTGTGTCATTATTTTAAATGACCACCATTTTTTTGTTAAGCAGTCAGTGAAGAAAATGGTGTGTCATTATTTTAAATGACCACCATTTTTTTGTTAACAGGATAGCGCAGGATGAAAGCGAATGTGTTTAAAGTAATTTTTTAAAAAACTGTTATTGCATTATTTTTAAGTTGCTTGTATCATGAAAAAAATATTTGCCTCACATGGGTTATATACTCAAAACCCGGTTATTGATATTTATATATAAGCAATATTATTTCTGAGAAGGAGAAGCAGAAATGAAAGAGGCAGTATTCCCTGCTTTTTTCATTTGATCGTACGTATCATTTTTTATAAACTATTTTATTTTTCAATTGATAATTCCGGGAACGATTGCGTAGATTTCTTGTTTTACAGATTGATTTCATGATGCAGCAGGATGGTTTTTGTTCGGTAGTTACTATATTTAATTTGATATTTAAAATAGGATTGTTTCATACTATTTTAATTATTGATTTTTCAAACATAAAACTGCTGCTATATGAAAAGAAAAACTGCTTTAGCAAGGTGTGGTACTTTGCTAATATTATTTTTGTTCATTACCACAATCGCTTTTTCGCAAAACACTTTTAAAGTATCCGGTAAAGTAAGTGATGAAACTGGTAAACCGGTATCAGGCGCAACGGTACAGGTGAAGGGAACCACCATCGCTACAACAACCAATTCTGATGGTTCCTTTGTTATTAACACTCCTTCCGCCACATCCAAACTGGTAATTACTTCAATAGGTTTTTTAGATCAGGAGATTGATTTAGATAACAGAAACGAGATAAGTATTACCGCAACCAGTTCTACTTTGTCAATGGAGGAAGTTGTAGTTACTGGTTATGCTACAGTAAAAAAGAAGGACGTAACCGGTTCTGTTGCAAGCATTGGCCAAAAGGATATCAGGGCACGACCTGTTGACAATGTGTTACAGGCCATGCAGGGTAAACTATCAGGTGTGGATATTACTTCTAATGAACGGCCGGGTACTGTACCTAGTATTAGAATTCGCGGCGAACGTTCTGTAAATGCAACGAATGATC